>Ga0265297_10001189_pt1 | contig 63370 bp, 71 predicted proteins | sample Munlanlwell13791_FD_192502 | JGI IMG/M metagenome (GOLD analysis project Ga0265297, IMG submission 192502) | Leachate microbial communities from a municipal landfill in Southern Ontario, Canada - Leachate well 137-91 | ecosystem: Engineered > Solid waste > Landfill > Unclassified | place... | reverse complement strand
TGCAGGTTTTTATACCATAAAGATACAAAATGCTGCATTTATAAACAAATAAATTACACGACAATTGGTTATTAATCAGCAAAATAATCCCATTTTAAGGAGCGACTAAATAAATTATATATTTGATACAAAAACATTCAATAAATTTTTATTCTCTTCACAAAAAGTATAATCACAAATACCACCAGCTGCTTTAACAATTGCAATGCCTGCTGCTACATCCCAAATCCCAATGCTTTCTTCGGAATAAGCTTCAACACTACCTTTTGCTAACAAGGCAAGTGAATAAGCTGCCGATCCCAAGAGTCTAACCTTTTTATATGATTGTATTTTTGACAAAAAACTTATTAGAGAATCATCTTCAAAAGAACGATAAACTGGAAATCCTGTACATATTATTGACTTGGATTTTTCTTTTATTCCACTAACATAAATTGACTTTCCATCTAAAAATGCACCTTTCCCACATATCCCTTCATACATATTCTCATTTATAAAATTATAAATAACACCTAAAACTGGGCTTACATCCTTCCATAAACCAATAGATATACAATTTATTTCAATACCCCTTGAAAAATTTAGACTTCCATCTAATGGATCAATTACCCATAGGTAATCCTTTTTTGTACCTTCAATAAATCCACATTCTTCACTAAGAATAGAAAATTCAGTTTTATCCATCAATATATCAATGATAAGTTTTTCTGAATCAATATCTGATTGTAATTTTATATCTCTTCCTTCTTCAGTATTAATTTTAATACTATTATCATTATATTGTCTCTTTAATGTTTTTCCAACATGTAGAGCAATATCCTTTGCAATTCCAATATACTTTTCCATAGAATTATATTGATAAAAATTCTTTATCCTTGGTAATGTAGTTAATTAAAATATGATTTAATATCATGTGTATATCTTCAATCGGTCCATATTCACCTTTAGGATTTGGTGTAAACAATGCAATCTGAGCAACTTCTTTTAGTTTTCCTCCTTCGAAACCCACAAAACCAATAGAAATACCCCCATGATTATTGGCAAATTCGGCTGCACGTATCACATTTTCAGAATTACCACTTGCAGAAATACAAATAATAGCATCACCCGCTTCGAAATTCCCTTTCATTTGTTCTACAAAAATATCATAAAATGTAGTATCATTCCCTATCGCTGTGATTAAGGCTACATTATCGGTTAAAGCCCTTACTTTAGGCCGGAATTTAGTAAAATACCTTACAAAAAAGGCAAAATCAGCCTGCATGTGTGAAGCTGTGGTAGCACTGCCCCCATTACCAACAATATATAAGGTTTTGCCATTTGTAAAAGTTTCTATTAATTTTGTAATAACTTGTTCCAGTATATCAGCATCTATCAGATTTAATAAAGTTTGTAAACTCTTTTTATAATCCTCAAGATAGTTTGTTACGTTTTGCTTTCTTTCCACAGTTTAAATTTTTATGGTTAAAATATAAATTAGTACTTGACGTACTTAATGCACTATTTTTACACAAACTATTTAAAAATCTCTTTGTTTATAAATTTTATCAATAATTCTCATCAACTTTAACGCATCATCTGAATTACCAATTGTAACAGGTATATCTTTTGAGATAACAGTAAAAAAATGTTCCATTTCGTAGCGCCAACTGTTATTATTTAAATATCTTACCTTGACTTCATCTTTCCAAGTGGCCGCAGGTGCTGTAGAACGGTTTTTGGCTATTGAAAGGTCCTCCTCTCCATAAGACATAGACGAAGTAATTAGTCCATTCAATACCATATATCCCTTTTCCATGAAAATTTCTAATGAGAAAAGGTGACGCCATTGTGTCATTGTAGAGTGCAGATTGGCAACCATACCACTTTCCGAATTCTTTAAGATGATAAATGCATTATCCTCTACATCCATTTTCCAGTAAAGATTGGATACCTCTGCTTTTACAGAATCGAAATCACCCCCCAAATATAAAAAAAGATCAAGCATATGGATACCTTGATCAATAACAATTCCACCTCCTGCCAGTTCTCTTTTTGCCCGCCACTCATTATAGTAATCTGAGGTTACACTTTTTCCGTATCGTCCTCGCATCCAAAGTATCCGGCCATATTTGTTGCTATCTATAATTTCTTTCATTCGTATAATGCTGTCATGGTGCCTGTGATTAAAGCCATACATCAACTTCTTACCACTTTTTATTTCCACCTCACGTATATCTTCCATATCTTTAGCCGTGAAGCATGGAGGTTTTTCACAAAAGAGGTGCTTGCCTGCATTTAATGCCTGAATAGTTAGGGGTTTATTCAAAAAATTGGGTGTACAAACAATAATGGCATCAATATCAGCATTATTAATTATTTCACCATGTGCTAAGTTGGGTATTCCTTTATAATCATTACCAATGGTAGGTTCTGAAATAGCAACGACTTCTGCTACACCTAATTCATCTATGGCCTGGTGACGAATTTGCCCCATCTTACCATAACCAATAATTCCAACTTTGTATGTCATATTTATATATAAAATTTATAGTAAATATAAATGTATACATTAATTTTGTAAATCATTTATATTAAATAGTCGTTCCTTTAAAAGCCACTATTCACGCGGCGATATAATAAAAATTTTGTTGTAGGAACAGTCGAAAAATAAAATACAAAAACTCTTGCTTAAGTTTTTCCATCATTTTCTTCAGGTTCCATGCTATCGTGTGTCCATCGAAAGGATTTTTCAAAAAGGCTTTTATCGCCGTTATGATTTTCTTTCCTTTTTCTCCTGTAGTGATCAAGCCCACCTTGTTACCAAACTCATATTGCTTATGCGGCTTACCTTTGGCGATACATTTTGTAAAAGGCTTATGAAGACTGTAAAACTTGTTTTTGTCGTATTTCTGCTGATTGACTGCGTGCCAGAAAAGTTCCATCTCTGATTGGTGTCGTTTTTTCTGCTCCTCGTTCATTTTGTTATTCAACTCGCGTAGTTGTGTATTGGCCTATCGTTTTCAGCCGTTTCTTTGCTTTTCGTGCCTTTTTGACTCGTTTGGGATGTTTGCCGTTGTAGGTGTCCCTAACCAATTGCTTGCTCTCTCGGGTGTAACGCTGTCTCTGCTTAATCCCTTCTTGATCCGCTATTTTATTGCATTTGTCAATTACCTTTTTACACATCCTGGCATCGGTCGGAAATGTCGTATTGTTCTGTTGTACCGTCGTATCAGACAAAACAAATTTAGACTTCTTCTCCACCTCTTTTCCATGCATCTTCACGCTGTAGGCAAATATTTTTTCAATGCCTGCTTCGCCAACCCGATTGCGGAAATGGACAAAATCACTCGGGTCGAAAGGAAACTTATGTGAAAAAAATATTCCACCACAAAAGTATTGAAAGTAAACATCTCGCACCCAATACTCAGGAATACGCTCATCACCAATATTATACAAATACTTCAGCAGCAGACATCCTACCATTAAACGAATGGGTACAGACGGTGCTCCGTTTTTTGAGTAATACGACGAAAACTCTTTTTCAAAGTATGACCAATCAATCTTGTTTGCCAAAAGAACCAATTCGTGGTTCATATCAATAAAGTCTTCCAAGAGTGGTCGAAATAAATCTCACTGTCCTTTTTTCGGTAATTTCCCTATCATAATTTGCAGGTTTTTATACCATAAAGATACAAAATGCTGCATTTATAAACAAATAAATTACACGACAATTGGTTATTAATCAGCAAAATAATCCCATTTTAAGGAGCGACTAAATAATATCTTGTTATCATTTGGTTTAAATTAAAATTGTGCTTTTTGAAACATAATCTTTGATAACATTTATTTTTGTTTTTCAAAAACAAATTTACCAAATAATCTAAATTTTGGAGCCATTAATTCTAGTAAACCTATTATCTGACTAAGCGGTTTTAGCCTATAATCAGCTTGATGGTATGACTTTTTATGTTTCATACCAACTGATTTGAGTAAATCAATTACTTCACCACTTGTGAATTCCTTAATATGTCCATAATATCCTTTTTGTTCCTTTAATAAATATTGATCACAAATAGTTTCATAAGGTTTTGATGCTAATCCGGAGTTAAAAAATATTATAGAAACTAACCCAGATATTGAACGTAAGTTTGGTGTAGTAATATAAAGTAATCCTTCTGGTTTAAGTAATGATACTAAATTTTTAATTGGTTTTAATATATTTCCGGATAGGTGCTCTAATACTTCACATATACATACAATATCATAAGTTTCTTGAGCACTCTTTAATGGTATATCAAAAATATTATAATTTTTATAATTAATACCATAATTAATAAAATATTCTTGAAATAATTCTACTTGAGGATCTGTAACGGTTATATTGTCAAATCCATAACTTTTTAAGATTGATGAAAATATTGGAGTATTTCCTCCAATTTCAAGTATATTTGAAGATTTATTTGCATATTTTTTAACAATTTTTATATCATAAGAAATTCTGGCAATATTCCCATAGATATAATTCTCTATAGATATCGGATTATCACTATATTTAATTATTTCATTGATTATATTTCCATATTCATTATAATATTTTTTTTTATGTATTTTTTTTATAAATTCTTTCATTCTGTTAATTTTACTTTGAAATTTCTTCAATTAAATTATTAACAGCATCTATTTCCATCTGAAGTTTTCCTTCTTCTGCATAAGAGCCGATATGAGGGGTTAGAACAACATTATCCAGTTCACATAAATTGCCATTATAAGGTTCATTCGTAAAAACATCAATTCCGGCTCCTGCCAAATGACCTGATTTTAAAGCATTATAGAGGGCTACTTCATCAACAACACCTCCTCTGGCAATATTAATGACAAAAGAGCCCTTTTTCATTAAATTCAATTCTTGCTTGCCGATAACTGCAGATTTATCCTTATTACCGGGAATATGTAATGTAATAATATTTGCATCAGAAAGAACCTGATTCATTTCAGATAACTGAACACCATTTGTATTTGCCCAAACCTTATCAGGATACAAATCGTATCCAATAACCGGATTCCCTAATGCACGAAACATTTCAGTCACCATTTTACCAATACGTCCCAAACCTATAATACCTATTGTTTTTTGATATAATAAATTACCGCTTTGTTTTTCCCATTTTTTCAATTTCATTGCACTATCTGCCTGTGGAACTCTCCTTAAAATCGAAAAAGTTAATGCTAATGTCAGTTCTGCCACACTTCGGGTAGGTCCATCAGGCGTATTTACAACCACAATACCTTTTTTTTCAGCATATTCCAGATCCACACTATCCATGCCCACACCTACCCGACTAATGCATTTCAAATTGGGAAGCGCATCCATAACTCTGGCTGTAAGCGACTCAACACCTGCAACAATTCCAACACAATCTTTTGCCAGTTCTATCACTTCTTCTTCGGTTAATTTTCTTCCATAAGGATTATTAATAACTTCATAACCTTTGTTTGATAAAATTTCAAAGGGTTCTTTTCCTACCTGACCAAATGAAGAAGGGGATGTAAGTATTTTATTCATAATATGTAACGTTTGATTTGTTTTTTGAATGTTTTGCACTTAAATAGAGTTCTGCCAATATAAAATCTTCTTCAGTACTCACTTTTATCGATCTTATGGGATCAAAAGGATATAAACCATATTTTCCAATAAAAACGGCATAACCATATTTTTCAAAATGTTCTTTAAATTTTTTTGTATTCCAAATACAGACTGTCCATGCACTTAGTTGAATGGGTTCTAAATCCTGAGTCATAGGCAATAAGAAATTAGTATCAAAATTAACAGGTTTTCCTTTATAAAAAGCCTGTAATTTTTCCTCTCTGACAGATATCAAACAATCTAAATTATGATATTCATAGTATTCAATGGCTTTATCAATATCTTCTGCCAAAACTAAAGGCGAAACAGGGTTAACCATTACAAGATTCTCTGTTTCAACTTTACACAAAAAATCATAGTTAAATTGATCTTGAACAACATTATCTTGAAGTAATTCAGGTATTCTTTCAAAATAATTTACTCTTAATTCAGTGCAAAGCTTTTTCATTATTTCGCCTTCAGTATTAACATAGACTTCATCAATACATTTTGCTTTTATGCAAGCATCAATTGCATAAGCAACCATAGGTTTCCCGTTTAATAAACGTAAATTTTTTTTTGGTACTCGTTTACTTCCAAGTCTTACAGGTATCTCAGCAGTATATTTATTCATTATTCATGTTTTTTTTTGATTATATGGTTATAAACAAATCTACAATTGAAGTTTTTTGAGTTAATAGAAAAACACAATCTTTCTTTGCACATAATCTTGTTTGTCACATGCATAGTGTTTTATTAGATAACATAATTGACATTAGGTATTAAGAAAATTAATAGTGTACAACTATATCATTTATTCAAATAGATTGTCAATTTCTATTATTTTTTTGAAAATTGCAGAATCGAAAAAGATAACATGAAGAAATAGATTATAAAAAATAATGAAAACAAAAAGTTTAAATAAGTTTAAACAGGTAATTTATTAATGTAAGTTATAAACTCAACTATTCTTTTCCCTTGTACATCATGTGATTTTTCGTTCAATATGAATTGTCTTGCTTTATAAGCGATTTCATCTAAGTTTGACTTATCTTTACAAAGAATATTATTAATAGTTTTTGCAAGTATATCTACACCATCATCTTCATTCAAAGAAAAGCAGTAATTATAATATTCTTCTGGTATTCCAGAAAGTTTATATAATAAAGTTGGAGTTCCTGAAGCTAAATATTCCATTGTTTTCGATGGGAAAGAATACCTTGTATATTCACCTTCAGGTGTTCTCGGATTAACTAAAAGATCCGCTTTCCTTTGAAGAAAAATCACTTCTTTTCTGTCAATATTTCCCTTGAAAATAATTCTATTATCCATTTTTGCAATTTCTTTTATTGCAGATTCTGCGGGGCCGCTTCCACATATTATTAATCGATAATTATTATTCTGCAACATTTTAAAAGCTTCAACTAATTTCATCAAACCAAATCTTTCGGTAATTTTCCCAGAATATAAAATGTCTTTGAATTTCTTATTATCCAAATCTTGTTTAATATAATCATTTTTATTTTCATTAGATGTATCATAAGCACATTCTAAAATTATGGAATTGTTATTATTTGCATAGAATAATTTATCACGCATATATTTACTAACCAAAATATAACCATCTATATATTTTAAGCATTTATAAATCGTCTGCATATTTATTTTATGTAAAATTTTTTTTAGAAAAATAAATTTCCCAAAAATCTCTCTGTTTTGTGGCAAATCACCAACAATAGAAATTATTTTTACATTTGAAAATCTTTTCTTAATATAAGTTAAAGCCTTCAAAAATGACGAATTATAATTTAAATGTAAAAATACAATTTCTTCGTTTGGATTGGCTTTGAGTATTTTTTTAAGTTCTTTTCGTAAATTGATATAAAGACTCCATTGCTTATATATAAATAAATTGCAAATTCCTACATTTACTCCCATATTTTTTCCTTTATAATAAAAGGGTGAATGCTTTAAAAACATTTTTTTATACTGAGTTGGGTAATAGCCTAAAATAGGTACATTAACTAACTCTACATTGTCAATATTGTTAATAAGCCCATTTAAAAGTGTAGTTTCAAAGGCTAAAGTTGCATTTTGAACTTCTGTTTTAATGTTTGATAATATAGCTTCCTTCTGATCTTCCGGAAACAAATTAAAAAGCAAAATAATTTTCATAAATAGATATTAGTTATACTTTTTACAAGTATTTTGATAAAAACACATGCTTTGATTGAAAATTTACTTTAGTAACTGCAAAAACAACATTTACAAATTAGATGAAATTTTATAAATTCATTTACTAATCGCAAATAGTTGACACTGAATAAATATATATCCTCACTTATTCTAACATTAAAATAATTATTAGTTATAATTACAATACAATTTATTATTATTCATCCATACAAATAATTCATTAAACATTTTTTCGTAATCTTGAACCTTTATTAGATTACGATTGTCAATTAGACTTTTGTCAATAATAAGATTTTCCTGTTTATTAATAATAATATTCTTTCCCCAGATTTTCTTTATTAGATTAAGCAAATCATATTTTGATATTTTATATTTAGGAACGAGATGATATATACCTTTAATATCCAATAAAATTGCCTTTTCAATACACTTTGCTAATTCTAAAGTTGTTACACCTGTCCAATATACATTACAATAACCACTGACATTGACTTTCTGTGACATAAACCAATGAAAAAGTTCTTCATTTTTATGGTTAATATTTGGACCAATAAAAGAAGTTCTGATGGTTAAATCAGTGTCATTTATAAGCTCACCTAAAGCTTTTGTCCTTGCATAAAAGGTTTCTCCATCTTTAAAATCATCTTCATTGTAACTCCCTTTTTTACCTGAAAATACACAATCTGTACTAAGTTGTATAACTTTAGCGTTAATTTGCCTTGCAATTTTTGCCAGAAAATGAGGTAAAAAACTATTATAATAAATTGCTTTATCTGGATTAGACTCAGATTCTTCAATAAGCAATCGTAAACAATTAACAATAATATCAGGTTTTTGCTGTTGAATAGTCTCTTCCAATAACTCCTTGTTAAATATATCAATATAATTATCATTATTTGCAAGTGATATGTCACAAATTAATTTTATAATTTGGAATTTACATAAGGAATCCAAGTAATCACTAATGATATGACCTGACATACTTGTAGCGTCTATAATCAGTATTTTCTTTTTTAAAGATTCCATATTATTTTGTTTTTTTCCAGACTGTTCTATTTACATAATCAACATAACTAAACAAAATTCTTATTACTTTCAATGAAAAATTATCTACATCATAATCATTAACTAATTTAAATTTTCTGTTTTTATAACCATGTTGAGAGGTAACAACATTAATTGCTTGAAGAACCAAATCACTCTTTAATCCAGACATTATTAATGTTCCTTCATCCATTCCTTCAGGTCGTTCGTGTGCTTGTCTAATAGTAATAGCAGGAAAGTTTAAAATTGAAGATTCTTCGGTTATTGTTCCGCTATCAGAAATCACACAATATGCATTAATTTGCAATTTAACATAGTCAAAAAAACCCATAGGTTTCATAAATTCGATTCTTTTATCTAAACACTTATTTTTCGATTCTTCCAAGCGTTTCATTGTGCGAGGATGTGTAGAAACTATAATTCTTTTATCATATTTAGTGACTATATCGTTTAAGGAGTTAAGTAAATCTGAGAAATTTTCTTCTGAATCTACATTTTCTTCTCTATGAGTACTTAAAACAAAATAATCTCTTTCTTTTAAATTAAGCTTTGAAAGAATTTCAGATTTTTCAATTTTAGGCATATTGTAAATTAAAATTTCTTTCATTGGAGAACCTGTTTTAATAACAGTTTCAGGTTTAAGCCCTTCATTTAATAAATATTTTCTAGCATGTTCAGTAAGTGGCATATTAATATCGCTCAAGTGATCTACAATTTTTCTGTTAATTTCCTCAGGTACTCTTTGATCAAAACAACGATTTCCTGCTTCAAAATGGAAAATTGGAATTTTTTTTCTTTTAGCAGAAATAACAGCTAAGCAACTATTTGTATCGCCATATAACAATACAGCATCAGGCTTAATACTATCCATAACTTCATCTGATTTTGCAATTATATTACCTATAGTTTCAGCTGTTGTTTTACCAACTGCATCCAGAAAAATATCGGGTTTTCTTATTCCCATTTCATTGAAAAATAATTCATTTAATTCATAAGCGTAATTTTGCCCTGTATGAACTAAAGTATGTTCAGTATATTTTTCAAGTTGATTTATAACTCTGCTTAATTTAATTATTTCAGGACGTGTCCCGACTATAGTCATTACTTTCATTGTTTTTTTATTTTAATTCATTTTTAATATAATCAAGATTCATTAACAATTCTTTCAGTTCACTTATATTTAATCTTTTTGTATTATGAGAATGGTAATCATCAATTATTGAAACGTCTTCTACTCCTTCTAAAAAATATTTATTATAATTTAAATCACGAGTATCTGCAGGAATTTTATAATAATTCTCCAATTCAATAGCTTTTACCATTTCTTCTCTATTTACTAAAGTTTCATATAGTTTTTCACCATGCCTAGTGCCAATAATTTTCACTTCATTTTTGCTGTTAAATATATCTTGTAATGCAATTGCCAAATCGTAAATGGTTGAAGCAGGTGCTTTTTGAACAAATATGTCACCTTGTTCTCCATGTTCAAAAGTGTATAAAACTAAATTAACTGCATCACTCAAAGACATCATAAAACGAGTCATATTTGGGTCTGTAATTGTAATGTTTTTCCCATTTTTTATTTGATCCACAAATAAAGGGATAACACTTCCTCTTGAAGCCATTACATTTCCATATCTTGTAGCACAAATAATTAAGCCGGAACCATTTAGATTTCTACTTTTTGCTATAAGAACTTTTTCTGCTAATGCTTTTGACATGCCCATTGCATTAATTGGGTAAACTGCTTTATCTGTGCTAAGTAATATTAGTTTTTTTGCACCTTCTTGGATTGCCGCATCAATAACATTTTCTGTACCTATAACATTCGTTTTTAATGCTTCCATTGGAAAAAATTCGCATGAAGGCACTTGCTTTAAAGCAGCAGCATGAAAAATATAATCAACTCCTTTCATAACAGTAGATACACTTCTTTTATCTCTAACATCACCAATATAGTACTTAATTTTATCATTATGATGATATTGTTGTCGCATATCATCCTGTTTTTTTTCATCCCGACTAAAGATACGGATTTCTTTGATATCTGAATCCAGGAAGCGTCTTAATACTGCATTACCAAATGATCCGGTTCCCCCTGTGATCAATAAAATTTTATTATTAAATAGACCCATGATTAATTGAAAATTATATAATAAATAAGAAATATTTTTATTGTTTTGATATAAATTTAAATAGTTTTTTAATTGATAATAATATTAATTTGGGAATAAATCGTATTATCCTGGCAGGAATGCAAACTATTGAATAAATGCCTAATAATCGGACTAATATTATTATTATTGAAGTATTCATTCTAAACTTATCAATTTTAAGATAACGATTAACTATTAAGTCATAATCAATATTTTTAGTACGAATATTTCTTGAATTGGATTGAGTATTTATTAGTTGTTTTAATTCAATTTCAAATTGCTCTGGTGTAATCACAAGGCTTCTGATTTTTTCGCCAATTTTTTTACGAAAATCTTTATTATTTACTAATAGATTAATATGTAAAAGAAATTCTTCAATATCCGAAAATGATATTTTCAAAAACCCATTTGGATTTATATCAAAAAAAGAATTTAGAATATTCCCATTGCCATCTGAATCCATAAATGTTACAATAGGTTTCCCATTAATTGCTGCATATTGAGTCATCAGACCTCCTCCAATTGGATAGGTGCCTAAATATATATCGCAATGAGCCACTACCTCATTAATGTCTATTCTATTTCCAAGCAACAATAATCGCTTTTCATAGTGATTTTTTTTAATAAACTTTTTAAATGGTTCTTCATCACCCCAGCCTGCATAAAGAATTATCACTGAAGGATTTTGATCTAAAATTTTTTTAAGAATTATTAAATAAAAACCATTAGCCCCATAAATTTTGTTATAAGAACCTCCGGAAAATATCACTGTCTTATCCGGTGTAACCTCTTTGGGAAAGCCCAAGAACTCTGTTGGTAAAACAATCGGGTAGTATGGTTGAAGTAACAATTTTTCTTTAGCAATTCCCCTTTTCTCAATTGAGATTGTGTATCCAAAATTTCGAAATTCAATGGAAAAATCAGTACAACCTACTCCAAGCCAAAAAGCATGATCTGTTAAATTTATTTGATATTTTTCAATTTGTGGGCAAGCATAAAGAAATGATATAGCAACAGCGTCTGAAGGAGTTAGATGCAATAATGCCTTTTGGGGCTGAAATTCTTTTACTTTTTGATAAATGGATTGTATTTGCTTTGTCTTATCTTGTTTTTTATCAACAATAAAAAGTTCTGTTTTTGGAAAAGATTTTATATCATTGAGAAGAGCTTCAGAGATGTGTGTTGATTTACCCCCTAAAACATACAAACAATTTACATTCCATGAATTTAATGCTCTCAGATATTGATGCGCCAACAATTTGTTGCCTACACCAAAACTATCGTAGAATAAATATTTATTAGGTAATGGCGTAAAATTATTATTATTTGAAATAACGTTATTAGAGAGTATTTTTAACATATTCTCTAAATCAGAATCAGTATAAATAAAATTATAAGTATATGCAAATTCTGATGCTGCCTGAATACGGTTAATAGCTGTATTCCAATTTTTTTTATTTATACTCTTATAAGCTAATGATTTTATTCTATTATAAGAATTTTTTATTTTTTTTAATCTATTTTTATCACCCATTTTCAATAAAATAAATTTATATTTTAAACTTATAATGTATTTCAGAATAATATGTTATAAACTGATATAAAAAAGTACTGAACATCCGTTCGTTGTTAATAATAAGTTTATTAAATACAACTAAACAAAAAAATCAATCTTTTTAAACTAAAATATTTTTAGTATTTTGTTTTTTATTAATATACATTACATATAAAGGTATAATTGACAGAAAAGTATAAAAAGGATTATTTATAAATGGTCTCTGAGAAAAAACAAGAATGGGAATCAAAATATACAGTAACATTTCTTTACTGATTCCAAAGTATTCTTTCGTACGTAATAATAGCAAAATCAGGTAAAAAGATAAAGGAATAATACCAACGGTTACAAATAAAAATTTATAGGTTGCAGCATATACTACCTCTTTATTTCCCCATAATCCCCAGAGAAGATCTTTTGTTTTAAGTGAATTATAAAATGGCTCAAACAAATAATTATCTCTAATACTCAGCCCTAATCCTTCGTCAAATACTAATTTAAGTCGGCTAAAAAATAATTCATTTAAAATTTGACTATTAAATGTTAAAAAATAAATTACTCCAAAAATAATTATTATTAAAATGCGATTTTTGATATTTGTGAGAGATATCATGTAAATAATAGTTGAAAGGTAGAAAAATAACGAAAATGACAAAATGCCAGATAAAAAGATGGGTATGTTATACCATTTTTTTAAATTGTATTTTTGTGTATATAAAAGTACCATTGCTATTGTTCCAATTACACCCGGTTCATCATAAATACCATAAAAACGTGGAATTATACTACCCACTCCTTGCATATAAACAAAGAAGGTGTAACTTACATATTTTTGATCGTGTGAATTCCAGGGAGAAGGATCAATTATTTTGAAAGGAAATTCCAATCCTGCAAATACAACTAAAACATATTGAATCAAAGAAGGAATAATTGTAATAGAAAAAATAATTATATATTTATTAAAAATATTTTCCCCAAATTCTCTGTCAATGAAGAAAAATGGGAAGAAAGATATAAAAATATTTAAATAACCTATAGCATTTAAGTCAACTTTAGATCCCATTCTGAATGCACAAAAGCAACTAAAACACCATAATAAACACGAAAGGAGCAAATTATTACTTTTTGATAAATGAATTTGCCTAAGTGATAAAAAAAAAAGAAAGAGAATAGAAAATTTATAAAAATATTCCCAATCCCAAATAAATACAGGGGTAGATATTACAAAAATTAAAAATGCAAAAATCCATTCCTCCTTTTTTTTTTGAGGATTATAAAATATATTACTATCAGTCAATAAATTGGCTTTATTTGTTTTAGCTGTTAACATCAGAATTTATTAATAATTTCAATTATTTTTTCAAAATCTTGTATAATCATTACTTGACTTATCGGAAGGCTTAATTCTTCATTGTGAATTAATTCCGTGATAGGATACGAAAGTTGATTCCAATCGCTGTAACATTTCTGTTTATGAGGAGGGATAGGGTAATGAATCAAAGTTTGAATGTTGTTTTCCGCCAGGTAACTTTGTAATTTATTCCTTTTTTTGCAAAGGATAGGGAAAATATGAAATACATGTTCGTTCCAGTTTTTAATGTAGGGTAGGGTTATGTGCTGATTTGTGATGTTATCAATATAATACTTAGCTACTTCCCTTCGTACATTGTTGTCTGTATCAAGATGCCGAAGTTTCACATCAAGAACTGCAGCCTGAATTTCATCCAAACGACTGTTTAAACCACAATATTCAAAAACATATTTCTTATGGGAGCCATAGTTTGCCAAAGTTCTTACTACGTCTGCTAATTGATCATCATCAGTAGTTATTGCTCCTGCATCTCCAAATGCACCAAGATTTTTTCCTGGATAAAAACTATGACCTGCAGCATTGCCCAATGAGCCTGTTCTTCTGTCTCCAAACATACATCCATGAGCCTGCGCATTATCTTCAATCAATCTGAGATTGTATTTCTTGCATATTTCTCCAATTTTATTAGTGTAAGCACATTGTCCATACAAATGAACTATCATAATTGCTTTTGTCTTGCTTGTTATTGCCTGCTCAATCTTTGAGTCATCAATTTCATAAGTCTCAATTTTTGGCTCTACCAATATTGGAATCAAACGATTATCTGTAATTGCCAAAATTGAAGCGATATAGGTATTTGCAGGTACGATTACCTCGTCGCCTTCATTCATAAAACCCATTTCCATATAGGCACGGAGGATTAATCGCAGAGCATCCAATCCATTGGCTACGCCTACACAATGTCGGGTGTCTATATAATTGGCATAGTTTGATTCGAAACTACGGTTTGCTTCTCCCTGCAGATACCAACCGGAATCAATTATTTTTTGTACGGCATCATGTATTTCCTTAGAATATTTTGTTGTGATTTTTTGTAAATCAAGAAACTTTATCATAAACTAATATTTCTGTTTTGTAAAATTTTATTTTTAAAAAAACTAATCTGTTTATCTATTTCATCTATAACTTCAGATAAGAAAAAAGGATCGTAATGTCCTGAATATACCAATGTTTTTGAAAAATCGAATTGTTGCAGGATTTTGTTTAATGTTATTATCAGATTTTCTTTAGAAGCACCGGGCAATACAGTTGTTGTTCGAAAACCTTTAATTATTGTATCTCCAATAAATAAATTGTTGTCAATTGTAAAATAAATTGAACCCTTGCTGTGGCCTTCTGCTTTATAAAATTGAATATTACATCCATTCCAGGTTAAATGGTAACAAATATCTTCAAGAACTATATCTGCTTCTGGCATTGATGATCTTTCGTCCCATTGTTCTGTCATTCTTGTAAGATTGAATTTTGATGACTGCATTGCAACCCCACAACTGGACGAGCAAATGATTTTTGCACGGTAATGCTTTTGTATATTTTCAGTCCCAATAATATGGTCAACATGTTCATGAGTAAAAACAATGTAATCAGGGTATAAGCTTTTAATCTTTAAAAATTCAAATAACTCTTTACAGTCTTCTGTTCCAGGATCAACGATAATACACGATTTAGAATTTTCAATTGAAATTACATAACAATTTGATGAAACCGGACGATTTATGATTCTTTCGATTTGTATCATAAAAGTAAAACTATCTTTTTAATGAAAAACCACCATCAATTAAAAGAGAAGTGCCTGTAACCCAAGCGCTAGCATCTGAAAGCAAATAAATAATTCCGTAAGCTATTTCTTCGGGTTTGCCATATCTTTTCAGGGGGTAATCCAAAAGATCTTTCTTAATTTGTTCTTCATCTGACATAACTCCTGAAGCTATCATTTTTGTAAATACTCTTGACAGATTTACGCAATTACATCTTATTTCTTTTGGGGCAAGATCGAGAGCTGCATGTCGCATAAAAGCACTTAAACCACTTTTAGAAGTTCCATACATGCTTAGACCTATGGTAGAAACCTCATTCCCAGATACAGATGATATATAGACGATTGAAGCCGGCCTGTTAAACTTTTTCATTTTAACAAGCTTCTGAGTTAATAAAATTGGGGTTATTGTATTAATTCTCAATGTATCTGTCAATTCCTTTTCGTTAATGAAAGGAGTCATAACAAATTTTGCAGTTCCAGCACAGCTAACGGCTCCATCTAAAGCGGGAACAAAGCTAACTATTTTATCAATTTCTTCGGTTATAGAAATATCAGCAATAATTTGTTGATGTCCACTACCTTCTAATGAATTAAAAGTTTCATTCAACCGTTCATTATTTCTACCGGTAATTATCAACTTAGCTCCTGCTTTTGAGCACTCAATAGCCGCAGTTTGGCCAATGCCAGATGAGGCTCCTGTAACCAGAATAGTTTTATTAAGTAAGGAAAAGGGGTTGTATTCCATATAGAGGTGGATAAATTAATGCAAATAAATAAATATTTGGGAAAATGCCAATTATAAACTTGAAAAATTTAATATAATAATAAATTTTATTTTGAATAATTTAACAGTATAAAAATTTGAATTGAAAAAAGTTAGAAAAAAAATGTTAACAATAAGTCAGTGTGTTAATAATATTTAAGATGAAAATCATAAGAAAATATTGTATTAATTCTTTAAATTTAAATAAAATAATAATTTTAATAGTTTATTCTGTTTTTTTAAGATTTCAGATAATATCATCTGTGTCAATATATACATCTGAATCAGTTTCTCTAAAATATTTATTAATTTTTGCTTCTTTATTCCAATCGAAAATACGAACAATATCAGTTTTAATAAGCTTTGCAGGAACACCCCCAATTATAGAATTTTCCTGTACTATTTTTGTATAATCCTTGTTACTCAAACTTCCTTTTGCAATAGTAATTCTATCAGGAGTAATAGTACCTGGCATAATTAATGAATAAGCACCAATGAAATTAAAATTTCCAATAATTACTTCTTTTTCAATACGATGAATTTGACCAGAACTTAAATCTTTAAAAAAATGGTTGTTTGAGTCGGTTATTGAAGTTTTAGCACCAATCTGGCAGGAATTACCAATAATAATACTATTACTGCAACTTATAGTACTCAAGCTGCCTAAAGTCAAATTTCCCATTTTTAATTCTGCACCTTTAGCAACATAAATTGCAATAGCTTTTCCTATCCAAATTTCTCCATTAACATAAAAGCTACCCTTTAAGATAAATTGAGATGAACCATATAAATTAAACCAAAATATTTCAAATTTTTCACCTATTTTAAGAAGGCCGCGTTTTGCCGGAACAGTTAAAATTATTTTTGCGCCTTTAGCTGTACGAAATTTCAATTTACCATAAACAATAACCGGAAGTTTTATGGCAATTTTAAATTTGAAAAATTTAAAATTTAAATATAAAGTTTTTGTCCAATTTATATGAATAAATTCTAAAAGAAATTTTCTAATTACAAGAATTATTCTAAATTTTTTTTTAATATATTCTCTAAATGTTTTCAATATTATAAATAAATAAAATAAATTTATTTTGATTGCTTAATGAAATCTTTGATTATTGATAAAAAAGAGAAAAAAGCTTCAATTTTTAAAAAATATGATAGTCCTAAATAAGAAGTTACAAAAATAATTATTTGGATAAAAAGAACAATTATATAATTGATGCTTAAATATTTTCCCAAAAACCAAGTTGCAACACCAATAATGATAGAAAGTGCTAACATAGGAAACAAATCTTTCAATTGTTCTAAAAATGTATATTTTGTATACATAGACGCTAACCATACATTAATGTAATAAAGAAACCATGCTCCTAAAACAGTAGCATAAAGCAAACCTTTAATTCCAAAGAATGAACCAATTCCAATTAAAATGAAAATAAGTATAGATGTAATTAAATTCCATTTAAAAAATAAAGCACTTTTACCGGAAGCAGTTACAATACTTGCATTTACATTTAACAGACTATATGCAAAAGCTCCTATACACAATATTTGAAAGTATGGTACTGATTCTAACCATTTTGTGGTAAATAATAATTCAAATAATGAATTTGCAATTACTATTAGTAGAACATAAATTGGAAAGCATATATAAGCTAATGATTTTACGCTTTTTTGTTGTGCAAACTTTAATTTTTCTTTATCATCTTGAATTTTTGAGTAAACTGGGAAAGTTACTTGCTGAATAATACCTGATATACTATTTGTCGGTATTTCTTCTAATTTTCTTGCTTGTACATAAAACCCTAAATCACGCGATAAGAAAAGTTTTCCGATTATAAGAGCTTGAATATTATTACGTAGTGTATAAACAAGACTATTGGCAAAAATGAAACCACCAAAAGCAAATAATTCCTTCATAGATTGTTTGCTAAACACAAATAAAGGATACCATTTGCTAAATCCCCATAATAAAACACTTCTAAAGAAAGCATTTACCAAACCGTTAATTACCAAACTCCATACGCCATATCCTAAGTAAGCAGAAGCAATTCCGCATACTGCACCAATTATTGCAGATACCAAATAAACAATGGATAATAATCTGAAATTTAGCTGTTTGCGTAATTGATTATCTTGTATTATTGAAAAGGAATTGAGAAATAAAATAATACTCAATACTTTTAATAAATTACTCAGGGAAGGAATTTCATAAAATCGGGCAATAGCTGGGGCGCAATAGAAAAGAATTAAGTATAAAATAACAGAAATAGTAAGATTTAGATAAAAAATTGTTGAATAATCTTCCTGAGAGGGATTTTTCTTTTGAATTAGAGCTGCTCCAAAACCCGAATCAACAAAAATACCGGCTATTGCGATAAAAACTGTTAAAATCCCAATGCAACCAAAGTCTTCGGGGGATAGTATTCTTGCAAGAATCAAATTTGCAATGAAGGAAATACCCATTGAACCAAATCGTTGGATACTGCTCCATAACATTCCGGATATTGTTTGTTGTTTTATTGTTTTTTTGGACATTTAAAGTACTACTGTATTTTTTATAACTCTAATAATTCGGGACAAACGATATTGTTTGTTTTAATATATGCACTTGACCAAACAAAGCCGGCTCCTATGGCGCACAATAGAAGTGAAAGAGGTTTCTTACTGATATCTTCTCTGATATTTGTTACCATCAATAAGGGAATAGCTGCACAACTTGTGTTTCCAAACCATTGAATATTAGAGGGTATTTTTTTTTCTTCGAGTTTCAATTTTTTTCCTATTGTTGAATTTATTTTCATATTAGCCTGATGAAATAAATAAAAGTCAACTTCTGAATGAATATTAATATTGTAATGTTCGCAAAGTGATTTAATTGCCTTTGGACATTCTGAAATAGCAAAAGAAAATACTTCCATACCATTCATGATTCCATGTATTGGGGCACGTCTGATGCCATCTTCATTTTCTTTAATAATAAATGATTCGGGTGTAACAAAATGACGAAAACCGCTGTCGGGACTTATAACAAATTCATAACATGAGCCATCTGACAATAAATTGCTGTATATTTTCTCTGCTTTTTTATCGTATTCCCAGGCTGTAGCTGTTCCGGCATCTCCCAGCAAAGGATATCTTGATTTATCTTCGGGTGAAGAGGTAAGTGAATTTGTATCACCGACAAGGAGCAATGCCTTTTTTATTGTTCCTGAAGAAAGAATACTGGAAATTACCGTAAGACCCTGAATAAATCCGGCACATACTGCTGAAATATCGAAAGTAAAACAAGATGTTGGAAGTTTGAGCTTATCCTGAAGAATGCAGGAGGTTGCAGGAGATCTGTAATCTGGTGTATTAGATACAAATATTAGTGCATCAATTTCTGACTTATTCCAGTTAAGCTCTTTAATCAATTTTTCGGCTGCGGTAAAACAAAGATCGGATGTACAAACTCCATCACCTCCGATTCTTCTACTTTCTATCCCTGTTGTTTTAATGAATTTTTCAGCTTCATCATTTTTGAAAATGGGGAGATTTTCAGTTCGAATTGTTTTTGCCGGAACGCAGGCTGCAACACCTCTAAGTGCAACATTCTTTATTTCTAAAAAAGCCATATAATAGTTAAAATCAATAATTAAATAAATTGTATCGGGTTTTTGATCCTTGTCAGACAATCAATGCATATCTTTCCCTGAGCATTTATAAAACGGCATTTAATAGTTCCTACATGTGTTTCTGTATTAACATTCACGACTTTAAATGTCATTATATATTCTTCATTGATATAAATGGGGCGAATAAAAGTGAATTCTCTATAAATGTTTATACTTGCTTCGCCTGGGAATCTTTCACCAATGACTCGTGAAAAAGTTGAAGCAGCATGCATCCCTTGAACAGCTAAACGTTTAAAATAAGAATTTTTGGCATATTCTTCGTCTAAATGAACGGGATTTGGGTCGCCTATCAACTTTACGAAAGCTATTACCTCATCTTTGCTAAAAACAACTTTTTCAGTTGTAGAATCTCCAACTTTCAACATAATTCGCAAATCAGATTATTCCAATATCTTTGCTGGATTACCAATTACAGTCATATCTTTTTTAACGCTTCTCATCACTACACTTCCTGCACCGACAGTAGAATTATCACCGATTTTTATTTTTGGATAAATGGTAGAACCTGTGAAAATTGATACCTGATTTCCGACTTCATTCTTTCCACAAATAATATTACCAACATACAAATGAGAATAGTCTCCTACACTTGAATCATGTCCAATATTACAATGATCTTGAATAATAACATGATTTCCTATTTGAGTATTAACAGATAGCGTTGTAAAAGCTCCGATAAACGCACCTTCACCCAGAACTGATGTTCTGTTTATATTGGCTGTGAAATGTATTAAACTGATAAATTTTCCTCCTTTACCGGAAATTGTTTCAATACTTTTTACCCTATCAACAGGATTAACAAATGAACAAATAAAGAGGTCGTCTTTTTGTACTTGATAATCATCAACCGTTGAAATTACATTGGGATAATTTAATTCATTTTTCATGGAATCAATATTAGGGTCAAGAAATCCTTTTATATTCCATTTTGAATTGTAGTCTGGTGAAAGTAATGCGTATTCGTAAACGATTTTTGCAAAATTGCCAGCTCCGATTATTATTAAATTTTTCATATATAATATTTTAATGTCCACCATTAGTTGTAACCCCACCATCAATTGTAAAAATACTGCCGGTAACCCATTCTGCGGCATCCGATAAAAGATAAATGCAAGCATAAGCTATATCAGAGGGTTTTCCAATTCCGAGGGGATAAATTTTAAAATGTTCTTCAAGTTGTTCATCTGTAATAATACCACTACTCAAAGCTCGAGTTTTTATAAATCCTGGTTGAATGCTATTTACAGTTATTTTTTGAGGAGCTAATTCAAGAGCTAAAACTTTCATAAAAGAGTTGATAGCTCCTTTAGTAGCAGAGTATAAAGAGTTCCCAATTTTTACACTAAAAGAAGATATTGATGAAATAAAAACAATTGAGGCGTTTTTTTTGATTTTTTTGATTTTCAAGAGTTTTTGTACTAATTGAATTGATGAAATTATGTTAGTATTAAAAACTTCAGAAATTGCTGAATTTGTAACGTTTTTAACAGGCATTGTTTTCAAAATACCTGCATTTAATACAAGTCCATCCAAAGGTGGTAATTGTCCGATTAATGAATCAATATCTTCTGATTTTGTTAAATCACTAATTATCTGAGCATTATTTATACCTGACAATTGGCTAAAAGTTGCATTTAACCTTTCGGCATTTCGTCCGGTTATAATAATATCCGCACCCATTTTAGAGCTTTCAATAGCTATGCTTTCTCCTATACCAGAAGAAGCACCGGTAACAAGAATTATTTTACCGTTTAGCGAAAAAGGATTAAACATAATAAAAAAATTATAAATACATAAGTTCAGGGCAAATAATTTTGCCCATATTAATTCTCGCAGAACTAATTGAATATCCGACCCCAATTGTAGTCATTAACAAGTCCAATTTGTTTTCCTGTAGCTTTTTTCCTAAATTTGTTACCATTAACAGAGGAATAGTTGCCCCACTTGTATTACCAAACTCATTAATATTGTAGGGTACTTTTTCTGCGGGAAAATTTAATTTTTTCCGTAATTTCTCACATAGATATTTATTAGCTTGGTGAAGTAGCAAATAATCAATGCTTTCGTCGTCGTAAGGAAATTGTTTTTTAAGTTGGAATACGCTCTTTGGAACATTTGACATTGCATAGGAAAATACTTCAACCCCATCCATTTTTTCATGAAGTCGTGTACGTTTTATTCCATCGCCAAAATCTTCCATTATAAATGATTTTTCATTTACTGGATTTCTGCATCCTCCATCCGGAACAATTACCGAAGCTCTGCCTGAGCCGTCAGTCAAATAATGAAAATCCATAGTATCAGAATCTTCTTGAGAATATTCCAATGCTGTTACTGTGCCGGCATCACCAAGTAAGAGGTACATACTTCTGTCTTCATAACTTGCATATACTGATTGTGTGTTTCCCACCATCAATAAAGCCTTTTTAATGGTGCCACACTGTAATATACTTCCTATGGTGCCTAAACCAAGAAGGAAACCGGAACAGCCAAGTGTTATGTCAAAAGCTAAACAAGATGTTGGCAAACCCATTTTATCTTGTATTACACAGGCAGTAGCAGGCAATTTATAGTCGGTGGTATGTGAAACAAAAATTAGCAATCCAATTTCTGACTTGTCCCAACCGAGATCGGCAATCAATTTTTCAGCTGCTTTTTGACATAAATCAGATGTACAAATTGAACCATCGTGAACTGCACAATGGCGACGTTCAACTCCTGTAGTTTGAATATACTTTTCAATTTCTTCTTTTGGTAAAAGAGTATAGTCTTTGTTTTCTTCTACTCTTTCGGGAACACAAGCAGCCATTCCCTTAATTTTTACATTCTTAACACTTAAAAATGACATAACGTTTGATTTAAAATTAAAAAATAGAGGTCAATGATTATGACCTCTATTTTAATTTGTTACTTTTTTTGAATTAGATTATACAAATCTTCAATGGTACTTACCCCTCTTAGATCTGCACCTGTTACCCTTTTTTCAAATTCTTCATCTATCATAGCAATGACAGAAAGTGCAACTAAGGATCCCCATTCTTCAATTTCCTTGAAAACTGTTGAAGGAGTAAATTCTTCTGCCGGAGTGTCATCAAACTGTCTGGCAAATACTTGTACAAAATCATTTAGTTCCATAATCATTAAGTGTTAAAGTGAATAATTGTTGATTTTACTACTATATGTAGAGATGTTCAAAAGAGAAGTTACTATTTTGTCAGGACACATGCGTGCTACTATTTTCTGGAGTGTATCGTCAGTACCAACTTCGTAGAATTCCTTAACACAATCTGCCTCCATATTTTGGAGCATCAATGTCCACAAAACGGGGTGAGTGATATGTTCAATAAGGTTGTTTTTGATTTCTAAAGGTTCAGTATGAGGCTTTGCATCAACGCATTGATAAATTGGGCATTTGGGTTTACTGAAGTTTGTATTTTTTATTATTTCTCCTAATTCAATTCTTGCTTCTTCCATGTAAGGAGAATGAAATGATCCGCTTATAGCAAGAGGTATTGCCTTTTTTGCACCTTCATTTTTGAATGCTTTACAGGCTGTTCTAATCCCTTTTTTAGAACCGGTTATTACTACTTGTCCTGGTCCGTTATAATTAGCAAAGTAAATAGGTTCACCTGTTTCTTCAGAAATTTCTTTGATACGACGTGTAATGTATTCATCAGTAAAGCCAATTACTGCACCCATAGCAGTATCAAATTTTTCACAAACTTTTTGTGCGATTAAAGCACGATTCAAAACTAAATTAAGACCATCTTCAAAACTAAGAGTTCCATTTACTACAAGTGCAGCAAATTCACCTAAAGAATGTCCTGCGACAACATCCGGAATGATTTCTTTTTGTGTTAAAGCCAGAATAACTTCATATAAAAATACAGATGGCTGTGTGTTTTTTGTTTCCATTAAATCTAATTCATTGCCAAAAAACATTACATCAGAAATTCGCCTTCCAAGTAGTTCGTTAGCATATTCGAACATTTCTTTTGCCTTTAGAAAATGGTCGTATAAGTCTCTACCCATACCTTCTTTTTGGCAACCTTGTCCTGGAAAAATAAATGCTTTCATAATTAACTAAATATTAGTAAAACCTATTAACCTTTCAATTTTGGGTTTATTTTTTTCGAAATCTTGTTTTGTTAGGTTGAATGTGTAATATTCTCCATTTTCTTCGATTCTTGTACCCTTGATTTTCAATCCAATCATTAAATTAAATTTAATAACTTTCTTGTTATCAACATGGCATCCTTCTACCCCAAATTCTATTTCTTTTCCAAGAATATCGAAAGCGATAATTCTTACAATCAGGGCTGAAGCAATAGAACATTCAAAAGCTGCATTTTGCTCAAACACCCAGCTTCCACTTGTAAATCGGTCTTCTTCAATGTGATATATTCTGTTCAAGCCAACTGGTTGGCCTCCTTTGAAAAAAATAAAATAATAATCTTTGCCTTCGGATTCTCTTTGTTTATAATCACGAATCCATTTTTTTTGCAACTCTATATCAGAAGATGTTGAATGTATAAAACGACCTAATTTTGGATTTGTTCTAAGTTTGACAATGAATTCTGCATCATTTTCGTTTACGAATCTTAATTGTAATCCATATTTTTCAAAAGTAAAATCTGAAGGTAAATTCATTTTAATAATTTAATGTAGTTAATAAAGTCATCATGGCTTCGGATATAATCAAAATCCTGATATACTTCGGAAGTAAGTACCAAACAAACTGCACCAGAAGAAAATGATTTTTCAGCAGCCCAAATCCCAGGTGGTATATGTAGACCGAAATATGGACGATTTAATACGATAGTTCTTTTATTTATGCCATCATCTAATTCTATTTCAAAACTACCACTTGCAGCAATTAAAAACTGATGACATATTTTATGGGCATGTGCTCCTCTATCTTCCCCACCTGGAATATCATAAATGTAAAATACTCGTTTAATTTCAAATGGTAAATTTTTTAAATTTTCCGCAATACTAATATTTCCATTTCTATGTATATTTCTTGGTAACTCAACTACAGAACAATCAAAAACATTTACTTTTTTCATGGCTTTTTAAAAGATTTAAATGATTCATAATCCATGATGTAGTCATCTTCTTGATAAAAAGTCGAAGAAAGAACTAAGGCAACAGAGTTGGTACTGAAATTATCCATAAAACGCCAAAGTTTCTGGGGAATATACAATCCGAAATAAGAACGATTTAAATGGAAGCGCTTTTCAGTAATTCCATCATGAATTTCCACGTCAAAACTACCGGAAAGGGCAACCACAATTTCCTGTTGCTCTTTAAAAGCATGACCACCACGGGTTTGTCCACCTGGAACGTCGTAGATCCAATAAACCCGTTTGATTTTAAATGGTATGTGCTTTTCCTGCTCAATAAATGTCAGATTACCACGTGGGTCTTCAAATTTTGGAAGGTTTATAAGTTTAACTTCAGAAATTGACATGCAAAGTAAATTTAATTATGAATAGTGAAGAATTTCACTGTTTGTTTTATGCTGTTATTTATTAGTTCTTTCTGCGATATTGATGCTTGCTGTGAATATTTTGGTTATCTCTAAGTTGTCGGATAATAGGTCGGTAGCCGTTATTGAAGTTATATAATCCGAATCACGCAATAATAAAATCCAATATGTAGCTTCATTGGCTTCAGTCCACAGATTCTTGCAGATTGATCCGCAGATTATTTTGATCAACAAATTATTTTTTTGTCCGCGAATTACACAAATTAAACTAATTTTATAATTATAATTTATTGATTGAAACTAATTTATCCGCGAAAAATAGCGTAATTGGCGGATGATTTTTCAATCTGTTTCCTTCGTATGAGGCTTGTCAACAAAAGCAATCCGGCTACCTTGTTCGATGGTTTTCATTACCACATCTTTCAGGTTCTTTTCAGGGGTTTCTGTTTTAGCCATTGCTTGCTTAAGTTGTATTTCAAGGTCTTTTATCTTGTTTTCCAGCGCTAATATCTGTTGTTCCTTCAATTTCACTTCAGAAGAATAGTCCTTTTGCAAAACCTCTTTTTCAAACTTAAACTGGGAAGTAAGACGGTCGGTAACTTCTTTTTCGCTTTGTTTAATGGCTTTCTGAAGTTTATCCGGAAACTTTTCGACTTTTATCTTTAATTCGGAATACTCTGTCTCTTTTGCAAGAATAGTCTGTTCCCGTTCCTTGTATTCCTTATCAAAAGTTTGCTGTTTTTCAACCAGCGCTTTATCCAAAGCTGATTTTTTTCATTATAGGTATCTTCGTCTTTCTTACGTTTTATCGTAAGGGTATAGGTATATTTCTCCTCTTCGCGTTTACGTTCTTTTGCTGTTTTTTCTTTTTCCTCTTTCAGCGTTAATTCATGAATTGTCTTTTCTTTATCCCAACTTTGACGCTTTTCTGATATTTCCTTGTCGAAAGCTTCCTTTTTTTCGCTTAATTTTTTGTCAAAAGCTTCTTTCTTTTCTTTTTGTGCCTGGAGTAATGCAGCCAACGAATCGGTTTCGGCTACAATTCCGTAAAGGTTTTCCAGAGATTGTTTTTCGTTTGCGGTGGCTTCCTTCAGAGATGATAATTTTTTGTGCTCTTCAACAAGTGATTTTTCAAGCGTATCGAGTGAACGAGGAATATCCAATTTTAGATTGGCAATCCCTTTAAGAATGTTTTCTTCTGATAATGAGGAGGCAACATTTCCGGAGGCTTGCTTTGCTTCTGCATGTTTGGTTTCTTTCGGGCTTTCCTGTTTTTCTTCCTGAATCTTAGCCTAACAAATTTTCGTAAGCATTCAATATCTCCGTTTAGTACTTAGTTAATTTGCTGCCGTTGCCATACTATTTATTTTAATTTTAATTAAAATCTATTCTGTTCCTTGCTCTGAACTCCTCATCCCGCCTAAGCACAGCTTCGCCCTCTCAGTTACAATAATACATGTAACCTATTGGTATTAAATTGTATTGTAATTGCCTTCCAAAGAAAAAAATTACATTTCCCAAAGGAGAAAGGCTTCGGGTTCTTCTTCCCGGAAGTCTTCATATTCCTCAGGTAACATCAGCATATATCGTATTTTGCGGTGGATAAGCTTTTCGGCTTTTTCTACCAGTGTCAATAGATAATTTTTATCAATATCTTCTCCAATCAGTACTATATCAATGATATGGCTATCAATTCCCCTCGAAAAACTACCGGTAAGGTACACTTTTTTTAATCCTCCCAACTTGTTAATGATTTCTTCCGTTACAGTATCAATTCCAACATGCTTAATAATGATACGATGGATATCATTAAAAAGGGGATGCCGGGTATTGGCAAAAAACATTTTTTTATTGCCTGAAAAAGAAGAAGTAAGCAATCCTGCTTTTTCAAACCGGTTTAATTCAATCCGAATAGCATTAGTGGATTCCTGAAAATCGGATTCAAGGTCGCGCAAATAAGAAGATGTGGCACTGTTCAGAAAAAACTTCATCAGCAATTTTATCCTTGTTTTCGATATGATCAGTGCATCTAACATAGAATAGATGAATTAATAACTTATATTATTGATTGAAAGATTGTTAGTAATTTTAGCGTTATTGAGTAATATTATTACTCAAAGGTATAAACTTTTTTTATTACAAACACATCAGTTACGTAAATTTTTTATAATTTTTTTATTAATTTATGTTATTGATTCAATATCTTATCATTATATTTATTTGTTTAAAATGGAAATATACTGTATAGGGATGGTTATCAGAATTGCTTTTCCCAACTGTTCGAGACGGATAAGTACTTTTTTTCTCCCTCTATATTCTATGAGTTCACCTTCAAATCCTGAAAAAGCGCCTGATGTAATCGTAAGCAGGTCTCCTTTTTGGAAATTATTGGAAGTAACTTCAAATTCAGAGAGAGGGTTTTCGTTAATAGATTTAAGGAAAAGGATTTGTTCTTCGCGAATTGGTGCTGGTTTGCCTTCAAAAAAGATGTAACAAACTGCTCCGGGAGTGTTTAAAATATCATAATATTCTTTTTTTCCTGTATTTACAAAAATGTATGAACGTATCAATGGCTCTTCCACCCATTTTTTTCTGTCTTTCCATTGTCTTTTTTCTCTGCGAAGGGGGAGGAACGCTTCATGCCCGCCTTCCGTTAACAGCTTAAAAACTTTTTTTTCCCAACGTGAGCGGGTGTAAAGAGCAAGCCATTGTTTAGAAGAGATAGACATATTTGTATGGTTTATAAAGCTTTTAAAGTGATAAGATTTTTAAATAATAAAAAATTTCACTTTTTGTTTTAAACTATAAATGATTAACCAATAACTTATAATTAAATCACTTAATTCCTAATAGTGGGTGGTATTCACCAATACGCCCTATGGGTTGGGTATTACGAATTTCATAAGCCATCTCGATGCATGGGCGGGCATGTTCCAGTCCGAAACCGTTGCCATTGATTATTTGTTTATACGATTCGGTGTGCAATTCGGTAAAGCCTCCGCTAAACTCAATTTCTTTACCATCCACAGTGATGGAGCGATAGGTACGTTGTCCTTTCTGTTTGATCTCTGCGGGTATATTTTCATAATCCACACTCAAAAACCAACGGACGCGGGCATGTTCCAGATCAATATAACCTCCGGCTTTATCGGGCTGGCTTAGATGGACGATGCTTTGTTTAACCTTGCCAAAGATCCAGATGAGCATGTCGAAAAAATGGATACCAATATTGGTAGCTATGCCACCCGATTTTGCGCTATCGCCTTTCCAGGAAATAAAATACCATTTGCCACGGCTTGTAATATAGCTTAAATCGACATCATAGACTTTATCCTTGGGTCCATTTTCGATTTTTTGCTTTAGTTCAAGCAGGGCTGGATGGAGGCGAAGTTGCAGGATGTTAAAGATTTTTTTGCCCGTTTCCTTTTCTATCTGGTTTAATGCATCCACATTCCATGGATTTAATACTAAGGGCTTTTCGCAAATTGCATGGGCTTCGTTACGTAATGCAAGTCGTATATGGGCATCGTGAAGGTAATTTGGGGAGCAGATACTTACAAAGTCAACTTTACCTTCTCCCTTACGGCGAAGTTTATCCAAATGACGGTCAAAACGTTCGGATTCCGTAAAAAAAGAAGCCTGAGGAAAATAGCTGTCCATTATACCTACGCAGTCGAATTTATCGAGGGCAGCTACCAAATTGTTGCCAGTTTCCTTGATGGCTTTCATGTGCCGGGGCGCGATATAACCGGCAGCACCTATCAATCCGAAACTGTATTGTTTTTCTGTCATTTTTTTATTTTTTTAAGATGGACAAAATTAGTAAATACAGTCTTTGCCCTGTGATTTTATTTGTTTGGCAAAATTAAAAAGAAAAAAAGGTTAATTCTAAGCCGATGTATATTCGTTGGGAAAAAGTGAATATTCGTTCAGTTTTGTCGTGTATTCGCTGAAGAAAGATTAAATTTTTCAGGATGCCGGGCAGTTTTGGTTCTGTAGAATTCTTCAATTTTGTGGAAATCATTTTGAAAATTTCCTGAAGGATAAAGAATTTCGCCCAAACCCCCTGTTTTACTGGCATAATCGAGGTACCCCAATACAATGGGAACCTTGGCATTAGTGGAAATGTGATAAAACCCTTTTTTCCATATAGGGTTATAACCTCTTGTGCCTTCAGGTGTTATTACCAAAATAAGCGAATGATTTTTATTAAATAATTCAGTGGATATTTCTATCAGATGGTTTACTTTTCCTCTTTTTACCGGAATACAACCCGTTTTTTTTAGTAGATAGCCAAAAGGAAAAATGAAAGCTTCTTTTTTAATTAAAATTCGCACCTTGAGTCTGAGGACTGTAAACCCCAAGATTCCAATAAAATAATCAATATTACTGGTATGGGGTGCCATGATGATTACGCACTTTTTTATATTATCAGGAAGTTCCCCTACAATTTTCCATCCCATTAACCATAATAAAAATCTGGAAATATGTTGCATTCTGGATTTAAAATTAATTATATGTTACTTTGATTATAGTTGCGAAACCCACCCGGCATTGAAGCAGATTGCAAAAATAAAAAATACTTACTATGTAAAAAAACTGATATTGTGAAACTTTAAATATGTGATATTCAATTTATTAAAATAAAATAATTGATTATTAATATTTTGACAATGTCTTACCCGAATTTTGAAGAGAGTTACTACCTTTTTCAGGACTTTAATGATGATGTATTTGTTTTTCCTTTTTTCCAGATATAATAAACCGGAACTCCCATGAGTACGATAATTAAACCAGGCCAAGTATAATCGGGCTTATAAATGAGAAGAATAATCATTATAAGAATGGAAATTAAAATATATATTGCGGGAATCACCGGATAGCCGAATGCTTTGTAGGGTCGTTCTGCATGGGGCTTTCTGATTCGGAGCACGAAAATTGCTGTAATGGTGAGAACATAAAAGATAAGAACGGCAAATACTACATAATCAAGCAACTGGCTATATGTTCCTGAAAAACATAGTAATGAAGCCCAAATACCCTGAGTAATCAATCCGGCAGCCGGAACACCTTTTGCATTCAGCTTCCCTACTTTCTTAAAAAACAAACCGTCGCCAGCCATAGCATAATATACCCTTGCTCCTGCCAGTACCTGACCGTTATTACATCCAAAAGTGGAGATTACGATAAAAACAGCCATTATAACAGCCGCATACTGCCCAAAAACACTTTCCATAGATGCAGTGGCAAGCCTGTCGTTGGTTGCAAACTGCATTCCTCTTTCAAAAGCCGTGGTACCTTCTATATTTCCCCGCAAAGGCAAAATGTTCAAATAAACAAGATTAGCTAACAAGTAAATAGCAGTTACGATGAGGGTTCCAAAAAATAGACCTAAAGGCACATTACGTTTAGGATTTATTACTTCACCAGAAGTAAAAGTAAGATTTTCCCAAGTTACCGAAGTAAAGAGTGAACCCACCATGGCAGTGCCGATTGCGACAATAACAGCAAATCCGGTTAAGGATACAAATTGATTTCCGCTATATTGCTGGGCATCCCACAAGATCGAAAAATTGGCTTTTACTGCACCATTGTTAGTGGCAAAAAATAACCCGATGAGGATAAAAAGAAGTAAAACAATGGTTTTTATTCCTGTGAATCCATTTTGAATGTATTTTCCTGTTTTAATTCCCTTTGTATTAATCCATGTGAGCAGGACAATACTTGTAACCGCCAGTAACTGGGCATAATTTATTTTAATACTTCCCATGGATATTAAAATGTTATTTTCGGAAAACCAGGGGACAAGTACCCCGAAAAATTTGGCAAATGCCATAGCTACTGCAGCAATAGTGCCTGTTTGTATTACAAGAAAAAGTGTCCAGCCGTACAGAAATCCAAAAAGAGGGTTGTAGGCTTCGCGAAGATAAACATATTGACCACCTGCCTGGGGCATCAGTGATGCCAGTTCGCCATAGCTGATGGCTGCAAAAATGGTGAGAAAGCCCGTGATTATCCAGGCTACCATTAACCATCCCGGGGAACCCAGGGTACGCGACATATCGGCACTGACAATAAAAATGCCAGAACCTATCATCGAACCGATGACCAATGCCGTAGAATCAAACAGATTCAGACTTTTCTTTAATGCAGGCTGATTTTTCATAGTGTATAGTTCTAAAATGTCATTACAAATTGTTATTATTTAATTTGCTATGATGCCTTCCATAAGTAAAATAAATTATAAAGCCCAATAGCATCCAGATAATTAAACGCATCCAAGTGCCTAAGGGCAGGGCTACCATCTGTAAAAGACAAATCAGCGCACCCAAAGCAGGTATTACCGGAACGAATGGCGTTTTGAACGGACGATGTATGTCCGGTTTTTTGTATCGTAAGAAAATAATTCCCACACAGACAATTACAAAAGCAAGCAATGTACCGATGGAAACCAGTTCGCCTAAAATCCCGATAGGCAAAATACCGGCAAGTACAATGGCTACTGACCCGGTGATGATAGTGCTTACATAAGGCGTTTTGAATTTACGGTGAATATGAGAAAAAACGGGCGGAAGCAAACCGTCTCTTGACATGGAATAAAAAATCCTCGGCTGCCCCATCAGCATCACCAGGATTACCGAACTCAAACCGGCAATAGCGGCAATTTTAATAATCGGACGAAGCCAAAACATGCTATTTCCCATTGCATTTACTCCCACTGCTACTGGGTCGGCAACATTTAATTGTGTATAACTTACCACGCCGGTTAAAACAATAGCAACTAAAATGTATAAAACTGTTGAAACCGATAACGAGCCAAGAATGCCCCATGGCATATCTTTCTGTGGATTTTTAGATTCCTGTGCTGCAGTAGAAACGGCATCAAACCCAATGTAGGCGAAAAAGATAACCCCTGCACCCCTGAATATTCCGCTCCATCCAAAATGCCCCCAGGTCCCGGTATTCTTTGGAATAAACGGATGCCAATTTCCGGCTTTTACAAAAGCAATCCCAAGACAAATAAATAAAATAATTACCGACACTTTTACAATAACCATAATATTATTAAAATTAGCAGATTCGCGAATGCCTATTACCAACAGACATACCAGGGAAAAGATGATAAACATGGCAGGAAGGTTTATAATTGCAGTTGCGTGTGGAAGAGTCTCCAGATTTAATATTGATAAAGTTTCTTTCGGCAACGAGGATAATGTTGTCCAGCCCATATTAGGGATATTATACAATTTTGCCCCTGTAGCTGCCATAAATTCAGGCGGAATGATGATATTAAAATCCTTTAAAAAACTTACCATATACCCCGACCATCCTACCGAAACTGTGGCAGCGGCAAATAAGTATTCCAGAATTAAATCCCAGCCGATTATCCATGCAAAAAACTCGCCCAAGGTAGCATATCCATAAGTATAGGCACTACCTGCAATGGGAATCATAGATGCAAATTCAGCATAACACAAGCCGGCAAAAGCACACGCAAGTCCTGAAATTAAAAAGGAAATAACGATGGCGGGTCCGGCATACTGTGCCGATGCCTGACCGGTAATTACAAAAATTCCGGCACCGATAATAGCTCCAATACCAAGAGTAATCAAATTAAGCCGAGTGAGTGTCCGTTTTAATCCATGACCATTTTCCCGACTTTCTTCCATTAGTTGATTTAATGGCTTTAGTGCAAATATATTTTTTAACATTTTATTCTATATTAAGGATTTAACTGTATTGTTCCTAAAAAGAAATGTGTTAGGCAAATTCATTGAAATAAAATGACTGATTACTGCAATGTAGACGGTATGCTGTAAAGAAGAATTCTCAATAAAACAGTATTCTGCAATTCCAATCGGAGTAATTGTAACCAGAATGATTATTGCCGATTTTATGCTATGCAAACCGAAAAATATCTTCAACGGATATGGGTTTTTAATTTGAAAATTTGCCTCTGCAATTTATAATTTTTTATAATTCCTGCTCACGTTGTAATAAAAAATTACCAATATTGCAATCAAGACATTTTTTCTGCTTGCAAAAGCAAATCTTCAGTTCGAGTAACGCTTGGCTTTGTAATGCCGAATTAATTTTAACTCCCAAGTTTTCAAATTCTTTAGTTATTGAATTCTTTTCGGGGGGTAATTGTTCAAGCATCTGGAAAGCCTTTTCTGCCAGATTTTGGTTACCTGTTGCTTTTCCATACAAAAATAGAAAAGGAATTACTGTATTAATAATTAAAAGGATAATAGCATTTTTCCCAAACGATTTAGTACGGTATGCAGCACATTTATCAAAAATGTAATGCGTATTCCAATAGTCGGAACAATGTACATCAAATAAAGAAATTATTTCATGGATACTTTCTATCGTGGTAATTTTGGAAAAAAGTGCGGAAGACTGATGAACCAGTGCAGCAAACTGTGCTATTCGCAAAGTGGGAAAATTATCGGGACGTATCCGTAAAAAACGCCATAGATGTAACCCAAGTGGCTGCAATGCAAATTTTTCGGAAAGAAAACGGTATTCTTTTTGCAATTGCTTTGGGTAGTTATCATTATAATTTTTTTCAAAAAAACCGGCTTGCCCAAATAGCATCGCTTCAATCTGGAAAAGATTATCTTTGTGTTTGGCAAGGCATTTAACCGGAAGAGATTTTGCTAACATCTCGAAAGGGAGTGTATTCACACCTATTCCGAAATTTTTTGCCAGTGCCTGGTAAAATGTTTCCTCCCAGTTGTTTTTATTTTGCTCAAACGATTGCTGTAGGATCGTAACTTTTTTTTCAAGCCGGGTAGCAGATAATTTTTCAAGCCAATTTGTCAACACAATTGCTTTGGTTTGTGCTATGTGTTTTCCACAGGCTATTTCACTGCGACTCATCATTAAGTCCTGGTAATTTTCGAAAAGAGCAGGTGCTATGCGGTGCTTCACTTCAAGAGTAGGGATACAGTTGCCAAAAGAATTTTTTACACTAATATCATCATTGTAAACAATATGAAGTATGGTGCTCTGATAAGCATTATCATGTTGATGCCCATGTTTCAGCCAATCTGACGATTGCATGTGAATTTCAATATTGCCAGCCCAGGTAGTGTTGCCGATGGTGATTCTTGCGTTAAAAAAATCAGGACCTGCATCGGTATTTAGTTCTCCAGGGTGAATTACTGTAATATACTCGCCGGCAGTGGTGCTGAGTGGAAAGGTAAAAAGCCTGAATTTCCACAGATAATGAAGAAATTCTTCGTTAAATTGCATGACTAAAAAATGGATTACTAAGATACAAATTTTTAACTGACAAAATTTAAAATAGATTTTATGGCAGATAAGGGCAACTTAACTTTTCTTTATAGCATTGTGACGGGAAAAAATATTTTGTTATTTAAGATAAAAAACTATCTTTGCAATACAATAGGGGGTTTATTCCATTATTGATAACTATGAAGAGTATTAATAAGTTAATTGCTGGTATAGAATATAAAGTCAGGGAGTTAACAGAACGTTTGCAAAGTCTTCAGGTTGAAAAGAAAGAATTGAACCAAGCCATTGACAATTTAAAACAAACTATTGAAGAACAAAATAGTAAAATACGAGAATTAGAAGAGAAATTATTTACATTAAAATTAGTTAAAACTTTAAATAAAGGCAAGGAGAACTTAGCCGAAAAGTACAAGATTAATGAACTCGTGCGGGAAATTGATAAATGCATAGGACTTTTAAACAAATGATATAAAAAGAGAATTTTACCCTATGAATGAACTAAGTATATCAGTTACCATTGCTGACCGGCAATACCGGTTAACCGTTAAAAGAGAAGAAGAAGAAACGGTAAGAAAAGCAACTAAACTGATAGACAAAATAATAAATGAGTATGCTGTTAATTACGCTTTTAAAGATAAACAGGATTTGCTTGCAATGGCTTCGTTACATTTTGCTACTGAAGCCGTGAATGGTGAAAGCCAACTGACATTTTACGAAAATCATCTTGAAGCAAAACTAACGGAAATAGACAGGATACTCACTGAAAATATCGTTGTTTAAAAGATTAGTGTTCTTTGAAAATACATTAAAATTTACCCGCATTTAATTCAAACTACGTTTGTAAACTCAACACTACAATCATTAGGGCTAAGCTCATTGATAGGTAGGACAGGCCTCAATCCGATTATTCGGGTTTCACCGAAAGGGGAACAGTGGACGTTCGAAACATCTGGCAGCTCTATACATGTTTAACTGGGGTTTACTAAAACTCCTGAATTAATGCGGGTTTTTTTTGTTAAGGCTCCTTCCTCCATTATTCAATCATAAATATATAAACCTATGGAACAAATAATTTTTATTATTATCGCTTTAATAGCAGGAGCAATTATTAGCTGGTTTGTTACTAATAATTTAATTCGTAATGCTATAGAACAAAAAAGCGCACACATTATACGTGATGCAGAAGAAAAAGCTGAGGTAATTAAAAAGGAAAAAATTTTACAGGCAAAAGAAAATTTTTTGCAGCTTAAAAGTGAACATGAAGAAATAATTAACGAAAAAAACAACAACCTGCTTAAATTTGAAAACAGGATAAAACAAAAAGAAGCCTCCATTTCGCAAAAAATGGAGGAAATTCAACGCAAACAAAAAGAATTAGACACCATTAAAGCCAATCTGAATACACAACTCGAAGTAATAAGTAAAAAACAGGCTGAGCTTGACAAATTTCACAAAAAACAGATTGAACAACTCGAATCTATTGCTAGCCTCACGGCTATTGAGGCTAAAGCACAACTTATAGATAGTCTTAAAGATGATGCAAAAGTAGAGGCGGTAACCCTTATTAAGGATATTATTGATGAAGCCAAAATTACCGCCAACCAGGAGGCTAAAAAAATTGTTGTAGAAACTATTCAGCGTACAGCTACCGAAAATGCTATTGAAAATACTGTTTCCGTTTTCAATATCGAAAATGATGAAATGAAAGGGCGAATTATCGGGAGAGAAGGCAGAAACATCCGTACTTTAGAAGCTCTTACCGGAATAGAAGTTATCATTGACGATTCTCCTGACGCAATTATTATTTCCGGCTTCGATCCGGTACGAAGAGAAATTGCCCGTTTGTCGTTGCACAAACTGGTAACAGATGGTCGTATCCATCCTGCACGAATTGAAGAAGTCGTAGCCAAAACAAAAAAACAGATTGAACAGGAAATTATTGATACAGGAACACGGATTTCCATTGATTTGGGTATTCATGGTTTGCATCACGAACTTACACGTCTTATAGGAAAAATGAAATACCGTTCTTCCTATGGACAAAACCTACTCCAGCATTCAAAAGAAGTGGCTAATCTTTGCGCAACTATGGCAGCTGAACTGGGCTTGAACCCTAAAAAAGCCAAACGAGCAGGATTGCTGCATGATATTGGTAAAGTTCCTGATAATGAACCTGAATTGCCACATGCTATTTTAGGGATGAAAATCGCTGAAAAATTTAAGGAAAAGATTGAAATTTCCAATGCAATCGGAGCGCACCACGATGAAGTGGAAATGATTTCGTTGTATGCTCCTATCGTTCAGGCATGTGATGCTATTTCAGGGGCACGTCCCGGAGCTCGTAGGGAAGTGGTAGATGCTTATATTCAGCGATTAAACCACCTTGAAGAACTTGCTTTATCTTACCCCGGAGTACTTAAAACGTATGCCATCCAGGCAGGACGTGAATTGCGGGTTATGGTAGCTTCCGATAAAATCAACGATAACGAAGCAGCACAGCTATCTTTTGATCTGTCGAAAAAAATTCAGAGTGAAATGACTTACCCGGGACAGATAAAAATTACCGTAATCCGCGAAACAAGAGCTATCAATTTTGCCAAATAACAGGCAATCGAAAATTATCTACCCAGGATTTATTCAACAAAAAACGCAATTTATATGAAGAGTCGCGTTTTTCGTTAGCAGGTGTACCTGTTTTTACTAACCGGGATGGTATAAATTTTCGCTGCATTGCAGTATCCCTGTTTGTTTTTAAACCAATCGTAATGGGTATTTCTATTCAAGTGCCAAATTGTTAAAATATTAGAAGTTAAATTGATAAAAATGTCATTAAAACAGTGTTTTTTTAGCGGACTTTGTTATTTCGTTTTTAAAACAGATTGTTAATACTTTTAAATCCTATCAACTTATCTGCATAACTTCCTGGCTCTCTATAGTATACAAAAATTGTATAATTATTTTCTGTTTCAAAATGATTACCTTCTATTGCAGCAGTTCCTGCTTTTCCATCCGTATCAACAAAAAGATATTGGTAATTATAATAACCCTGTTTGAGAAGTAAATTTCCTTTGTAGGCTTTTTCCTTTGCGTTATATTGCATTTTTGCATTTTCTTGTTATTGCCATTGTGTTAATCCACCGAAAATATATACATTTCCTGATAAGTATGGAACATCTGCTGGTAAAGTAAAAACAACTATGCAATAATCTGCTTCGGTGTCATTATCGTAAGCATCATTGCTTTTAATCAAAAAATTTCCATTAATATCTTTCTGCGATTCATATACTTGAAAGGGTTTTTTCTTGTCGGATGCCAAAGTAATTATGTAAAGGCTATCTTTTTCAATTTTACGAGTTCCCGGGCTTTGGTATCTGAAATCTTTTGTATCAAAATTTCTGAATTCGTTTCCACCCTCAAAAGAGATATCTTCATTAAAAGTATAATCAATGGTGTTGCCAACTACCATTTGGGGTTGAATACCAGAAATTCTGTTGTCAAAACGCTGGTTCTGATAAATATAAATTTTAAGGTTCTGATAGGGGTTTGAAATAAGATAGTTGGAAGTATGTAATGAAAAACTTATTTCCTGATGTGTATTACTGTTTTCGAGCAGCGTTGCCCGTTGTACTTTGGCATCAATGGTAAGTTGTGATTCCACGACATAAAAATGTGCAATGATTATTGGTTTGTCTTTGGTGTCATCAGCATACACAACAATCAAATAGTTTCCCGGCAAAATAAATTGGGTACTCTGTTCTGGAAATTGCAATGAATAATGGCAATAGTCTATTAACGTATTTCTCGAAAAGGTAACCTGGGTGATATCACCTTCGGCGAAACCGCTTATATAGTCGGAAACAGGAAGTTCTGTGGCATCCCATTCGGCATTGCAATAAACAAAATTATATTTATAGTGCTTGTTTTCAATGCCTAACTCATCAAATTTCAGTTCTAACTTGTTGTCGGAGCCTAGCGTAATCAAGGGAAGTGCAAATTGTGTTCCTTCGGGTTGAAGAATAAAAGTTTTGATATTTTCGGAAAAAATATGGTCAGGGGAAAGTGCATTTAAATCAGGCTTGCCGGAAATGTCCTGGCTAAATACTTGTAAGGGTGAAAAAAATAAAAAATAAAAAAACAGGTATAGAAAATATTTTTTTTCCATACCTGTATGGTTTGAGTAATATTGCATTTGTCAAAAATAAACCCGGTTAAACAAGATTGGTGTTTTCGAGTTTGTAATTTTTATTGGAAATACCTACATATCCTTGTTTAAAGAAAATGAAAATGTTGTTTTTATCAAGTTTGAGGTTTGAGAGAATGTTCTTATCATTGGTAACCCTGAATTGGTTAACAAATTCAGAGATTTCGTTGATATGTTTAGGTTCGTTGAATTGGTTAAGGTATTCAAAAACAAGTTTTTTTATGGTACCTGTTTTAACATATCCCCAGCCCTTAAGGGCATAAGTACTTGTTTTACCAATAGCAACAATATCTCCAATGCTCAAAATTGATGACCGAAGAGATTCAATATTGGGAGGAGATTTTATGGTACGACGGTCAAGTTCCTGACGAATTTCAGTAAGGTGCATAGGATGTTTGAAATCTTCCAGAATTTCAATTACGAATTCCGAAAGTTTTTTCATAGTATTTCGGGGAACAACTACAGAACTGTTTTCTTCGAGAGTCAAACCAAACTCATCAGTAGCAATGCGTTTGCACAAGGGCAATAACTTTGCAATAATATCTGCATCCTGTGTTTTTAAAAAGTTGGGGATAAAATCGGCAATATTTAGCAGATAATTGGCAGCATTACGTGTGTGTATCCTGGTTTCGATATCTTTATAAAATTTATTGAAATCGAAAAGTGCAGCAAACTCATTTTTTATCAGGTAGCAGTTTTTATAATGCTTGGAGTTAAAATACAGTTTGTGTGAGTCTTTGTAAATTAAAGAAAAGACAAAACCATAAAAACGTGTTGTGTACTCAAGGTTTTCTACCTGATTTATCGCATCGGAAAAACGGGGAGAAACGATGATATAGTCTTCTTTTTCCTCAAGATTATAATAGAAATGATTTTTAATAAATTTTATATGATCGAAAAGACGCAAAAGACTTGATTCGAGCATTAACGGAATGCGCTGTGATATTTGACGAACGCGTTCACGAGTAATGGAATACTGTGATCCAATTAGTTGTAGGGTTTGCTTTTTCTTTCCTTTGTAAAAGCCTGAATTACTTTCGAATATAAATAATTCCCTTTCATTCAAAATATTATTTGTAAGAATATTGATGAATTTGAAGAAAGGAAGCCGGCTGTCAATAAATTCAACTTTAAGAGATTCCATTACATCGGAAGGAATGTTAAACCTGTCGAAACAGAAAAACTTGAATTTATCAAAGGGAGTTTCTTCGTCAGTCTTTCCCAGCATATCCGGGGTGAGGGTGTAGAGAGCTATGTACTTTTGCGATAGTCCAATAAGTTCTTTGTTGGTTTTTTCGCCGCAGTTACGGATGATTTTGAAATCCCCGTTTTTAAAGTAGAACGCTATAATTTTAAATAACGTTTCGATTCCTTCATCGAGGCACACATTTTTGGTCCTTTCAGACAAGTTCTCCTGTTTTAGGAGTTCCTCAATGTGATAATTAATTTTACTTACTGTTTGTTCCACTGCTGTAAATTTTAAAGATTAACTTTACAAAGTTATAAAAAATTTTAAATTAAAAATAAAAAAATTTTAATCATCAATAAAAATCTGCTGCTTTTTAGCCTTGTCTGCAAAATTCGTAAAGAATGATAGCTGTTGCAATAGATGCATTCAGCGATTCGGCTTTGTCGCTAATATTTTTTCTATTGCCGTAAGGAATTTTAATTTTTTTTGTTATGTATGGCAGAAGAAAATTGGATATACCTCTCGATTCGTTTCCAATTATTATTATTCCATTAAAATCAAGTTTAATAGCAGAAATATTTTCGCCATTAAGGAAACTTCCATAAATATTTATTCCGAAAGGCAGGCTTGCGAAAAATGTGTCGAGTTGCGTGTAATGTATACGCACTCTTGCCACTGAGCCCATAGTTGCCTGCACAACTTTAGGGTTATAAACATCAACACTGTTTTCACTGCAAATAATATCAGATAGTCCAAACCAGTCGGCACTGCGAATGATAGTCCCTAAATTACCTGGGTCTTTTATTTCATCCAGAACGAGGACAGGGCAGTAGGAAAAATCCGTTGGCAAAGGAGCAGGATCAGGTATTTTAACCAAAGCGAGTATTCCAGGCGGGGTAGTTTGCTGGCTTATTCTCTGCATTTCTGCTTCTGATATAGAAACTATTTGTATGTTAAATTGTGAATAAGTATCAAAATATTTTTCGTAAATCAAAGGAGTTAAGTAAATTTTATCAATAAAAAAATTGCTGAAAATTAATTCATTTACAATTTTAATCCCTTCCGCTATAAAATAATTGTGCATGTTTCTGCCTTTATTTGCAGAAAGTGATTTAATATATTTTATCTGGTTGGCTGGAAGCATAAAAAAATCCCGATTAAAAAAACCGGGACTAAAATTATAAAAAATTACTTTTTTTTAAAATTTATTCGGCAAATACTTCAAAATTTATTATTGCGCTTACTTCTTTGTGGAGTATGATTTTTGCAGTATAGTTCCCCAATTCCTTAATAGATTCACCATCAACATGGATTTTTTTACGGTCAATTTCGTAGTTGAACTGTTCCTTTATGGCTTCTGCAATTTGAATAGCATTAACCGAACCAAAAATTTTGCCGGTAGTGGCAGCTTTTGCACCTATTTTTACGGTAATATTGTCAAGAGCTTTGGCTAAGGTAGTTGCTTCTTTTTTAATTTTTTCTTCCTTGAACGATTTTTGTTTAAGGTTTTCGCTATGAATTTTTAAATTAACTTCAGTAGCAAGTATAGCAAAACCTTGGGGAATAAGATAGTTACGACCATATCCATCTTTTACATTAATTATATCATTGGCAAACCCTAAGTTGGGAACGTCTTTTTTTAAGATCACTTTCATGTGTAATTCTCCTTTTTATTTTAATAAGTCAGCAACATAAGGTAATAAAGCGATATGCCTTGCGCGTTTTATGGCTTGTGCCACTTTGCGTTGGTATTTTGTGGATGTACCTGTAATACGGCGGGGCAGAATTTTGCCTTGTTCGTTGATAAATTTCAACAGAAAGTCACCATCTTTGTAATCAATATATTTAATGCCGCTTTTCTTAAAACGACAGTATTTTTTCTTTTTAATATCAACCGCAATCGGGGTTAAATATTTTATTTCGGAATTTGCTTGTGTAGCCATTTTCTGGAAGATTAGAGATTAAATTTCAACTTGTTGTGCGACAGTATTTTTTTCGTTATTGGCTTTAGCCAAACGTTTTTTCTCGTTATAAGCAATGGAGTGTTTATCCAACGCTACTGTTAAAAAACGGATTATACGTTCTTCGCGTTTTAGTGCTAATTCAAAATCGGCTACAATGTTTCCTTCGCCTTTGTACTCTATAAGGTGAAAGAATCCGGTAGTTTTCTTTTGAATCGGGTACGCCAGTTTGCGTAATCCCCAGTTGTCTTCGAAAATAATTTCTGCCCCCTTGTCTTTCAGAATTTTCTGAAATTTATTTACCGTTTCCTTCATCTGTTCTTCAGATAAAACGGGAGTCATAATGAAAACGGTTTCATACTGTTTTAACATGGGTAATGTGTTTAATTAATAGATTAATAGATTATTTAAAATGGAGTGCAAAAGTAGAAACTTTTTTTTAATCTGCAAAATATGTGACAAAGAAAATATAATAGGTTTGAAATTTAGTATCCTGAAAGGAGAGTGCGTGTAGTATATCCATTATTTGTTGTTAAACGTACTATATACACGGAGAGCCCTTGCGGTACATTGATTTCAATGGGGTAGGCATTGTAAATTATTTTTTCCCCGATAATTTTTCCGGTAATATCAAATATCTCGACTTCCCCTTTAGAAAAAACACCGGTAAAACGGATGTGTATTTTCCCATCGGAGTAAAATACAGTTTCTAATGGTTTGTTTGATGGCAAAATATGCATGCTTTCGTCAAAAAAAAGTTGGAAACGCATTTCATTGCTTCCAGCAGTATATGAAAAAGCATAAAGGGAATCTTCCCTCAGATTAATACACGAGTGCGTAACATTATCATACAACCATATAGGAACTTCGGGTGAGAAAGTATTCATGCCATAGGCACTGATAGTATAGTTACCTGATAGCCCAACATATAATCCTACCGGAATAACCGGATTGGATTCTACTGAAGGTAGGGTGTTTATTGAAAGTTGAATACCGTAAGCAGTAGTATAAATTTGAGGCACTTCGGGGTAGCCTCCAAGTAATTTGTATGCATCGTACTGACTGTCGAATCCGGCAGTGGCATCAGGAATGAAATGAATGTAGGTATTATCACTGAAGTTATTAGCATGGGCTGTAAGACACAGTAGTTGAAAATAATCCGTACCTGCTTTGGGATGCCAGCCTGAACCAGCATGGTAATAGCTGTATATAACCGGGCTGTATGTAATTAAAATACTGCTAATTAACAAATACTGGAAATTTTTCATCGGCATGAAAATGGTTTGTTTTCACAAAGGTAATGTATTTGGACTACAAAACAATACATCCTTAATTATTTTGAAAAAGCTTGGTTAGCGGGGTTGTAGAGCAATTCAGTATTTCGTTGCAGATAAACTCAGCGGCTTTGCCATCGCCGAAAACCGGGGGAAAGGTTAAAGTTTTTTGTTCTGTAAAATATTCATAAGCCCTGAGTATTTTTCCCTCATCAGCATTAGCAACTATTGCCACTCCGTTTTTAACTATCTCTTTCCATTCGGTTTCAGGTCGCAGAATGATGCAGGGTTTTTGGAAATAATAGGCTTCTTTTTGCACTCCGCCCGAATCGGTTAAAATTAAACAGGCATTTTTTTCGAGGACAATCATGTCGAGGAAAGATACCGGAGAAACAATATGGATATATGGGTTTTGGGATATTTTGTTGTAAAGTGATTCGTGTAGATTTATGGGCAGTAGTTTGGCGGTACGTGGATGCAGGGGCAGAATTATTTGAATACAGTTTTCTCTGGTAATCTTGTTTATGGCATTGAAAATTGTATTCAGCCTTTCAAGTTGATCGGTGTTGTTGTCGCGATGGATGGTGCAAAGGATAAAATTATCCGGTTGGAGTTGGTATGTTTGTAGAATTGTGGATTTTTTTTCGGCAATACCGGCAAAATACAAACTGTTGTCGTACATCACATCGCCGCAATGATAAATTTTAGGGTTGTCGGCAGAGTAGGGTGGGCGGTTATCCACGGGAAGCCCTTCCTTAATTAAGTTGTTATAACCAGTTTCGGTAGGCGAAAAAAGCAGGGTGGAAACATGATCACAGCAGATGCGGTTGATTTCTTCGGGCATACTTTTATTGAACGAACGCAAACCTGCCTCGACATGAATTACCGGGGTATGGATTTTGGCAGCAGCCAATGCGCCGGCAAGAGTAGAGTTGGTGTCGCCGTATAAAATGCAAAAATCCGGTTTTTCTTTCAGCAAGGCTTCTTCAATGCCTTCCATCATGCGTGCAGTTTGTTTGGCATGGCTCATCGAGCCTACTTCCAGGTTATAATCCGGCTGAGGAATACCCATCTCATTGAAAAATACATCCGACATGTTGGCATCGTAATGTTGTCCTGTGTGCAGGATAATTTCGATGATCCGTTCACTGAAATGGGTGCGGATAGCCCTGCTCAGTGCAGCCGCCTTAATGATTTGTGGTCTTGCGCCTATAACCGTTAAGATTTTTATCATTTAATTACGTTTTTATTCGATCCTGTCAGGTTTTTCTTATTTCTATACATCCCTAAAATATATTTTCATCAGCAAAACTAAGATATTTTTCTTCGCCAAGAATAAGGTGGTCGAGAATGGAAATATCCAGAAGTTGTCCGCCTTCTTTCAGTTTTTTAGTGAGCTTGATGTCGCTTTCACTGGGTTGCAGGTTACCCGAAGGGTGATTATGGCAAACAATCAGCGAGGTTGCATTGTTATCAATGGCAATTTTGAAAATTTTTTTCGGGTCAACTACCGTACCGCTCATTCCGCCTTCGCTGATACATACCGGACGGAGAATTTTGTTGGAACGGTCGAGTAACAGTATCCAGAATTCTTCATAATTGGGATTATTTATCAGACTTTGAAAGATTTCAAAAGCATCGCCACTCGACTGTATAGTTTTACGTTCCAGCACTTCGTCGCTGCTGATGTACTTGGCAAGGGCAAGGGCAGCAACAATACTAATGGCTTTGGCTTCGCCCACTCCTTTGAATTTCATCAACTCTTTTACCGAAAGTTTGCTAAGTGCAGATATGCTGTCGTTTACACTGTTCAGGATACGTTTTGCCAGTTCTACTGCCGATTCGTTCCTGCTACCAGAACGCAACAGTATGGCAATGAATTCTGCTTTGCTGAGTGCCTGTTTGCCTTTTAGTAACATTTTTTCGCGAGGACGGTCGTCCTCTGCCCAACTTTTAATAGGGAGATTAGCTTGGGAATAATCGGTATGCATAGGTTTCGTTTTTGGAAATTTGCCGATATAATTAATACATTTTCGTTCACCGGGCTATTTTACCCTGTTTTATATAATGAATTAAAAATTAGCATTCCGATATGTAGTTTTATTATAGCAATATGATAACTAATGTTGTTTTCGATATCTTTAATATCGTAATTTATGTTGTTATATGGTTTCTTCTTTGTCGGATTGGAAGCGAAATCCGAGGCGTTTCCCCGTTCGTATTTTCATATTATCGAGTACAGCCTGCATTTCGTACAGGGTAACTTCCTTTACCTGTTCGTAGGGAGGTGAAAGTAAATCGAAATTAAGAGTATAAAGCATAGCTTTTTCCACAAGATTGCGGATGCTCCCGTTTTCAATTACAGCCGTGGCAAAGTTGGGATACAAACTGCCTATTTCGCGTTTGCCTTCTATGAAATAGTGTTTTTCTTTATTGATAAACACCCGTCCGATAAGATAACCTACGTCGTTCATCCGGTTGTATTTAAACGAATCGGCGAGAAAATTATATATGTGAATCACGCCGCAATAGGAGCGATGTTTATCGTCTCGGATGTATGGCAGACGCATTACTTCATGCTCGCGTGAAAATTCAAAAATGTTGGTATGCATCATAAAAATAAGTACGTCGCCGGCAAAACGAAACTCAAATTCAAATTCACTTTTGTCTTTGAATTCAAATGGAATATATCTTTCTTCAGAGGTGCGTTGTATGCTGAATTCCTCAGCCATTTGTGCTACCACCGTTTTAAAATCTTTAAAAATGCCAAGGGTAACATCATATACATCCAGTTTCAGGTTGGCTTTAGATTTCAATGTTTCGAAGATGGGATTATTTTCGAGTTGGGTATCCATAAAAGTGTATTTTGGCGTAAAAGTAAAGATTTTTTTAGTGTTATGTTATGAGCCGTGAGTTTTTAAAAATTAATTTTATTATTGGTATTAACAATTTCCCTTCTTTTTCTCATACTACTTCCGGAGTTTTCTTATCGGTACGGTATCAATAATCCGTTAATTTCAGAAATGGTCAGACATGATTGTCCGGAAAACGTCTTCAGACAGATATATACCGATTATTTTTGTTGCATATTAATTTATTTTTTTTATTTGCTATTTTTTTTTGAAAGAAGTGAAATATTTAGCATGCTAAAATACTAAACTTTCAAAATTATAGTTATTTATTAAAATATCAAAACATAATGAAAACATTTTGCACTTATTATCTTCTCCTTTCGTTTTTTGTAATTTCATCTAACGTTTTTGCACAATCTTCCAGGGGGGATACCCCAAAATACGAAATCAGCGGAACTATTATTGACAGTATCAGCGGGCAACCACTTTCTTATGCTAACATAGGCATACTTAAAGAATCAGACAAAACCTTTGTAAAAGGGACTACTACCGACGAAAAAGGATATTTTGAGATAAAGGGTATACTGGCAGGAAATTATTTTGCTAGAATTTCATACGTAGGCTACAACCCGCCCTTACTGCCGGTAAGTGTGAATGGAGTATCTCAAAAAATTTCATTTGGTATTTTCCGGCTAACGCCTTCCACCCAACAGTTGAATGCAGTGGAAATACAGGCACAGAAACCGGTTTATCAGTATAATGCCGAAAAAAAGATTTATAATGTAAACGAAGATATAAGCATACAATCAGGGGTAGCAAATGATGCACTACAAAATGCGCCCGGTGTTTGGGTTGATCTGGAGGGTAATGTTACCCTTCGTGGTGTTTCTAATGTGGAAATCTGGATAAACGACAAACCTTCGCGCTTAAGCACTGACGGGCTGAAAAGTTACCTGCAACAGCTTCCTGCCAATGCATTGGAACGTATTGAGGTTATCACCAATCCTTCAGCCAAATATTCGGCAAGCGGTACCGGCGGTATCATCAATATCATAACTAAGGAAAAGATAAAAAAGACTATTTCCTCAGTCTGGGACTTAACGGGAGTACAAAGCCAGGATATGCTCCCTGGATGTCGTTCCTGTGGTCAAATGAAAAATGGAAAATTAATATGTATGCTACACATAATTACTGGAAAGGGAAAAATGATTCACATAGCGAAAATATTATAAAAAATGGCACTTCACCTTTGTATGAATACCGCAATAAAGGTAAAAGCAATTACGATGGCGCCTGGTCGTATTTATACCTAAACACTGAATATCAGTTGTCGAAGAAAAGTACTATTGAAGTATATACAGGAGGTAGTTTGTATAATGGTAAATATTCCTACAAAAGCACGGCATATAAAAATGATTTTTCAACAAATATATGGGACAGTATTCAATCCCTCAATGATTATGACTACGGCGGTCAAACCAGTTATTATGCCGGATCGTCGTTTAACCATAATTTTAATGACAAAGGACATAAACTAAATATTGATCTGTACGGCTGGGGCTGGGATAGCTCACCCGAAGGTAATTCAAGTCAGATTTATACTGTTGAAACAATGAATAATAAAATGCGGAGAAACTATCCACAAAACTCCTCATCCTCTGTAAATTTAAATAGCGATTATACTTACCCTATCAACGACAGTACTTCGATAGAGGCTGGTATTAATGCCAGTACCTCCCATTCTAAAGATATGAACATGACAGATAGTCTTGATTTTCTTACTAATACATGGCATTTCGATGAACAAATCAGTGATAGGTATAAAGATAACGATAAAAACGTGAATGCTTATGTGTCGTACAACGGGAAATTGTGGGGAGTGGGTTATAAGATAGGTGTAAGGTCGGAGTACAAAGAATACCATTTGAATTCCATAAGCATGAACCGCCAGTTTACCCGCGATTTTTTTAATTTATATCCTTCGTTACACCTGAGCTATTCAACCAAAGGCATGGACAATTTTACATTAAGTTACAGCCGTCGGGTTGAGTATCCCGATTACCAGTTAAATCCTTATATTGACTATTCTGATGTGGAATGGATTTATGGAGGGAACCCCAACCTGAAGTCATCGTACACCAATTCATTTGAAGCAGGTTATGCCAAATATTTTAAAAAGGGAGGTTCGTTCAGTGTATCACTTTACCATCGTTACACCGATAAAGATATTACCTATTATACTACCAGCGTTTATGATACTGTGCTTAACCGGAATACATTATATTCTACCTATGCCAATTCCGGAACCAATGCCTTTACAGGTGGCGAAATCACTGCCAATTACCAGCCTGCGAAGTTTATCAGCCTGATGGCAAATGCTAATCTTTATAATTTAAAGATATCGGCACACATGAAAACTTCTGATACATCATCGTATGATATTGATCGCGATAATTTTTCCTGGGATGGAAAGTTGAGTTGCAACCTTACCATTGTTAAAACCGTCAAATGGCAGATAACGGGGATTTACCGTTCTGAAAATAAATCTTTGGTTGGTTCAAGCGACCCTGTATATTACATTAATACCAGTATCCGCTCCGATTTTTTTAACCGCAAACTATCGGTAAACGTGGGAGTACAGGATATTTTCGACTGGCAAAAAACCAAGGGAACTACCAGCACGCCCACTTATTCCGGAAGCAGTAGTAACAAACAGGTTACGCGTTATCTTACAGCCGGTATAACCCTTCGCCTGGGTAAAATAGAAATGGAAAAAGAAATGAAAACAGGGCAGGATAAAAGCGGGAAACAGTAAGAATCCTCGAAAAATTTTATAATACCGCCAATGCTGCATCGTAGTCGGGTTCGTTCACGATTTCAGGAACCTGTTGCGTATAGAGAACCTTTGCATTTTCGTCAAGCACTATTACAACACGTGAATGCAGATGTGCCAGTGGACCATCTGCAATTTCCAGTCCGTAATCTTTTCCAAACTTGCCGGTGGCAAAATCGGAAAGGGTGATTACATTTTCGATGCCTTCGGCACCACAGAAACGTGCCTGGGCAAAAGGCAGATCGCGTGAGATGCACAGCACTTTAGTGTTGATTAGTCCTGCTGCTTTTTTATTGAAGTTTCTTACCGAAGCAGCACAGGTTCCTGTATCGAGGCTTGGAAAAACATTTAGCACGAGTTTTGTTTTCAGAAAGTCCTTCAAAGAAGCTTTGGAAAGGTCATTTTTTATTAGTTCAAAGCCGGGTGCAATGGTTCCGGTTTTAGGTAATTCGCCCGAAGTATGTATCGGGTTTCCTTGTAAGGTAATTGTAGCCATTTTTATTTTTTAAGGATTATTGAAACATTTTTATCTGTACAAATAACAATATCCATAAAGAAAATGTTTAGCTGAGTCTGACTTTTCCCAGGAGTTATTTTGTCCACCCGGTAAGTATTGTTCCATTAATAATCCCTGTTTTTATATCCAAAACACTTTGTTTGATACTATCGGGTAGCATTGTTTCATAATTATGATATGGAGCCACATTCACACCCTCATTGGCAAGATCAAACGAAAAAACTTGTCCGCCATGGAACTGCCCGTTATGGATGCTGGTAATTTCCGAAAGAATCGCTACATCGAGCCGCTTCATGCAGGAAGTAAGAAGGTAAGGTCCCACCAGTGGAATGGAATAAAACTGGTCGGTATCCACCCCTATTCCTGTCTTGGAAGCTTCTTTTACTTTATACAAGGCTCCGTTTCCGGTTTTCCCGGCACATGCAAATATCACTTCTGCTCCCCGCTGAATCAGGCTATCGGCTATACGGGCACCCTGCAAGGTATCGTTAAAATTGGTAGCATTGGCACCGGAAACTGTTACTGACTGGTTATATTTTGTATTAAAAAATTCAACCCCTTTGGCAAAACTTACGGTAAACTGTTGTATTTCGGGAATGTTTGGACCTGCAACATAACCTACTGCCGGATTGGATTGATTTTTTTGCCACGCCTGATAAGCTGCCAGAAACCCACAGGGAAAGGATGCCTGATCTACTTTATACGTAATACAAGTTATATTATCAGGAATAGTTTCGAACGAATAATCAAGGATGATGAATTTTATTTTGGGAAACGCTTCTGCCGCCTCCAGGGTGGACTGCGAAGCATTGTATCCAAGGGTAATAATCACATCGAATTTATTATCGGTAAAATATTTGATGTTACTCGCAATTTGTGCTTCGTCGTAGCTTTCTTTTACTTCCCACCGGATGGATTCGGCATTGTTAGCAGCCATCAATCCTACAAATGCCTGATCGTTAAATCCACCGTCGTTTAATCCGCCCAGACCGGTTACCAATCCTACTTTCAAGGATGAAGAGTCATCTTTTTTACAGGATGACAACCCAACAGAAAACATTAATACCAATACAAACAATAATAAAGATTTCGTTTTCATACTCATGTGATTTATGCTATTTATATGATGTAAATTATACTTAATTAGTAAAACTTTAGCGCGTAAATATAGATGAAAAAATCAATTTGTATTACCGATATTTTATTGAGTGTAAACATTTATCTTTGCTGTAGTGTTTTTACGTTAGCGGAACCATTTTCAACGAATTAGCTACTCAGCCTTATGCAACTAAAAAAACAAATACCCATCCTGCCGGGGATGAAGATGCAGGAAATTATCTTCCAAAACCACTATATTCTATTGATGTTCGAACATTTTGATATAAATCTAATGGTTTATGGTTTATGATAAAACCATTAAGGAATTATGTGATGAAAACCAAATCAGCACAGAGGTGTTTCTTGCTTTCGCCAACCTGTATAACGGTATAAAATATATTCCGGAACATGACTACGATGATTTACAAACAATCATTCGCTACCTTAAGAACTGCCATGTTTATTATCTTAAAGAAAAATGCCCTAAGATTGAACATTATATCCGCCTGATGTGCGAGCAGAACAACCAGCCGGAAACCCAGATGGTGAAAAGCTTTTTTAAAGATTATTTAAACGAAATAACAGAACATCTAAACTATGAAGACGAAATCGTTTTCCCGTATATCATTGATCTGTATCAAAAAATAAAGGGGCAGGCTACCGCCGGCACCGACAATAACTACTCGGTAACGGAGTATAAAGAACATCACAACGATATAGAGGAAAAACTGAACGACATCAAAAACATACTTATCCGCTACCTTCCGCAAAAGGAAGACCCGGTAATCAGGCGGAAACTCCTTTTTAGTCTGTTTGAAATGGAATCCGACCTGAATGTACATTCGCATATCAAAGACAGCATTTTGATACCGTTGGTGGAAAAAAGAGGATGTAAAAAACCACCGGACTCCTTACCAAAACCACCCGGCTGAGGCAGAAAAACATTTTCCGCTCAACGAGGGGAGTTCGTGGCCACTTTCCTATCTACCGTTACTTTCCTTGTCAGCGAGTTCTGAACTTGTAAATTGCTCTGAAACCCGCATGATGTATACACTGTGTTAGCTGTCGTGTTTTTTTATTTTGTCCATATATTGCTATCATCTACTGTTCATTCGTTATGTTAGACCCGCTGTCATCTTAAAAATAGACTTTTTTACGGTATCTGATAGAGAATCCATGTAATGAGATTCTGTCATAAAGATAATCTCTTTAGATAAATCAGGATGATTTTTTACAGTTTTGACTATCAACTTAAAAGCATTATATCGAACAGAGGGCTGTTTTCCTATCTTTTCCCAGATATTTACACAAATGTCAAATAACTTTCCTTCGTAATCGTCATTTAATTCCATTCGTTGTAGAATTATCAATAATTCTCTCAACTGGTTATCGCATTTTGTTGGTAATGTATCAATTATTTTTTCTGCGTATCTATGTATCCGTCGGTCATTTTTATCCATGCAACTCCACAATAACCATGCGGCTCTCCATGAATAGGGTTGTTTATCTGCAATGGCTAATTTTATGAGCTCATCAAAATCTTCAGGATGAGACTTCATGTAGGAAATCATGTCCGCTTTGTATGAATGAGTCAAGATATGTTCCAACTTAGTCTTCATCAATGTTTTTAATCATTATATCATCAATAATCTTGCTATTTTTTAAATCAATATTGAGTCGTCATTGCCAATTTCCCCTGCTGAGCGGAATTTCAAATTCCGCTCGGAACGTTAGAAAATTTATAATTTTCTGTTTTCATTTGTTTTATAACGTTTTTTTCTTTTTTATTCTACGGAATTATAAATTCAGCATTATTGCGAGCAGAATCCCGATAACCATCGGGGCAGTTCAGCCGGGCAAATCCATTCACTTTTTGAAAATAAAATATACTGCAAGAATTAAAAAACAAAAACCAATTAAATGATTGATTCTAAATGGTTCATTCTTGAAAAAAATAATCATGAATGCTGTAAATACTGTCAGAGTAATTACTTCCTGAATGACTTTTAATTGCCAAAGATTAAAAGGTCCATCATTTTCGTTGAACCCAATCCTGTTTGCTGGAACTTGAAAGGAATATTCAAAAAGTGCAATCCCCCAACTAATCAAAATTATACTAACCAAACCTAAGTTATTAAACCAACTCATTTGTTTAAATTTTAGGTGTCCATACCAAGCAAATGTCATAAAGGTGTTTGATAAAACCAGAAGTACAACAGTCAAGATTGCTTTTTTCATTGAATAATATGTCTATTTTTATTTGTCAAGGTTCGCTTTTCTCTGCTCGTATTTTCTTTACAAGGGTTGCACATAACGAGTAAATATACGCATTGCGGTTATTTTTACTTTATCTCTTGTTTTTTTGCCCACAAATATAATAAATTTAAAATATCCAAATTATTTGAATACTTTTTTGCAATTATTAACCAGAACAATAAAAATTAGCTAATTTGCAAATTAACAAATTAGCTAATTAAATTGCCTAACAGAATCCCGATGACTATCGGGACCGCTCAGCCGGGAGGCTCTCCCCGTCAGTTCAGCTGGCGGGGCAGTCTACTCGATTACCACCTGATGTTCTTTGTTGTTATTTTTAATATTACTTTCTTTGTCAAATATTACTTTTCCCATATTACACTAATTATTGTTTTATTCTGTTTTGTAGGAATGCAATATTCAAAAAAATCAGTATCCTCATCGTACTTATTTAAATTACACCAAGTTGATTTTGATATAAGTTGAGCCTTTTCTTTTCCACAATAAATAAATTCATAGTCTGTATTAATATATTCCATTGCAACTGAATCATCAGGGGGAGCCAACTTAGTAATATCCTTTATCCAATAATTCCAATTAGAAGTTTTATCCCAATATTTAACTGTTCCATTATAGATAAAAACAACAAGTAATGGATGAATGTCAAGATGTAAGCATCTAAATACAGTCGAAGTTATGCTAGTTTTGAATCTTTCAGATAAATATTTAATTAAGTCTGGAGAAAAGGACTTGCCAAGAGTTTCATTTCGGAAAATTTGTTCAGGCATAAGCAATTCAGATGCAAAATCATTAGCTTCCCATTCCTGCAAGCCTTTTTTTAACTGGGTTTCTGTGCTAACAAACCAGTTTAATGTGTTTGAGTTTTCATTGTGTACTTCAATCTTTTCATGCATTAGAAAATGACCAACTTCATGGGCAATGGTAAAACGTTTTTTGGATTCATAAGGAATTTGAGAATTTACTTTTATTAACGTCTTTGTTTTACCTCTAACAATCTTGCCATCTGAATTTTGTAATTCTTCTTCAACAAGGGTTGCTCCCAAACCAGAAACAAATAATTTCATTGATAAATGAGTAATCTCATCAAATCCAATATCAGATAGTAGTCTTTTTGCCATTAAGCTACCTTTAGAGTTCTTCATCATTTTCAAGTTTCTCAAGAATATCTAATAAATTATGGTCCTTGATTAATTCTTTTATATCGTCAGAGGTCAGTTTTTCTAAATTTCTGTGACCAAAAGCCAGTTGATTTGAGTCAACAAGATTTCTCAAATAACTTATTGGCTTCTCAATGTTCTTATTAATTGCGTCTTGAAAATATTTAGCCACTTTCTCTAACAAAATCTCATCTTTCTGTGAATTTAATTGTCCCCTTAAAGAAAAAGTAATCTGTTTAAAACTCTTATCTGCAATATTGTTAATGACTTCAATGTCATACCCATAACTTTCTAAAAAAGAATCAATAGTCGAACTATCTCCACTTTTTAAGGCAGATATCATGTAGTCATCCATTTTATTTATTAATTCATTTTTCATCGTTATAGTTCTTTAAATTGTTCACGTAATACAGGAATCTTTCTATCTAATTTCTTTTTTATATTGGTTGCTTCTTGTTCTGTGATTCCAAATTCTTTTGCAATATCTGCTCTTTTCATTTTATGAATAATATAAGGTTCAAACAGGAGAATTTCATCATCTGATGCACCTAGTTTAGTTAAAAAATCAAGCGAGTATTGAAGAAGTTCATCATAATGGTTATCCTCCATAAGTACATCATTTTGTTTTTCTATGTCAGAATTCGTTTGAATTGTTTTGCTATATTCTTTTTCAATTGTATTAAAGATTTGACTATCAAGAGCACTGAATATTTGGTCTTTAAAATCTGGGAATTCCGTCTTGTTCCAATTTCTTCCACCATCATTTCGAACGAAGGAAAGCATTAATTCCGATATTATATCTTCGACCATTATTCCTCTTAAACCTCTGTTCAAATCATACTTGATATTAAATTTTGTATTTATTTTATATATCGAGTATTTAATCAATATTTTATTGAATTCAGGAGTAAAAACTTCTTGAACAGCTTTTCGCAGTTCATTAGTTGTTGCTAATATTTTGTCTTTATCATCCATCTATTTATAAATGCTATTTTTTTTATTTTTTTTTCCATGCAATGGAAATTTGTTTTCTTTTTTCAGCATATACTAATATAAAACTTTAAAAATTAGTGATTATGTCGTATCAACAAAAAAAATACGAGGTTTGGGAAAAAGTCCAAATAGTAAATGGGAAAGACCACGTTTTGTCCAAACTTGGTAATGTAATTTACAAACTTTTTACGGATAAAATTCTTTTGGGGGTAAGCTTTCAGCCCTTTAAGATGAAAGCATAGTATTAATTTTAAAAATTCGAGCTTATGAGTAAAACTTCTACTCGTGTTAGAGATGCAGGAAGCGGAAAGTTTGTCCCTTCTAAAGAAGCTGCTAAAAGACCGAAGACAACTGTAACTGAAAAAGTTAAAGTTGGTCCGGTGAAAAAACGCAGTTAGTAGTATTAATGTTTTTATTAACTTTTTAAAAAGTAAATTTATGTACAAAACAGGTGAAAAGCCCGGAAAGGGTTTGTACAAATGCGTAAAGTGTGGCGAAGTAATCAGATTGGATGATAATTCTGATGTATTGCCTCCATGCCCGAAATGCCACGGAACTAAGTGGACTAAAGTTGGGTAAAAAAGTGGGCTGTTTCTTAATTGAAGCAGTCCATTTTTCATAGTATTCTTATTTCTTTTAACTAATTTATGTTTCATGTAGGTTTTCTTATTAAACTTGCCCCTAACGAGTAAACATCCGCATTGAGTTTATTTTTACTTTATCTCTTACTTTTTGCCCACAAATATATTAAATTTAAAATATCCAAATTATTTGAATACTTTTTTGCAATTATTTAATTGAACAATAATAATTAGCTAATTTGCAAATTAACTAATTAGCTAATTAAATTGCCTAACGGAATCCCAGTGACTATCGGAACTGCTCAGCGAGGGATGTCAAATGATTTGTATAAAAATCTATGCTTTTATCACATGCAATAATCAATTTATCATATCCATTCATCGCTGTCTGATTTTTTTAATATTTCCGCCAACGCTTGGCCGCTATACACTATGCGATTGCTCAATAAATCGCGGAAGCGATTAAGGCTTATGAGCATAGGGTTTAGCGATTTGTTATGGGCAGGTTTTCTTTTATTTGTTTTATGGTGTTAATAATCATCTTAACCCATAGATATATTAAAATAGGCAAAACAATTATTATTAGATGGTTATACTCATAAGCACTTACGAAATTAAATTGAATTGCAGATATTATTGCTCGAGCTATTCCACAACCATAACATTCAACTCCAAAAATATTTTTAATCAAACATATTGAATGTTGCTTATTCAACCAGTAAAGAGGAACGAGATATAATAAGAAAGGGAAGATAGTTAACCCTAATAGTTTCGAATAAATAAGAAAGCATGATTTTTCAACTTGCTTTCTTATTATATTAAAATCCAATCTATAAAAAAGATGTTTTTTGAACAAATATTTTAAAATTATATTTTTTTGTGCGTTCTTTTGCTGAAATAATATCTATTAGCCACCAAATACCGCAACCATAACAAGTTAGTATTTTTACAATTCCAAGTCCCATATCATCTAACCAGAATCTTTCCCACCCTAATAGAATTGCAATAATTAAAATTATTGATGGTTTTTGAAATTCTGTACATTGAATTAGATAAAATTTATCATCATCCATTTTTTCAAGTCTTTCCTTAATAACCATAATATCTTGTGGATTAAAATTCTCGGCATTCATGCCGATAAACATGTCTACTTTTGACTTTTCCATATATTTATTTTAAAAAATTACCCTACTCTCAGGCTTTTCGGTAACGCCCCTTTTTTTAGTGGTATCAGGTCTCCACTTTATATTTATAGTTAGTTAATTCTGTCAAGACGATTCGAACTTTTTTTTCTTTGGAGGTCTTTGTGCCTATTCGTATTGTCATTTTCTACTTGTCCACAACGAGTAAACATCCGCATTGCGGTTATTTTTACTTTATCTCTTACTTTTTGCCCACAAATATATTAAATTTAAAATATCCAAATTATTTGAATACTTTTTTGCAATTATTTAATTGAACAATAATAATTAGCTAATTGGCAAATTAACTAATTAGCTAATTAAATAGACAGGCTGCATTGTTTGGAATGTTATTATAAATTACGCTTTATTCCTGGCGGAATTGCAAATTCCCGCTCTGCAGGGAGCTCAGATGTTAGTATTTCAAGATTTAATTCTTTGTCTTCGTCATTGCACATTTTAATGAAATCCTTCTCCGACAAAATTTTTATTTGATTTCCTTTTTCAATTAATTCTTCTGCTTTTCTATGTTTCGAACTTTTCTCATAGCCAGCTAATTTTGTTGAATCTTGGGTTCCAACAACTAATATTGTGGTTTTTTGAGTAACTGAATCTAAAATATTGCACCCAATTTTTGCAGCAATTACTGCAGCTTCTTTTCTTGGTAGTGATAAAGCACCTGTAAATACCAAATTTTCTCCGAAAAGAGAACCTTCAGAATTACCGTCCCGTTTAACGGATGCTGAATAATTAGATTTTGAAGTCTTTCGATTTATTTCTGTTCCAATTCTTTGGAACCAATCTTCAATTGATATTTCTTTAATTAAACATGCATTTGCAACTACTAAACCTGCTGCAATTGCATCTTGAAGTGCATCGTGATGTTCGAATTTAATTTCTAAAAAGTCAGCAATGTTTTTTAGTCCATAACCTTTATAGGCAAATTGTTCCCATGTTCTCCTTGTTATTTTAGCAGAATCCAACCATTTTGTTTTTATTGGCGGCAGTTGATATTCTTCACAAACTCTGTTTAATGCAACTCTATCAAATGGCATGTGATGAACAGTAATTTTTTCTTCCAGCCGATTTTTAATTTCCTCGTAGATTTTATCAAAAGTCGGGGAGTTTTTAACATCAGATTCTTTTATGCCATGAATGGAAATATTAAATGGGTCGAAATATGATTCTGGATTTATTAATGTGCTCCATTTATCAATGACTTTTCCATTTTTAAATTCCGCAATTCCTATTTGACAGATACTTGAATAATCTGCATTTGCGGTTTCAACATCTATTGCTAAATATTTCATGTTGTTTGGTTTTTATACCATTCGCTAACGATCTGCGGGTATGAAGCGTGCCGGAATGCGTGGCTACGTCTGTATCCCACGATACAAAACTTGATGTGGGATGAAACGCTCGAAAACCCACTAAAACCGACATGTTTTATGACCCGTTGTTACCTGCTGAGCTTTATTTTAATTCGTTTTCTTGTATTTTATCTATCATTAATTTCAGAATTATCAAAAAGTTACTAATGTCATTATTATCTGTAGGTTTATCTACAATCCATTTTAGATTAGATTTTGCCGATATAAATTTATTGGTTTTCTCTAATTCCGACCTAAACAACTCGATAATTGAATCTGAATTATTTACTTTTTTCCTTATCTCCTCAAATCCAGTATAAATACTTTGTTTAAATACTGATTGCGGCGGATAACCAAAACATAATCCAACAAATCCATCATTTATAGTAACGTTTATCGAAAATCCTTTTGAACCCCAACGAATCAATAATCCATTAGCTCTTGCAAAATCAAATAATTGCTGAAAAACAGGTTTACCAAAAGAATCCAATGAATCAAAAAATCTCTTTTCATCTACTTTGGGTAATTGAGCTGTTGATTTTATTGAATCAGAACGAATAAAGGTATCTTCTCCAACTACAAAATCAATAGCAATCATCTTTTCTGAAGCATGATTTAAGAAATACTTAAACACCATGCAGTATATATCAATTCCTTTTTTTCTTAAATATTCGGCAGACTGTTTAATCGAAGGACTTATGTCCTGTGCGACAATCATTAATTTTGATGCTTTATTAAACGCAACATTATCGGAATCTATGGAATCAAAATATTCTTGATGATATGTTTCTAAAGATGATTCCTCGCCGATATAGTTTTGATAAATCAGATTCAATTGTTCATAATCCAGATTATCAATGAATGAGGCATATTCTAATAATTGAGATACCGTTTCTCGTGGTGTCTTACCACGTTTTAATTCAATCACAACAGTATTACCAAATCTATCAAGACCAAGTAAATCAATCCAAGTGCCTAAATTTGTCAATACTTGACGACCAATTATAAGAATTTTGCCATCATCAAAAAAGCATTCTGGATTATTCTCTAATAAAATCTCAAGGTCAGATTCTTTATTATCAATCCCGAAAGAATGCTCTTTATATTGAATCAATTTTCCTTCTTTATCAACTGTAAATAGTTTCATTATCTATAAGTTGTGTGCATTTTTTAGCCTTGCAGGTAACGAGTAAACATCCGCATTGTGGTTATTTTTACTTTATCTCTTACTTTTTGCCCACAAATATATTAAATTTAAAATATCCAAATTATTTGAATACTTTTTTGCAATTATTTAATTGAACAATAATAATTAGCTAATTAGCAAATTAACTAATTAGCTAATTAAATTGCCTAACTGAATCCCAATGACTATCGGAACTGCTAAGCAAGGAATATTCGGCAGTTGCTTTAACTTTAGAAATGCAATTAGTACTTAGAGTGGACTAAAGTTACGAGTGTCTAAAGTACTTAATCAAACAATGAAACGTTTAGCAAGCGATTGGAAAGCAAACCAAAACTTCAGGCACTCCAAACTTTAGGCATTTTAGGCACTTATTTACTTTCAGGAGTCGCCGTTATATATACCCGGTGCATTACCCTGTCGAAAAGCAAGGCATCGTACCACATATAATAAAACCGTTGGGCATTAAACCAGTCTATGCCATCCACAAGGTCGTCGTGCCGGTCGTAAGGGTCGGCAAAAATGATCACATCATCCATTGGGTCTTCGGTATTACGCGTATCATAACCCACGGCAAGCACCCAATGTCCGCCCCAGTCGCTCCATTCCAAAAGGGTAGGGGTGTTGTTTGCCAGATTTTGCCTTATCATTTCCAGGGTTCCATTTTCGCCCCAATTTACAATAAAACCATTATTGCCGAGCCATGTTGCCAAATTTTCGGGTGTAGTTCCGGTGGAAGTGCTGGTATGCATCTCCGAAGCAATGCTCATCTCGTCTCCTTCCCTATGATAATAATGCAAAAGCGTAAGCGCAGAAGCGGGACCACAGGTATATTCCGTTGTTTGCTGATAAGCGTTCAGATTGAGCAAAACAAAACCCGGACGATTGGTGTTTTCATAAATATCAGTAATATAATAATCAGAAGCGCCTGCCTGGTTATCCTCATCATTGTCGTCCTTTTTACATGCTGAGATGAAAAGAGGAAGACAAAATACTGCAAAAAGAAATAATTTATTCATGGTAGTTTTATTTTGAAATGAAATAAAAAGAGGATGCAAGATACAAATTTATTATAGAAAATAGAATGGTCATTATTCGATTAGTTAGTCATGCCCGGATACGAATTCAGATTAATTTATGGGTATAATCTTTGATTAGTTGTATAAAATATCAATTATCAGATACTTATGATGGGTAAAAACGATATTTAATTTTCAATTAGTCATTTTTACTGCGAAAAAACGATGCTTAGATTTTCAATTAGTCATTTTTACTGCACAAAAATAATGCTTAGATTTTCAACTGATCATTTTTACGGCGAAAAAATGATGCTCCGATTTCCAACCAATTATTTTTACTGCGAAAGAATAATTATAAAATTTTAACTGACCATTTTTCCTGCGAAAGAACGATATGTTAAATTTAATATTTTTATTTTTTGGGGTTCAAAAACTAAAAAATATTTTATACCTTATCATTTACAGATAATATCCTGATAATAATTATTTTATTTTCATTTTGCATGAAGAAAATGTTACTATTGATTCTGGTTTTAACTAATAGTAATACAATAGATTATAAAATATTTAACATTTTTTAACATTTTTTTTGTAAATTTACTTGTTTTTCTTAACTTTGCTCTTTCTAAATCACTTAAACAATTAACCAATGTAAAACAAACTTAAAAAAGGAGGTTCATTATGCCTTTTCTTTATCATCCCAACAGCGATGGCGACCGGAGCAATGTATTAACCAACATGCACGGGCTTATCTTTACCCCGGAGGGCGAACCAAAAGAAGACGCCAAAAAGATTTTTTTAAAGGGGACCATGGAACATCTCAAACTTTTTGCACCAAGATTTAATACGGCTTATAACAATCGTAACCTTGCCATTTCGGAGCGCAGCAAGGCAACAATGCAAAAAGACATTAAAAAGGAGATAGTAAAAAAACTGATTTCTCATTATTTCCAAAACCTTAACAATGGTATCGAACGTGGTTTGTTCAAATCCTCCGATCGCAACCTTTACGGACTCGATGCCGGAGGAAATGATGTGCCTGTAATCATTTCCGTAAATAGTATCCTGCATTGGGGAGCGCTTATTATTGATGGCGAAGCTGCCCGTATGGCACAAGGTGGAGTTTCGATGGCAATGCCCTCGGCTGATGAAGTAAAAACAGCTTTAGACGATTTTAAAGCCGTGCTAAAGCAACAATCGGATAAGAAAATAGGATTGACTGCTGAGCAGGAAGAAATTCAGAAGCTCCGCGATGAAGCCGATGAGCTGATTGTCGATTTGTGGGACGAAGTAGAATTTTATTTTCGTAAAAGTGAACCGGCAGCCCATCGCCTACAATGTAGCCAATGGGGAGTAATTTATAAAAACCGGTATGGCGATAATACGAGTGGCAACGAAAATCCTCCACCGACAAACCCGGGGTAATTTTGGATTTGAGATTTAAGATTTGAGATTGTAGACTGCAAATTGCAGATTTAGGATTTAATAGTAAAATTATTTTTGATAAATTCTTAAAATTTTAATAAGGCAAAAGCCTGATAAATAAAAATAAAATCAATAACAAATGAAAAAGTATTTTACCATTTTATTAATGATGTTTTCGATAACAACATTTGCACAATTTCCGGCGCCTACTAATTTTGAATATTCGTTAAATTATATAATGATTGACCAGGGAGGATATTGTGAAGGCAATTGGGTTGCCGGACCAACCTATTGTTCCAATTTTTCGTGGGCTGCACCTAATACAACCACCACCAATGCAACTTTGGATCATTACAACATTTATTACTATAATTATTGGACACATGACACCACAATCATTGCATCAACATCCGAATTGTATTATGAATTAGAATTTGGACCAATAGGCGAAATGTGGATCACGGCAGTTTACACAAATCCCGAAGGAGAATCCGGTCCATCAAATATTGTTATTAATGATGGTTTGCCCATTTCTATTTCTGAATATAAATCAGCAACAAAAATTACCATTCAATATGATCAAACCACTCAGGAGATAACTATTACTAACGGAGAAAAGATTGGCAAGATAAATCTATACGACAGTGAGGGGAAAACAATGACATCAACAACACCAGTAAACAATAAAATTTGTATCGAAAATCTGCCATCGGGACTTTATATTGTTGAATTAATTACAAAAGATTCAAAAGTAATACGGCAGAAAATTATTAAACAATAAATTTGCAGTATAAACAGTAATTGTTTTGGGAAAGTTTATGGCTGAAAACAGAAGATGCCTTTTTGCAACAATGTTTTTTAGCATGTCGAACATTAAAGAGCGGAATTTGCAATTCTGCTCGGAAAGTTAAAAATTTGTAATTTTCTGTTTCCATTTATATTATTTGGCTTTTGGCTCTTAGCTTTTGGCGGAATTACAAATTCCGCATTGTTGCGAGCGGAATCCCGATGACTATCTGTACCGTTCAGCCGGGGTAAAAAATACATTTAATGAATGACCTCGGGGCTAGCCCCGGGATCATTCATTTTTTATGGTTATGACACAAAATATCATCGTTTTTATCCTGCTTTCGGTTACTATTGCATACGTTATTTATTCTTTTGTGAAAAAAGGCGTAATGGACAAAAATGATGCTGTTTTGAACGCGAAATGCTCTAATGGACATTTTTGATGCTGTTTATTTTCATGATTTTTATTCACCTTGTGTTTAATTTAATAGTTTTGTTTATCAAGTAAGCGGAAGCAGGCTCTGCTGAGGAGCAACCTGTCAGGAATAACTTGATTGACTGGAATGGTCATAAAGGCTGGCAAATGTC
>Ga0265297_10001188_pt1 | contig 63374 bp, 76 predicted proteins | sample Munlanlwell13791_FD_192502 | JGI IMG/M metagenome (GOLD analysis project Ga0265297, IMG submission 192502) | Leachate microbial communities from a municipal landfill in Southern Ontario, Canada - Leachate well 137-91 | ecosystem: Engineered > Solid waste > Landfill > Unclassified | place... | reverse complement strand
TGGGGCGAAGTTGCGCCGCAGACAAGAGAGCGATTGCTTGAAGAAACACTAAAGGCGGTTTTGAAACGATGGAAATATGATGCCGATCAGGGCGACGGAATACATGAGACTGATTACCGATTGTATAACAGGGCAATGAAATTGATTGACCAAGATTATGAACCATTATGATGCGGCGCAATTTCGTCCTAACGTGAAGGCTTAACCGCAGTGCGTCAGCATTGAGTGAAACGCCGGTTAAGCCCTGTTATATGCCGTTACTGGCGGAAACTAAAAAGGAGAGAATACAGGACGTATGAACGACAGGAATATACCGTTAATTTTGGATGCTTGTTGTGGTGGTCGGCAATTCTGGTTTGATAAAAACAATCCGAATGTTTTATTTGCGGACCGCAGAGTAATGCAACCAAAAATTGTAGGGAATGGTAAAGACGCTCGGGTCCGTAAATGTTTACCGGATAAGGTTATGGATTTTCGGGAAATGGATATTCCAGACAATACGTTTCAACTGGTTGTATTCGATCCGCCGCATTTATTCCTGGGCGAAAATAGTTATATGGCACAGAGTTATGGGCGGTTAGATAAAACGACATGGCGTGAAGATTTGCGCCGGGGTTTCTCGGAATGTTTCAGAGTGTTAAAGGATAACGGCATATTGATTTTTAAGTGGAATGAAAGCGATGTGCCACTTAAAGAAGTTTTGGCACTTACAGATTATCGACCGTTATTCGGGCATCCGTCCGGGAAAGCGCAGTTGACGCATTGGATTTGTTTTATGAAAACGCAAAAATGTATCGGCAACAGTGAGCACACGACGTGCGAACGCAATCCGTGAAGTTGCCAGTAATGGCATATAACAATTATTATCTGAAAAAATATTCGTATATTCTTTGAAATCGGAATAAAATGAGAACATAGGAGCTGCAAAATGAAAGTTACTATTATTTTTTTGGTTGTTGGAATTATATTAACTCTAATTGGATTGCTTGGAAAAATCTGCGCAGTAAATAATTTAACAGAACAAGAAGAACAAAGGAGGAAACAAGAATATGAAAAATAGTTGGGGGCTTCGCTTTGCTTATATTGTATGGGTTATTTGGGTATTATCAATCACATATAAAATTATTATTCTTGAACAGCAGCAACAAAATAACGAGAACCGATTCAGAGTAATTGCTGATCGTCTGTATCTTGATATGACCGAAAAAGAATTAAAGGAGATTGAAAAATGATAACATGGTTTAAGAACCGGCAAAAAGCAATCACTCAAGCACGACAGGAAGGGATTGCTGCTGGACGTAAGCAGATTAAACAGCATTATGAGAATAGACTCCAAACCATTAAGCAGGAAGTCCGCCAGATGCTTAAAAAGAAAAACGATGAAATCCAGTGGCGTGATAATTATATTGATGAGATAAAAAAGACTATTGAAAATTATATGGATGTGCTGACAGAAGCACAACATATAATGCAGCTTATTGAACAGAATAAAAATCTGGAAATATTAGAGCTGGTAAAAAAGCAGCAGGAGGTTCAATGTACGATTGATAAAGTGGTTTCAATCACCCGCCGCAGTAAAAAATTTAATCGGGTCCAGGCGCAGATCGAACAGTATAATATCCGTAAACTAAACTATAACTGATATGCAAATAAAAAAGACTGAGATTAATATTGATATCGAATTGCATATCACGACAGGGTATATTGTATCAGATTTTATATTACAGCAAATAGCTCCGATTCATGAGCATAAATATCTGACAATACAATATACTCGCATGGTATGCCAATGGTGTCTTGAATTCTGGAACACCTATAACCGCGCGCCAGGAAAAGATATCCAGAATATTTTTGCCCAGCATAAAACCAGCGGCAGATTGGAAGACGATACCGTTGATCTGATCGAGCAGCTACTATCTAATCTGTCAGAGCAGTATGAATCTCAAGGAGTTAATGAACCATTTATTCTTGATACAGCAGAAAAATATTTTGCAAAACGAAAGCTGGAGCTGCTGCAAGAAAAATTATCAGGTTGGATTCAGACAGATCAAATTGATAAAGCTGAAGAGGCTATAGCAGGACATAGCAGAGTTAAGCGGCCACAGTCCGGCAGCGTCGATGTACTCAGAGATAAACCTGCTATTATTGCAGCAATGGACGAACAACGTGATATTTTATTGGAGTTGCCGAAAGGATTAGGAGAGTTGGTCGGCCCGATAGAACGCGGGGATTTTTTATCCTTTATCGCTCCAATGAAACGAGGCAAAACATTCTGGATTGAAGATTTTGCAGTACGGCTTATGTTCCGGCAGTTAAAGGTATTATTTGTCAGCCTTGAAATGCCACGCAACCAGATGATGCGGCGTATCTATCAGAATTTTTTAGCAGAAACAAAAATGCCGAAGGAAATAACATTACCATATTTTGATGGCGATGATGATATTTGTTATAAGCAGTTGCAGAAACGTGGCATCAGTTCACCTGCTGCAATTAAAAAAGCAGAGGCTATAGCAAAGTTAATTCGGGCCGGATCGTTTCGGCTCATCTGCTATCCGGCGTACTCTGCCAATGTAGCTGATATCAGAACTGAGCTTGCTAATCTTGCTCATTATGATGATTTTCATCCTGATGCAATATTGGTTGATTATGCTGATATACTCGCACCAGAGCCGTTCGCGCCGAAGGACTATCGGCATCGGATTAACGAGACCTGGTTAGAGTTACGTAAGTTAGCGCAGGATATTCATGGATTAGTTATTACTGCAAGCCAATCGGATCGTAGTACGTTTAGCAAAGATGTATCGGAAGAAAATACATCAGAGGACATCCGGAAGCTCGCGCATGTTACTCATATGATTGCATTGAACCAGACGAAGGAGGAAAAACAACAGCAGGTTATGCGCCTATCAGTATTAGCGAATCGTAACGAGGAATTTCATACGGAAGACGAATTGACCGTGCTTTATAATTATGCTATTGGCAAAGCATATTTAGACAGTAGGTGGAAAAAACAGAAAAAAAGTTAAATTTTTTAGAAAAAAGTTAAACAACATTTTTTGGAAACAGATATAATAAGAGATGAATAAAATAAAAAGGGTAAAAGTAATAAAATATATTCTCATCACTGAAAAATTTATCTGCCCAAAATGCAAAAGAAAGATCACTGTATTTACCGATCATAAAATTGAAATTAAAAAATTACATATATGTAAGTGAGGGAAAATGGACCGACAAGAATTATTGACAACTATTCAATCATTGATGCCTGGAGTAAATATCAATGAAGCATCATCAGACAAAATTTATTTTTTAAAAAATAGTATATCAACAAATACAAATGAAGTACAAATTAAAGTAAATTATAATATTGACATTGAGTGTTGTATTTATGCAAATAAAATTATTTCTATTTTACAAAAAATAAAAGCTGATGATATATCAATTGCTATTGATAATAATCAACTTGTTATTCAATCTAAAAAAACTACTTTTTTATTGCCTCTTGTAGAAACTGTTCCTCTTGAATTTATTTCAGAATTCAATCTTGATAATTTTATTTCATTAAGTCCGCAGTTCTTTTCTGATTTGAAACTTGCACTGATCTCTGTAGATAATAAAGAACAAAATTTTCCATTTAATTATATCAATGTTCAAAATAAAAAAATACTAACCACAGATAATCACCGGGGATCAGTTATTAAGACAAAATATAAAGGGGAATCATTTTTGTTGCCGTATCATATTATTAAAGATTTATTAAAATATTCTATGACACATATCCAGGTTACTGATAATACGATTCATTTTTATGATGAAAAAAAACAGCTTCATTTTATTTGTAAAAATACATTCAGCGGGAGTTTCCCTGACGTTGAAAAATTATTTGAAAAAAATAATGAGGTAACTGAAATTACTTTTCCTGATGCTTTAATTGATTCAATAAACACAGTATCAATAATGGCCAATGAAATTAATAATGTGATATCAATAAAAATTAAAGATAAAAAAATAATATGCAGTGCTTCAAACAGCTATGGCAAAGCAAAAGAAATTATTGATTCTGATATTGAAATCAATACATCATTTAAAATAAATGCTGCGTTTTTTGCCGAAATTTTATCCCATATAAAAACAGGGCTGTTAAGTATAAATACATTGATGTTTACTACAGAAAATTTTAATCATATCATAGCTTTAATAATAGAGGAATAATGTTACAGGAATATAAAAATTTTTTAAAAGATAAAATAAAAAAACATGAAGATTCTGGATTTGACGTTGACAAAAAGAATCTGAATCAAAAGCTATTCGAGTTTCAAAAGTTCATCGTCAAGAAAGCACTACGCGCCGGACGGTATGCAGTATTTGCCGATACAGGACTTGGCAAGACGGCTATCCAATTAACGTGGGCCGATGAAGTAAGCAAGCATACGGGAAAGCCAGTATTGATTCTCGCGCCATTAGCGGTATCCGGTCAGACGATTAACGAGGGGAAGAAGTTCGATATCACAGTTAAGCGATACGGGAACAATGACCCGATTCAAATTACTAATTATGAACAGCTTGACAATATAACCATTTCTCAGTTTTCGGGAATCGTTCTTGATGAATCAAGCATCATTAAAAACTTCACTGGAAAAATCAGAAACCAGATTATTGACCTGTTCAAAGATACGCCATATAAACTCGCCTGTACTGCGACACCATCACCGAATGACCTTATGGAGCTTGGCAATCATAGCGAGTTTCTAAACAAGATGTCGCGCACTGAAATGCTGTCAATGTTCTTTGTGCATGATGGAGGTGATACGGCAAAATGGCGATTGAAGGGACATGCAAAAAAAGACTTCTATGCCTGGATAGGGACATGGGCATGCGTGCTAACCAATCCAGAAAACATTGGATATGCTAATGAAGGATTAAAATTCAAGTTGCCGGACTTGACGTATTTTGAACACAAAGTACCGACACCGAAAAAGGACAACGGACTTTTGTTCAATGAATCATCGGTAAATGCTACTGACTTTAACGCGGAATTACGATTGACCAAAGTTCTTAGGCTCGAAAAAGTAAAACAGATAATTGATGGGCATCCCGATGAAAGTTTTATCATATGGATTAACCAGAATGAAGAAGGTGATTATCTACAAAAGATTCTTTCCGGCCATGACTTCCGTGAAGTGCGCGGAAGTGATGCAACCGACAAGAAAGAGCGCGACCTGATAGACTTTTCATGCGGTAAATATCGTATATTGGTTAGCAAGTCAAAAATTGCAGGGATGGGGATGAATTTCCAAAACTGTCATAATCAGATATTTGCAGCACTTGACTTTAGCTTTGAAAAGCTGTATCAGTCAGTCAGGCGGTCCTATCGGTTCGGACAAAAAGAGAAAGTCAACGTTTACTTAATAACAACCGACACCATGACGAACGTAATAGAAACCATACGCAACAAAGAAAAAATGTTTGTCGATTTACGAAATGAAATGCAACATATAATCAATTATGAGAGGAGGGCATATTTTATGGATGTTGATACTACGCAGGATTTTGTCAATGAGCACGTTAAACTGATGCGCGGTGATTGTATTCAGCGCATCAGAGAGGTTCCCGATAAATCGGTCGGTTATTCGATATTTTCTCCGCCATTCAGTTCATTGTATACGTATTCAGATTATCTCGAAGATATGGGGAACAGCCGTGATTACAATGAGTTTTTTCAACACTTCAAATATCTTGTTAATGAGCTATATCGTGTTTTGATGTCGGGCCGACTCGTTTCTATCCACTGCATGAATCTTCCGACAACCATCCAACATAATGGATATATCGGCATAGAAGATTTTCGCGGCGACATCATCAGATTATTTCAGGAAGCTGGATTCATCTATCATTCTGAAGTGTGCATTTGGAAAGATCCCGTTGTCGCAATGCAGCGCACAAAAGCACTCGGACTTCTGCATAAGCAAATAGTCAAAGACTCATGCATGAGCCGTCAGGGAATACCGGATTATCTGGTAACCATGCGGAAGCCGGGAGAAAATGCCAATCCCGTTAGCGGTGAGTTTGGTCACTTTCAAGGAGACATGGAAACGTTCAAAAATGACGGACGGTTATCAATCGATATTTGGCAACGATACGCATCGCCGGTATGGATGGATATTAACCAATCAAATACATTACAGTATCGGTCGGCACGTGAAGATAACGACGAACGGCATATATGTCCACTGCAATTAGATGTTATCCATCGCGGTCTACAACTCTGGAGCAAAGAAGGGGATACAGTACTGACTCCATTTATGGGGATCGGCTCAGAGATTTACGAAGCGGTGAAACTCAAAAGAAAAGGAATCGGTATTGAGTTGAAAGAATCATACTACAACCAGGCAATTGCAAATATCAAGAATGCAATTAAATTACAAAAATCAACATTAGGATTTAAATAATGCAATCTAAAAAATTCTCACTAATAGAATCAATATCTAATGTATTGATTGGATATTGGGTATCATTTATATCTCAATTATTAGTGTTTCCATTGTTCAACATTCATGTACCAATAAAAGATAATCTCTATATTGGATTATGGTTTACAGGAATATCAATTGCACGATCATATATTTTACGCCGTACATTTAATCGGATAAAACGATAATGGGATTTTTCTCAGTTACAAAAACACCAGTAAGTAAAAATTCTACTGCTATACAGCAAAAGAAAAAAGCTACTGGCAAACAGGGATGTGAGGCCTGTGGACTTTATAAAACCTGCATCACGCCAAAGATGCCAGTAACAGGCCAGGGTCGGCAGGGTATATTGATTATAGCGGAAGCTCCTGGAAAAAATGAAGATGAAAACGGAACGCAGTTAGTCGGTGAAGCAGGGAAAACATTACGTAAAGCACTTCAGGCGCAGGACATTGATCTTGATAAAGATTGCTGGAAAACAAATGCTATTATCTGCCGACCTCCAAAAAATAAAACACCGACGACAAAACAAGTATCATTATGCCACCATCATTTAGATGCTACGATTAAAGAACTTAAACCAAAAAAAATAATTCTACTCGGTAAAATAGCAATACAATCATTTCTTCATGACCGTGACTCAGTACCAGCAACTGAAAAATGGGTCGGCTGGCAGATACCAGATAAAAAATATTCCTGCTGGGTATTTCCGACATGGCATCCGCAATATCTGAATTACAATAAAGATGATGTAGTGCTGCATAAAACATTTAATCAGCACATTAAAACTGCTATTGAATGGGATAAACTGTTCCCAGATGGACAATGCTCAGTTACTATTATCAATAACGTCGAACAAGCCACAAAATATTTACAGGAATTTAATGATAAATATGCAGCAATAGATTTTGAAACATCGGGGTTAAAACCATACAGTTATGGACATAAAATTTATTGTATAGCAATCAGCAGTAAGTCAGGAACAGTAGTATTTCCATTTTTTGATGATGTTTATTTTATCATTGCACTCACGGCATTTTTAGAGGGGCCCGTTAAAAAAATTGGCCACAATATAAAATTTGAAACTATTTGGGCGAAAAAAATATGGAATATTGATATTAAAAACTGGTATGCCGATACCTGTATTGATACACATATCAGAGATAATAGAACTGGAATTACCGGACTCAAATTCCAGACCTACGTTAATTTTGGAGTGATCAATTATAACAAGCAGGTAGAACCATATATTACAGCGTTATCAAGCAACGAGTTTAATCGGTTAGATGAAGTTGATCCAGATATTCTAATGTCCTACTGCGGTTATGATGCTTATTATACCTATCGATTGTTTAAAAAATATCCAGAGCGGACAGTTGCCAATCAATTTTTTTTACAGGGACAATTAGCACTCGCGCAGGTAGAGTTAAATGGCCTCTGTATTGACCGAGCATATTACGAATCTCAATCTGAATTGCTCGAACGGAAAATGAAACGAATCGAAAAACAAATAGCAGAATCATATGAGGTTAAACAATGGCATGAACACTATACTGAATCATTTAATTTTAATTCCAACAAACAATTAGCTGCTATGCTGTTTGAAATATTAGGACATGTTCCAGAAAAGAGAACTGCAAAAGATAATGCCAGCATCGATGAAGAGGTACTACAATCAATCAACACCCCATTTACAAATAAAATAGTAGAGCATAAAAAATTACATAAACTTAAAAATACCTATATTAAAAATTTTCTTGAAGAAACAGATGCAGGGATGATGCATCCTAATTTCAACTTGAACCTGGTACGAACTTATCGCAGTAGTAGCAGTAATCCTAATTTTCAAAATATTCCAAATCGAGATGCAGAAGCGCAAAAAATGATGCGGCGTGGGATAATACCACGACAAGGAAATCTATTACTTGAAGCTGATTACTCAGGTATTGAAGTACGTCTATCGGCATGCTATCATAAAGACCAGGCGATGATTAAATATATTGAGGACCCGACTACAGACATGCACCGTGATATGGCGCGAGAAATATTTTGTACCGATGAAGTATCTAAACAACAGCGATATATTGCTAAAAATAAATTTGTCTTTCCTCAATTCTATGGAGACTATTATAAGAACTGTGCTACTAATATCTGGAACGAATCAGAAAAAGGAATGCTGCCATTTAAGTCATATGATACATTTGAAAATCATATGCAGAAAGTAGAAAATAAATTTTGGAATGAACGGTTCGCTGTATATAATGAATGGAAGAAAAAAACATATAAACAATATTTAAAAACAGGGCAGGTAGAATTTTATACCGGCTTTATCTGCAAAGAAATTATGCGGAAAAATGAAGTACTGAACCGCGCAATCCAGGGAACTGCATTTCATTGCCTACTATGGTCGTTGATTCAGATGCAGCAATTTATCACTAATAATAAATTACAGAGTAAAATTATCGGGCAGATTCATGACTCTATGATTATTGATGTCGTTCCAGATGAATTATCTATTATAACTGCTGCTTTAAAAAAAATAATGTGTCAAGACATTAGAGAACACTGGCAATGGATTATTGTACCACTTGATATTGAAATAGAAATTACAGAAATAAATCAGTCATGGTATACAAAAAAGAAACTGGAGGAATCTAATGAGCTTTAATCTTGAATACAGACCAGCATCATTTGAGCAGGTAGCGGGAAATAAAGGAACAATCAGCAGTCTACAATCTATATTGAAGCAAGAGAAATGTCCGCATATACTTTTATTTAGCGGACCAAGTGGATGCGGTAAAACAACGCTTGCCCGGATCACTGCTAAAGAATTACAATGCTCTGAACATGATGTAATTGAAATCAATTCTGCAAATAATAGGGGCATCGATACCGCACGGGATATTATTCAGCAGATGTATTATAAGCCGCTGCATGGTCCGGTTAAAGTATATATCCTGGATGAAGTTCATCAAACAAGTAAGGACTTTCAAAATGCGATGCTAAAAGCGTTGGAAGAGCCGCCAGCGCATGTATATTTTATGCTCTGTACTACAGAGCCTGAAAAGCTCATAGCAACTATCAGAAACCGCGCAACTATGTTTACCGTTGAAAAATTAGATGAACAAAAAATTATCCGACTACTCTGGAGCATCAGCAAGAATGAAGGAAATGAAATAGATAAAACTATCCTTGCCGAAATTGCCAGCGAATCCGAGGGCAGTCCACGACAAGCAGTTATTATGCTGCAAAAAATAATTGGCCTGACTACTGAAGAGGAAATGAAAGAAGCAATTCAGGCAATTAAGATTAACGAGAAAAATACAATAGATTTATGTCGGGCCTTACTAAAGGGAGCAAGCTGGAAATCTATTGCGGCGATATTAAAATTGATTCAGGATGATCCCGAGAAGGTGCGCCGTGCTGTATTAGGGTATATGTCGGCAGTATTATTGAATAGCGGGGAAGAGCGGGCAGCAATGATTATTGAATGTTTTGCAGATAATTATTATAATTCCGGTAAAGCAGGACTAATTTTTTCGTGTTTTTCTGTAATTTCTTAAAAAAAGTTAAGCAACATTTTTTGGAAACGGATATAATAAGGGATATAAGGAATCAATAAACCGAAGAAACCCAGAGTGTTAAAGTGAATCATGATGTCCAAGAAACCCAAGCCGATTAAGTGAATCACATTGACTAAGAAACCCACAATTTACAAATGAAAAAGGAGATTGAAAATGAAAGAGGCAATTAAAAGAAAACAGCGAGAAGAACAAGACAACAAGTGCGCTATTACTGGAATTGAATTACCAGAGGATACTGGAAGTTTTCATATACATAGGAAAATTCCAAAAGCTCAAGGAGGGACATATTCAGATGATAATTATATGGTAGTGCTTCCAACAGCCCATATGCAAGAACACGGAACACTTCGAGTCCGTAATCTTGAACTTGAATTACTCAAAGCCACGTTAGATGATCGAGAGCAAACAAGAAAATTTTATCAGAAAGTTTGTAATCAGCTTCATGCTTGCGAACGTATGCATATAGATTATCTCCATGAAAACACGATAAATTTTCTGAATGAAAAAGCAAAAGAATGTAATGACTTGCTTAAAATCAAAGATAAAGAATTATCGGCAATTATTAAAAGAATGGCAAAAAATAATCCATTGGTAAAATCTGCAACCAGAGTATATGGAATTGGTCTGGTTACTATTGCATATTGCTTGTGCTATATCGATATAACTAAAGCTGATCATGCTTCAAGTCTTTGGAAATATGCTGGACTCCATACTGCCAGCCATACCAGATATGTTAAAGGCGAATCCAGCGGTGGTAATAAATCGTTGAGAACTGCATTATATACTACAGCAGTTAGTCAAGTTAAATTACATGGCCCGTATCGCTTAGTGTATGATAATACAAAATCACGTCTTGAAAAATCAGAAAAAATAACACAATCAAGAAACACGCAGGGAAAGCTTATTGAATGTGCATGGAAAGATACAAAACCGAGCCATCGACATGGAGCAGCATTGCGTATTATCATGAAACATTTTCTTGCTGATTATTGGTATGTAGCCCGAACATTGGCAGGACTTCCAGTTAGCAAGGCGTATCCTGAAGAAATTTTAGGAGGATGCCATAAAACAATAATGCCTGAAGAACGTGGATGGATTTATTAAATCAAGAACAATAAGAAACCCATTAAAATGAAGTGAATCAAATAGACAAAGAAATCCAAAGCAAGCAAGTGAATCATTGAAGGCAAGAAACCCAAGGATAAGAAATGAATCACAACACTGAAGTAACCCAAAAAAATAAAATGAATCACATCGATAAAGAAAACCATAAAACCAAAATGAATCATTAAACTTAAGAAACCCATCAGTTTAAAATGAAAAAGGAGAATTACAATAATGAACTTTGAAAAAGATATCCAGATAGATGAGCACGATCTTGAACACGAGTGGCTGCGGCAGGCTAATCTGTTTAATCAGTATGCTGTTATGGCAGCAGAAAAACGCAAACAGGCACGGCAACTGAAGCAGGCAATTAACGTAACCCGCGCTGAAGTATTTCTGCAAGTCCGGCAGAGCTTTCTCGATAGCGACGAGAAAATGCCGAATCTTGATACTCTGAATGCAATGGTAGAAGTCAGCCCGAAATTAACCGGTGCTTTTACAGCGTATAATGAAGCAGAAGAAGCAGCAGAGATTGCTAAAGCAGGAGCAGACTCACTTTATCAAAAGAAAGAAGCTCTACAAGATTTGGTAAAAATGAAACTATCCGGCTACTATGGAGAACCGAAAGAGCCATCAGGAACTATGTCAACTAACGCAGCAGGTAAAGCATCAGGAAAAATGAAAGATGCTTATAATAAAAAAAGGAGTAAATGATAATGACTAAAAAATCGTTTAAAGACTCATACCGCGACAAGATGAGTAAATCCAACAAAGACAAGGATTTGAAAGCCAAACGTGGTAAGTCCTGGTTTACGCTGGAGCCTCTGGAACTCGATGATGATGATAGAGAAAAAATAATGTACAAAGCGAAAAAAGGACAGAATCAAATTGATGTGCTGCCTTTCATCGCGAAGACAGCAAACTCTCCACGCTGTGCTAAAGGTGATGTTGATTATCTACTCGACGTCCGGGTCCACCGGAGAGTGGGACCGCAGCGGGATGATTTTCTCTGTCTGGAAGAAATGTACGGCAAACGATGCCCGATCTGTGAGCACCGCCGGGAGCTAATGGAAGACGGTGAGTCCAAAGATGTGTATAAGAAATTTTATCCGCAACGCAGGGTCATGTATAACATGTTCGACTTGACTGCTGAAGGAAAAAAGAAAGTCCAGCTGTTTGAAGTCTCTCATAACAAGATGGAAAAGGAGATTCAGGAAGAGGCTGAAACCTATTCCGATGGAGAACTGCTGATATTTTTTGATCCCACTGATGGAATGTCCGTAACCTTTAGAGGGAAGGAAGCTACATTCGAAGGTGCAGAATTTATCGACATTAAAAAAGTATCGCTGGAAGAACGTGATAAGCAATACAAGGAAGATGAAATCCTTGAAAAAACGTACGCTCTGGATGAACTGCTGGTAATCCCAACATATGAAGAAGTGTCAAACAGTTTCCATGCTACTGAATCTGATCCTGATGATGAAGACGAAGAAAAGCCAGCTCCCAAATCTAAAAAAGTAGCAGAGCCTGAAGATGATGATGAATCGGAAGAAAAGCCAGCAAAAAAATCTAAAGGCAAAGCATCAGGTGATTGTCCCAATGGCTATGAGTACGGTAAAGATTGCGACAAGCACGATGAATGTGAAGACTGCAACAAGTGGGATGAATGTTCTGATGAATTTACCCGAATGAAAAAGAAAGGCTGATATGGCAAAACAAGAACTAATGACAACGCAGCAGGCAGTAGAATATGCCGCTGCACGAGGAATTAAAGTCCAGGGTCCGGCACTGCATTACTGGTGCCGGGCTCATGGCATTGCTAAAAAAATCATGGGAAAATGGATGATCAAAAAAGACGAGCTGGATAAATTGTTAGGAGTTGAAGCAGATGAAAAAGAAACAGAAAGATCAAGCGGTGGAGCAGATACGACAGCAGATAAAAAAACCAGCAAAGGAACCAATAAAGCTAAAAGGTAATTTGCCGACAGGAGTAACTCTAATTGATCTGGTTATTGGTGGAGGCTTTCCCTATGGATTTGTAAATATTATCGGGGATAGCTCCAGCGGTAAATCTTTTTTATCTGGCGAAATTATTGCTACTGCTTTTCACAAGCTCGGTAAAGATCGTTTCGATTGGTTCTATGATGACGCCGAAAAAGGATATAAATTCAACAGTGAAAAACTCTATGGCATGGATATTATTGGTGGAGGCTTTCTCCCGCCGAAGCGGCGCAGCAATACCATAGAGGACTTCGAGCGCAATATTCAGGAAATCATTGATAAAAAAGATCCACGTAAACGGTTCATTTATGTGCTTGATAGCTTTGATAGTATCACTTCAGACGATGAAATTAAATTCAAAAATAAAAAACTTAAAGCATCTGTCAGTGGTGACGATGATGGTGAATCTGCCGGCAGCTATGGACTGAGCAAACAAAAAGAAAGCCACTCATTTTTTAGAACTAAAATCAGAGAGCTTGAAGAGCATAAAATTGTATTGATTATTGTCTCCCAGGTAAAAGAAAAAATCAATGTCAGCTTTGGTAAAAAGCTATATCGTACCGGAGGCAAATCTCTCGACTTCTATCCGAATGTTGTTTTCTGGTTAGCTGAAGTTGAAAAGTATCGCAAGAAAGATCGTCCCGTTGGCATCTGTAGCAAAGTACAGGCAACCAAATCACGCAATGATAAACCGTTCAGGGAATGTTTAGTCGATATGGTGTTCGATTATGGCATTGATAATGTGGCAAGTAATATCAATTTTCTGTTTGATCTTAAAACTGATGGCAACCGTGATAAGAAAAAACTAAACTGCCTCTGGAATAAAAAAGAATATACCAGAGAAGAACTGATCAAGCATATTGAAAAAAATAATCTCGAAGAGGAGCTGGCAGAAAAGGTAATTGAAAAATGGAATGCGATTGAAGACAGTATTAGCAGCAGCGGGAGGAAAAGCAGATGGAGCTGATAGTTCAATATATAGCAGCAGTTATTATTGGAGCTGGAATTACAGCTATGATAATTAGATATTACTATTATAGATCATACTATAAAATGCAGCAACTTCGAAGCAGCACTATACTGCAACTGAACAGGAGATGTAAATGAACTTTATCGGGATTGACCCAGGACTCAAAGGAGGTATTGCTGTATTATTTCTTCCGAGCGGCGAATATCGAGCAACCGAGATGCCGTTAAAATTACAGCACCTCGATATTCAAAACATATGGAATACAATGCCAGCGGACATAAAAAATAGTTTTTGTATCATTGAGCAGCTTCTTGAAATGCCATATCAGGGAGTAAAAGCAACAACTAAAGCGGCTGTAAATTATGGCAAAGTTCTTGCTGTGCTGGAACTAATGGAAATACCATATCAAATAGTCCATCCGAGCAAATGGAAAAAACAATTTCAGCTCATTGGTAAATCAAAATATGAATCAGCAGCAGTAGCAAAGCGGTTATTTCCGAATATGGAATTTGTAACAGCGCGAGGGCGTCTGATGGATGGAATGGCAGAGGCGTTGTTATTAGCGGAATACGCCAGAAGGATTTATAAATAATTTTTAGTAGGAGAGATTATATGCAGTATGAAAAAGTAATTGATATGTTGGGATGCAAAGTTAAGGACAAAATGACTGGGATAACAGGAACGCTTACATCAGTTTGCTTTGATCTCTATGGTTGTATTCAGTGCGTAATCAATCCAGGAATTGTTAAAGATGGCAAGGCGGTAGAAAGCCATGGTTGGATTGATATTAACCGGATCGAAGTTAAGACAAAATCTAAAAAAATTATGGAGCATCCTGATTTTACGGTCAAATACCCATCAATTAAACACGTCCAAGGTCCAGCAGATAAACCAGCGGCAGAATAATATGATTCAACAAATAGAAATTAAAAACTTCCAGTCGCATAAACAGACTGTATTGAATCTATCAGCAGGAGTAAATTTAATTATTGGTAAATCGGATTCAGGCAAGACGGCAATCCTTCGTGCTCTGAATTGGTTAATCAATAATAAGCCTGCTGGAGATTCATTTCGTAGTTCGTGGGGTGGGACTACTCAGGTTGATATTGTTACTGCTGAAGATGATCTGATTCAGCGGATAAAATCCGATAAGGAAAGTATTTATACTGCCGGTGAAGATACCTTCAAAGCGTTCGGCCAGGGAGTGCCCGACGAAATTAGTAAGCTGCTGAACATATCTTCATTAAATATTCAGTACCAGATGGATAGTCCTTTTCTATTGTCGGAAAGTAGCGGAGAGGTTGCAAGATATTTTAACCGTATTGTTAATCTGGAAGCAATCGATGAATCGTTAAAAAAAGCCCACAGCAAATTAACCAGTACCGGACAGGAAATAACTTTTAACGAAAAGGAACTTGAAAAGGAACAACAGAAATTTGATTCATACGAATGGGTACTAAAAGCAGAAAAAGAATTTGATGTCATTTATGATCAATCTAAAAAAGTAGAAGGAATTAAAGAAGCACATGAAGAGCTACAGGATCGTATTGCTATTATTACTAATGCTCAAAATTCAGTGTCAGAAATAAATTTTACTGCTGCTGAAAAAGAACTTGCTACGATTGAAAAACAACAGCGAGAAATAGAAGCATCAGAAAAGCAGCTTTTTAAATTTAGCGAGCTTATAAAATCAATACAGCAACTGAGCAATAAACTCAGTACTGTTAATTTTGAAACTGCTATAACTGATATTGATTCGCTGCTGCATATGGATACAGAATATAAACAACAGCAAAAGCAATATAAAAAGCTGGATGAAATAATCCTATCTGCTAAAGGGATGATTCAGCAGCACCAAGTAAAGCAGGAAGAGATTAAAACGATAGAATTATTTTTGAAAGACAATATGCCAGATATATGTCCATTGTGCGGGTCGGAGGTACAGCATGGCTAAACGCAAACCTGATGCTATACTCTGCGCTGATCTGCATTTCCGGGACAGTCAGCCTGTATGTCGCGCTGATGATTATTTTGCAGCGCAGCGAAAAAAGATAGATTTTTTAAATGAGTTATGTGTCGAAATAAATAATCCTGATTTATTGGTACTCTGTGCCGGAGATGTATTTCATAAAGCGCGATCAAGTAAGCAGCTTGAAACATTCCTGCTGGAAAATATTTTATTCCACATGCATACTATCCCAGGCAATCACGACCTGCCAGAACATAATCTAAATAATCTGGATGATTCCAGCTTGGGGATTATGCAAGCAGCAGGAAAAAATATTACTGTGTATGAAACTCCGTTGGAGCAGATGCATGTCGTTGAAATAAAGGGGCGCAAAATAGGATTGATTCATAAGCTCACACATAACGAAACGCCGATCACCGCAGGAGAAACAATTATTTCCTATTCTGCAAAAAAATTATTAAAGGATTTTCCAGAACTGGATATAATAGTAACCGGAGACAATCATCAGACATTTACAGCAAAATATAAAAACAGATTATTAATAAATCCTGGTTCGCTGATGCGGATGACTGCCGATCAGATAGATCATCAGCCGTGCGTATATCTCTATTGTGCAGATGATAATACGGTCGATCGTGTTTATATTCCGATAGAAAAAAATGTTATCAGCAGAGTACATATTGAGAAGGATGAACAGTATAATAAACGGCTGGAATCCTACATCAGCGCGATGAATGAGCAGTATGAAGTATCATTATCATTTACAAAAAATATTGAAGCATATTTTAAAGTAAATGAAGTTAGAGAGCCGGTAAAAGAAATTATATGGGAGGTTATTGGATGAAAGATATCGCTGAACAACTGCTACAGCAAAAGAAGAAACTACAAGAGGCTAAAGAACAGGACATCAATATTCGTGGACGCATTGAAGCACTAATGGAAAATCTCAAAAAAGACTTTGGATGTGATTCTCTTGAAGCTGCAAATAATAAGCTGACAGAAATGAAGAGTAGCCTTGAAACAATGCAATCTGCTCTTGATAAAGCACTGGGGGCTTTCCAGAGGAAATATCAGCTATGAGTATTGAATCTATTCAATCAGCACTACAGTCTGCTCATACAATCAGAGACGCTACGGCATCAGCAATTACGGAACGACAATGCTCCATTAAAAAGTTAAAACGGTTATATAAAAATACGGAAGAGGCTCTGCGCATCCTTCAGGTTGTAGCGCAGAAAACCCAGGCGGAATTAGAATATGAAATATCAGAGATAGTTTCCCTTGCATTATCATCTGTATTTGATGAACCGTACGAATTTAAAGTAGAATTTACGATCAAGCGTGGACGGACCGAAGCTGATATTTATTTTATGAAGGACGGAAATAAATTTGATCCGATGTCTGATACCGGCGGCGGTGTGGTGGATATTGCTTCGTTCGCGCTGCGTCTTGCATTGTGGAATCTTGCACGGCCACGCAGCCGCAATGTTATTGTCCTGGATGAACCATTCAGATTCGTTGATAAAACCAGACAGGCAAAAGCGTCAGAGTTATTAGCAACAATATCAAAACGGCTGGGCATCCAGTTTATTATCGTGACTCATATTGATGAACTAAAAGAATTTGCAGATACTATATTTTATGTGGAGCAAAAAAATGGAATCAGCACCTGTACGCAAACGCTGCGGAGCATGTCATCAGATCAAAGAGATTGAGCATTTTTGCAAGCTGGATAAAAAATACAGCAAAGATGGATTCAATTCTATTTGTCGGCAATGCGATCATATTCGTGGCCGCCGGAGCTATTTTAAAAATATTAAAGTCAACAGAGAAAAACGAAAACAATGGCAGGATAATAACCATGATAAACACCTCCAACACGCAGCTAATTACAGAGCAAGAAAAAAAGCACAGAAACAAATTACCGAGACTAAAACAGCGGGTAGCAGCGATCATTCAGGCGCGCATGAACTCCAGCCGCCTGCCAGGAAAAGTACTGCTGCCAATAGGAAATAAATCAGCATTGCAGCATATCATTGATCGGCTGCAACAAAGCAAATCTATTACCGATATTATTGTAGCTACAACAGTATCGGACGAGGACAGAAAAATAGTTAATCATATTAAGGAACACTATAAACATGGCGTAACTATTTATCGTGGCAGCGAAGAGGATGTATTGTATCGAGTAGTCAAGGCTGCTAATCTGGTAGAATTGCCGAATACTATTATTGTTGATATTACCGGAGATTGCCCATTAGTCGATCCTATTATTATTGACGTCATGGTTCACAAACTGCTGTATTATAAACTTGATTATGTAAGTAATACAATAACGCGATCATGGCCGGACGGATTTGATGTACAAGTATATACCAAAGAAATTTTAAACAAAATCGAGCAGGTAGTTATTAACTCCCAGCATCGGCATCATACTGGCTGGAATATCGTTCATTACAGTAATGCATTTAAACGGCCATTGAAAATGATGAATGTCCCAGCACCAGATGATTGCTACTATCCACAATGGGGACTAACGCTTGATACTGCTGCCGATAAAGAATTATTATCAACTATAGTTTCACAGTATCCTGATTCGCATTTCACTGCCAGAGAGGTAATTGAATTGGTTAAAAAAAATCTTCACTGGTTGGAAATAAATAATTCAATCAAAAGAAATATTCCCGGCATGGGATAAGGAGAAAGCAAATGAAATTTTCAGAGATTATTTCTAAAATAAAAATAGCACGGAAAGTATATAATGTACTGATTGTTGGAGCTGGCAGCATCGGAGCGATGAAGCATGATAAATATGATTACCCTGGCGGCAATAATATTCTGACTATTGCACATGCCGCTGATGCTCATCCTAAAACACAGTTAGTGCAGATTATTGATAGCAATAAGGAACGATTGATTCAAGCCACAAAAAAATGGAACTGCGCTGGATCATTGAACATTAAAAGCAGCTATGAATGTCCGATTGTAGCTGTTTGTACTCCAACTGAATCCCATCATGATGTTATTAAGCAGGTAATAAAAAATATCAAAGGTGTAAAAGTTATTCTCGCTGAAAAACCATTTTGTAGTAATATCAAGCAGGCAAAGCAAATTAAAAAACTCTGCGATAAAAATAATATCATTCTGCTAATAGATTATATCAGAAACTATGACCCAGGACACCAGCTGCTGGCCAGCAAAATATGGAAAGGAGATTTTGGAATTATTTATAATGTTACTGTGCAATATACTCGCGGCATGGTCCATGAAGCGTGTCACGCAATCAACCTGATGAATGTATTTTTTGGCAAATGTAAATCCATTCAAATACCAAATAAAAAAGCTTTATTTGATCGGGATAAAAATGATCCCACGCGAATGGTAGTATTCAATTATGAACAATGTCCAAATGTAATATTTATGCCTGTAGACGGTAGAGCATATTCCATTTTTGAGATTACTATTATGACAGAAAAAGGGAAAATAGTTATTACAGATCATGGAAAAAGAATTGATTGGTACGGTCGAGTTCCTGAGCCGACATATGGTAGTTATGATACTATAACTGATAAACCAATCAGAACAAAAACAGAATTAACGCAGGCTCTATCATATTATGTCGGAACGGCAGTTAATGCAATAGAACTTCCTGATTTTGTAAATCCTTGTAGTATTGATGATGCAATTGAAGTGCATCGAATTCTTGAAGTATATAAAAAAATAGCAGGAGTAAAATAATGAAACTTGCAATTAATGGCGGAAAGCCTGTTAGGGATTATCCTTTCCCAGATCAATCAGCAATCGGCGATAATGAACGAGAAGCGGTTAATCTCTTCCTTTCTAAAAATCCATTACTGTCAAATTATCGTGGTAACTGGATTAAAGAATTTTGGGGAGGAACAGAAGTAAATAAATTTGAACGAGCATGGGGAGAACATTTTAAAACTGATTATAACCTTGCGGTCAACAGCTGTACCTCTGCATTACATATTGCCTGTGGAGCAATAGGACTACAGCCGGGAGATGAGGTAATCGTTACTCCGTGGTCGATGTCCTGTTCTGCTACCGCTCCATTACTGTATAAAGCAGTTCCGATATTCGCCGATATTGAACATGATCACTTTTGCTTGTCGTACGATTCTATTGTTGAAAAAATAACAGCAAAAACAAAAGCAATAATTGCGGTCAGCCTGTTCGGTTGCCCGATTGATCCGAGAATATACCAGCTTGCGAAAGAAAAAAATATATACCTGATTGAAGATGCTGCGCAGTCTCCAGGAGCAGGGTACTGGGCAGGGTACTGGCAGGAAGATAAACAGCTTCAGCTAATTGGTGGAATTGCTGATATAACCTGTTTCAGTTTTACTCAGGGGAAGCATATGACCTGCGGAGAAGGTGGGATGATATCAACTAATGATTATCATCTTGCTATGAGATGTGCTCTACTCCGTAACCACTCAGAATCGGTTATTGATGCAATGCCAAATAGCGTAGCAAGTTCCCTATGTATGCCAATAAATTTTATTCAGCTGCCAGGATTTAATATGCGGATGACTGAGATTAACGCTGTTATTATGCAAGAGCAACTATCCTCTCTTGATTGGCTCATCAGCTATCGGCAGCAGAATGTTCGTGATATTTACCACACTGTGCAGGATATCCCATTTATTTCAGCTGCTCCTGAACGCCCGAACACTAAAGATGTCTGCTATGTTCAGCCATTTTTCTTTGATGAACAGAAAGCAGGAATCAACCGGCATACATTTATCGAAGCAGTAAAAGCAGAGTTACCGATCGGTGAGAAGCGTAGACCTGACCGCCCGATGATCGGTGAAGGATATATCAAGCCGCTATACAGTATGCCCATATTCGGAAAGCCGGTTGATATGTTGCCGACAGCATATAATCTTTGGAAATCAGAATTTTTCCTGACAATGTATCATAATCTGAATCTTATAGATGCAGATATTATAACAATCGGAAATGCATTTAGTAAAGTTGCAGAAAATATTTCAGAGCTTAAATATCCGCGACACGAAAAAAATTATTACAAAGGAGCATGGAAATGAGACAATTATATTTTTATGCTGATCTCGGAAGTAATCACAACGGAGATATTACCAGAGCTAAAAAGCTAATTGATGCAGCAGCAGAGGCCGGATGCTGGGGAGTTAAAGTTCAGCTATTTTCTGCGGACGATATTTTTGCTCCGGGATTCGCTCCTGAAAAATCTATCCCGATATTGAAACGAGAATGGATTCCAGAGCTGGCAAAACATGCACATGCTGCCAAGCTGGAATTTGGCTGTACGATATTTAATCCGAATGATATGGGGCTGATTGATGAACATTGCGATTATATCAAAATTAGCTCATACGAAATGCTACGGACTGATTTATTAGAAGCTGCAAATTATATCTCATTACCAGTACATATCAGCACAGGCATGGCTACTATTGCAGAGATACAGACAGCAGTCCATCAAATTAAAAATAAATCAGTAGTACTCTACCACTGCTGCGCGGAATATCCTGCTCCAGTTGAACGCTGTAATATTGAACGAATAAAAACATTTCAAAATAAAATTATTCATGATGATATACGGATTGGATGGAGTCACCACTCAGACAGTTATATTCCAGTATTATCCGCTGTAGCAATAGGATGCAGTCACATCGAAATACATATTGATCTTAGTGATATGATAGGACACGAGACCAAGCACAGACATTGCTGGATTCCAGCACGATTAAATACAACAATCTATATGTCACAGCAAATAGTTAAAAGTATGCAGTATGTTTCTGTTGAAGATATATATAAACAAGAACGGCTAAAACGCGCCGATCCTATAGACTTTAGGCGGCCATATCAATCTATACGGGAGAAAAATTAAATGCTCTATTCATTACAAGGAAAGGAAGTTCTTATTATCGGCGGGACCGGATCACTGGGATCAACTCTGGCTAAAAAATTTATTGCAGAGCAGAATCAGCATAAACTTAAAGGGCTCCGAATATATTCACGAGATGAATTTAAGCAATTTCATCTCCAAAACGAGCTGGTAGGATCATCCCTACCAGTTGCTTTTTTAATCGGGGATGTTCGTGACTATAATAGACTGTACCGTGCTATGCAAGGGGTTGATATTGTTATCAATGCAGCAGCAATGAAACAAGTCCCGGCCTGCGAAGATAATCCGCTTGAGGCAGTAAAAACAAATATTGATGGAGCTACAAATATTATCAATGCAGCAATCAACACGCAAGTTAATTATGTACTTCATATCAGCACCGACAAAGCAGTGTACCCGATCAACCTGTACGGAGCAACTAAAACAGTAGCAGAAAAATTATTTCTTCATGCGAATGTATATAGTCCTCATACTACAAAGTTCGCCTGTTGTCGTTATGGCAATGTACTTGCATCACGAGGATCATTGATTCCGCTGCTGAAAGAACAGTATATAAAAACAGGAGCAGTAACGTTGACACATAACGATATGACTCGATTTTTTATTAAGTTACCGGATGTTGCTCAGTTTATTATTGATAGTATGTTAGAAATTGTTGGCGGAGAAATATTTATTCCGAAAATGAAGTCAATGAAAATTATAGATGTAATAAAAGCAGTGGTGCCAGAAGCAGCAATAACTACAACTGGTATCCGGCCTGGGGAAAAATTACACGAAGTACTTATATCATCTGAAGAAATGAAACACGTTATTGAATTTAAAGATCGATATAAAATATTGCCACAAGAGACAGGAAGATCGATCGGGCTACAATACTATGGAAGTCATCCGTCACACAATCCAGAATTTTTAACTGAACCAAAACAGGTCCAGGAATTTTTACAACAGCAGGGGGTATTATCATGATGAGTGCGTTCTATTTTTTTACAATCAAAGGAAATAAATTTGCTCTTGCTCCATTCAGCAGAAAAACATTAGAGAATAAAAATATTGAATCAAATTATAGATCGTGGTTTCACGATCAGCGAGTTACTAAATATAACAGCCACGGACTATTCCCATATACAGAAAAACAATTTAATGAATATATGGATGAATTAGACCATCCCACAAATAAGCTGGTAATGGGAATTTTTCATGTTGATACTAACAGGCATATCGGGAATGTCAGTTTGCAATCTATCGACTGGATTAACCGATCTGCCGAGCTTGCTATTATTATCGGAGAAACAGACTATCATAATTCAGGAGTTGGAAAATATGCCTGCCAGCTTATGCTTGAACATGGATTTTTAAAAATGAATCTGCACCGAATATGGACAGGGACAGCAACAACAAATATTCCAATGGTTAACCTTGCCTTATCCTGTGGATTTTCTCATGAAGGAACATTCAGACAAGCTTCTTTTCTTGAAGGAAAATATACAAACATCCAGGAATTTGGACTGCTTGTTCATGAATACATTGCTATACTGGAGAAAGAAAATGCCACGAAATCCAAATGAAGTAATTAATGATATTCAAAAAGTACGAACTAAAAATAATGAACTGTGGATGCAACTTCTCAGAATTGCAATGCAGAATGATCCAGAACAGACCAAGCATATCATGAAAAAGATTCGTAACAATGATTTAAAAATATCAAGCCTGACAGGAGAGTTGGCTGATGAATAATTACCAAAAAAATCTGAAAGCATTTAAAAACAACCACACCTTTTTGATCGAGCGATTGCAGGGAGAAATAGAAAAGACTCCCTGGTTCTTTCCGTATGAGCATGGATTCAATATTAAGACAGACCAAAATGAAATTATTAAAGGCACCGCTAATAATAATCCCGACGAACTGACTAAAAATTATCAGATGCATTCTGATGAAGCAAGCGTAGTATTTGGCATCGGGGACGGTTCATTGCTCTATTCTATATGCCAGCACAAAAAGAAATTACATGTAGTCCTTGTCTATGAATCGCAACTTGATATTATTAAGTTTGCTCTTGAACGATACAATTTTAGCAAATGGATAAAAAATGGGACATTGCTTTTTATTGCAGATAAAGAACAGAATGAATTATCATCTCTTGTATCTGTAATTGATAATGGTAATGTTATTCAGGATTGGATATTTTTTGCAGAACCATATGTCATCAACAAACGATCGGTCTACGGCCAGGTGTTCGATGATACGCAGCGGCTGATAAATCACCTGCGCTGTAATACAGGTACACTGATGCAAGCAGGAAAAATAATTGCAAAGAATGATATTGAAAACCTGCCGTATGTTATTCGACATAATGGGATTAACGTGCTGAAAGAAGCATTCAAAGATAAGCCTGCTATTCTTGTCAGTACTGGTCCCAGCCTGTCAAAAAATATTCATTACATAAAAGAGATACAGGACAAAGTAATTATTATTGCAGTTGGTCAGGCTCTGCGAATATTACAGGCATATGATATTACTCCTGATTTTATTTGCACAGTGGATTTTGGTGAGGTTAATATGTCTCACTTTGTTGGGTTGATGGATTCTGGTGTGCCACTGATTGCGCTTAATCGCTGTTATGCCCCGCTACTTAAACAATGGCAAGGACCAAAGTTTATCAGTAGCAGTATCAATCCTGGATTTGAAAACACAATCATTGGCATACTTGATGATCGGGGAGCATTGGAGCAAGGCGGATCGGTTGCTCATTTCAATCTTGGCGTTGCATTGCATTTTGGATGCGATCCAATTATCATAATCGGACAAGACCTGGCACTCACTGATGGATTATCCCACAACCTCAATGCTGATAGTGCAGGCTTTACCTATATTGATAATGGAATGATTATGTGGTCGGTGCATGATCCACGGAGCAATCTACTGAACAAAGAACAGCATAGTATGGGTCCGGCAATCATGGTGCCTGGTTACATGGGACAGCCGGTAATCACTAACGTGGGCCTCGCTTCATTTATCACCGCATTTGAAGATATTATTAAACGCAGGTGCGCGGATATAACTGTAATCAATGCGACAGAAGGTGGCGCACGCATACCTGGTGCAAAGCAGATGGCATTGACGAAAGCAATAGAAAAATATTGCACTGCTCCAGTCGACCGATCGATTATCACACAGCACCTGGGACTGAAACCTGATTACAAACAAGACATAGAAAAGGCAATCAAGCTCATTGAGGACGATCTGGTTATCTTAAATGATCTTGTAAAAGAGACTGCTGCTGGGTTGCTGTCAAATGAAGCACTGCAAAAGATTATTGGCAAAAAAGTTAGCAAGGAAAAATTTGAAGAGCTGTTAGCAAAGAACGCCGAACACAGCAATAAAGCAGCAGAATTATCTGACAAGAACGCATTACTCAAACTGCATATCTATCATGCCAGTAGGCAAATACAGACCAGGCAGATGAAAGTTAAAGGAACAACAAATCATCTGTATAAAAGTAAGAGTGATTTTCAAATCAGGGTAGAGCGCAATAAACTTATTCTTGAAACTGCGCAGCAGGCAGCAGAAGAATTGATTGTAAGTTATACCGAGACCTTGAAAATATTGAAGCAATCGTTGGTTAATGAATCGGTATTGAGTAGCCCGGTAGACTATACTCCTACTGTTGCTGATGCTGAGGAGTATTTTAAAATTGGTAACTGGGCGCGGCCATATCTCGATGCGCTGGTGCTCAATGATCAGGAAGTGGCCGCAAAGGCAGTTGAGATGCGTGATGCAAAAATTGCAGCAGAAAAAGAACGCGCAGCAGATACCGCAAAGATAATTGAGTACAACGAACTGGTGTACGAGGCACAGCAATGCGGACTGAAGCAAAAAAATTATCAGCGATCATTTGAGTTATTGGATGAGGCAGAACGGTTAATGCCTGAGCGATTTGATGCACAATGGGGCAGGGCTACCGCACTATTTCACATTGATAAATTCAATGAATCGCTGGCACAGTACAATTCGCTGATTGAAAAGTATCCTGATAATGAGCGGCTCAAGTTTGAACGTAATTTAGTTCTACTTGAAATTGATGCGGATAAAGGGCTGGCCGAAATGAAAGAGTTCCTCGGAGTGAGCAGTCAGTTCCAATACTTTTGGCGGCATATTGCCGAATTGTACCGGGCAACCGATCCGACAAAGGCACGGGCTGCGTATGAGCTGTATTTGCAGAAATTTCCCGACGATCAAGAGGCTAAAGCAGCATTTGAGCAGCTTGGAAATGCCTCGTAGAATCACTCTCTGTGGCTCTATTTAGAAACCTATAGGGAGTTATATGCTTTTTAATAGCCTGCTTGAAAACAGGCTATTTTTGTCAAAATATTATAGATGTTAGTCTTGACTAATTTATTTAACTTTTTTTATTTTTTTTATGTTTTTTAGTTTACTTTTTTAATATGATTTTATATATTGTATACATAAAGAAAATTTAACACAAAGGAGATTGATTATGAAAACACAAGTTACTATCGAAAGACGCAGAGCATGTTTTCGCGGAACCTACGGGATGAGAAACGCAATAACTCGCACAGTAAAAATTAAATCGGAAAAAGATATTCAGATCATCGCAAATGTGGTTGCACGAAATGAAGGTTGTGGCTCAGCAACTGAAATTAGGTTTGCAAAAACTGATGTCGCATATGTAGCAGATCATACTCGGTATGGATACCGAAAAATCACAACTGGACAATATGTGCCGAACAAATATGTCCGTAATTTTGGTTGGAAAAATACATACTATCAGAATGCAGAAACCGTAGTAGTACTTCCGATTAGCCTTGTAGAGCAGTTCTTGGTATGAATAAACGAGTTACTGTAGACCTGCTGAATAAATACTACCAGCTCGGAGCCGACCGAGCTGGTAGTCGCATGGCTAAGGAAACAAGTATATCAATCCAAATATGTCTGATGTTTCTTGATGCACCTACCTTCAGGGCAGGGCTTGATGTTTTGAAAAAATTCTATATCTGGATATACGATGAACGACAAGGGAGGTCCACCAATGATTATTAGATCACTTCTTATTATGCTGTTGCTGTGTTCGACTGCTTTTGCAAAGGTCGATGCAAAAATAACCTTTAGCGGTGATGTGGCACTGGGCTCGGACATTGCCAGCTACAATGCGTTTTGTGATATGAAAGTAGGATTCAACATCTACTTCTGGAAATGCAAAAATACATTGTACGGTGGTTCATTAACCTGGATGCAAATGGATTGGAGCGGAGCGAGTGCATACCCGTTCAGAGAGATTTATTTTTATGGCAATAGATTTTCACTTGTCGGATTCTATATTGATGTGAAGCACTTTTGCAACCATCCGGTGTATAGCTCAAAGATTCATGGCGAACCAATGCGGGAGAATTACAAATGGTGGAGCAATGAGTGGGGGCAAACAATTACTGCCATTTCAATCGGCTATGAGTTTGAATTCGATGTGTGGCATAATTAACTACCACAGAGCTGCAAAGGATAGTCTGACCGATACCGATACGTGTTCGGCAACATCAGGCTCATCCAATGCAGCAACTGTAAGGCCAGGGCCGCAAAAAAATTCCACCTGTTTGATCGCTCCTATCCGGTATAGATAATCAATTGACCCACCGGGCAGCCATGCACCACCATAATAACCGCCATTGAATCCAATCATTAACCAATGCTTTCTGATCACTGGCTGCCAGCGTGTGGGACGAGGGATAGTTATATCACAAATGCTCTCACCGGCGGCAGTGGCAACAAATGCCATATAATCATCAGTGGCTTTGACAGTTCCGATTTGGATGCTGCAACCAACATTTTTTATGTTTGGTCGTGGCTTGACCGTTGGCTGTTGTGGTATATCAGTTGGAGTGCATCGAGCAAGTCCATCATTGCGGCCAACAACATAGACCGCAATGTGGGATGCAACCAGCAATAATACTCCAATAACTGCGCCAGCAATAATCAACCGGCGTTTCATTGAAATGCCTTTGACAACGCAATTTGAATTCCACCGCAATAGAATCCGTATGCAATCACAGCCAGAGACAGCACAATCAGAATAAACGCATTACGCCTGCGCTGTTTATCTGATCGTCCCATCTCTTCCCATATCCACTTCATTGTTGATTTAATGCTCATGCTTTTAACTCCTCTGATATTGATTGTATAAAGTCAATCCAGGATTCTGAATCCTGAATAAACGGTACTGGACATTGTTTGCCGGTTAGATCATAATGCCTGAGTAATAACACCTTACCTTTCGATGGAGCTCCAATTGCCTGCTGTGGATTAACCGATCTGCTATCAATCTGCAAATGATGGTCCTGGCAAAAAGATACAATAGACTGCTTGCACCATGCCACAGCTCCAAGCCAATCAGTATCTGAATTTTTAATTTCATCGTTATTACATATTTCCCAGCTAATAGTATAATGATTTTGAGCATGAGCAAATACATTATGAGCGATTGGCTGCTGGCCTTTATATTGCTCTGTCCACTGTAATCGCGCATCGCCAACAGCATACGCGACCTCGTTAAACGGGATCGCCTGTACTGTTTTATGCATATCGCAGAATACATGTGCAGAGCCAAAACGAAATGGAGTTTTCCCATCCACCTCATATATTTTTCCAGACTCTCCCTTGATATACGCACGACCGATCCACTTGATATTAGCATCGGCCCCCATCTTCGGGCTGTCGTTTGCGGTGTAGTGAACAACTAATCCATATAACCCTTTTAATGCTATTCCTGGACGATTCGGATGACCTGCTGGCAATAGTTTCTGTTCCATTATATAGCCTCCTGAGAATATACAATCCAGCCCTTATTATATGCTTCAATCTGTGCTGGGGATGGGCTTTTCGTATCTGCAATATCTGCGATATGAATATTACCAGCTAACATCGCTTTATGGGTTATGTCTGAGCAATGAAACGAATACGGGTCATCCTGTAATTTAAGCAGCCACATAACCAACCCGATAGAATCGTACGGCCTGCCAATTTTATCTACCAGATATGCCAGTATCTTTTTCTGATTGCCAGTTCTTATTTTTCGTATTGTGACTTTTCGTTTTTGATATTTGCTCCAATCAATTGCGACAAGGCCAATATCTTCTGCACTCCAGCATAAGCACTTTGTATTTTCTCCTACAACTCGACGATAATAATATGCCCATGATGCAGATATCTTACCCCACTGGCCCAGGGTAAATTGCTCTCGTAAATTTTCAGAATAAAATATCGGTACTGTATGGCTGATGCCCTTGCTAAAATATCCAATTACTTTAGCAAGAAATGTATTATTGCGGCTCCAGATATTAGCATAGTATAATCCCTCGCCATTGTCTTTAAATACTTTCAGAGCATATTGTTCAAGTGGTATATGCCTTGAGCCCTTCCACTTCGAGCGGAAATATTTTTGAAACAGAAGATTGATCCATTTCATCATGCTCCTCCAGCATATCAGAATAAATTGAGGCCAATAATAAACATGCAGCTATGCATTTTAGATACATCGTTTCAGTGCATCGACGTTGAATGCAATGGCTACAAAAAAATATCATCAACTCATGATATTTCTGTATTGAGGTGTATCTCATAATATATGCAGCTTTTCCATAAACTTGTCAAAATTGCCCACATGCCGATCCAGCCGCAAATGAAGAGCATCAACTTTTTCTTCAATGCGGCCTAATCGTTCATGATGATCCAATACTGTTTTTGCAAAGCTGATCTGCCCTTCCTGCCGGGCTTTCATCTCAGAAACAGTCTCGCTGATTTTAGTCAGCTTATCGTTATCAGCATCTGCCTTTCTGAAACGATCGATAATGAAATAACCAATCGCGGCAGTAAAAAATGCAAATGCTGTTCCGATAATTGCCTGTACTGTTGGATCATTAAAGTTCATGCTTTGCTCCGCTTCTTATAACAATCAATCATACAACGGCGATGTCGGTACAGCCATTCACTGACTGCGCTCGCTGCTGTTCCGTTGCCGCCAGCATATCCTCCTCTGATCGAAATGTGATCGGCTGTTTCTTCGCAATCAGCCCTAACTGTCGCAGCAGTGTCGGGAAAATTACGATATAACTCAAACAGAGCAACAAGAGCATTTTCAACAAGGGCACGGACGATTTTTTCTCTGAGCTGTGACATCTGAACATGGCCTCCCTCCAGTACTATTAAATATTATGTCCACGCTGTTGCCATTGTACTAAATTTATTAGTTATTGCTGCATCGGTTGTATCCATGTAATCATTTCCTGCATTAGCAGCTTCATCAGTATTAAGGGCTGCTCCATAAGTACAATTATGAAACCCCTCTGCTGTTCCACTGCTCGAATCTATATCGGACACATAACACGCAGAAATCTGATCGCACCCGTAAAATCCATACGCATTTTTTGTATCTGAATCTATATCAGAAGCACAACATGCAGAAATTTGATCGCAACTATAAAATCCATATGCAGTTTCTGATGATGAATCTATATCAAAAGCATAACATGCAGAAATTCGATGACAGTTAAGAAATCCATAAGCATTTCCTGCTGGTGAATCTATATCGGTGGAATAACATGCAGAAATTTGATAACTGTTACGAAATCCATAAGCAAACCCTACTCCTGTAGCATCGATCATACTAACTGTACATCCTGATACCTGTGTACACTGATAAAATCCAGATGTATTCTTATTAACCGCGCTCTGTATATCCGTCGCCATGCTTGCCGAAACCTGCATACAAATATGATACCCATATGCTACACCAGTTCCGCTTGTATCTATATCGGAAACCTTACATGCAGAAACTTGATTACAGGTATAAAATCCAGCACAATTACCATTAGCTGAATCAAGAATATATACTTGTGAGCTGGAAATATTATCGCAGGTTGAAAATCCATGCAGCACACCAGTTCCAGTACAAGCACAATCATTAACCGTACATCCCGACATATTTTGACAGAGATAAAATCCAAAAATATTCCCAGAGCTTGTCAATGTGCTGACTCGACAATTTATATACTTGGTAGACCAGTTATGGAAAGCAGTCGCGCTCCCCTGGAATCCGGTCATGTTTGTATTACTCAGTCGAGTTGTAACAACACAATTATCGAATACAGCAGCAGCGGCCGACAATAGAAATGAACCTTGAACCGCAGATGCGACTGTCCCGAGCCCCTTAATCATTATATTTTTGAGATAGCAGCGCGTCGTGTTCACATTCAAATAACCGGGAGTGTTCCCAAAAGTAATTACTGCGTCACGTTCAAATTCCAAATGAGCTACATTGTTAGTTTGTAATTGTCCCCACGTATCCCCGCCGGACAATGTTAATGTATAATCTCCAACCTTGACAAATACCGATTTATAATCATCTTTAAATTGATATGTATTAGCTGCTGTCCGCTCAATAATAGCATCCCACGATGCTTGACTTGCCACAACAGCATCATAGGTTGGGATCAATGCAAGAATAGCAGCAAGCAACTGGTTACGCGTATCGGTTGCAGCAGTCTGAATTGCCTGGCCGCTGTATTCTATAACAGCTGCCAGCTCTTCCTGAATGCTGTTTAAAGCATCAGCAGTTATAGTAGTAGGAGGCGGTCCCGCTGAATAGAGACCGCTGACGTTGTTAGCACCTTCTGTTCTATGCATGAGACCACCTCTTCCTTTTTATTATCCTTTAATCGCCCATTCAGGTTCAAAGCGATATGCTCCGGTAGCAACACCGGCATCACTTACTTCCACCCATCCGACAATCATTGTAGAGTTTGCTGTTGCTACAACTCCGATGCTGCCAGTAGAACCCGTTGAGCCAAGATATACCGGCTTGCCCATGAACCCACTAAAGGTCGCAGAAAATGAACTGTTACGAACAATACCCTTGCGGAGAATATTACAGGTTGCTGCATCTGATGTATAACTATCACATGCAACCCCAAGAATGCCTGTAGTAGTAGATGCTGCAATACAGGCACGTTTCCAAACGCCGCTTGCATGTAAATACATAATGTTACCAAATGAACAATCACTTCCAACAGTCTGAGAATAGTCAATCCACCCAACTGCTGTTTTATCAGTAGTATTTTTCCTAACTTCCGGGTCTTTCCAAAAATCTCCAGGATTGACAAACTCCTCCTCCATGACCGTAACCATAAAATCCCTGAAGTCCTGCGCACTGATCTGTCCAGTGACATTGTCTGCCATCAGTGCAAGCAGGGCCGCGCGTGTACGTTGCGTATCAGCCATTGTATAGCCTCCTCTAAATTACACTGGACGTATAAAGTCCGTGCTGAATATATCATTCTGAAACGCACCACCGTGATGCGTATCAAATGCAGAATTAAATGCCTGATCATATGGTCCAGTTAAATATGTTCCATCATATGTATGATGCGCTGCAAAGTCAGTGCTGAATCCCCAGTTAAACTGTGGTATCGGAATACTATCATCATTTGATGGGAGTGCTTCAAAGCTCCAATCAAATCCGTGATCGAACGCAGCATTAAGAAAGGCATATTGATCACGCATATGCGAGGGTTTAATTGGACGCAGCGTTTCAATTACTGGATCAAGTGATCGTACTCGTGATTGGTATATTGTAATATCATTTGTCGGATGCATTGCAAAATCAGTACTGAATCCAATATCAAATTCACCTTCGTCGCCGTTAATATCTACATTAACTGTAAAAATAAATATAATAGATTGATCTCCAACTGTATCTCCAACAGTTGCAACATTAACCCAGGCTGGAGTATATTCAGTTATCGTTATTGTATATCCCAATGCCGCAAGTACTTCGATGTAATACGTTGGGTATAATCCGCCGGTACTGAGTAATAGTGTATGTAATATTTGCTGCCGCTCTGTATCAGATAATGAGCTATTGTCAATCCCGTAATCAGCTTCATGTTCATCTAATAATTCAGAAGCATAGATAACATGGCCTTCTCGTTTCAGATCAATCTGCCGCCCTTCTATCTTAGCGAACTCTTCTGCCAGAGCGTAGCAATATTGATCAAGCACGGAATCAAGCTCTTTATTCCATGCACGGCCGCGTGGAAATAATCCTTTAATGAGCTGCTTGTATTGTAATACTGTTCGTGCCATTATGCATAATCCTGTAATGTAACAGTACCGAGCACCGGGACTCGGTTAGAGGCTATGCCAATATCATCCGTAGGAGATATAGTTTTGTGAGCTACTTCTGTTGCTGATGCAGATATAGCAGCGTCGATATCAGATAGATAAATAGTTTTTGCAGGACCCCCTTTAATCAATATCATATCACGCAATTTTTCTTCTACTTCAGATTGTACTGTAGAATTGTTCGGACTAATCATAATAGTAAAATCCAGCGTTTCTTCCTGTAATTCAATCATGATAAGTCCCGGCTCTGCCCCAACCGGACATCCTACAGTCAGGCCGGTCAACGGATCAGTATGCTCTACTAAATATTCCCGAGTAGTTGCCATTTCAGCCGCTGAAGGGATAATGCTGGTATCATCATCACGAACAAATGCACATCCTACTGTACCAATACCATAATATTCAGGAATCGCCCATGCACGAGTATTACCAGAGATTTCAAGCATCCAGTTTTCGTAATCAAAATCAGCCCCGCCGTGGGGAGCCCTGCGCTTGCGCGTGAGCACTCTGGCGCGATAATCTTCATCCTCTTCCTCGTCTAATCCGCCGGTGATACCACTGGAATCCACAGTAATATAAGAATCAACGCCAGCAATAGGACTGACAAAATATAAATATATACCGCCTTCATCGTTGCTCTCCTCTCCATACTCTTCAGCTGTGAATGATACTGTAGCAGCCCCGCTTGCAAGAATATATTCTTCATCAGTAAAATAAGATTTATCTGCATCGCTGATTAACTCAGTCCCGGCAGGAATTACTGTTCCTGATGTTCCTGTCGCTGCGCCCGATCCTATTGCCTTTGTCGGTGATTTTCTCGCTACTCCATATTCATTTCCATGTACTTCAAGATCATCAGTATCGGCAGTAGTTACAAATAGCTGGTTCTTTTCGTATTGTAAATATCCATATATCAGATGACATGCTCCCGCATATACCCGTGCCTGTATTTTTAAAATAGCGCGACGCAGCAGCGAGGTAGCTCCATCAATACGGGTTTTAAAATCAGACTGTATTCGTTCATCCAGTTCAGATAATGTTGGCCTGTCGAACGGCATTATATTACCTCCATCGCTTTCCACAAATCATCAAAGGCAACTGTAGTTTTACTTCCTGAATTTCTTGATAGATCAATTTGAGTATAAATTCTATCAAGCCCATTTCGTTCTACAGTTACCACTATGTCCGCAACTACTCCATCATCAAGCATCCATTGTAAGCACTCTTCAATATATTCTTTTACTTTTGCTAAAATTTTTGTCGTTATTTTTTGCCGATATAATAACCATAATCTGCTGCCTGTTTTATCTCCATCGGTTTCAAGAGCATCGCCCCACCAGCCACGGCGATCATTTACATCATCAAGATCATCATCAACATCGGCACGGCGGTCAGTAAATAAGCTGATTAGTACTGCGGTTTCCAGTCCTGCCTCTTTGGTAAAATCAGAATCAGTAATGGACATATCGGCTACGCCATTATCATTATCCCAGGTTAATTTCACATCGGTCATGGTAGCCTCACTTTATCAACCTTGCAATTATCGATCACAGACGAATTTTGCGTTGCAGTAACTTCAGATGTTATTGAAGCAAGCCCCGGCATAACCTTTGTTATAACATGGGTGTGAGAATTATAATCGTCTTTCAGTTTATTAAATTCGGTTTTCAGATCATTAAAAGCTACAGCATAATCATCTTTCCCATTAACCTCTACCTCTTCATTTTTATTACACTTTACATAGTTGTTAAATTTACTGTATAAAGATGATTCTCCTTCCTCTAAATCTGTTGGTCTATTTTCTCTATCGTGAATTGATAATACCATTCCCTGATCACGATTGCCGTTTACAAAAAGAACTACAGCCTGTCCCTGAACAGGATATGCTTCAAATCCATATGGAGATAATACTTCAATACCTGTAATAGTTTCTCCATTCAGTCCGGTAACTTGCACCGTGGCAGTCTTTGTTCCATTATCTACTGCTGATAATATAGCTCTACCGATTAGCAGGTATATTTTTCTTTTCAACATATCGAGCAAATGGTTCATGCATCAAATCCTGTCTTAATATCTATTTCAGCAGCACTGCCTGAATATGTATCTTTATCTACAACTAACAATGTGCTGTATGCTCCATCGTCATCATCAAGAATATACGATACATCGCTAATTAAAAATTGAGTTGCATCAATTCCTAATATTTTATCATATACCGTTACCAGAGAATTTATTTGCCAGATGCTTCCATCACTCTGCATCCATCCAGGAACATGATAAATAATTCCTCTACTATGTCCTGCTCTAACTCTGGCCTCCCAACGAGCACGATCTCGACATTTACCAGTATCAGTTGCACGGTCAGCAAATACCGTTAACGGTCTGTATCGTGTAATAATCGGATCAGCACAATTTCCTGACGGTTCAATAAAATCGGTAAGCTGTTTATTATCTCCACCAATACCATATCCCTTAACGATATAATCAGAATATCGTTTACTGTCATCCTGGATTAATTTTCCATACGTTGCATTTGCATCGAACTGTATTGGATCAGTTGCTTTTCTTGTAGTGCTGGATTTGGTTAGCGTTAATTTTCCGTCTCCATATGATAACGGCAATATCCCAGCGTCCCGACATATCTCTGCTACCATCTCATAGATATATTCTCCTTCATTTGCTTTAAATGAATCTATCTTTACGTTCGCTGCTGTAGCTGCTGAACTATCAATAGTCAGATCAATATCAAACGGTTCAAGCAATCGACGGATAATATTTGCTCGAGTCTGTTTTTTAAATTCATTGTTCGATTCTGCATAGGTACAATCTATTATATCACAAGTTTTATCTCTGCCAATAAACTGGATATTGAATCGCCGTCCACCATATTCGATCGGGATGCTATCAATATATCCAGTAACAACCGTTTGATTTTCGATAAAAACAGTAACAGTATCCCCCTTTTTTATTTTCCATTTACTGCTTGAATTACCAGCACTAAAATCATTGCTTAAAAAACCGAATGATCCAGCTATGGTCTGCATGCTGGTATCAACTCGCATCTGATTCCATGAGGTGTATTCATTCTCACCAATGCGCAATCCGAATTTTGTAGCAACTTTTTTTGTCATGCTTCAAGCACCAATATATCAGTTTGCTCCGGGATAAATCCTGGATGTCTGACGGTCAATTTATTCTTATTAAAAATTTCAGCACACCTATCTATATCTTCATAAAGATTATATGCAAGTTCCAGTGTACTCATTGCCTGGTTGCCGTTGCTATAGGTTACTTCAGCTTGTAGTGTATTTATTTTTTCAAGCATCAGATTAGCAAGACTGGCACGGAGCATTTCTGTTGCCATATAAATATCAGTAACATCTAAATCAACTTGCTCTCCAAGCCGTAATAAAAATTCATCAAAGGCATCAAGCATCCGATTTAAATAATCCTGTAATTGGTTACGGCTGCTAAAATTGATCCGTACAAATATTTTACAGGCATATGATAACAATAAAAACTTAACAATATCCAATACCAGAGCGCGATTATCCTCTTGCTCTGCTGATGATGTCGCTAAATCATCTTCACCAAAATTTTGTGCAGTAATCATATTAACAATCAGCGACTGGCCTAATGCTTCCGGGATGCTGGTTCCATCCAGCGTAACCTGATTGCCACGAACTGTTCCTGAGCATCCTCCAGCTACCCCTCCCTGAATAACTGTACCGGCAAGGCCGCATAAATATTTAAACGATTCACAGCCAGATTGCATCGTTTCGTATAAATCGCAGGGAGAATCAAGCACTGAAACAATAGTATTGATTGCAGTGTTAATAACTCCAATCGCTGTAGCAAGAGATGATTTTAATACATTATTAACCGAGTTTACTGCTTGCTGTACTTTCATCATCGCATATACAGCATCCTGTCCCAGCCCCTCAACAAATCCCGCTGCTGTATTCATCGTATTTATAAAATTATCAATCGAATAATTATTTGCCGTATCGATAACAGCATCCATCTTTGCAGCAGGGTCAGTTATTTTCCCTGGGAATAATTCATCCTCTTCCAGAGCAAATTCAATATCGAAATATGCAATACCGCCATCAGAATAAGTTTCACTAACAGTATATCGTATCGGATGAACTCTGCGCTTCCCGAAATATGGATGAATCAACGTACCAACGTTATAAATATCATTATCAGTATTATTCTGAAGTACATCAAGTAGCTTATCACGATTGTTAAAATAATCAAAATCATTATCAGTATTCTGAATAACATAAGCCCCGATAGAAAACTTCGGAAGCTCAGGACCCATATCAGTTGTGATGGTCCGGGCCTGCCAGCGTTCCGTTTCTTTTATTCGACGACCGCCGGTGATACTATGCCCTTCTACTTTAAAGGGAACACCGCGAAATGATGCATCTTGTAAATTATCTTTCCAACTCATATCTTATGCCCCTGATGTTACCATACCGCCCCAGGTACTGCCATTATTTGTCTGGGTTTTTACTTTTGCATTTCCTTTATTAGATACTTTATCAATTGTAGTTTGTGCGCCCCCTTCAGACCTGACTTTCAGGTTAATATCAGTCTGGGATTTATTTGATATCACATTTTTACCCGCTTCTTTTATTCCTGATAAAGCTCCCGTCACATTCTCTGCTGGGCTTCCTCCCTTACCTCCGACAAGGCCAAAAGTCAATAACGGAGCGACATAGTTCATGAATAAATCTTTCAGCATAGTGAGCTTTTCGATTACCCAATCAACTCCTGCTGCTATTTTATCCACTACCAAATCCCAATTTTTATAAAGCAATACGAGGCCTACAATAACAGCAGCTATTGCAAGAGCAACCCATACCAGCGGATTTACCGCCATCGCTGCATTCAATAACCAGGTAGCAATACTGGCCATTCGAATTGATTTAGCAAGTTGCAAAAAAGTTTGGACAGCGCTGGCTGCAATAAATGCTTTAGTCAATGCTGTATATATTGCAAACCAGATAACGAGAAAATATAATGCATATCGTACTTTATACAATACTTTTACAAGCTGCATAAAAATAATCAGCACCGGCTTTAATACTGCCAAAACTATTTTTATCAATACTCCCAACTCAGAAAAGAAATCACTAACACCTGTTCCAATAGCTTCTTTATTTTTTGCTATCCAATCACCTAACGGTTGCAACAAATCAGTAATGCCCGAGAACAATTTAGCAAGCGCAGGCAGCATCAAGTAACCGATATTGGCTTTGAAATTAAATGCTAAATTCTTGAATCTATTTTCTTGTGCTGCAAAGTTCTTAGATGCAGATGCTGCGCTACTTGCATATTGATCACGCAGAGCTTTACCAAATGCAGGAATAAATTTTTCAGCAGTTAATTTTCCTGCTTGCATGAATTTTGATAATTCCTGCTCTGACATATTCATTGCTTTTGCAGCAAGAGAAAACGCTCCAGGAATCCGCTCTCCTAACTGGCCCCGAAGCTCTTCAGCCTGGACTGTCCCTTTACTGATCATCTGCGATAAGGCAAGTAATGCCCCTTCAGCCTGCTCTGCTGGAAGTTGTAAGGATGTCGCCGCCTCTGATACTCCAATAAATACCTGCTTAACATCTTCATTTGAAACCTTTGAAGTCTTTGATGCGGCAGCAATTTTCATGTAAGCGAGCGCAGTTGATTTTAATTCAAGGCCAAGCCGATTAACTTCACCCCGAACAAACTTCATCTGTTTATCAGCATCACCGTCGAATACCGATTGATATGATATTTTTAACGCATCTAAATCTTTGGCTGCTTGTTTACTCTCCTGAGCAAATTGCACAATAGCAGACCCTGCTTTCATTACTACATTAGCAATCAAAAAGCCTTTAGCTGTCTCACCTATTTTATTTCCCAGCTTTGCAAACATACCAATCTTTTTAGATGATTCATTTGCAGCAGCGGCTGCTTGCTTCATACTTGCCGTCATTTTTTTAAGTCCAGCAGACATGCCATCAAGCAGAGTGAGTTTAAAGCTGACTGAAAAATTGGTTGCCACTATGCATTCCCCATAAATTTAGAAATCGTTTTTATTCCCTTACACCAGAATACAAATTCATCCATTTGCATTTCCCATACATCCGCAGGCTTGAAAATATATTGAACCAGATAAACCAGCTCTTCCCAATCCGGCGGAACTATGATAAAAAATCATCACTTCCCATCATATCGCTAATCTTTTTAAAATCAGCGATGTCAAGTTCGTCAATATCCTTTTCTGTTAAAGATGTTATTTGCAGCAGCAGGGGAATAGCCTCATCCATCGTCAGTGAAGCATTCTCTCCCTGCTGCTGCAATTTTTCAAGAAGCTCCTTTGGGAGTGCCCTTAAATGTTTCAGCTTCATTCGGTAAATAGTCACCGATGATACTTCTACTTCAGTTCCATTCTCATCTCTGATTATAGGATAACTCAAAGGAATCTTCTTGAATTTTTTCATCTGTTAATCCTCCGTCCAGTAACTGCCAACGAATTTAACTGTGGTCTCACCTTCACCAGCAGTCAGCTCCATATTGTTAGTACAGGTAGCTCCTTCCATCTTGTAGCTCTTGCCACCACCAGCAGCACGGAAAATTACCGTCCCGGTTCCGTTAATCGCAGCAAGATCACTCAACGAAATATCATCCCGATCAGTAATCTTTACCTCACATTCAGCAGGCACCGGCTCTTCAACAAAGCCATGTAGTCCAGTATCACCGAATACCGGCTTCCGCTCAAATGCAGGTTCGCCTGATATACCAATACCTCTGGCAACTGCTCCTGATTTATTCAGAAGCAGTTGGCCATTAACAAGCACTTCAACTCGACCTGTTATTTTTGCCATTCTCTTTTACCTCACAGAATAAACTGTATGATGCTGCCAAGCACCATAAATTGATTAACCAGATCAGGCGGGAGCAGAACATCCACTCTATTCTGATCAGTAGTGCTACGCTCAACAATAAGATTGGTTTTAAAATCATCAAGATTTTCAATCAGTCCTTTATCACGCAGCATCGTAAACAAAGCAATGATCTCATCCTTAATTGTTTTTGGCTGCACTACATTAGTCCCAGGCTGCACCGGAAAAGTATCCGATACCAGCTTGAATCTCGGTACGATAAAGCGGGTAAGCATTCGAGCTTTATATTGATACCGAATTTCAGAGAGAGTAGCAAGCGTCTGAACATCCAGATATGAAGGATCAAGTACGCCAGCAGCATTTGTCTGATAGGTTGTTATACACCGCTCGATGCAGACATTACCACCACTATCAACCAAATATGTAGCAATACCATCATACAGCAGAATATCACGCTCTGATCGCATGAATCTATCAGCTTCAGTCGGAGCGAGTATTCCCTTTAGCGGCAGATAGTGCAGCGGTCGTGCAGGGTCCTGATTCAGATTATATGCAGCAACAGCAGCGAGCGCAGCAGTCCAACGAGCAGGTCCAGAGGGCGAACCGTATGCCGCCATGATACAGTTATGTGCGCTGTTACGGCTATTGCCAAGAGTAGACGCATCTGCCAGACTCTTCCGCACCCCAACAAATCCCTGTCCCTGAAGATCAACCAGCGGACCGAACCTATCAGCAAGCTCCGTTTCAAGTGATGCTATATTCGTTGCTCCATCATACGGCATTCCAATATAATGAAATTGAATATCAGCAGCAATCGCCCAGACTCCCGCTACTGATGGATCAGTTGCACCATTTGCCATCGCAGTAATCGGCGCACTATCACCGAAGCCACTCGGGTCTTCCTCGCCAGTATAATAATTAGCTCTGATATCAATAAAATTTCCCTGACTACCGGCATTCTTCGCAATAATACAAAGTGCCGAAGTTGCGTTTGTAGAACCTCGAACCGGGAGCTGATCGGTTGCAGTAATTTTATCAATCGCTGCGCTGTTAATATCAGCTGCTGACCATCCGCTGGTAAGAACAACCGGCACTTTAATACCATCAATTAGCAGGTTATACGTTCCATTTCCTGCTAAAGAAAATCCGGTTGCTGATAGAGCAACAGAAAATCGAATTACCCCGCTCGCTGCTACTGCTGCACCTGCATCACTCAGAGCAACCGCATACAATTCAGTATTCGGATTATTCTGTTTGAACGTATTACACATAATAGCAAGCTGTGAGCCCGCTCCGAAAAATCCATCAGCAAGGCCATCAGACGTTATCTGATACAACACTTCAGATGGTTTACTGCCAGAGCTTGTTTTCTGGCCGATCAGCAGAGCTTTATGGGGATTCGGAAATAGCCCCTTCAATGCCCTGCTGTTATCAACTTCTGTATACACTCCCGGAGTTCGTATCGTATCCGGGATATTGTTAAAGGTTATCATTTTTTGCCTCCGTCAACTTTTACTTCCGTTTTCACTCCAGGCTTGTCGTTAAAAATAATAATCGAGCCCTCACGTTCTCTGCGCCTCCAATACCGCCCTTCAGGTCCGATCCAGGGAACAAATCCCCCGACCACCGGAAGGATCGCCTTTGTTCGCGGATCGCGTAGAATAGTATCTGCCTTTGGCACTGCCCATTTCACTTCCGCACTCATTTCCGTTACCTCCGTATTATATTTTCCATCAGCACCTTAAATGCTGAGTGAAATGCTGAACTATAGTCTCCGGGATTTGGATCATCCGCTGTTGTGTCCTGCCAGCTCATATCAACTGATAAATAACTGCTCGCTGGCAGTGCTCCGTTATACGGAAGGTTTGCCGATGGAGCCATAATAATATCAGTGTAAATAGTTTTCAGGTCTGGTAACTGTGCTGGGTCTTTTCTCTCATCAACTGAACGTTCTTCAATAATCCCCTCGCCTGCATCATTAGAAGTCAGCCTGCTTTCGTACTTAAACTCATATTGATACCACATCCAGGCACGGTCCATATCAAGCAACCGCGCTCCTGAATATTCTATCGTCCGTGAATACCCTAAATCAAGATTGATAAGTACTCGAAACAACCCTGACCGGATAGAGGCTAAGGTATCATATGCCAATATCCCTGCTTTTTCTGCTGCACTTGTATCATTCTTAATCACACATACTACAGCAAACCGTTCTTTGATAGTCTGATTCATCCCGGAATCAGAATCATTATCAACTGCCTCTTCTCCTAACGGAATAACAAATGCCACCTCATCGATCAAAGTATTAGATTGCACTTTGGCAAAGTCAAGCGCTCCGCCAATACGGCTGCCAAAATAAGTTTCACCAGCTCGAAGTGCTAATATGATTGTTGATAGTTTCATAAAAAATTCCTATCGTAAAATGCTCTGAGCAATTCTTCATTCATTCGTTTTATCAGTTTATTCCTAATACTTCCAATATTCGATTCTATTGCCGGAGTTAGCCACGGACGTTTAGTCATTCGCTTCGTTCCAAATTCAAGATACATTGGATATGGAGGTTTCGTAATATCTGATCCTATTTCAACTTCCATATCTCGCACATCAAATAAAATCGATTTTAATAAGTCCTCACTATCTATTGCTGGAGGATTATTTGGAGCTGATGGCCAGTGTTCTTTTCCTCCACGCTTAACTGTATACGCAAAATGTCTTCGTTTAGTATTCTGCATGGATTTAATAATTTTATTTTTGATTTTAACAACGCCATCAATTAAAACGTCTTCAGCATCATTTTTAAAATCCTGATTAAACTCTCCAATTCCTTTAGCTAACTTTCTAATCGTAGGAGATAGTTCATTGAAATTTATTTCAGCCATCCGGTTCCTGCCTCTTCCATTTGCTCAACATATATTTTTACGTACTCTTCATTTTCTTCATCAAGCTGGATTCCTTTAATCGTAAACCGCCTTCCTTTTACTGATGAACCATGATTAAGAAATATAAAATAATTGCTTTTAATTTGACTAATATCATCAAGATTATCAAAGGCAGAGGAAAAAGCCCTGCTCCATTCCCGGTTTAATCCTATTAACGCTGATGATCGAACAGTAATAACATGGGTCTCTGTTCCTTCGTTCGTATTCTGTCCGCGAATAATAGCAGCATACGCATTGAATCGGTTAACCAACTTTAACTGCGCCCATATTGTTTTTATTGTTGTATATGTAACTTCAAGCGCACCAGAACTTGCAGCTGTCTGCGTTGGCTGCTGTATCTGAATCCGCTTATCCAATTTAGGAGCTAACCAGGTCATATCCTTTCCACTCTGAATAAATCCAGATATGAACAAGCTTCCGGCGGCGGATCGTTACTGATTACCCGATTCTCATACATTGTCGTCGCCCACAAATATAATGCCTGTCTGATATTCTCCGGCACATCCTGCGCTCTGGTTCCATAACCACAGACATAATCAATGATAATACCTGCTTTATCTCGATCATAATTTAATGGATAGGTATAACTTTTTTTAATCTGAACATATCCAGGTATCGCTTCCGTTACTGCATAATAATAACTTGAATCATATACCATTAATGTTCCATCTTCATCTCGTGTTGCAATTTGAGTAATAGACTGTAGTGGCGGCCTCGGCAATTCGAGCGAACCAGACTCGGGCCAGAAATCAACAGTAGCTCTGATCGTCTGCGTGATCAGAGCACGGCGTAAATACTCTTCAGCTGCTTGCCGGGCCGCCACAATGAACTGAGTCAATAAATTATCCTCATCACTTCCGTCAATACGGGCAAATATTTTTAATTCGCTGAGTGAGATTGGCTCCACAGCAGGGGCTGTATATACAGTCCAGGAAATATTGCCGTCAGACGGAAGCTGTTTGGGGATGATCATTGCCTATTCTCCTTGTCTTTCTTGTCCCTTTTAGCATCTTTATTCTCAGGAGCTGCTGAAAGCCCTTTCGTCATCTGCTGCACTTCCTCTGCAACAAATACGGCAACACGCAGAGTATTAACAAACACTTTTGCCAACTTCTCCTGCATGTCATATTCAGTTCCAGCATGATACTCCTTAATCGTGATGCCATCCTCTGCACCTTTGGTCGTTTTTAGCATTTTAACTTTCATGCTTATCACGCTCCATCATGCAGAGTTACACCAGCTCCGACAGTGGATATAACCGCCCACTGCTCATCACCAATGCCAAGGAGCTGAACCATACCAATACTATCAGCAGAATTACGGATACCGATACGAGATACCCGACCGCCGTTAATAGTAACTCCTGAAGTGCTGATCATAACCGAGCCAGTAGAACCAACCCCAGCAGTTATGATTACCATTCTCTGGCCAACCTTGACTCCTGAACACAGCCATGCACTCGCATTACTCGCTCCATCACCAAGCGAGAAAATAACCAGACCAACATTCGGCAGATTGATCACTGAGAGAACACCAGAACCTGCTCCCAAAGAATTACCGATACTTGATACCAGCGCAGCATAGCCAAGTTGATTCAATAGACTTTGGCCATCAACTTCAGTGCCGAAAAAATCAAAATAACCATCACTATCAATAGACAGTCGGTCCGCTCCCTGAGGTAGCTGGACTTTACTGTTTTGATAGGTGCTATCAGCTTTCGTCATTTCCAATTCCTCCTTTATTAGAATCGGCGGGAATATTTCATCCCGCCATTCTTATCATCATACCGGAGTATTTACCGGCCAGTTTGCAGGAAGCCCACAAACACATATCGCAGCAACGCTAAACAGCGACGGAGCACCTTCACAGGATATCCTGAGCCTAATAAACCGGTGTGGTCCTTTGTAGCCGACAACGTATATTGTACTGCGTGCCGTAACCTCAGTCAATGACTGGAATATACCAGAGTCAAGCGAACTGTACGCCCCAGCCTCTCCAACAACCGAGTGAATCATCTGCGAGGGATAGCACTCAGACCATGCAGCAGCAGTACTGTTATAATGCTCCAGCATCAACTGCCAGAAGTTCGCTGCACCAAATGCTCCTGCGCTGGTACACGAGCCAACGTAAACAACCATCGTTGCAGTTTCAAATCCTCTGGTATCAACTGCAAGCCCTTCAGCAGCAGTAGCATCTACCAGAGTTCGCGGCTGGAACGCAGCGAAGAATCCAAAATTACTATATCCGTCTCTAATACTCATTTGCTTACCTCCTTACGCTTCAATCGTGCCGATCTTGATAGCTTGAAAATTAACCACATCGCCACCAACACGTTTACGGAAATAAAATTCAATAAAAGGCTTATATGAATATGGATCACGCAGCACAGAAATGCCAATGCGATCAACTATCATATACGCTTCTTTCCAATCTGCCAAAGCGACCGACAGAGCCGATGCAGCCACAACAGGCATCGTCGTGGACATTCTGACTGGTAGACTCAGGATCGTACTATTAGCATCCGTAGTCAATCCCGGCTTCCAGATATAATCCCCTGCTCCGTCTTTCAGCTTCATCGCAGCTGCAACTGTTGACCGATTCATCAGCCAGGTGCAACGGTTAAGATACTGCTCTATCAGCGAGTATTTAACGCTGATAAAACCATCAGCAGTAAGAACAGCAGCATTACCCATATGTATCTGCTCAATCTTACCATACTCATCAGTTCCAGCAGTAGTATAATCAGAATAGGTCAGAAATCCCCTGGGCTTGCCTACACCGTTTCCGGTAACAAACGCCGCCCCCTCAACTCGACCGAACCTGTCAGCGGCTTTACGTGCCAGCCATGCCTCGATATTAACCGCCGCGTCCTCAATAAGAATCTGCGTCGCTTTAGGTCTTGCAGCAAGTGGATAACACGCGATCCGCTTTTTGCCAAGATTAGCGGTTGCAGAATCAGACGGAGTAGCAACCGTTTCTTCCTCCCATCCGGCGTAGGCTTCATCATAATCAACCGGCCATTCAATTGCTCCAGTTGATATAGTTTCTACCGACGCCAGTGAGCGGATCGGGTCCATTTCAAACAAGCGGGTAATAATCATATTCGACATAGTAGTCGGGACCACGTACCCACCATCAGGATCAGAACCAACCAGCATAGTTTTTCTTTCTACATCAGAAAGAAATTTTTCATCCCTGCCCCTGGCCCAACGCTCAAAATGTTTTTTATACTCTGCATACGCTTTCATATCAGGATCAGCAGCATCAATCCGTGCGCCATTCCCTTTAGCAGCTTCTACCGCACAGTAAAAACTTTTAGCCTCCTGAATGTCTTTATCAGAGCCATTCTGGCCACCGCTAAATGCCCCGGGCCTTTTCATAGCCACTTCGATATCGTCAATGCGTTTCGTTACCTCGGTATTGCTTTTCTGGATGGTTTCATCCAGTTTCTGCTGCCTGGTAACAATATCCTCAGTCAGTTTTTCCAACTTCTGTTTGGCAACTGCATCATTCGGATTTGCGTCAACAACCTTTTTCAGCTCCTCAAAATTTTTACGAAGCTCTGCATAATTCTTTTTGTTATCATCGCCATATTTCTTGATCTCATCAAAGACGGCTTTGGTAACTTCAGGTTCTTTTGAACCAGCAATTATTTGATCAAGTTCCATGTGCCTTGACCTCCCTTGATTAGTTTAGTGCTCGCGCACTTTGTAATACCGACAGAATCGATGCCGCGTCCATTCCACCATCTCGGCTGACTCTCCGTTTCTCGAAAGAGTCTCGACACAGGCTTATCACATATACCGCTTGTTTGCTGGACAGACCTGCATCCCGTAGGGCTGTTTCAAATTCACGGATAGTTTGTGCTTCTTCAAATGCTTTCACACCAGTTACTTGCGCATGAATATTAGCAGGGAAAGTAACCAGAGATACTTCCCACAATTCTATTTCCTTCAGCAATCGGATATCTTTTTCCTTATCATATTCCCATACTTTGGCATTATAGCCAATGGACATCCCCTTGATTGCTCCCATCTTTAGCAGGTTATATGTTTCTTTTCCAAGCTGAGTATCAAGAGCAAGTTTTCCTTGTACTGCAAGCCCTTTAGAGTCTTCGACCATCTGCTGCCATACTCCGATTGGTTGGCTGCTATCATGCTGCCAGAGTAACGCAATACCATTACGATTACGGCCGCCAGATGCAAGGCTGTTTTTAAATGCGCCCTGCGCGATGACATCTCCATAACTATCTGGCTCACCCCCAAAGGTCGAGCCATAGCCGCTGAATATTCCGTCTTCTTTGATGTCAGCTTCTTTTACTTCAAATGCAAAATCCAGTTTTTCCATATCATCCACCTCACTGCTCAATCGTATGATATATTTCAACGCATCGGCAGTTGATAACATTGCCTGCGCTTCCTTTTTCCCATCCTGGGTATAACATCGGCTCTCCAGTATTATAATACATTTCAGTTTTACCTACTGTCTCGCCATTCGCCAGCTGATGATTAAATTGCTTTTTCCTCGTGCGAGCATCCATAGCCGACACCCACTCTTTATTGTATTTCAATCGCGTACTGGCCATCGCCTCGCTGGTACTTTTCATTGCTGCCGTATGCGTTTCTGTTCTCGCTATAGTAGCAGCACGTGCTTTGTTAATCGTTGGAGCGGTAGCACGGATTTCTTTTGCAATCTCTCTATTGCTATATCCTTCCAGCTTCATATCTCCAATTAACTTTGCTATTTTCTTTTTAGTAGTTCTGAATATTCTAACCAACCGTTCTGCCATATGGCTCCGCACCCACTCTGCCATAACAGCTAAATAAATATCACGGATAGATTTGGCCTGATACATATTTGCTGCTTTCCCTTCTCCTAAAGAATCAAAAATAATATTTCCAAACACTACATAAATCCTGGTATACTGTTTTTTAAATACCGATTCAAAATACAATATTGTCTGATTCAAAATAAAATCTATATCGTTACCACCAATCTCGATAAAATCAGCGATAGCGTTATACTGCTTGATGAATATCAGATTAATCTCACGCGTAAATGCTTTTTCAATAGCTTCCATCTGCGTATTGATATATGCAAGTGCTCTGAGCTTTGCGCGATTACTCGTTAGATTGATCATCAAAATCGTCCTCGTCATCTTCAGTTACCGGAGACTCTTCAGGTACTTCCGGTTCCTGGCCCAGCGGTATAAGCGATGCCTGAACTAATATATCATCACCACCTTCCACTACTCCGTACCCTGTCATTTCTCGTTTTTCATTCGTAGTGATAAAGCTGGCATCATTCGCCCGTTTCCATTTCACTTCTTGCCTATATGCCAGCGCTGGAACATCTTCAACATCATAATCTAAAAATATCTGTTCATCATTATCGAATAACCATGCATTCAATTCTGCTTTAATCAGATTCAAATAATAGATTACTGTGTCTTCCCAGAATATTGTACGCGCTTGCTCAAAGTTCGCAAATGTCTGATCCCCACGAATACCAAGCAACTGTGCGGGCACGCCAAATGCAGATGCAATCATGCGAGCCTTGTCTCTGTTTCCCTCGATAAAATCCATCTCTGACGGACTGAACCCATAGGGCTTGACATCCTTAGCTCCTTCAAGGATCAATGTTTTACCTGCATTGGATGCTCCTTCTCGTTTCTCCCGCATGTCCTTAGATAATCGACCATACTGAGTATCCGATAGATTGCGCTCGAATAGCAGGACCATTCCTGGACGGGCCTGATTATCGAGCAATGACTTATGCCAATCAGCAGCAGCATTATTAGTATCAATCTCACGTGCTGCTGGTTCCACCGGACTCACCCCCCATATATCATCAAGCGGATTAAATGTCTTAATGTGAATAACATCGCATTGTCCGCTGATCGGATCAATTTCATATGTTAAAATCAGATTAGCTGTTTTCTGATATTCATATCCGGTAATATCATTTGTATTTTCATTTTTTAAAATCTTCATCTGCGTTGGCCGTAAACAATACAGCTCACGAACTGTTTTCTGGTTTACTCCTGATGTCGGCCCCACTCGCAGCAGAAAACTATTACCATCAAGCAAATAATATGAGATAGTATTATACAACCATTGCTGCCATGACTGCATCGGATTCGGCCGCCGCATAACAGACACGAATGGATGGTTCAGAACTTCTACAGTACCTTCAGCCGTAACTTTCTTAATACTCCAAGGAACGCTGCTAACTGACTTTGCTATCATATCAATACAACGATATGATATTAAATTTTTCAGATATGCTTCTTTCGCAAAATTGTCAAAGTCTCGATTCGGCCAGCTTACTGGACCAAGTGAGAGATATGCCGCGCCGGTATATACTGCTGATTTTGCAGCTCTGAATATTTGCCGTACTCGATTAAACATCAGTCAATTACCGCCCATCCAATTACTTGAAGGCCATACTGATTAGCAACAGAAAGTACTGATGTAGCAATAACCAAATCCTGATTACTTGCAAACACCATTGGAGTTGAATAATATAAGTTATAATCCTGTACTCCATTCAGACTTGTAGATAACAGCAAGGTGTTATATGCTGATAATGCCGCTGCTGTTGCTGATATTTGCACTGTATAATATTTTACGCTGCCCATCGCAGTACTAAAATGTAACCGCACTTCCTGGAGCATCCATTTTCTGCCAATAGAAACTGTTTCATTGATAAAGGATGTTACCGCACTCCCCTTCGCAAAAAACATAAACTGCTGCCATCTATGCGGTCCAAAAAATTCTTCTGTAAATGCCATCTCTATTCCTCCACATTATAGCAAGTCTTCAATCTCTGCCGTAGCAGTAGATGGTATTGTTATTTTCACCCGATCGATTCCTAACTCTTCGACAGTAATTACTGCCATTGCTCCCTGCAAAATATCCCAGTATAATAGTCCGGTAGAACTATTATATATTCCTTCAAACGCAACTCCAGAATATGCAGTATTACTTCCGATATGCGGCAACTCAATAATTGATAATGCTGTAGTCAATGAAGTCGGGATAGTCCCATCCAGATATTTTACATACATCGAGATACGGCACATATCAGGAGTTACCGGAGCTGGAAGCACATTGGCAGTTCCTGTTATTGTCTGCGACATATCCCCAGCAACAACTAACGCTGTATTACTCCAACTATATCCTGCTTTGTGAACGACAATCGTATATGTTCCATCATCCATTTTAAAAATAGTCTGGCCGCTGCTATTACTCTGCTTGCGCTCGTAGAAAGTAGTACCGGCAGAATCATATACTTCAACCGCAGCCTCTGGAATATTATTCCCGCTATCATCCTGGATAGTCAGCATTACTGTATTTGCTCCTGCCAATCCTGATCCGGTAATCCAAGCTACATCTCCTCTATCTCTAATCGCTTTAAGTGAATCAGTCGCAATTGCCCAAGTCGGCCCCTTAATATCTGTCAGGTGATTGATAATTGTTGTCTGGTTTGCGGCCGTGGCATCTCCACCACCTCCACCGCCGACGCCATCTATCTGATCAGAGAGCGTCTTGAGTGTGTCGTCATCTGCGCCGCGCAGCGCGGTTATCGCGTCCCGGATATTCTTCAGCGATTCGGTCGCCCATCCTGCGCCCTTAATGTCGGTCAGGTGTGTTATGATTGCCGCGATCTCGGTATCCAGATACCCGGCGATTGCGGTGATGGTCGCGTTGTCCGGGGCGGTGTAGCCTGACGTTGCGAGCCTGCTTGATATGGTCGCATCAAGGTTGGCGAGCCGTGTATCCCCAAGAGCGGTAAGGCCTGCGCCTGCCGCGCCGATACGGGCGTAAATATCGCCGGTGAGGTAATCGATGATCCGCTTGCCGATGCTGTTTTCGGTCGCTATCCCTGATACGAGGGCCGACCACATTGCTGCCGCTATTTCGTCGAGTGTGTACTCTGCATCATCGGCTATCGCCGAGGAAGTAATGGAGTCCGCTGCCATACTGGCTACATGAGCCAATGCAGACGTAGCGACAATCGTGATATTATCCCCGGCCGCAATCGAGAAGCACGGAGCAGCAGCGAGCGTTATCGTCTTTGTGCTTCCGGTATAATCTGATATTCTCGCAATCGCTTTTTGCGTAGCGCTCGCGATGTCCGATATAATTGCCACGCAATTATTATATGCATCATCATCTGCCGAGCCAGCCGTGAGCGTGAAACTCGTCTGTGAGGCCAGAGTCGCAATCGTCGTTCTTATCAGTTCCCCTGCAGTACGGCGATTCTCAATCGAAAAGATAGCGGCCCAGAACGAGACGCTCACCGAATCAACTGTGAGTCCCGTAACCATAACCCAATAATCAGCGCCAGCGACGAAGAATCCTGCGTCCGAGTTGTCAGCAGTATTGATCGAAAATCCATGCTTGCCGGTTATCCCGTCAAAATCAATACCATCAGTATCAACCAAAGACACCCCGTTATCCGAAGCTCTTTGAGTGGTCGATCCGTTCTTATAGATTTCGATTCCGGTAACGGCGAGACCCGTCATGGTGATTGCCGAGCCATCGTCTTTGTCAAAGGTTTGGAATGGAATATATATTGTAGATCCAACCGCGAAATCACCAAGATATAATATCATAGTACCCTCCCGAGTGTGAGACTGTGCAGGAGTGGAACTGCCAGCATCAGGGTCGGAATCATAAACGCCAATATTATCTATATACACCATACTATCAGCGTTCGGCGCGTTCCCGGCGAATGCACCGATCTTGACTCGATCAACAAGATAGGATGGATACGCTCGGTTCGTGTACTCATGTATAAGCGAACCATCGACCCACACTCGCGCAACTCCAGTTCCATCCCCCTGGACAAACTGCATCTTGACATAGTGCCATGTATCGAGCGAGAAGTTTGTCGTCGAATAGGTTATCGTCGTCCTGTCGTAGCAATACCACCGCTCAGGAGCAGACCCACTTGCGCGATGTGGCCCCATCTCGACAATCGACGTTGTGCCATCAAACAGGCCAAGCACCTTCGTGCCTCGGAATGTCGATGACCAGTTTAGTGACGAATCGATGAAAAGCCTTGCAGTCATCCATCGTTCAGAACCTTCAGTGAATGTCTTTTCCCCGTATGCATTGACATCTGTTCCGTCGAATACAGATCTGAACGAATAATCCCCCGCATATGCCTGATCATCAGAAACGGTAAACGTGTTAGAACCGGCTGCTGTTACCGAGGGGAACTCGCTCGTATCGCCAGTTTCGGCGGTTAATGTTGTTCCAATCTGTGCCATTAAACCATACCTCTCCATCCTTGAAGCGTAGCAAAGAGTTTCCACAGAGCTTGAGATTTCATCTGACAATGTATCAAGGATGTGTGAGCATATGATGGACTGCCATCATACGGTCCCCATCCCGCAAGATGTACTGGTGAAAAAGATTCAGTAATTTCAACGCCATTATATGTCGTTGTCGTTGACCGATCATTCTCTTTAACCCACGTATAATTATCAGGATCAATCACTCCATCGAGGTACGGGCAGTAAATATCCATATCAGCCGAATCGATCAGTATCTTATGATGAGCAATACAATAGTTTCTAATGATTGCGTTGTTCTTATGCTGCCTGAGGCCATCGGCATCGGTATACGCAACCGTCGTATCGTCGGTTCTGAATTGCGCGTGACCTGTCATATAGATGAAGGTCACATTCGGATAGGCAGCTTCAAGTGCTTCCATTGCCCGGAGATATCCTTCGACATACGCTGATGTCGATGAACGCAACGTACTGCACCAGACATGCATACAGACATTGATGTCAGTATTATCATCAAGATAGCCCATGATTGGATGTTCTGTGTTGGTTTCGAGGTCCCAGTCAATTATACTCTCAGCAGATCCAGCCCAATACTGATGCGGGAACACATGATCCCAGGAGCTCGCTCCGAATGTTACGCACATATCCAGGGCAGACGTCGCTTCAAGAGGCAGGCCGTAATGTTGATATCTCGTAAATGTCGGATAGTCTGCAACGATCTCGTCCATACCGTAATGAGACCACTGATGCCCATGGCTCTGACCAACGATAATCGCCTTGACATTCGACTTGACCAAATCCCGGTAGGTATCGGGTATTAAAAAGGGGTGGCACCAGGTATGGTCGACAACGAGCCCACTGGCCAGTGGGTGATTCGCGGCATATATCTTCGAATTTGCTATCCACTTGCAGAACTTAGCCATCTATCTATCCCCCGCCGACGCCGCCGCCTGCGCCCTGTATGTTGTGCTGTTGAGTGCCTTATCACAGTAGATCGCATAGCTCCCGATCACATCATCGGGCCGATATGAGCCCTCTCTGATCTCCTCTTCTGTTAGCGCAGGCTGGTAATGCGCGATCAATCCCGGCGAGCATGAGCGCCGCCATTCAAGCACGAATGATTCAGGACACTTCTCGAACACAACGTCCCACTTCACGCGCCCCCGTTCATCGGCGTATATCTCGTCAATATCCGATCCTTCGATCAGTCGCACCATGTCGCCATCGCGTTTAACTTCTGATTTTGCGCTGATAATTTTGTCAGTGCGGTTAATGTTGTCGAAGAACTCCTCGCCGCCGCCGAAGTCGTAACCGATATTGAGATTCGGCACAAACTTCTTTGCGTCTTTTCCGCCGAGCGTTATCACCGGCGGCGTCAGCCTATCCCCAAAGCCCGGTATTGAGTACGTTGTGTCGTTGAGCTGGATCACCTTAGTCTATCCCTTATGGCTCCGTATCTCCTGCTTTATCAGCTACTTGCCAAAAATAAACTCTCTGATTTTTTTCACTTTCGCTATAAGAAAATAAAAAGCAACTATACCACCAGCTACACCAATAGCAAGTCCAATAAAAAATCCCTGTAATCCACCAATAAATTTTTCCATACTTCCTCCTATAGCCAGCGTGCCCGCGCTCCAGTCCCTTCAGTCAGAAACCGAAACGCGCCACTCATAGCATCTACTTGATCTTTAAATTTTCCATCAGGGAATAATTCTACCTCATCCAGAAAATCTTTTATCCATGGTCCATTAACCAACTTTATATTACCAGCTTCAGCCTGCGCTGATACCGGACGCGCTTCATCTATTTTACTTCCGGTTTTTTTATCAGCCCAAAAACTAAATTCCGGCAATACCCGTGATTGATAATTATTTACTGTTGCTTTCCCTGCTGATCCCGGCTCTTGTTCCATGCTGATAGGTACCGACTTTGTATCCATGTCCGCAGTCTGTCGCACTAACCGCTCACAATCCATTGAAGACAGCCGCTTTCTAATTACTGATTCAATATAATATATTCCGAATCGTGACCGTCTCATCTTCAATCCAACAGTATATGCTGGATCTTTGTTTGGGTCTTCCTCTGTTGCTGCCATATCCCAGTAGCGCACAACCATATCAGTATCATCAGCATTACAGGATTTATCTACAACCTCAAACCATAAGCGGTTAAAAAATCTTCCGCTGATCTGAATGTCCCAGTCTCCATCTTCAAGCTGCCGTCTGGTAATACTATCAAGCTCCGATAATGAGCGGCGGTACTCGTCAGCATTCAGGTGCGGGTTATCATTTATCTTCGCCGGAATAAATATTTTATCCCCTCTACTATCAGCATCAACATATCTCATCTTTACCCACGCTCCGCGCTCAACCTGCTCTAACCGAGGTGGATTCGACGCACAACGGAACCGTAAAGGAATAGCAGCATACTGCTTGTAATATTCCTCAACCTGTAAGCTACTATATCCGAATAATGCTTTAAGGTCTTTAGCATATGACTCAGGATTCTTTTTACGCATCCTGGAAAATAAATATAATGCCTGATGTTCTCGTACATTAACTGCCTCATCTATCCCGACAAATTGATATTCAGCGCCCTGATAATTGAAATGATCTCTTGGTCCATCCAAATATCCAAAGGATATCGTTGCTCCTGATGGGAATACCCACGCTTTAACATCACCATTCCATCGAGCATCTGTTGGAGTCAGCCATTCGTTTGCTCTATCCAATAATCCCTGCGGCTTGTTCAGATTCGCATATGTATCACGCAGGAGCAGCGCATTATAGCCAGGTACATCTACATACTGCAACGCCGCCATGAGCAGAGCGTCCGACTTCCCGCCACCAGCTGCGCCCCCGTAAAACGCATCGAGACAGGTCAGCCACAAAAATGCTGCCTGCTTCGGTGTCGGTACGTGGGGGATATACTTATTGCCCCTGGGCATAAGCAGTTGCTTGAACTGCGGGCTTGATTGCACCAGCGTCAATAAGGATTCGCGCGATCTCTGCAAGTCCCTCATCTCCTATCTGCTGAATTTGATTTATCGTAATTCTTTTTTCATCAATGGTATGATTCGTTTCAACTACATCAACTTTTCCTTCGAGTCTGCGTGTCCATCCATGTTTATTCGTACGGAACATCATGTATAAGTTATTATTGAATTTTGGATTATCCAGATTTTGTTTCCCTTTTTCATCCCACCACAATTCGTTCAAATACATGCCCAATTTATATGAATAAAAAAAGTCTTCGTGGTAAAATGGATTTGGTTCATCCTCTGTTGACTGCTTAATCCATAAGCATGCGGTCATATAGGATATCCCCATCATAGTTACTGCATTCTGAAATGAGCGTCCAGTTGCCATTATTGCTACAAGCTGCGGACACATATCAGGTCTATATGAGGTAGGGCGGCCGAAATCATACACCTGATCAATAAATTTCTGAACTGTTTCCTGCGGAATAATATAATCAGGATGAATATCAGAGGTTAATAACAACTTACGATTCTTGTCTGATCGCTTTTTAATTGCCCGTTTTGTCTGCTTTCTTTTTACAGGCTTTTTAGATGATTTTTTTGTAGCTGTTTTTTGCGACATAATATAATAGATATAACCTATACTCTTATAATTTAAAGTACTTTTTTAACTTTATTAGCCTAAACTAATACTTTTAATTTTTTTTATAATTTTTATATTTTTTAGTAGCTTTTTTTCATAGGGTTTTATATTATATATTCATAAGATAAAAAAAAAGGAGATTGAGAGATGAGAGCACCATCAAGCATAAAACAAAGAACCATCAACGTAAACGGTGACATTATTAAAATCAAATCAAGACGGAAAACCAGCCAAGCAAACCATGTTGGATTTAAAGTACGAGTCAATGAGCATGACTATTTCTTTGCTGTACTTACTCACTCGGAAGCGATTGAAAAAGCATACGTTAGGTATATAAAAGAAAATCGTTAGCTCTCACCATATACATAAGAAAGCCAATAGTAAAAGGAGATTGATTATGTACCAGCAAATGATTAGAGAACGTCTTGCATCAATGGGATATATCGGAAAATACGACCCGCGCCACATTGAGGCGTATATGCGTCTTGAACATTCAACTCTTGACGGATTATCATACGCACAGTTTAACAAAGAAATAAAAACTTCTATGGAATGCGTTAATCTTGACGGGACCGAAAACGCTGAATCACTGGCAAGGAGTTACGGATTATGAAAGTATTGGTCGCATGTGAGTTTAGTGGAATAGTCCGCGATGCCTTTATCCGGCGTGGACATGATGCAATATCATGCGATTTACTTCCAACAGAACGACCGGGGCCGCATTATCAAGGTAACGTGCTTGATATTATCAATGACGGATTTGATGTAATGATTGCACATCCACCTTGCACATATCTTTGTTCTTCAGGAATGCATTGGACAACTCGCGGATTGCGTGACCCGCAATTAACCGAAGACGCATTGGCATTTGTCCAACTACTCATGACCGCACCGATTAAACGTATAGCAATCGAAAACCCGATTGGATGCATATCATCGAGAATACGCAAGCCGGACCAAATTATCCAACCGTGGCAATTCGGACATCCCGAAAGCAAATCAACTTGTTTATGGCTTAAAAATTTACCATTGCTACAACCAACTAATATTTTGGATAAACCAGAATCAGGACGCTGGAATAACCAGACAAAAAGCGGTCAGAATAAATTAGCACCGTCACAAAACAGATGGGCCGAACGGTCAAAGACCTATCAGGGAATCGCCGACGCAATGGCCAAGCAGTGGGAGATAAAACTTGAAAACAGCAACAGTAAAAGATAATAAAATCGTATTAAAGTTCTATAGCTCCGACAGCTCTGAATTTTACCGGACACTGGAAAAAGTTAAAGCTATAGATGGCAGGCGGTTTAACGCTAACACTAAATTCTGGACTATACCACTAAACGAATCGTCAATTCAGCAGATAACCGATATTGGTTTTGCTCTTGATGATTCCATTTCTCAGGCTCTAAAAACTAACCAACAGCACGCAGCAGAACAGCAGGCAAAAATTATCGAGCTGCAACAATCTATTTCTATAGATGAGAAAAAATTATATCCGTATCAATCCCCCCACGCTAAACTAATTATCCAATCATTGATAATGAACAATGCTGCTCTTGACGCCTCTGATACCGGCACCGGCAAAACATATGTAGCCTGTGCTGCTGCTCAATACCTGAATCTTGATATTATCGTATTGACGCCTAAATCAGTTATTCCGAGCTGGTATAAAGCTGCTAAATATTTCGGCATAAAATGCTTTGCTATCAACTATGAGCAATATCGTAACGGTAAATTATCTGAGTATCTTACACTAAGAAAAACTGACGATGGCAAAGATCATTACCGCTGGCAAACAACAGAAAAACAGCTACTGATCTTCGATGAAGCACACCGCTGTAAAAATGAAAAAACATTAAACAGTAAAATGCTCCGAGCTGCTAAACGATCAAAAAGCCCAACACTGGCTCTCTCTGCTACCATAGCTGATAATCCACTTCATCTCTATAGCCTGGGATTAGTATTAGGACTATTCGAAGATTATCCTTCATTCTGGAACTGGGCATATAAACATGGAGTTTATAAATCGTTCTTCGGAGTTGAATTTAATCCCAAGCCTGAATTTTTGCAAAAAATCCACCAGCAGCTTTTCCCTGCTAAAGGTTCCCGTATCCGCATTGCTGATCTGGGAGATGCTTTCCCGGACAACTTGATTATTACTGATAGTTATGATATGAATAGTAATGCAAAAAAAATACAATCAGCCTACAGAAAAATGGATGGAGAATTACAACGGCTCTATGCTACAAAAGAAAAAGATAAAGGAAGCAGCATCCTGACTGAGATATTGCGAGCACGACAGGAAATTGAACTTCTGAAAGTCCCAACAATAATCGAAATGGCGGAAGACCTGATTGAAGAGGGAAACTCAATTGCTATATTTGTAAACTTCAAAGAAACAATTTCTGTATTATCCCAAAAATTAAAATGTGACTGCATTATCGATGGAAGCATTACCGGAGAACAACGCGAAAAAAATATCGAAGCGTTTCAATCTGATCAAAGCAGGATTATACTTTGCAATATTAAAGCAGGTGGCGTTGGCATATCTCTACATGATCTGAATGGAACATATCCGCGGGTCAGTCTTATTAGTCCAACAAATTCCGCTGTTGATCTTGTCCAGGCTTTAGGCCGCATTCACCGCGCAGGAGCAAAAAGTAAAGCAATTCAGCGATTACTTTTTTGTGCAGGAACCATCGAAGAAGAAATCGCACAGAATGTATCTGCCAAAATACAAAACATTGCACTGATCAATGATGGAGACCTAACAAGCTCTATCGTTATCAATATAAAATAACAAGGAGATTGATTATGTATATCGAAATTAAAAACAGATTTAACGACAGTGTTATTTTATCGGGTGAATATGATTCAATAAAAGATGCACTCGAAAAGAATATCACTATGAATTTTTACGGGGCCGACCTCTCCGGAGCAAACCTCCACTGGGCAAACCTCCACTGGGCCAACCTTAGCGGGGCCAACCTTAGCAGGGCCAACCTTGACGGGGCCGACCTTTACAGGGCCAGCCTTGACGGGGCCAGCCTTGACGGGGCCAACCTTTACAGGGCCAACCTTAGCGGGGCCAACCTTTACAGGGCCAACCTTAGCGGGGCCAACCTTGACGGGGCCGACCTTGACGGTAGTTTTGTTTTTATCTTCGGTTCGCGCCATAATCTCCAATACAATAAGTCAATCGGCGAACTTCGTATCGGTTGCCATGTGTATCATCTTGAATACTGGCTACTCATGTATGATACCATCGGAAACGAAGAGGGGTACACCGAAAGGCAAATATCAGAGTATCACAACTATATGAAAATGCTGAAAAATTATTTATAGGAGTTATTATAATCATGGAACAGAAACAAATAGAGCAGCTTTTTATCAAACACAGAAACCAAATCAATAAAGCAGCCTGGGAGTTAACTAAAAAATACCAGCTCGAATTTGAAGAGGTTCAGGCACAAGGAAATTTAATCTTTGTCGAAAGCTGCTATAAATGGAATCCTCATAAGGCAGCATTTAGCACCTATCTCACTGATCGACTCTACACAAAGCTATATTGCTTTTTCATAAAAAAACAGCAAACTACAGAATCAATTGATACAGATATTAGCTATACAGAACAACAAGATATCAGTTTCAGCGAGCAGGAGCAAAAATTGTGTCCTGATGCTAAAGTGGTTTTGGACCACATCATGAATAGCAGTCTGATGTTTGAATTTCCGTATAAAAAAAATCTATATAATAAATTCAAGGATCAGTGGGCGGTATGCTACACCAAAAAATTACTCAATCACATTGAAACAGTTATGTTAATTAACTGAGTTAAACCGATGATAGATATTATCTCCATTTATCAACAGCACGGAATCCCATTCTGGACAGACGGAAAAAATGTCAGCCCAGGATGGGTAAACGTGCAATGTCCTTTTTGTGAGGACCATTCTAATCACTGCGGAGTTGATCCAATCAAGGGCAGATGTAATTGCTGGAAATGCGGACCGCATTATATAGATGAATTACTCTGTGAGCTATTACAGATTAACATTCGAGAAGCTCAATTACTCATTAAGGAGAATACGACAGATGGTATTATTACTTCGTACCGTAGAAAACGAACAGCAAAAAATACAGTTATACAATTACCAGGTAAAGAATTACAACAACTCCATATCAACTATCTGCATAAACGCAATTTTGATCCGCAACAAATTATCAGAGACTGGAAAATAACAGGCACTGGGCCTGAAGGCGAGTATGATTATCGAATCATCATCCCGGTATATTACCACAACAAAATAGTTACTTATCAAGGCCGGGATGTAACTAACAAATCTGATCTGCGATATAAAGCCTGTTATCCTGATAAAGAAATTATCAGCATCAAAGATATTTGCTATGGTATGGATTATATCCAGAACAGAAAAGCCGTTGCTGTTGAGGGAGTATTTGATGTCTGGAGACTGGGACCTGGAGCTATTGCAACCTTCGGAACTATAGTTACCCGACAGCAGCAGCTCTGTATCAAGAAACACATAGACTACGTTGCATTACTGTTTGATTGGACTGATCCACAGGCGCAGGTCCAGCAACAGGAGCTTGGCAAAAATCTATCAGCTCTGGGAGTTAAAGTTGACTGTATTACTCTTGAAGGATGTTACGCAAATGATCCAGCAGAATTACAACCGGACGATGCCGAAGAAATTCGAAAAAATTTAATTGGATATTAAAAAAAGTTGACTACTATTTATGAAAAAAGGATATAATATAAGTATCAATCTCTTTTCTAATGGATTCGCTGCTGAATATTTCTCCTACAGTATTCAGCAGAATTTTTTAAAAATTATTGTTTACTTTTTAAGCCATATATTTTATTATCTAATTTATGATTTGTTAGGTCGTCCGATATGCTGGAAGCGATGGGACGACTTGCATAGCAAGTCGATAAAAGGCATCTATACTTTGACCGCTTCCAGCCGCAGCAATGCGGGGTCAGTATAGATGCCTTTTTTATTTTAATTAAACGAATAGAGGAAAAATATGTCAGAAACTCAATATTATGAAGAAATAGTTTTTCAATCACTTACTCATGATGCTCATTGGATAATCAATAAAAAAATGGCACGAACAATCGGTATTACAGATACCCTTTTACTCGCCGATTTAATAAGCAAGCATAAATATTTCTTAACCAGGGGACAGTTAGATGATGATGGATTTTTCTATAATACCCAGGAAAATATTGAAAAAGACACTTCTTTATCTGATTATCAGCAACTAAAAATAATTAAAAAACTCATAGCTTTGGAATTTATTACAACGAAAAAAAGAGGGCTTCCGGCAAAATTATATTATAAACTCAATTTTGAAAAAATATTAAGTTTCTTAGTTTCTAAGAAACTTGACTCCGATAAACTCGGAATAAATAATAATAAAGATAATAATACTATTATAAATAATAGTAAAAGCGATTCTGACGAATCGCCTAAAAAAATTCTTACTCATCCGATAATGGATTATTGGAATAGTTTAGAAACTACAAGAAAACATTTAAAAGCTGATTCTAAAGTATATAAAACTGCAATCCGTTATCTGAAGCAATTGAATACAGGAACATTCGGAAAAATGGTTACACTAAAAGTAGAGCAGAAATTATCCTCTACTGATAGAATTAAAAAATGGACTAATGATGAAATCAAACAGGTATTAGACATAACTCTGTTAGTATTTCAGGCTGGATATTGGCCGACTGATAAATCTCAGATACCAACTGACCTTGCAAGCCTGATCTATAATCCACGATCACAGTTTAGCTGGTTTTTGCGGTGCTGGAAAAATCCTCCTCAGGCTATAGAGCAGCAAATTGAAATTATCAGCAAAGACGAAAAAGCATTATCATTATACCAGCAGGTATTTAATCTATCATCGCAGAAAATGAACCGCCGGTTAGTTATGATTGTTAATACGTTATATGATTGGTATACAAAAAAGATGCTGCAATATCCAGCAGCATCATTTGATGCCCATTTTGGAACCTTTGAACGATTTGCAAAAAAACATTGTGAGTGGCTCTATACCCAGGGTAAAGATATTCACCTATCCTATTGTAAACTTGATGCGCAGAATTTTACTCGCTTCCTTGATAGTATCCAAAAAAATTATGGATATAATTTGAACCCAACAGACGAGCAGAGAAAAAAAATACAGCAGCAAATTGATATGCAGCAGCAACAGATACAATCGGCACGAAAAGCAAGACGGAGAGGAGGAAGAGATGAAAATGTGTAAAAAATGCCCTGATGAAAAATACAGACTATCTAATACAGAATTATGCATCGAATGTCAAAAGGACAGCAATTTGCCGAAGGCCGAAGCGTCTCATGCCGTGTTGTCGGAAGTGCGAGCTATTATAAATAATATGAGAGATAATAAAAAGCTGTGTGACAGGAGAACTGAGGATATAGTTAAAGACGCTATTTTGGACAATGTTTTGCAAAAAATAAGCGAGCATTTTCGATAACTGACAATTTTAACCGCAGTGCCGTAGGCATTGAGCGAAGCGACGGTTAAAATGTGTTCTACGCAGTAGGCGCGATCTTGAAAATCACAAAAGGAGAACAATTATGAGTATATTCGGAAAGTTATTAAAAACAGCAGTTGATGTTGTGACCGTACCAGTGTCAGTTGCCGCAGATGTTATAACGCTCGGAGGGGCGATCAACGAACGAAAAAATACGCATACAGGAGATCATTTGCGATGTGTTGTAAATGATATAGAAAAGTTATATGACGAAATTGAGAAATTATAATCGCGCCTATTGCGTATGAACGTATCGAGCGTGGACGCCGTTTTAATGGCGTCTAAGCGAGGTTGTACGAAGTTAGAACGGAGGTGTATTATGTTTATAATAACAAGAGAAGAAAACGATTACAATCAGTATGGTGAATATTTTGAAGTTGCGTTTACCAATAAGCCGACTAAAAAAGAAATAGAATCACTCGATCTCGGATGCGATGCAGATCACCTGTTGCATGGTGGAGGCAGAATCGAAAACGAAAACACATGGTTCAATCTACGAGAAGTTATATCTGGTGAAAGGGTCTAATTTCGTACAACGTAGACGAGTGTGCGACGTTGACGACGATAGGGAGGGAGTTATGAATCATTTTGAACAAGCAAAAGAAATAATATCGAAATGGCCAAAATGGAAACAGGATATTGCTAACAAAACAATAGGAAAGTCGGCAATGTGCGAAGCGAACGCACAATCGGTGTTGGGCGAAGTTGCGCCGCAGACAAGAGAGCGATTGCTTGAAGAAACACTAAAGGCGGTTTTGAAACGATGGAAATATGATGCCGATCAGGGCGACGGAATACATGAGACTGATTACCGATTGTATAA
>Ga0265297_10001187_pt1 | contig 63459 bp, 57 predicted proteins | sample Munlanlwell13791_FD_192502 | JGI IMG/M metagenome (GOLD analysis project Ga0265297, IMG submission 192502) | Leachate microbial communities from a municipal landfill in Southern Ontario, Canada - Leachate well 137-91 | ecosystem: Engineered > Solid waste > Landfill > Unclassified | place... | reverse complement strand
CGGGTTCATTCTGAGCATCCAGTCCATTCCCCATCTGATTTCATCCAGGATATCCGGTATCCCATTGGACCCTTTTCTACCCCTTGCGTCAAAAAAATCCTTAAATACCGATTTGTCCTTCTGTTGTTGCCATGCAAACATCATTTGATACAGAGCTGCACCAGAGGTGGTCTGATACTGAAGATAATCGGTGGCATCATGCCAACCGCCCCGCGCATCTATCTTCTCACCGTTTCTTGTCGGATGGTTGACTATATAACCGTCGTCAGCATGGCAAATCTCACCTGTATAGGGATTATCATAACATCTTTGCTGCCTCATATAGACCAGCAGAAGATCTGACAGCCCTTTATATGAATCAGCAGAGATTCTGAAAACAGGAGATTTAACACCATTTGAAGTGATATAGTATCCTCCTTCTGATTGCACTGATGAAAAATTCATCCTGTAAGCACTTTTCATTCCCCAAACCTTAGCGTTGACTTTGGTACCGATGCCTTTGAATACAACTTTAAGTGACAAGGCATCAACCACCTCAAAATGATCAGATGCTGTGCTGTCCAGTGATATGCATACTGCTACCTTAACATCTCCGGGAAGGTAACCTGCCTGATTCACCCTGATCCATGACTGAGCATTACAGTCTGTAGTAAAAGCTGTTATTATCAGTAAAGTCGCGAATAAAATTTTTTTCATAAAACTAATATGGGTATGATATTATTGTTAACGGTTTCCTCTCGTTGCTCAGCAACGTATGATAGATACTGTCTCTTAGTACTCTTCTGTAATCATATATTTTTCCGTCTATCAATACGTTATTGGATATTAGCCTTATTCCATGACTATAATCCACATAAGTACCAAGATGTTTGTTATAGACAGGTTGTATAGGGGTACCATCCCGTCTGTGCCAGCCGTATATAGTAACATTGGTCCTTCTTAAAGTGTCTTCCAGAAGAGAGGTTATTACAACATCTTTTTTACTACCGGCAATAAATACCCCGGGATTATATCCTGAAGCCTTAATCTGTGCAAATATAACTCTTGAATGGTCAAAAAATATATCAGGCGTCTCATTTCTATCTCCGCGGGGGATGTAATTGAACGGTTCAACCTTGAGTTTTGCATGAGAGTATATAATATCTACAAGCTTTGGCGTAGGTAGTGAGCAATTCAGCGAATCGGCAATTTGCTGCGCAGTCGCAGGGCCCATGGGTATGATAAATGATGATTTTCCTTTCCCGATAGTAATATAGTCAGGCTTGACAAGAATAGTCACTTTGTGCTTAACACCCAAAGCATCATAACTTTTAAACCACACCTCAACAAAGCCTTTCATATATTCAGGAACATTTCCGGAAAGGACTTCCCGTATAATAAGCGCTTCTCTCTGTTGGAAAGGAAGAACGCGCATCTGCTCATAAAAAGGAGAATCACCTTTATTCACCTGCGAACAGAGTGAATTAAAGGTGATTAACATTAAAAAGGCTAGAGAGGTCAGACCTTTCATTTTAAGCTATTTTTTAACCCCGATTTCCTTTGCGGCATAACCGAGTTTCTCTATAGCTTTTGCAAGTTTCACCTTATCTGTCTTGCTTGAGTCGTACTTCATCCATATTGTACGCTCTTCAAGATTTATTTTCAAATCCTTGACACCTGCCTCAAATGGCAATTTGTCCTCAAGTTTCTTCTTGCAAGAAGGACAGTCGATATCAACAGAGAATGTTACTTCCACCTCTTTAGGACTCTTTTTAGTCTGGGCATTAGCGGTGTTTGAAAAGATAAAGATTGATGCTACAAGTAAAAGCGAGATTGATTTAATAATATTTTTCATTGTGTTTATTGTTTGTAAAATTAGTAAAAAGTTTAGAATAGGGTTTAATTATTTCCAAAGAGTAAAGCGAAGTCCGCCATAAATCTTTATACCCATTAGCGGTCCCCATATTACTGTCGTATTGAACCCTTCGCTAAAAGGCTGGTCAGCATTCAGAATCGGATTTTTCTGCATGTAATTGGTTAGATTTTCTCCTCCCACATATATATCAAGGTTCTTTAGACGCTTGGTAACTTGAGCATACAGCACAGGATAGACCGGAGAATACTCGTCAGTCATGAAATTCGGTAATCTTGCCGGACCATTCAGCTGAGCAGTGAAGTCGAATGTCCATTTGTTCATTCTTGTAGCATATTGAAGATTTAAAACTCCCTTATACTTACTCATAAGAGGCCTTTCCACTAGCCCTTGACCTTCAAGAGTCACCTTTGCATCAGTTAACCTGTATGTCAACAAAACGGTGAATCGTTCAATGGGCTGGAAAGAGAAATCTGCCTGATAAGTATTTGTATACGAACGCCCTGACAAGTTATATATCCATATAGCGGAAAGATCTTTCTCCTGATCAACAATCAGCTGATGCTGAAAGTCTGTCCGGAAGTACTCAAAGCTCAATGTTGCATTTTTATCAAAGCCAAAAGGCATATACCCCGTAAGATTCATTCCATAAGTCCATGCATCTTCCATATCAGGGTTTGACTCCATTTGTAAGCGTCGGCCTGTAGATAAAACACCGAGATTGTCGGCAATCTGGTTTGGAGATCTGAAGCCTCTGCCTCCGGATGCTCTAAGGATAAGTTTATCCGTAAACCCGTACTTCAGATTTACCCTTGGAGCAAACAGCCATCCATGGAGATTGTTGTTATCCAGCCTAAGACCGGTGACCAATGTAATCTTGTCTCCGTTTGTGTATGTGTATTCTCCGTATGCACCGGCAGACTGCTCAACCCTTCCGATTGAAGCATCATTAAGATACTCATCGTAATTGTCATATTGACCGCTTACTCCTATAATGTACTTATGCTTGTCATTGATCTGGTTCTGAAGCATCAGGTTGATAAATACCGAATTTTGAGTGGCATCATATTTCTTGTAACCGAAAAACGAGTTCATTTTATACATTGAGTAATCCAGAACTCCGGCAACATTCTTAGAATTATCCTCATTAAGAGGAATTCCAAGCTTCACATAACCGTTCAGCCCTTTATTCTTAATATTTGATCCCCAGAGATTATCAGTTACTTCCGAACCTTTTTTAAAGTCATTCATGCCGGCAATCCGGTCGTCACTCATCGCCTTAAAACCGAATCTTAGCTGCATACCGTTTGAAGGAGCATATAACCATCGATTGGAAAGGTTGAATTGTGTTGTCAAAGGATCATCCTTAAAACCATCGTGGTTTCCGTCATGTTCCATAAAATCCTTCGATATATGTCCCAAGATAACCGTACTCAATTTTTGGTTCAATTGCAGGGATGAAGCGACATTGGCCTCGGTTCTCAGTTTATCGCTAAGAAAAAGATTTATGAACAAAGGTTGTTCCGCTGTCGGTTTCCTGTGCTCCATATTTATCTGGCCTGTAATAGCCTCAATACCATTAACTACCGAAGATGGCCCCTTTGCAATCTGGATACTTTCAAGCCATTGGCCAGGAATATAAGAGAGTCCGAATGGTGCAGCAATCCCTCTCATTACCGGTCGGTTCTCATCAAGCATTTGTGTGTATTGTCCGGACAATCCTAGCAATTTAATCTGTCGGGCACCGGTTATAGCATCTGCATAACCGACAGTCACGCTTGCCGAGTTTTCAAAACTCTCGGCCAGGTTACAACAAGCCATCTTGCATAATCCGGCTGCTGTGATTACCTCTGTCTTTACAGGTGTCATTTTAGATATGTAATTACCTTCTTGTCTTCCGACAACTCTGACTTCATTAAGGTTATTCCCCTCTTTGAGAAGGAATTCTGCCTTCTCCTCTCCCGGGGCCAGAACTACCGTATCCTTGGTATAACCTATATATGTAGCTATCAGGGATACTTTCTGAGAATTATTGTTTTTTATTGTAAATTTTCCCTCTCCATCCGATTCCAATGAGAGTTTTCCTTCAAGCCAGTATACCGAAGCATACGGCAATGGTTCCACATCTCCGCTAATGCGTTGCACCTTTACTATACCATTAATTGTTTGTGCAAAGGAGAATGTGGTAATATATAGTAATATTACTGTTAAAATTATTTTTTTCATGTTCTTTAAATTGTAAAAAGTTTCTATCCTGAAAAGATAGAATCTCTACAATCTCCACTGAGAGTGGTATGAACATGGATCAGTCTCCTTGATAAGGGGCGGTGGAGTATAGCTGCTGCTATAAGCTATAAGTAACTCATCCGATGATAAGTCGTTAGAAAATGAAGAAATGAATTCCGGAATAAAATTGAATACCGGAGTTTGTGAAAACTTGAAACTTAACTGAGAAATATCGTAATCATTTGTCAGTTGATGGATTGTAGTGTGGCAACACTTGGAAGTATGGTGCTGATGTTCAGACAAACCATCGTGATGGTGATGTTTACAGCTACAAATTGTGTGGATTGAAGTACAGCTTTTTGAAGATGCAAAAAGACGGATATTTACAGTCCCGCTTGCCGAGCACTCATGTACACCAATACCGAAACTCGCCATAATATAAAATATCAGGAGAGAAACAGTCAGTAATGGTTTCAGCACTCTTTTCATACTTGCAAAAGTAGTAATAATTCTTCAGACAGCAAGCTTCTCGTCGAATAACTTACTGTAAACTATGATATGAATTGTTGTGGTTACAAGAATTACAAGCATGAAAGTACCGGCAATACATTCCGGATTAGTATAGCAATCAGGAGCTATAAGATATTTAAAGAAGAGACTGGTTAATAATGTGCATGCCATCAACTCTCTCAACATAGGAAAATGGTTATAAAACTTATTGTTATATTGATAAAGCGCTGTAAATACAAGATTAAGTACCTGCCACGAGCTTTTTTTCCTGTGACAGAACCACTTAACCTTATAGAGTAATGAGGCTATAATACTGGAGCATATTGCAGAAGTAAACCCGGTTATCACTATCACTCCGGTTACGCTCATAACATTTTACTTTTTAAAATATGTCTGACAGGAAATACTATCCGCTGAAGGATACTAAGTTCCTCTGTTATTATCTCTGCAACGCCTCTCATCTCCTCGGAGAATGGAAGCTCCCTGCCGTAATTTGTAATAAGTTTATGTGGCAAAAGCACATCTATCACATATACTTGCTTATTATCCACAAGTGCCGGGACCGAAGAGACTCTAAGAACCTTAACCTCTACCATACCAAACTCCATATAAGGAAAATTATCAAATTTGATATTTACCTTCTGGCCTATTCTCACCTTTCCGGCACCATCAAGCGGAAGGAAAATCTTTCCTTTAATATTTGCATCCTTATTCGGAACGACCGTAAATACAGCATCTCCCTCTGTCACATTCTGGTTCTTCTGCCAGAACCTGGTAAAGGAAAGCTTCCCGTTAAGAGGAGATATAAGAAGATAGTCCTGCTCCCACTTCCTTAAAGCAGCTTTCAGTAAATCCATGTCTCCGGACAAACCCGACAAGAGGTTGTTCTTTTGTTTTTCTTTATCCAGTTCAAGATCCAGAAGAGACTGTTCACTCTGTAGTGCGTTAAGTTTCAGGTCATCCAGACTTCTTCTTACATTTTCATAATCTTGTTTTGCCGAAAGCTTTGCAGCCTTCGTGCTCTCAAAATCTGACATCGAAATTACTTTCTGTAACAATAGAGAGCTGTCTCTTGAATATCTGCGGGAAACAATTTCAACCTGCTCTGCTGATATAGACATCTGTTTGTTGTATTGCCTTATCATTGACCTTTGCGCCTCCAGCTCTCTTTTTATCAAAATTGATTTTTTACTGTGATAGTCAAGATTTATAAAATTACTATACTCTCTGGCTCTTCCAAGAAACTGGTTGTAGGCATCCTGCATATCGCCAAGCTGAAGATTAACCGGCAAATTTTCGACAAGATGATTTTCTACCTGAAACCCTTTGCCAAATAAGGAATCCATTGCATTTGTCAACTTCACATAATCGCTGAAAGAGGCCGAATTTTCTATCATAGCAATTACATCTCCCTTAGAGACTTCATCTCCATCGCTCATAAACAGTTCCTGAAGTCTTCCTGTCGTTTTTGCCATGAGTTGTGCAGGAAGGTTTTCAGAAGTAACTGTTATAGGAGCCGATAATTTGTCAGGATATCTGAACAAAGCACTGCCAATTAAGAGGAGGGTGACAATAAGCAGTATAAGTGTGTTTCCCCACCTAACTGTCCATCCCGGTGCCCTCGAGAGAATCTCATTGACATCATCGGACTTTATCTCTATCCTCCTTTTTTCAGACATATAATTGATTCTTTACAAGTTGCCAGTAAGCTCCTTTTTTCTCAATTAGCTCACTGTGTGTTCCAGATTCGGTTATAATCCCTTTGTCAAGTACGACAATATTATCGGCATTCTTAACCGTACTTAATCTGTGTGCCACTACAAGCACTGTCCTGCCTACAAAAAATTCGTCCAGATTACTCATAATCTGCATCTCATTATTTGCATCGAGTGAGTTTGTAGCTTCATCAAACAAAATAAGGTCAGGATCTTTGTATACGGCACGTGCTATCAACAGACGCTGTTTTTGCCCCTGGCTCAATCCATGTCCCTCCTGTCCTATTTTTGTATTATAAGAGAGAGGAAGACTCTCTACAAAATCCCGGATATTGGCAATATCTACAGCTTTTTCCATTTTTTTCATATCAATAGTTTCAACTCCGGGTGCAATATTTCCGGCAATTGTGTCAGAGAAGAGAAAGCCATCCTGCATTACAACACCGCATTTTTCTCTCCAGCGCTCCATACTGAGCGAAAACAGATTGTTTTCTCCATATTTGATACTTCCCTCCTGCGGAGTATAAAAACCCAGCAAAAGTTTAACCAGAGTAGTCTTTCCACTGCCACTGGTACCGACTATCGCAGTAATCTTACCATTTGGGATAGAGAGATTTATATCCTTTAAAACCATCGGAGACCCTGCGCCTTCGTATCTGAATGACAAGTTCTCTATAGATATATGTTTGCCCTTTGGGATAAAAGAGATCCGGTTTTCACAATCTTTCTCCTCATCTTTTTTGTCATGAATCTCAGCCAGTCTCTCGAGAGATATTTTAGCATCCTGAGAAGCCTTCAGAAAGGCGATTACCTGCATGAGTGGTGCATTCAGCTGACCATTGATAAATTGCACCGAAAGCATCATACCGAGGGTAAGTTCCCCGTTAAGCACGGAACTTGCTGCAAATACTGTAATGAATATATTTTTCAGCTGATTTATGAGTGTTGCTCCTGCTTCCTGATATTGGCCAAGGGCCAGACCTTTTATATTTAACTTGTACAAACGTGCCTGAATTCTCTCCCACTCCCACCTTTTTTGTCTTTCACAACTGTTCAGTTTTATCTCCTGCATTCCGGTAATAAGCTGAATAACCGAATTCTGATTTGCAGCATTTTGAGTAAATGCCTTATTATCCAACTCCCTTCGCCTCTTCATAAAAATCATCACCCACAAGACATACGAAATGGAAGCGACTATGAAAATTAAAAAAATCACGGGGTTATAATACAGTAATACCGCCCCGAAAATCACAATGTTAAATATTGAAAATAAGACATTTAAAGAAGACCCTGTAAGGAAATTCTGGATACGTTTATGATCGTCAATTCTTTGAAGAAGATCCCCCGTCATTCTGGTATCAAAAAAACCAATGGGCAGCTTCATCAGCTTTGTGAGAAAATCCGATATCAGCGAAATGTTTATACGGGTACCCATGTGTAACAGTATCCATCCTCTGATAAATTCAACTGATGCCATACTTATGGCCAGCATAAGTTGGGCTATCAGCACAAGCCAGATAAAGCCTATATCCTGTGTGCCTATACCTATATCTACTATACTCTGGGTAAGGAAAGGCAGAATGAGCTGTAGCAGACTTCCTATAAGGAGCCCGACAATCAGCTGTATTATAAATTTTCTGTATGGTTTAAGGTATGACTTTAGAAATTTGAAACCTCTCCTGTTAACAGATTCTCCCTCCTCCTGGTAGAATTTTGGGGTAGGCTCAAGAATGAGGGCTATCCCCAACCCGACACCGTCTTTTACAGTACTGTACCAAGACTTCTTAAATTCACTCTCACTTAGTTCTACGAGTGAAGTAGCCGGATCTGCAACAAGCATTTTTAAATTACGCCCCTTCCCTTTTGTTCCGTATAAGACAACAAAATGGCGTTGATTCCAATGCACAATAAGCGGAAAAGGAGCTTTGCACAACTCTTCAAATGAGAGTCTTGCTCCTGTAGATCTGAACCCTATGCTCTCAGCCGCTTTTGCGATGCCGAAAAGATTTACACCTTCCCGGGAAAATTCACACTTCTCCCGCAGTGTCTCTAAAGTATAATGGTGCCCATAATGCATGGCAACCATTCTCAGGCAAGTGGGGCCACAATCCATGGAGTCCAGTTGATGGAAATGTCTGAATGGTCTCCTGTACATTATTCAAATTTAACAGTCAAAGGAATCCTTGTTTGCTGAAAATCAGCAAATTATCATCAAAAAGGGACAAACTTCAGATAAAAGACTTAAATCAATTACGGTCTTCCGTCACGAATGATTATGTAGTATACGTTACCCTCGTCATCTGTAATTCTTAAAATCTTATCACCACCTACTACATTAATCATCTCTTGTTCATTCAGTTTTTCAAAATTTGTTCTCATGGCTTTGATGTTTTTATTTGTTTTTTGTTGTACAAATAAATTAAGAATAATTGTTACATTTGCATACAGAATGCTGACCAATTACTGACAATTTGCTTAAAAATGCTGAACAGGGCACTTACCATATCTATTATTGCTATCTTTTTTCTTCTTGGAATCCAGGGTGTATGGCTCTACCGACTCATTGACAGTGAGAAGGATGACTATCGCAACAAGGCTGAAACCATACTTAAGGAGGCTGTAAACAAGGAGCTTAACTCAAGAATGAAAAGAATCAGCGAAAGTGACGGATTTTCTGTTATTATTTCTGATAATATTCCAGATGGAGATAAGCACAATAGCAATAATATTGAAAATATAGGAACTGTCAGGAATCAGTTTACAAAAGTATCAATTGAGGCAGCACTTCAAGATGCATATAAAAACGATCTTCCATTAGACATCGACACCCTCTCAGGATATTTTGCGACACTTCTTAAAGAAGAGGGAAAAGAGACCAATTTCAAACTTACTTATTTAGATTCTGCAACATCAAAAACATACAGTACAGAGAACAAGAGCGTCTTTAAGAATGTATTGATTAAATCTTCTTTCGAGACATCATTTCCAATAAGTATATCAAAAGATTTAATTGTTTCTGCACACATATTATACCCCCCGACAGTATTCAAGGGCGACCTTCTGATCATGCTGATTTCATCGCTGGTATTGACCATATTTATTATGGTAAGTATAGTGCTTCAGACACGCATGCTGTACAAGCAAGTATCTCTGGCAAAAGTAAAAGAGAATATTACCCACTTCCTGACACATGAGCTGAGATCTCCATTACAGTCTTCCATAACAAACCTTGAAGTTGCTGAAATGGCTGACAGTAAAACCGCCCCTTACTTTCTCGGAAAGTCAAAGGAGCAGTTGTATTTTCTTAATGGCCTTATAGAGAATATCCTTGACATTAATAAATTCGAAAAGAGACAGGCTCCGTTAAAGAAAAAATTATTCAATATAAATGAGGCTATCGATCCGCATATAGCCAGACACAATGTAGATCCCAAAAAGAGCATAGAAATAACAAAACAGATACCTGACGGAGGGGAAGAGATATACGGAGACGAGCTCCATATCTCAAATGCGATAGGGAATCTGATAGATAATGCGATAAAGTACTCGGATGACTCGGTTAAAATTAATGTTTCTACCCGCAAAGAGGGCAAATACTTTTATATATCTGTAGAAGACAACGGCATTGGCATTCCGAAAGAGGAACAAGCAAAGGTGTTCGAGAAATTCTACAGAGGGAGCAAGAAGGAGCATGCACAGAAGGGCAAAGGTTTCGGTCTGGGCCTTAACTATGTTATGTGGGTGGTCAGAGCCCATAAAGGTAAGATTACACTTGTCAGTGAAGTGGGAAAAGGAAGCACTTTTACTTTATCAATAAATTGTGAGCATGGGAAAGAGGATACTTCTGGCCGATGATGAATTGAACTTTGGCTATGCAATGTGCGAGTTTCTTAAAATGAGCGGGTATGAACTCTCATTTGTAAGCGACGGTCGTTCTGCGTTGGAACAATACAATCAGTTCCATCCGGACCTCTGCCTGTTTGATGTAAATATGCCTGAAATCGACGGATTTGAGGTAGCCAGGCTTATAAGGGCTGTAGACAAGAATATACCCATTATCTTCATTACATCTATTAGTGATGACAGTAGTGTTGCCAACGGCTTTGAGATAGGTTGCAGTGACTATCTGAAAAAACCGTTTGGGTTAAGGGAGTTATTGATAAGAGTACAGAAGTGCATGCAGATTTCAAGCAAGAACAATGATATATTCACTCTTGGAAATATAAATTATTCTCCTGAGGAGAGATGTCTGATGATGCAGGACGGCGAAGCAACCATACTCTCGTTTTATGAAAACAAACTGCTGCAGATTTTGTGTAATAATTTCAATCAGATTTGTAAAGTCTCAGACCTTGTAGTGGCTATATGGGAAGACAAAGATATTGACACTAAAAAATCACTTGAGGCTCTAGCCTCCCATCTGAGAAAAAAACTTGCGTCTACACCTGTCAATATAGAGAATATCAGGGGTGTGGGCTATAGATTAAGAAAGATGTAATGTTTTTCTTACATTTGTCTTATTAATTATCAGGATTATTATGAAAAATTTTCTCAAAATTGTTGCCGGCACATTTGTCGGTTCTTTAATAGCTATGATTCTCGGTGTCTTCCTTCTTTTCGGGATATTCAGCTCTATAGCTTCTGTAGCAGAAAAAAGCACACCGACCGTACCGACTTCTGCTATTTTAAGTTTGAATTTTGCCAATCGCATAACAGAACAAACAATAGATGACCCGTTTGCAGATGCCAGCCTTACACATCTCGAACTTTCGTCAAAAAGCCTCGGAATCCTCAGTGTTGTAGATGCCATTGATGCAGCAGCGTCTGATTCTCGTATCAAATTCATCTATATGAACCTAAATGACATTGATGCCGGGATTTCTCACATTGAAGAGATAAGGGCAGCCCTTTCCAGATTTCATGAAAGCGGAAAGGCCGTAATCTCTTATGCCGAGAATTATTCTCAGGCTGCATATTATCTGGCAACAGTATCTGATAAAATTTTCCTTAACCCTTCCGGCACACTTGCACTTACCGGGCTTTCTGTTAACTCACTGTTTTTCAAAGACCTTCTTGACAAAATAGGAATACAGGCACAATTAATACGTCATGGTAAGTTTAAAGCTGCGGCAGAACAATATATAAGCAACAAAATGAGTGATGAGAACAGGGAACAGCTTCAGGCATACATTGATGCTGTCTGGGGTACCTGGGCTGAAAACATCTCCAAATCAAGAGGCATATCAGTGGAGCGTTTAAATGAAATAACAGACAATCTGGAAATGATAAACGCCCAGAAAGTCAAAGAGCTGGGATTTATTGATGGTTTGATGTATAAAGATCAGCTTACAGATACACTTGTGTCACTTTTTGGAGTTGAAAAGGAAAAGGATCTAAAAACTGTAACTCTGGCTGATTACATAATCGCATCCAAGAAAATTAACTTAAAAGAAAAGAACAAGATAGCCGTCCTTTATGCAAACGGGGAAATCGTGATGGGTAAAAGTGATGACAATATCTCATCCGACAGCTTTGTTGCAATGCTTTCAAGGATAAGAAAAGACAGCACAATAAAGGCCGTTGTTCTAAGGGTCAACTCTCCCGGAGGTTCAGCCCAGTGTGCAGACATAATTGAAAGAGAATTAAAGCTTCTCCGTGAGAAAAAACCTATTATTGTAAGTATGGGGGACTATGCAGCATCCGGAGGATACTGGATTGCGGCAAATGCTGACAAGATAATAACCAATAATACAACCCTTACAGGATCGATAGGTGTTTTCAGCCTGGCGCTTAATGCCCAGAAAACAATAGAGAAACACCTCTCAATAAAGCCGGAGACAGTCAGGACTCATAAACACAGCGATATACTATCCCTATACAGATCAATGGACAAAGATGAGATTGCATTTATGCAAAAAGAGGTTGAAATAATATATGACCAGTTTTTGAATCTGGTAGCTGAAGGCCGGAATCTCACGGTAGAACAGATTGATTCGATTGCTCAGGGCAGAATCTGGTCTGGTTATGACGCAATAAAGATAAAACTTGCTGATGAGACCGGCGGAATTCATGAAGCGATTCAATCGGCTGCAGCTATGAGTTCGCTCGAGAGTTACAGAATCGTTGAATACCCTGTACAGAAGACTCAATTTGAAAAGATAATTGAACAACTGCAGGCTAGTGGAAATGCAGCCAAGGTTATTTCTGACCCGGCAGCTGCACTTGAAAGGACTTATATGAAACTTTCCAAAGAGAAGGGAGTTAAGACCTTTGCAAGATTGCCCTACAACATCTACTTTAACTAAGGATTATTTCAAGAATCTCTTTTGTTGAAGGAGTGATTTTATACCGGTCATCAATACGGTGACCAACTACAGCAACAATATTATCATTATCAGAGAGCACCAGACGGTGCTCTTTGCTTTTTTTGTCAAGTTTTTCGTCAATAAAAAAATCACTGAGTTTCTTAAAACCCCTCATCCCTAATGGGATAAAACGGTCTCCGTCTCTCCATGGGCGGCATGTCAAAGGGAACTTTATTTTATCAGCTTCAACATAGAGTTTCATTTTTGACGGTTCGGGGATAAACCCCTTATCCTTTCTGAACAACCTGAAAGAGATTCTCTGAGATAGAATATTAATTATATGAGGAGCCTCCTCCGGCTTTTCAATCAGTCTCTCTCCAAACTCGTCGATATTCCTTTCCACCTTTGAATATATCAGCAAGAAATCCCTATCCTTAACAATCATATAGTTGCGGGAATGGAATTCCTTTCCTGACTGACCGGTCAAAGAGTCGTACACTTGTCTGACTTGTGATGCATTAAAGTCGTATTCACTCAGTATCATGTATAACCAGTAGTTAGAATGCTCCAGTGATAGGAGTCTGTCAATTCTTATCTTTAATGCAACCATCTGGTTATCTGTTTCCAGAATTTCTCTCCGGACCTGTTGCAGTTGTTTTCTAATGATATCTGAAGCTTCCGTGAAATAGGCCATATCACGTTCAATAGTCCGGAGAAAAGATGGGTTTATCATCTGAAATTCAGGAAAAACCCTGTTTCTTATTCTATTGCGGGCATATACATCTTCTCTGTTCGTTCTGTCTTCCCTGAAGGGAACGCCCTCCCTTTGTGCATAATTCATTATTTCTCCTCTTGTAAATGATAACATAGGCCTTACTATCCTTCCTGTTTTCATTTTTATCCCTCCCAACCCGTCTATTCCTGTTCCTCTTAAAATGTTCAGAAACAATGTCTCAACAGAATCATTTAAATTATGAGCTATCGCAAGTCTGTCATAGCCCTCTTCATCCATAACCCTATAGAACCAACCGTACCTCAGCTCCCTTGCGGCCATCTCTATTGATATCCCTTTTGATACAGCATATTCTGACGTATCGAAAGAAGTTCCGAAAACTTTGACACCTTTTCTGCTCGCCCATTCATAAACAAGCCTCTGATCTTCATCACTTTCCTCTCCTCTTAACTTGAAATTGACTGTTGCAATTGCAAAATCCGTATTAAAGCATTCGTATAGAAGCGAAGCCATAACCATAGAATCGATACCTCCACTGACTGCAGCAAGTATCTTGTTACTGCCTTCCGCAGCTCCAAGATTCTCTTTGAATTTCGAAAGCATTATTTTTTAAATTCCCCGAATGTGTATGAAAAACCGAATGTGAAAATCTCCTTGAATTGTATCCTAGGAGCAGCAACTCCCTTTGAATCCTCGATTAGAATATCGTCATCGTAGATAAGGTTTGTCTTTATGTTAGTAGAGAAGAACTTATTAAGCTTTGAGGTGAGAGTCATATCCCAGTTAACCGTAAGATTTTGCGGATCGTCAAGAAAATCTGAGAAGAGTGTTGCACTTGTAATTAAATCTACCCTTTTAAAAAGCTTTGCACTGTAGTCAGCCTTGAACTGAGCTCCAAGCTTTAGTTTAATCTTCTGGTCAACCAGGTTACCATACCTTGTTCTGAGAGTCCTCTTATTCACCAAGGTCATACTACCTGTCAAAGGAGAAAAGTTAAGGGCAAGTTTTTTTATCGGTCTGTAATCTATACCGACACCAAGAGATGAGTATGCCGGGGAAAGCGGTCCGGAAACCAGTACCCTGGTCGTATCGGACGTATAGTTATAGCCGTTTACCAATTGTGATTTGAAATTAAAAAGGGTTGAGAAATAGAATTTATCTCCCCATGCCTTGTATCCGAATTTTGAATCAAGAATAAATTTATCGTCACTCTTTTTATTCTGCGCACCAAATTGTTGTATAAACCCGTATGCAAGCTGCAAGCGGCTCTCCCAGAACAGCGTCTTTACAGTATAGTTAGCATACATATTTACAGCACCGTTCATTGCTACAGAGGGGTTTCCTCCTGCAGCCCAGTTGGTAAAGGATGTCTGAGTCATCCCCAAATCAAGTAAAGCTCCCCTTTTCCAATTACTTGGTTTGGGAGGAGGCGGAGTAAGCTGTGGAACTTTGAATTTAGAAGCGATAACCACACATAACTCATGTCCGACACTCAGTTCAGGTTGTCTGACCTCTTGAGAATATGCAGTATGAGCTGTCATAAGAGACAGAAAAATTATAATTACCTTACTCTTCCAGCACATCATCCGAATTATATTTGAATCCCATTCTCTTACCAGTCTGCAATTTGGCGCTTTCTATCTTGTCGTTCATCTGTTCAACACTCGCTACTTTTACCAGATCAAAAGGCGGAACGAGAAGATCAAAAGACAATGAGTACAGAACAGCAGCCTCTACAATCTGAACAAGCTCCTCACGTCCAAGTGAAATCTTTCCGAAAGCACTTACAGCTTTATTTCTCTGCCGCTTTCCTTCAACCAGGAAAAATTTATCCTTATTAACGAAAATCCTGGCAACAAGGTATCCGAGATCATCTCCTCTATTGTATTTGAGAGAATCGGACAGAAAATTATAGATGCTTATGACTCCACAATAAGAGTTATTGATATCCTTTTTTACAAATTCATTTTTCCAGATTGGATGATTCCTGTCAAACTGGAAAATATCGGAGTGCATACTGAATATAAGTACGTCATCTGCAAATTTGAACTCAGCCTCAAACTTCCCTCTGTCCCTGTACTCAAGCCTCACGCGCCTGTCACTGTTGTCCAGGAGATCATTAAGATCGTTGCTCATCTCGTTCAGAATATCCTTCAATTGTGAAAAAACCTCAGCAGTCTGGTTGAAAACTTTAAGTTTCAAGTGAGATTTCTTGTTTAGACCATCTAGAATCTCCTGCTGTCGGGACGGTAAATCTGCTGCCATTTCTAATTTGATTTTTGGTTTAGTCCTGTAAAAATAAGAAATAAGTTTTAACTAATATGCTCTTGCGAATATAACTCTTCGTTTTGACGGTTTACCGCTATATATGCAAAAACCGTTCTCTTCTTCAGCATCGATAGGGATGCAACGGATTGTTGCCTTAGTCTCCTCCTTGATCTTCTCCTCTGTTTCGGTTGTCCCGTCCCAATGACACATCAAAAAACCACCCTCTTCAATTTTCTCTTTAAAAGTCTTATAATCATCCACCTTAAAAGTATTTTCCTCTCTGAATTTCAAGGCTTTATTATATATACTTGACTGAATATCATCTAAAAGTTTCTTAATTCTCTCTTCCAAGCCCTCCTGTGTGACAGACTCTTTTGTAAGGGTATCTCTTCTCGCAATCTCAACTGTCCCGTTCTGGAGATCCCTGGGTCCCATAGCAATTCTTACAGGTACACCCTTGAGTTCCCACTCCGCAAATTTGAAGCCTGAACGCAAATTGTCCCTGTCATCAATCTTGACAGATATGCCTGCAGCTACCAACTTCGATTTCATGTTTGCCATCCGTTCAAGGATTTCCTTATAATCCTCCTCTCCCTTGAATATTGGCACCATTACTACCTGTATAGGTGCAAGTTCTGGAGGCAGAACCAGACCGTTATTATCACTGTGAGCCATAACAAGGGCACCCATTAGTCTTGTGGAAACACCCCACGATGTTGCCCATACATAATCAAGCCCTCCCTCTTTGTTTGCAAACTGTACATCAAATGCCTTAGCAAAATTCTGACCAAGAAAATGTGATGTGCCGGCCTGAAGAGCCTTTCCATCCTGCATCATTGCCTCAATGCATAAAGTATCCAGTGCACCTGCAAATCTTTCACTTTCTGTTTTGTGACCGATTATGACTGGCATGGACATATATTTTCTGGCAAATTCAGCATATACATTTACCATTTTCATTGTCTCCTCAATTGCTTCCTCTTTTGTAGAGTGGGCTGTATGGCCCTCTTGCCACAAAAACTCAGCTGTTCTTAAAAAAAGTCTTGTGCGCATTTCCCATCGAACCACGTTTGCCCATTGGTTGACAAGAATAGGGAGATCCCTGTATGATTTAATCCAGTTTTTATATGTATTCCATATAATTGTCTCGGATGTCGGTCTTACAACAAGCTCCTCCTCTAGTTTTGCGTCAGGATCGACAACGACTCCCGGACCATCCGGATTTGTCATTAATCTGTGATGTGTTACCACTGCACACTCTTTGGCAAAACCCTCAACATGCTCGGCCTCCCTGCTCAGAAAAGATTTAGGTATAAATAACGGGAAATAAGCATTCTGATGCCCTGTCTCCTTGAACATTCTGTCCAATTGAGCCTGCATCTTTTCCCATATTGCGTAACCATAGGGTTTAATCACCATACAACCTCTGACTGCAGAATTTTCAGCCAGATCTGCCTTGATTACCAAATTATTATACCATAATGAATAGTTCTCTTCCTTGTTGCTAACTTCTTTTGCCATTATACTTTAAATATTTGTTATTGGTACAATTTTTGTTTAGTTTTGTATAAACAGCACAAAAGTATAAATAATATTTAATACACAGGAGGTGTGCTATGAAAAACAAATTTTATTACTTAGTAGCCCTGATCTTTTTACTGAGTTCTTGCGGCACTGCAAATTACTATTCATCAACCTCATACGACGACCCTGCATATTACAGGCCGGGAACCGAGGTTAAAATCGTCCGTAATGTGACTGATGAGGCAACCGATCAGGAACTTCAGGCTCTTAAGGAAAAGACCCGGGAAGTTATCGTTGTGGATGAAAACAGCGGCAAGACAATCCTCCCTCTGTCGAAAGCCGATACTGTTTTTGTTGACATCAACGAGTATGATTCATTTGAAGAACTGCTTACTAAATTTAATTCTCCGGAATATCAGATTCAGGTTGTAGTTGCAGAAGATGACGAGAACTGGAATTATCAATGGTACTGGAACAATCCTTACTATTATTATTGGAATCATGCGTGGGGAAGGGGCTTCGGCTACCCGTACTACTATGGGAATTACGGATTTTACGGTTATCCCGGATACTATAGTTATTGGGACCCTTGGTATTACCCGGGCTATTACGGTTTTTATGACTACTACGGATATTATGGTAATTTCGCTTACAACGGTTATTACGGTTATTACGGACATTGCCCTTACTATGGCTTTTATGATAACTGGTATTACTGGTGGGGGGGATCAGGCAGATACAATTACCAACATCCTGGCAACAATATAGCATCTTCATATTACTATGGAAGAAGAGGTTCTGATGAGAGAAGCACCGAAAATGGAATTGCTTCATCAGGAAGCTATAATCGCAGGCCAGCTACTGACATTAATCAGATAAGAGGGTATAATGCATCTAATAAGAACTCTTATCAGGGAAACAGAACATCTGAAAGCACATACAGGAGAGATAATACACAAAGTCGTCTTTCGAACGGAGCTGTATTTAACCAGAATGTTGTTTCTGAAAGACCAACAACTCAAAGAAGTGGAAATGGAACCTCATATACTAGAGCATCAAATTATAGTAATGAAAGAAATTCTGCTACTTATAGGGCTTCTTCACGTCAAACAAATGAAGGTGGTAATAATCTCAGGTCAACAAACTATAGCAGAACATCAACATCTTCTTCAAATACCTCTTCTGGAAGATCGGAATTCCAGAGAAGCAACACTAATTACAACAATCAACCGACAAGAAATTCAAGTACATTTCCCAGCTCAGGCTCTTCAGGTAGTTCATCAGGAAGTGGAGAGAGAAGTTCTTCAAGTAGTGGATCAGTATATCGTAGATAAAAATTATTATGAAAAAAATTATAGCACTTACAACTGCTGTCATGTTAACAACATTTATGACGGCCCAGAATAGGTATGACGCATTAAGATATTCCCAGAATTTTTATGAGGGTAGTGCAAAAAGCATTGCAATGGGAAATGCCATGACATCTATAGGCGGTGATCTTGGAATCATCAGTATAAACCCTGCATCAGCCGGAGTATATAGGTATTCCGAATTCATGTTAACAACCACTCTGGCACATACACTTTCTGAGACGTCATATCTAAGTAACGAGTCTGACGAAGGGTTTAATCGGTTAGGTATTTCTTCGATTGGATATGTCAATGCATTGAAATATAGAAATAAAATGAGCTCCCTGAAGGGGTTGAATTTTTCAATATCAATGAATAAGCTCAACAATTACAACAGCAGAAACTCAGCCCGAGGAACAACAGCTAACTCTAGTTGGCTTTCTTCCGTAGCATACAATACAAATGGCATAAATTCTGCAGAATTAGATATAACATCACTTGGTGACACATACCCCTTCTATCAAAGCGGAGCATCATGGAGATCGGTGCTTGCATGGAATGCAAATCTTCTTGACCGACTTCCCGATTCAAACTCAGAATATATGGCAGCTACAGAAAACATTAATGGAAACAGCATCATTATAGGTGGTCCTCTCGACCAGCGATTTTTAAGGGAGACTACCGGAGGATTATCCGAATATGATATTACTATTAGTGGTAATTTAAATGATAAATTATTTTTCGGATTCAGTTTGGGTGTGCAATCATTGAAATACAAAGACTGGCAATCATATGGAGAAAGTGCAGTCAATACTTCCTTATTTGATTCGAAATTCAAGGAGTTCGAGCATATATACAGACAGACAACAACAGGTACCGGCATCAACGCGAAGGCTGGTATTATTTTTACTCCCGGAAATGGTTTAAGATTAGGCCTCAGTCTGTCAACTCCTACTTACATGACTCTTAGGGACGAATGGCGAGAAAGCATTTACGCATTATATAACGACAATTATGATGTAAGTATCAATTCTCCATTAGGCTCTTATGAATATACCATAGTCTCACCTGCAAAAGCCAATATAGGAGTCTCATATATTTTCGGTTCAAGAGGAGCTCTCTCTTTCGATTATGAGGGTGTTAACTACGCCGGCATAAGGATGAATGATACCGAAAGTGGCTTTAACAGTTTCGACAATGAGAATGAAAGCATTAAGAATGATTTCAAAAATACCAGCAATATAAGGATGGGAGCAGAGTTCAGACCGACAAACTCCTTGTCATTGAGAGCAGGTTATTCATATTATCAAAATCCTGAAAAGAATTACGGCTATGATACGCAGTTCATTTCCTGTGGAGCAGGTATAAGAGTCGGTAACGGATTTTTTGCTGATTTAGGTATTCAAAAAAGAGTTTCCAACTCTGAGGAATTTACACTTTATAATGACATAGCTTTATCCGGGCAGCCGGCAATTACAGCTCCTGTAGGCAAATCAACCTATTCTGCCTGGAAAGTATTGGCAACTATTGGTTTTAGGTTTTAGAGGTAAGTAATGGCGTTTGGCCCTTCATTGAAGAGAAGGTCAATAATGGAGAGGTTTTTAAGAAATCCGTATTTATGGGCAAATACCTGATGGTATTGCCCATATTTATTTTCAGACTCATCCTCTCGTTTTGGATGAATCATATCTCTTAAATCCAAGTCGCCAACAGTTTCTCTGTAGAGTGAGGTAAATTCCGGCCTGGCATCCAGACCTATAAGTTCAAGAATTGCATTGAGAATACTTGCATTGAAATCAAGCAGATATGGTTCTCTGGAACAATAGAACGGATATATATCATCCTTATAGTAGTCAAAAAAAGGAGAGGTGTTATAGGCTGAAAAAATTGCCCTCCAGTGTTGTTTCTGCCACTCTTTGGAATAGTCTATCCTTACCTGGGAAATACTCCTGCTGTCTCCTCCCCTGACTATTGGAATTATTAATGGCAATGGACCATTTGCACTATAAATGTAACAACGGTTTCTGTAAGACTGTTTCTGATAATTCTCAAATTTTTCTATAAAAGTAACCGATTTACCTGCAATTACTTTAATATATGCAACAGGAGGTAAATATGCAGTTGAAAGATAACTGATATCGTCCCCGGAATCAATCATGAGACAAAACCTTGGAAACCTTGGGCACTATACCCCTCTTGGAGGTTCTGATAAAGTCCAGTATTGTCCTTTTCTCAACACTCTCTTCAAAATCACTTTCAATTTTCATGCAGGCATCCGATACATTTAAGCCTGAGTCATACAATGCTCTATAAATACTCTCAATCCTGTCAATCTGTTCTCTCGTAAATCCCCTTCTTCTAAGTCCGACTAAATTAAGTTTATAGAATGCCACAGGATTACGGCCTGTAAGAGCATAAGGAGGTATATCCTTCATCACGATTGAAGCTGCAGCCACCATACAGTGAGCACCAACCCTGTTAAACTGATGGAGACCGCATTGTCCGCCTATAGTGGCATAATCATGTACCTCAGTAAAACCGGCAAGTGCCACATAACTGACAATTACAGTTCCGTTACCTACTATACAATCATGTGCTACATGTGAATACGCCATTAACATATTGTCATTCCCCATAACAGTTTTTCCTCTGCCATGAAATGTTCCTCTGGCCATATTGGCATACTCCCTGATAAGATTGTTGTCTCCGATTTCCAGCCAGGTCTCCTCGTTGGCAAATCCGACATCCTGAGGCAGAGAACCCAAAACAACTCCTGAGGAAATCTTGTTGTTCTTCCCTATTTTTACATAATCGAGGATTGTAACATGAGGATCCAGCGTTGTTCCGTCTCCGATCTCGACATGTTCTGCTATATAGCAAAAAGGGCCAATAGTGACATCTTTTCCTATTTTAGCCTTTGGATGGATGTAAGCCTCACTCATAACGAATCTATGTTATTCCTTGTTCTTGATAACCTGAGCAACCATCTCCCCTTCACAAACCATAGTGTTGCCGACATATACCTCACCTCTCATACATACGATGGACCTTCTGAGCGGTTGAGTCAATACCATCTTTATCACCAACACATCTCCCGGTACAACTTTCTTTTTAAACTTTACCTTATCGATTTTCGCAAAATATGTAGAGTACTTTTCAGGTTCATCCACACCTTTAAGAACCAGAATTCCTCCAACCTGAGCCATAGTCTCGAGAATCAATACACCTGGCATTACAGGCTCATCGGGAAAGTGTCCGATAAAGTACCCCTCATTTATACCAATCGTCTTTATTCCGACTACTGAATTCTCTGACATCTCTGAAATTCTGTCAACCATAAGGAATGGAGGTCTGTGTGGTAAAAGTTTCTTTATTCCATTAATATCTACAACCGGTTCCTTGTTTGGGTCATATTGCGGAATGGCTCCAGACTCCATTAAATCATTTCTCATAATTTTTGCTACTATTGTGTTAATACTATGTCCCGATTTTTTAGCCTCAATCTTTGCATTTACTGGCACTCCTGCCAAAGACAAATCTCCTATAATATCAAGAAGTTTGTGTTTTACACACTCATCTTCGCATCTCAGACCTGAGGCGTTTATGTACCCTCTTTTAATATCGCCGGTAAAAATTTGAGGATATGCTCTTTTTAAAAATATCTTCTCCTCGTCTTGAATCTCCTTATCTGCAATAACGATTGCATTATCAATGTCTCCTCCTTTTATAAGATTGCTTTTTAAAAGAGGCATCACATCTTCCAGAAACACGAACGTTCTGCAATGGGCTATATCATTCAGAAAATCAGAAGATTTATCAAAATGCACCCTCTGTTTCCCTATAATGTCAGAATTAAAATCTATTTCAAGATCAATTGAGAACTCTTTGGATGGGGTAATCTTTATCTCTGCCCCGCTTTTATCATCTTTATAATGAATTATCTTACCCGGTGTGTATGGTTTGCGAGGGATGAGCTGCTCCTTAAGACCTGTTTTAAAAATCTTCTCAGCAAACTCTCCTGCACTGCCGTCCATTATAGGCACCTCGGGCCCGTCTATTGTAATCAGCGCATTATCTATACCTAAAGCAAACAATGTTGCCATTATATGTTCAATGGTAGATATGCTTGCTTCACCCTTAGCAATAGTAGTGCCTCGTTTTGTCGTAGATACATATTCGGCAAGTGCCGGAATTTCTGGTTCCCCCGGCAAATCAATCCGGCGGAAAATTATACCACTGTCTTCAGATGCCGGATGTATCTCCATCCTTACTGAAGCTCCGGTATGTAATCCCTTTCCGGAAAATGTAACAGCACCAGCTAATGTAAACTGCATACTCTATCGTTTATGCAGGTTTTTGAAGATTGCATAGGACTTCATATAGTCTTTGTAATCTATGGCCGGAGAACCTGCCAGCATCCTGCCCGGAACTTTAATACTGCTTAGTATTCCCGCCTGTGATGCGATAATAGTATTATCTGCTATCACAATATGATCTCCAACACCAACCTGTCCTCCTACCATACAGTTCTTTCCGATAGTTGTCGAGCCGGCAATACCGGCCTGCGCCGCTATTACGGTATTCTCCCCGATATCACAATTGTGGGCTATCTGTATGAGGTTATCCAGTTTCACTCCTTTCCTGATTACGGTTGAGCCCATTGTTGCCCGGTCTATTGTTGTATTTGCCCCGATTTCACAATTATCCTCTATCACTACATTACCAATCTGAGGCACTTTTCTGTAGACTCCGTCACTGTCAGGCGAAAAACCAAATCCGTCTGCACCGATGACTGCATTTGCATGAATAATACAATTCGATCCGATTCTGCATGCTGCATATATCTTAACTCCTGGATATATAGTAGTATTCTCTCCGATAATCACATTGTCACCAATATATGAATGAGGATATATCTGTGAACCATCCCCTATTACAGCCCATTTACCGACATATGAGTGTGAGCCGACATATGCATTTCGTCCTATCTTTGCGGTCCAGGCAATCTTTGTAAAGAAACCTCTTCCACGTTTATTCTTGGCCTTGATTGTGTTGAACAGATCAAGTAACGCCGGCATACACTGATATGCATTCTCCACTTTGATAATACATGGTGCAGGAATGCGCTGAGACGGGGAAAAATCCTTGTTTATAAGAATAATACTGGACTTTGTATTGTATAGGTACTTCTCGTATTTATGGTTTGCATAAAAACTGACAGAGCCCTTTTTACTCTGTTCTATTTTTGTAATTGTGCTTACAACAGTCTCGGGATCGCCAACGATTTCGCCTTGTACTAACTCAGCTATAGTTTTCGCTGTTATTTTCATCTGTTTTTTCATGATTTGGCTGTGCAAAGAAAGTATTTTTTTGTGACTTGAGAAAAAGCCCTGGCAGATAGCATATCTGAAATATCATATATATTCCTTACAATCCCGTCTTTAGAGAGTATCCCAATGTATTCACCCTTAATATCATACCCGCTGTTGACAACTTCACCGCTTCGTACCAGTAAATCGCCACTTGACGAAAGGTCATACTCAATCGGCTCAGGTGAAAGAATAATTTTAGGCAAACGTCTCATTGTCATATCTCTGCAAAGAGAGGACAATATTCGGTCATTGCATGACTGCCATTGTTTTATTGCAGAGATAAAATCATTGTCGTCAAGAAGGGTAAACCTGTCTAAAAGGGCCTTGTTATCAAGATCCTCTCTGGTAAAGGTATTTTTCATAAAATAGATAATAGCCGGAGATCCTGGTAAAGCGACTGAGTTATTTACCAGTTCACTTGCCCTTATCAGAATCTGTATTAAAAGCTGCTCTGCCGCAATCACCGTTTTATGTAAATAGACCTGCCAATACATTAACCTTCTTGATATTAAAAACTTTTCAACAGAATAAATCCCTTTTTCTTCAACAACCAGAGAGTTGTCATGAACATTCAGCATCTTTATTATCCTCTCATGTCCTATCATTCCCTCGGCAACTCCTGAGAAGAAACTGTCCCGCCTAAGATAATCAAGTCTGTCTACATCCATCTGGCTTGATACAAGCTGGTGGAGAAAATGCTTGGGATACCTGTCCTCAAATATCTGAATCGTCTTTTCAAGGCTTCCTCCCTTCTCTCTGTCTATCTGTCTCATCATAGCCAGAGAAATCTCCTCATGTGAAATTCCTCTGAGAATATTGTGTTCCAGGGTATGGCTGAAAGGGCCGTGCCCTATATCATGCAGCAACATTGCACACATTGATGCCTCCTCCTCAGAAGAATCAATATCAATGCCTTTGCTTCTGAGTGTTACTATAGCCTCTTTCATCAGGTGCATCGCCCCGATAGCATGAATAAGCCTTGAATGTGTAGCACCCGGATAGACAAGATTAGTCATCCCAAGCTGCTTGATATCTCTCAGACGCTGGAAATAAGGATGTTCAATAATCTCTTGTATAAGTCCTGAAGGAATGTTTATAAATCCATGGACTGGATCATTAATAATTTTATAATTATTTACCATATTGTAAAGTTATGAAAATATAAAATTATTTTGATGTTAATATTATAATTTCTATATTTGCACCGGTTTAAGGAAAAGATGTAAGGGGACGGGAGTCCCCTTATTTTGTAAATTCAGTATTATGATCCAAAAAGAAAAGTTGGCATCTCTGATTGAGAAATACCTGGAAGACAATTCGTTATTTCTTGTTGATATAACTATCAGCACTGATAACGATATTGAGATTACTGTCGAATCACTCGATTCAGATGTAAATCTTGACAATTGCACAGATATAAACAGGATAATAATTGATGCCGTAGACAGAGATATTGAAGATTACTCTTTGACAGTAACATCTGCCGGTCTTGACCAACCTTTTAAGGTTCTGTTACAATATAAGAAATACCTGGGAAAAGAGGTTACCATTCTTAAGAGGGATGGTACAAAAATCACAGGTATTCTAGCAGAAGCCTCGGAAGAATATATAGATATAGAATATTCAAAGATGGTGGCAGTTGAAGGTAAGAAAAGAAAAGAGAAGAGGGAGATACGTGAGAGATTTTCTCTTTCCGAAATTAAAACAACCAAGCCATTTATAAATTTTAGATAATACTTAAAATCAGACAACCTATATGGAAGGGTTAAATTTAGTAAGCACATTTGCAGAATTTAAAGAGTTAAAAAACATCGACCGCCCTACTATGATGAGCGTTCTGGAAGATGTCTTCCGCAACCAGCTGATCAAAATGTATGGAACTGCAGATAATTTTGACATCATCATAAATATTGACAAAGGGGATTTTGAGATTTGGAGAAACAGGGAGGTAGTTGAAACTGTTGAGGATCCGAGCACACAAATTTCCTTGGATGAGGTGTCAAAGATTGACGACTCATACGAAATCGGGGAACAATATACTGAAGAGGTTAAGCTGGCCAGTTTCGGGAGAAGAGGCATCCTTAACCTTCGTCAGAACCTTTCCGGGAGGATTATGGATATTGAAAAGGCTAATCTTTACAATAAATACAAAGACCGCATAGGAGAGATTATTGTAGGGGAGGTATACCAGGCATGGAGAAAAGAGGTTCTGGTCATGGACGAGGAGGGAAATGAACTTTTGCTGCCTAAAACTGAGCAAATCCCTTCTGATTTTTTCAGAAAAGGCGATTCTATAAGAGCTGTGGTATCCAAAGTTGAGATGGAAAACAACAAACCGATAATAACATTGTCGAGAACATCTCCGGTATTTCTTGAAAGGCTTTTCGAGCAGGAGGTTCCTGAGATATTTGATGGTTTGATAACTATAAAGAAAATTGTCCGGATGCCGGGTGAAAGAGCAAAAGTTGCTGTTGAATCCTATGATGAAAGGATAGATCCTGTCGGAGCTTGTGTCGGAGTGAAAGGTTCCCGCATACACGGCATCGTGAGAGAGTTAAGGAATGAGAATATAGACATCATAAACTGGACATCCAATATGCAGCTCCTTATCCAGAGAGCACTAAGCCCGGCCAAAATTTCCTCAATTAAGATTAATGAAGAGGAGAAAAAGGTTGGAGTATACCTCAAGCCGAATGATGTCTCTCTTGCCATAGGAAAGGGCGGCAGCAACATAAAGCTTGCCGGAATGCTTATAGGAATGGAAATTGATGTATTCAGGGATCTCGAAGATGAAGATGAAGAGGATGTACTGCTCAGTGACTTCAGTGATGAGATTGATGAATGGATAATTACTGCACTGAACAATATAGGGTGCGACACAGCAAAAAGTGTACTGGCTCTCCCTGTGTCAGAAATTGTAAGAAGGGCAGACCTCGACGACGAGACTGTCACAGAGGTGCAGCGTATATTACGAGCTGAATTTGAAGAATAATATTTATCTGGAGGATAGTTAATGACAGCAAACGAAAACATAAGAATAAACCGAATACTTAAAGAATTCAATATTGGGATGGGAACCCTTATTGACTATCTTAAAAGTAAGAAAATTGAGATTGAACCACTTCCAACGACAAAGGTGACTCCTGAGATTTATGCTCTGGTACAGAAAGAGTTCGGTAAGGAGCAAATAATTAAGGAGCAATCTAAAAAGGTTGCCATAAAGGTTAAAGATATTACCGAAAAGTCAGAAGGGTCAAAATCTGAAGACGGCGAAGACTATGTTTCTGTCAAAGAGGTATTTATAAAAACAAGCCTTGTAGAACCACCTGCCCCTCCAAAAGTCCTTGGCAAAATTGACCTGGACAAACTGAATAAACCGGCAGTCCATGCGAATGTACAACCTAATTTCTCTTCATCACAGCCGGAACAGAGTACTCCGACAAAATCGGAGACAAATAACGTTAAGGTTGAAGAAAAACCGGCTGAGCATAAAAGTTCTCCCGTAGTTACTGCAGAACCGGAAAAACCACTTTTTGAGACTGTTCCTGAACCTGTCGTGGAAGAGGTTATGCAAGCCAAAAAGGAAGAACCTGCTCCAGTCATTGAAATTATTGAGACAATCAAGGAGAGTGAAAAAATACCTGAACAAATTAAGCCGATTGAGGAGCCTAAAAAACAAGAAAGCATCAAACCGGAGGTACAGGTTAAAGAGATCAAATCCACTGAGAATAAAGAACGAAACGAGAATATAGTGACCCATACCGATAGAACAGAAAACTATAAGAGGCCTGAGCCTATACACATTGAGACAAAAGTAGAGAAGCTTTCAGGTCTGAAGATTAATGGCACAATAGATCTTTCTCAGTTTGAGAAGAAAAAGCCGGAGCAAAGGCAGAACCCTCACAATAATGCCAATAAAGGCAAGAGGGAGAGAATTCACAAGCCCAACAAGGAGAAGATTGATCTTTCAAAAGAGTCCAAAGGTGTAAGTGATCCATCACAGAAAAACCGGCCTGCAAATCAGCCGCAGAAACTTGTAAAGCACTTGAGGAACGAAAGATTCAAACCTGTCAGAAATGAGGTGGATGAAGATGCCGTTCAAAAGCAGATCAAGGAGACCTATGCCAAGATGACCGAGAACAAGGGTAAGACTAAAGGATCAAAATATCGTAAAGACAAAAGAGAGATAGCAAATCAGAAAATGCTGGAAGAGCAGGAACTTCAGGAACTTGCAAGCAACATTCTGAGGGTTACCGAATTTGTTACGGTAAATGATCTTTCTGTGATGATGGATGTTCCTGTTACAAAGGTAATAGAAGCATGCATGAATCTGGGTCTTATGGTTTCAATTAATCAGCGTCTGGATGCTGAGGCGATGGTGCTTGTCGCAGAAGAGTTCGGATTCAAGGTTGAATTCATTTCAGCTGACATTCAGGAGGCAATACAAGAAGATGGTGATGCCGAGGAAAATCTTTTACCACGTCCGCCGATTGTCACTGTAATGGGACACGTGGACCACGGTAAAACATCCCTGCTCGATTATATCCGCAAGGCTAACGTAATCGCAGGAGAGGCCGGCGGTATAACACAGCATATCGGTGCCTATAATGTAAAATTACCTGAAGGACAAAGAATAACTTTCCTTGACACTCCGGGTCACGAGGCTTTTACAGCTATGCGTGCCCGTGGAGCGAAAATAACCGACCTTGCAATTATCATAATAGCTGCAGATGACGCGGTTATGCCTCAGACCAAAGAGGCTATCAACCATGCGCAGGCTGCGGGTGTTCCTATGATATTTGCAATTAACAAGATAGACAAGCCGGGAGCAAATGCAGATAAAATCCGCGAACAGCTTTCGACTATGAATCTGCTTGTGGAGGATTGGGGTGGTAAGTACCAATGTCAGGAGATCTCTGCAAAAAAAGGTGTAAATGTTGATAAACTTCTGGAAAAGGTTCTTCTCGAGGCAGAACTTCTTGAACTTAAGGCAAACCCTAACAAAAGAGCTCACGGATCAATAATAGAGTCCTCTCTTGATAAAGGACGCGGATATCTGGCAACTATTCTTGTTCAATCCGGAACCTTGAGAATCGGAGATGTGATGCTTAGCGGAAGTCATACAGGAAGAGTAAAAGCCATGTTCAACGAGAGAGGCCAGAAAGTCACTGAAGCAGGGCCATCAACACCTGTATCCATTCTTGGTCTGAACGGAGCTCCTGCTGCCGGTGAGACTTTCAATGTAATGGAAGATGAGAAGGAGGCAAGGGATCTTGCAAATAAGAGGGAGCAATTGCTACGTATCCAGGGTTTGAAAACTCAGAAACACATAACTCTTGAAGAGATAGGACGCCGTATTGCAATCGGTAACTTCCAGGAACTTAACATTATTGTGAAAGGAGACGTTGACGGCTCTATCGAAGCACTCTCCGATTCGCTGATCAAGCTTTCCAATGAAGAGATTCACGTTAATGTGATACACAAAGCTGTCGGAGCCATATCAGAAAGTGATGTGCTTCTGGCTGCCGCATCAAATGCAATTATTATCGGATTCCAGGTAAGGCCATCTTCAAATGCCAGAAAACTTGCAGAGAAAGAGGAGATTGAAATTCGTCTCTATTCTGTTATTTATGATGCCATCAATGAAGTCAGGAGTGGTATTGAGGGAATGCTTGCACCTGAGGAGAAGGAGGAGATTACAGCTACGGCAGAAGTACGTGAGGTATTCAAGATATCTAAAGTCGGAACCATTGCAGGATGTATGGTTAAAGAGGGTAAACTGATAAGAAATGCCAAGATTCGTGTTATCAGGGATGGCATAGTGGTATATCAGGGATCTTTGGGCTCTCTTAAGAGATTCAAGGATGATGTCAAAGAGGTGTCTGCCGGCTATGATTGCGGTCTGAACGTGGAAAACTTCAATGACATTAAGACTGGTGATATGATTGAGGCATACACCATAGTTGAGGTCAAGAGAAAACTATAGAAAATGGAGCGGAGGTCAACAAATATTGACTTCCGGCTCTATATCAACATTAAATCTCTCTTTAACAGTTTTTATAATTGTTTCTGAGAGATTTATCAATTCTTCCCCGGTTGCTCCTTCATATGCCAAAAGCACTAATGCCTGATTTGCATGGACTCCCACATTTCCGGTTCTTGTGCCCTTAAATCCACATTTATCAATTAGCCACGCAGCCGGCAGTTTATATGTATCCTCGCCTGCCGGAAACAGCTTTAAGTCCTGATATAACTCTTTAAGATGCAATGCTACCGTTTTGTGAACAACAGGATTTTTGAAGAAACTTCCTACATTGCCAACTACAGCAGGGTCAGGAAGTTTTCTTGATCTTATTGATGATATCACGGACCTTACCTGAGATATTGTAGGCTGATTAACATCATTTAAAGCTTGCCGCACATCCTCATATCCCGCATTTATTGACGGTCTCTTTGACAATCTGAAGGTCACGTATGTTATTACACCCTTTCCTTTCAATTCTCGCTTGAAAATACTGTCTCGGTATCCGAACCCACACTCTCCGCTAGAAAGTTTATTTTCAACTAATCCGTCGTATTGCAGAAATTCTACCAAGAATATTATATCCTTTGCTTCTGCTCCGTATGCACCAATGTTTTGAACAGGAGCCGCCCCTGTACAGCCGGGAATTGAAGAGAGATTCTCCATTCCTCCCCACCCACGGTCAACAGCGAATTCCACAAGATTATCCCAAACAACACCTGCGCCAGCTCTTAAATATATAAAATCTGCATCCTCCCTTAGAATTTTAATATCTTTTATTGCAGGGAATATTATCAGTCCATCAAAATCACTTTTGAAAAGAATATTAGATCCCGCCCCAATAACCATTTTGGGGACATAACGGTATATATCGTCGGATAAAAGTAATTTCAATTGTTCAACAGATGCAGGCTCTGCATAATACTTTGTCCGGGCATTTAAGCCAAGAGTATTTTTATTTTTTAGATTATAGTTCTTTAATATTTCCATCTGAATTCTCATTATGTTTATATGTGAGCCTTAGTGTCATTCTCATAATAACAATCAACAGCAGCAAAACAGCTACGGCCACCTCAATAGTAACATGCTCCTTTATAACCCGGTTTGCAGATATAAGCTCCGGATCCTCTTTTAATATTTCTTCAATATTTTGCCTGTCGGCATCTCTGAAAGACCATTTTGCAGCAATCTGTCCGTCAAAGATATATATCATACCTCCGTTGGAACGGTTAAGCGTAATTAAAGTCTTATAGTCAGTATAATAAGTCTGATATCCGTTTGTATTACTGAAAACGGAATCAATACTTCCGAAAGATGAGCCACAGAGTATGATGTGACGTACACCTGATGATTTAAGATATTTATCTCTCTTTTTTATCTGATCGGTTTTTTTTGCGGAAAGGTCATCAAGTAAAGGAATTGATGTCACAAATAGTGCTCCCTTTAGCGAAATCAGGGAATCTGTAAGATAATCTCCGTTCCTGTCTGATATAGCGAATGCACCTGACTCCGGTTCAATTTTAGCATTTATCTGCTTGCTTCTTGAATCGATAAAAGTCCATGTTGAATCAGGAATATTCTCCACCGTAAACTCTTTTATTGTTTTTCCCTTTTTATAAATCAGGACAGTTTCAAATACAGGCTGATCAGCAGCAGAGGTTTGCAAGAAAATTTTCTCTCTCAAATCCGCACCTTGCTTGTATTCAGTGAAATCGACAAAAGGAAGGTGACGCAGGCAATATATGGATATTATCATGACTGATAAACCGTATATGGCCGCAAGAATCCATTCCCAGTGATTTGGAGCTATAGGGATAAACTTGTCTCTTTGCTTGAAGACAATAAAAGCACAAATAAAGAGTACTATATTTTTAAAGAAAGTTTGCCAGTTCGTCAACTTCACAGCCTCTCCGAAACACCCGCAATCGTGTATAGGATTAAAAATGGCTAAAAGGAGGGTAATGACTAAAAACATCGAAATAAAGATCATCGCCACGGTACTGCTAACCTTCATTTTGATACCTGACAGAAGGCATATACCAAGAAGAAGTTCTACAGCAGAAAGGACAATACCTGCGAATTGACAGAGCTGCGGGATTGATGTAAATCCCAGTATCTTAAAGTACTCTGAGATAATAAGACCGACACCAACCGGATCAATGATTTTTGTAAACCCGGAAAAAATAAAGACAAGTCCAAGCAGGACTCTGGAAGATGCTCTTAAAATATTCATTTCAACCTATCATTTGTATCTGAGACAATATCATGTTGAATATTGAAGTTGAATCCAGTATCTCTCCGTTAGAATCAGAACAGTCAAGCCTTATAAAACTACTGTCCTTTCCGCACTGGGAAAGATAGATTTCTCTTACTCTCTGCTGAAAAAGAATATCTGCTTCATGAATATCCCTCTTCCCCTTTAGATACTCTCGCTCCTCTCCTTCTCTGTTTTCATTAAGTTTGCTGTTGACAAAACCAATGGGTACATCAAGGAAAAGATTAAGATCCGGCTTTGGAATCGAAAAAACAGAAAATTCGGTATTAATAATCCACTCTCTCACCATCTCCACCTCCTTTTCATCTTTGGTCTTTGCACATTGAAAAGCAATATTTGAATATACATATCTGTCCAATATCACAACATTCCCCTCTTCAAGCCATTTTCTAAGCATAGGTGCGGCATCATTTCTGTCTCCAGCAAAAAGTAATGCTATCACCAACGGGTGCACTTGATCGATTCCTCCTAGCTCACCTCTTAGGAATCGTGCTATCATATCTCCATATACAGGGGCATTGAACCTTGGAAAATGAAGTAACTTCACATTCTTGCCCGAATTCTGAAAATAGTTCTGCATCAATGATATCTGAGTCGATTTACCAGCTCCGTCCAATCCTTCAAGTACAATAAGCATAATTAGTCCTATATTTGTGTAATCAAGCAAAGTTAGTTAATAAAAACAATATGGCGCATAGAAAATCGCCCTCTGTGATGGGCATAATCAATTTAAATCCGGACTCTTTTTATAGTGAAAGTCGTTGCATAACAGAGAAACAGATTGAGGAAAGATTTGAGATGATGGTACAAGAGAATGCAGACATAATAGACTTGGGGGCTTGCTCAACTCGTCCCGGCCTTAAAAGCATCCCTGAAGATCTTGAGTGGGAATACCTGAAACCAGGATTGAAAGTCCTTATGAAAAGACATCCGGAATGTACGGTTTCGATTGACACTTTCAGGTCTTCGATTGTAGAAAGGGCATACGATTTCATAGGAGATTTCATTGTCAACGACATCTCCGCAGGAGAGGATGATACAGAAATGCTGGATATGGTTTCTAAGCTTGCATTGCCATATATAGCAATGCATAAAAAAGGGACACCTGAAAATATGCAGGATTACTGTCAGTATGATGATGTTGTAAATGAGGTTCATGATTATTTTGTAAATTTTTTGAATAAAGCACTGGATAAAGGAATTAAAGATATCACACTTGATCCTGGTTTCGGTTTTGCAAAGGACACCTTTCAGAATTATCAGCTTTTGAAAAGACTTGACGAATTAAAAATCGAAAGAGGCGATTCAACCGGATCCTGGCCGATTCTCGTAGGAATATCGAGAAAAAGCATGATTCATCGTTTTCTCGGGATTACTCCCGAGGAATCTCTTCCTGCAACGACAGCCCTTAACCTTCAAGCGCTTATCAAGGGAGCAGACATTCTGCGTGTACATGATGTTAAAGAGGCCCGGCAGATTGTAAAAATCTTTACTAACTTTATAGCTTAATTATATCCATATATGAACAACATACTTGCAATCTCCCCTGTTGACGGAAGATATTACAAACAGGTTGAAGAATTATCCGATTTTTTCTCAGAATATGCACTCATACGATACAGGGTATATGTTGAGATTGAATATTTTATATCACTAAGTGAAATCCCTCTTCCTCAGCTTTCAGGTATCAAAACCGAGAATATATGGGCACTTAGGAATATTTATAAAGAGTTTTCAGTAGAAGATGCCGAAGAGATTAAACAGATTGAATCTGTCACCAATCATGATGTAAAGGCTGTCGAGTACTTCATAAAAAAGCGCTTCGAGACACTTGGCCTTTCACAATACAGAGAATTTGTACACTTCGGCCTTACCTCGCAGGATATAAACAATACGGCTGTTCCTCTCTCAATGGCTGATGTTCTTGCAAAAACATACAAACCTCTTTTAGAGTTACTTATAGAAAAACTAAATTCTCTTGCCGGAGAATGGAAAGATATTCCGATGCTTGCCAGGACTCATGGCCAGCCGGCCTCCCCTACAAGACTTGGAAAAGAGATAAATGTATTTGCTGTAAGGCTCAGTGAGCAACTACAACTGCTTAATTCTCTTCCTGTTGCCGCTAAGTTCGGCGGTGCTACGGGAAATATGAATGCCCACCATGTCGCATATCCGGAAATCGACTGGAACAAATTTGCAAATGACTTTATCAGTAAGAGGTTAGGTTTGAAACGTTCATATCCTACGACACAAATAGAGCATTATGACTATTTTGCGGCTCTGTTTGACAATCTGAAAAGAATAAATACAATTTTGATTGATCTCAGCCGCGACATGTGGCTATATATCTCGATTGAGTATTTCCGTCAGAAGATTAAGGAGGGAGAGGTTGGATCATCGGCTATGCCTCATAAAGTAAACCCTATTGATTTTGAGAATGCCGAAGGAAACCTTGGAATTGCAAATGCAATATTCGAACATCTGGCATCAAAACTACCGGTATCAAGACTCCAGAGAGACCTCACAGACTCGACAGTACTGAGAAACATCGGCGTTCCTGTGGCACACAGCCTGATTTCATTCAAATCTATTCAGAAAGGGCTTTCAAAGCTCATTCTCAATGAGAGTGCGCTTGAAAGGGATCTTAACGCAAACTGGGCTGTTGTCGCCGAGGCTATACAGACAATTCTCAGAAGGGAGAACTATCCAAATCCTTATGAGACGCTCAAGAACCTCACCCGTACAAACAGACCTGTAAACCAGGAGCTTATATCAGAATTCATTGACAGCCTTAACATTAGTGAAAAGGTCAAGCAAGAGCTTCGTTCGATAACCCCTTCTACTTATACAGGTATTTAAAACTAGAAAAACAGATGAAAACATATCTACTGGCAGCAATACTATTGCTGATATCTCTGCCGTCTTACTCTCAGGTATCCGGCAATGTCGACTATGACAGCTACTTCACATCCCAAAGAATGAGAATTGATCTCACTTTTGCAGGAAACTCTGAAAAGCAGGAGATATTTCTTAAAGGTGTACACAAAGAAAACGAATGGAGCGGCACACACACACAACTGATATCTCCGTTCGGTTATGGCGAATACAACATTCAGATTATTGCCAAAGACGGCAGGACAATTTACACAAATGGGTTCAACAATCTATTCCAGGAATGGAGAACAACAGCCGAAGCTAAAACTGTTTCTAAATCCTTTTCCGGAGCGTGTTGGATACCCTGGCCAAAAGAGAGTGTGAAGGTTGTCTTTTCAGAGAGAAAGAAGTCTGACGGAAAACTTAGACAATTATGCAGTTTTGAGATTGACCCGGGTGATTTGTCTATCAGCTGCGAGAAAGAGAACGACTTTGAAGTTATATCCATACTCAATAACGGGAAAAACTCCGACAAAGTAGACGTTTTATTTGTTGCTGAGGGATATTCTGCGGCAGATATGGACAAATTCATAAAGGATGCAGGGAAATTCACAGAGTATCTGTTCAACATAGAGCCATACAAATCAAGAAAAGGGGATTTCAACATCTGGGCTTTGAAATCTGTTTCTAAAGAGAGCGGAACCGACATTCCGCATCAGGGTATTTGGAAAAACACTGTCATATCATCAAATTTCTACACATTTAAAATAGACCGTTATCTTACTGCTCCTGAATACTCCCTGGTTGGTTCAGCTGTTTCAAATGCCCCTTTCGATGTCATATATGTTATTGTCAATACTAATAAATACGGAGGCGGCGGTATATACAATTATTACGGGCTGAGTATGTCCGACCACCCTACCGAGTCTATGGTTTTTGTACATGAATTCGGGCACTCATTTGCCGGTCTCGGTGATGAGTATTATACGTCACAAGTAGCTTATGAGGAGTTCTACAACTTAAAAACAGAGCCCTGGGAGCCGAATCTTACAACAATGGTTGACTTCGGATCAAAATGGAAAGATATGGTAGGGAAAGATGGTGTAGGAACCTTTGAAGGGGGTGGATATATGGCCAAGGGTATCTTCAGGCCCGCAGAGGATTGCAGGATGAAAACAAACACCGCAAAAGGGTTTTGCCCTGTCTGTGTGAGAGCAATAAACAAAATGATTGACTATTATACGAAATAGAGGTGAAAGATAAGAAATACAAATACTTTTTATTTGATCTGGATCGTACTCTTTGGGATTTTGATCTGAATGCAAGAACGAATATTTCTCGACTGGTTGACAAATACTCCCTGCAAGTAGATGACAAAGTTGCTTTTTACGACAATTATAATGATATCAATCACACTCTGTGGAATCAGTATGAAAAAGGAATAATATCCAAGGATACACTTAGGGTGGAAAGATTTCACCGGACATTACTGCGATACGGAATCGACGATATTGCCTTTGCAAAGGTTCTTGGTGAGGAGTACCTTGATTCTATGCCGGACCAGACAGCCTTAATGCCTCATGCCATGGAAGTTCTGACAGAGCTAAAAAACAGAGGCGGGATCTTTGCCATTGTTTCAAATGGGTTTAAAGAGGTTCAATACCGGAAACTTCAGAATTCCGGTATTGCCGGATTCTTCAAAGCTGTTATGATTTCTGAGGAGCAAGGTGTTCACAAACCTTCTCCAATACTTTTTAAAAAGGCTCTTGATGCCATCGGAGGTGATAAGGATGAGGCTCTGATGATTGGGGATGACTTTGCAAATGATATTGAAGGAGCAATGATTTTCGGAATAGATCAGTTTTTCTACAACTATAAATCTCTCCCTTGTGACGGAGGGCCTACTTACAACAGTAACGATCTCAGGGATCTGCTGTCAATCACCTCTTCTCCTCTATAATATAGAGGTCCTCGTCCTCTTCATGAAAATAGTATTGTTCCCGGGCAAATTTCTCAAGGCTGTCTTTATTGGAACTTAGCTCCTGGAGTTTCTCATCGATTGATTTTATCTCCTTATTATAATAATCTATCTGACGTTCTTGCCTGATAATGCGCATCCTTACGCTGAACCAGTCAATCAGACTGTTTTGATCGAAAAATATAATCCAGACTGCAAATACAAATGTGGCTAAAAAAAATCTGTTTTTAACAATCTTTACCCATTTTTTCTCTTTTATTTTCTGCCACATCTTTTGGTTCTAAATTGTAGTTTTCGCAAAAATAATAATAATTTTGTCACTATTAATCAAGATAATCAATAATGACAAAACCAACGTTACTAATACTTGCTGCGGGTATGGGAAGCCGGTACGGGGGACTGAAGCAACTGGACGGTGTAGGTCCGTGCGGTGAGACAATAATGGATTACTCTGTTTTTGATGCTATAAGGGCAGGTTTCGGAAAGATAGTTTTCATAATAAGAAGCAGTTTCAGAGAGATATTCGAACAAAGTGTCAGAGAACGCTATGGTGATTCTCCCGATTTTGTTTTCGTGGAACAAGAGTTATACAAAATTCCGGAGGGGTATTCTTATAACATTGAAAGGAGTAAACCTTGGGGAACAGGACATGCAGTACTGGTGGCAAAGGATGTTATAGACACCCCGTTTGCAGTGATTAACGCTGATGACTACTACGGACGTCACTCATTTGAGACTCTGGCGCAGTTTTTAATGGAAAATGAGGAGAAGGCCGGTGCATACGCAATGGTAGGTTTTAATGTTGATAACACTCTTTCCGAGTCAGGCAGTGTATCGCGTGGAGTGTGTTCGGTCAACGAGGATTGCTGTCTTACTGGAGTCGAGGAGCACCACAAAATATCCCGTGAGGATGATGGAATCTATGGTGTCAATTCCAAAGGAGAAAGAGTGCCTATACCTGATTCAACTCTCGTTTCCATGAACATTTGGGGCTTCACCCCGGATCTGTTCTCCAGGAATGAAGAGTTGTTCAAACAGTTCCTCCTTACAAACAAGGAGAATATTACGGCAGAATACTACATTCCGTACGTTGTAAACGAGATTATTAAATACGGGAATGCAACTTGCAAAGTCCTAAGTACAAAAGATCAGTGGTTTGGAGTGACATTCCGGGAAGACAGAGAATACGTCGTAAACCGGCTTGCTTTACTTAGTTCAGAAGGAGTGTACCCGTCCCCGTTGTTTAAAAAATCCTGAATGTTTAGAAGATATTGGACATATATTCCGGACTTTAGGGAAAGCTGGATACTGGTAGCGATAATGATTATTGGCGGAAGCCTTCTGAGTTGGGCTGTAACATATATTTTGCAGCTTGCATTACCAACTTTATCTGATTGGCATCCTGTTGTTGCATATCCTTTTATTTTCCTTCCTCCCTATCTTTGGATAAGACAGGTAAACAAAAGACACCCTTCAGCGGCCAAAATACCTTTTAATTCACCCGATTTTGGCAGCCTGGGCGGACTGGTCACTTTTCTGCTCCTCCCGCCTCTTCTGATTGCATTTAACTATGTTACCGAACCATTATCTTCATGGATGCCTGTTCCTGATTTTATAAGAGATCTGCTGGAAAGTGTAACCAAGAATAAATACAGTAGTCTCCTTATGATGGTAATCTTTGCGCCTCTTTTTGAAGAGACATTCTGCCGCGGTATAATTTTAAGAGGACTTCTTTGTCATATGAAGCCGTGGAAAGCAATACTCTGGTCTGCATTGATTTTCGGAGTGATTCACCTCAATCCCTGGCAGGCTATTCCGGCTTTTCTTGTAGGCTCTCTCATGGGCTGGATTTACTGGAAGACAGGCTCTCTCTGGGCAACAATCTTCCTTCATTTTGTAAATAACGGGTTTTCGTACATTATTGTACTTCTCAATCCGAATATGTCTGCCGACGCAGGATTTAAAGATCTCATACCCGGAAACGGGTACTATTTTTTCTATGCATTATCACTACTTTTTTTGATAATAACCACCTTTATAATGAAATACAAATATGGCAACACTTTACCCACTAAAATTCAAACCAATAATTAAAGAACGTGTCTGGGGCGGAGATCAACTTATAAATCTCCTGAACAAACCCAAGACAGGTGAAAAGCCTACTGGTGAAAGCTGGGAACTTAGCGGCGTACAGGGAGATGTGTCTGTCGTAGCAAACGGATATCTAAAAGATAACGATATAAATGAGTTAGTGGAAACATATCTGGGAGAGATAACCGGAGATGCAATCTATGAGAAGTTTGGGATTGAATTTCCTGTTCTCATTAAATATCTCGATATACAACAAGGTCTTTCTATACAAGTACACCCTGATGACGAGACTGCACTTGCAAGACATGAATCATACGGTAAGACAGAGCTTTGGTATATTGTTGATGCTGCTCCTGACGCTAAAATATATTTAGGTTTTAACAGAGAAACCACTCCACAGGAGTTGTACGACAGATGTAATAACAACACAGTTCATGAACTGCTCAATGTAATTACTCCAAAAAAGGGAGACTATGTTCTTATAACTCCGGGAACAATTCATGCGGCTACAGGAGGTATTCTTGTGGCAGAAATCCAGACAACCTCAGATGTGACATACAGGGTATACGACTGGGGAAGGGAACACAACCCTCAGACTGCCCGCGAAATGCATCTTGATCTTGCAATCGATATAATTGATTACAGGAAATATGATATTTCACAATATCACAATTCAGGCACAAAACATACAGAGAATGAACCGATTAATGATTGTGATTATTTTAAAATATCTCTGCTGAACCCTGAAAAGACAATGCGTTTTGACAGTAATTCATTTGAAAGCTTTATCATCTATATGGTACTTGAGGGCGAGGTTTTGATTAACTCAAAAGAGTCCTCACTTAAGGTATCAAAAGGTGAGACTGTCCTTGTTCCGGCTGCTATGGGGGAATATACAATACTAAAAGAGAGCGGGGAATGTCAGTTGTTGGAGATTACAGGTAAAGGCTAGTCATCCTCTTCTCCCGTATCATACAGAAAGTCCACACTGTCCAGAAGGTCGTCCATATCACGTCTCTCTTTTTTTGTGGGTCTGCCCGTTCCGCGATCTCTGGAAAGAAAGAAAGTTTCTCTTGGCATATTGAGTTTTTCCAGTTCCTCCGCAGGAGTAACATTCAATATATACTCCTCAACTAATCTTGCTGGTTGTCTTCGCTCCACATCTGCAATAACCTTGTATTGAAAATGAATACTACCTTTCCGGATAGTAATTGTATCTCCCGGTTTTACCTCTCTCGACGGCTTTGCATCAGCCCCATTGATTTTGATTCTGCCGGAACGGCATGCATCCGTGGCATCTGTACGGGTTTTGTAAATCCTCACAGACCACAGGAATTTATCAACCCTGCTCATTTCGTGTTGCAATAATTCATTGTCCTGTCAGCACCGACTGTGCCGAACATTTTTATTGTCTCTATTGCCTTATCGGCAATAGCCGGCAGTGCCAGTTTCTCCTCTGTTGTCCATGTTCCAAGAACATAGTCTATCTGCTGGCCTCTGGAGAAGTCTCCTCCTATTCCTACTCTTATGCGTGAAAAGTTAGTGTTGCCTAGGACTGATATTATATCTTTCAGACCATTATGACCTCCGTCACTCCCTTGTTTGCGCATTCTTAGCTCACCGAAAGGAATAGCAATGTCATCCACCACAACAAGCATATTCTCCTGTTCTATATTTTCTGCTTTAAGCCAGTAATTAACTGCTTTCCCGCTTAAATTCATATAAGTGGAAGGTTTGAGAAGCACAAACCGTTTTCCCTTAAATTTATACTCTGCAATCGAACCGTAACGGCTGCTTATAAAAGATATGTTGGATGCTCTGGCTAGGGCATCCAACATATAAAATCCTGCATTATGGCGGGTATCAGCATACTCAGCTCCGATGTTTCCCAATCCGACTATAAGATAGCTCATACCATAACGTTATATTATTTTGCGGCTGCCGCTGCGGCTGCTGCACCTATTGCTGCTCTTGTCATCTTGACAGCACAGATAATTGTACTCTTAGGTGAAAGAATCTGAATATTATCATACTTAAGTTCACCGGCTACAATTGTCTTACCAAGACTTAAATTAGTAATATCTACAGTAAGGGTATCCGGAAGATTAGCCATCAAGGCTGATACTTTGAGCTTCCTGGCAGATACACTAAGTTTACCTCCCTGACGTACACCTTCTGAATTACCGGTGATGATGATAGGAACATTGATTGAAACCGGTTTTTCCGAAGAAACTGCAAGGAAATCAACGTGAAGAGTTTCGTCTGTTACAGGATGAAACTGTGCTGTATGATATACTGCAGTATATTTTTTATCGGCAATCTCAAGTTCGATGATGTAGGAATTAGGTGTATGCGTTACCAGTAAGAGCTCTTTTGCGTTAACGGAAAAAAGTACGTTTTCGATACCAGGTCCGTAAAGTACACAAGGAACTTCTCCGTTCCTTCTCAATGTTTTGATAGCCTGTTTGTTTGCCCCGTTCCTCAGGGTTCCTTTCAAATTAAATGTTTTCATAATAATAAAATGTGTTACTCAATCCGGAAATGGTCCGGATCCCATTGCACCAAAAAAGTTTCCTTTTTTAGAGAGCGCAAATATACAAAATTTCTGACTGACAGCAACTATTTGTCACTTTATCATCTGGGTGGCAATATTCCACTGATATCCCTTATAGTAATCATCCAGATATGAACTGCCGTTGCTCTGTAAATATGTACTTATGCCTGAATACCTGGATATAGTCAGATCCAGGAATATTGCAGTGGAGTATTTTTCCGTAACAACATCTGAGATTGCTTTGTTAAACTGAACAAGCTCCTCCTGCGTTGCAAACTGCGATACAAAATCGGCCAGGTCATAGAACCAATGCTTATTCAATCTGAAATACCCCTGAATATTTTTTGCGCTAAGTGTTGCCATCTGATCTCTGTGAGATGAGAAAATAGTTTTGCACACAGAAGCCAGTGCGTCAAGCTTTGAAGTATTGTACAAGGCAATAGTCCCTGATTTATATACTCCGCTCTGAGAATTGTAATAATCATAATATCTCTTGCAGACCTCCTCAAGATCTGCATTATTGTCAAATAAAGGCTCTATAACTCTGTCGTATGGAAATCCGGTCGCAAGTATCTCAGCCGGAGAGGCTACTATAAAGTCACATTTATCTTTAAACTCGTAAGCGACTTCAATCCCACCCATAAGACAACAGTCGAAAACGATGAAAGAGAGATGATAGGGTATGGAATTGCAAAGATCTTTGACATCCATCTCTACACCATCCTCATACCCGAAACTTTTAACCAGATCTGCATAAGGGTCCGGAAATGAAACTCCATACTGAGTTGAATTATCATAATAACCTTCCGGCAACCATCCGGTACCATGCGACCACAATACCAATCCGTATTCTTTGGCCGGAAATATCACCTTTATTTTATCCAGCAGCGATTCAAGCACTTGGGGTGTCGTGGAGTTCTGCCCCGTATAATTAGAGACAACATCCTGCTTGACAGATCCGGATTTGTCTTTATACATCCTTAAAAGTACCGGTAAGTTTTTTGCTGTATGTGAGTATATAAGCAGAATATCATCACTGTTCTCATCGGGCAGATATCCCTGAGAAATGCCCTTAATATTGTCCTCAGCATACGAACTTAAATTGTTGTTAGCTGCAAAATAAATAACCACAACTCTGTTGTACCCATTATCGGGCTTGTCAACTTTGGTACATGAATATAGGATTATTACAGCTAACAGGGTAAAAGCAAAAAACGACCGCTTCATCTTAATCATTAGTATTAAGAATCAAAATTAATCTTTTTCTGCTACAAAGAGTTATATTTGTCTAAATTTAGAATCATGAACTGCGTTAAAATTATGCTTATTGCAACAATTACAGGGCTTTCATTATGCTCATGTAAACAGAAGGCTCCGGAAAAGACTCAGGAGCCATTCAAATATCTGGCGGATGAATTTGCCGATATAAAAGTCATCCGTTTTCAGATTCCGGGATGGGATTCACTTACCCTTCAACAAAAGGAGTACATCTACCATTTAAGTGAGGCGGTCAAATGCGGCCGTGACATATTCTGGGATCAGAACTCTAAATACGGGCTGAAGGTAAGAAAAGTACTGGAGCAAATCCTTGACAATTACAACGGCGATAAAGAGAGCAAAGATTACAATGAATTCATAGTGTACGCCAAAAGAGTTTTTTTCAGCAATGGCATTCACCATCATTATGCTGAGGAGAAAATTATTCCTGCTTGTTCAAAAGAGTTTTTTGCTGACCTTATGTCAAAAAGCGGTCTGGACTCTCTTAAGGATGAAATATTACCAATCATCTTCGATCCTTCGGTTGCTCCCTACAGAAAGAACATTACAGGCAAAGGCGACCTGATTACAGAAAGTGCTGTTAACTTCTATGACGGTGTTACAGCCGGCGAGGCCGAATCTTTCTATAAAAAAATGGAAAATCCTAGCGATCCGAAACCTTTATCATATGGTCTTAATTCAAAGCTCATCAAACAAAATGGAAAAATTGAAGAGAAGGTTTATAAAGCAGATGGTCTTTACGGGAAGGCAATAGAAGAAATTATTTACCATCTTGAAAAAGCAGCTGCTGTTGCAGAAAATGAAAAGCAAAAGGAGTACATAAAGTTACTTTGTGACTACTATCGCAGCGGAGACCTTAAGGTATGGGATGAATACAATATAGCCTGGGTTAAGGAAACTGGCTCTCAGGTAGACTTTATCAACGGGTTCATAGAAAATTACAACGATCCTCTTGGATTAAAGGCTACGTGGGAAGGTATGGTTAATATAAAGGACCTTGAAGCATCAAAACGGACTCAGATTATCAGCGATAATGCCCAATGGTTCGAGGATAACTCTCCTATTGACCCTAAGTACAGAAAAAAAGAGGTCAAAGGGGTATCTGCCAAGGTAATCAACGCAGTACAACTCGGGGGAGACTGTTACCCTGTATCACCGCTGGGAATTAACCTTCCGAATGCAGATTGGATTAGAAAAGAACACGGTTCAAAATCCGTAACGATTGCAAATATTACGGATGCATACGAAAAAGCAGCAGAAGAATCGCCAAAGACTATGAGCGGAGAATTTTCGTGGGATGACTCTGAGATACAACTTATTAAGCAATACGGCAGCCTTACAAGCAACCTTCACACTGATCTTCACGAATGTCTCGGCCACGGCTCTGGGCAATTACGTGAAGGGACATCTCCAAACGCGCTGAAAGATTACAGTTCAACACTTGAAGAGTCCAGAGCAGATCTTTTTGCCCTGTATTATCTTGCAGATCCAAAGCTTGTTGAGCTCGGCATTACACCAAACGACTCAGCCTATAAGGCAGAATATATTAATTATATAAGGAATGGCATTTTCACCCAATTTGTACGCATAGACCTTGGCAAGAGCGTAACTCAGGCTCATATGCAGGGCAGAAAGATGATCTCAGAGTGGTGTTTTGAGAAAGGGAAAGCTGACAATGTCATCGAAAAACGAATTCGTGACGGAAAGACATATTTCGTAATTAACGACTATGCAAAATTAAGAGTTCTCTTTGGCGAACTGCTTAAAGAGCTGCAAAGAATAAAATCCGAGGGTGACTATGAAGCAGGTAAAAAGCTCGTAACAACCTATGGAATCAATATAGATCCGCAACTACACAAAGAGCTCAAAGAGAGATATGCATCTTTAAATCTCAAACCGTACGGAGGATTTATCAATCCAGATATAATCCCAGTTGAGAAAGATGGTAAGGTTATTGACTATAAAGTAGAGTATCCTAAGGATTTTCTGCAGCAAATGAGAGATTACGGAAAGAAATATAGTTTTCTTCCTGTAATAAACTAATAAGATATTGCTTTTGAATCACCGGGATCCCTTTGTTATCAAAGGGATCTCTTCGTTTGAAGTCTCATCCAGATTTTTAGACCACAGGTATTTATTTGTCTCTTTAACTATAACCTTTGAAAGAAGCAGCAGTGCAATCAGGTTAGGAATAGCCATCAAAGCATTCATACTGTCAGCAATATTCCAGATAAGTGAAAGATTGGCTACAGATCCTACAAATACGGCAATTATCCATGCAACTCTGTACCAAATAATGAATTTTTTACCTCCCAGGTATTCCACAGCCTTTTCACCATAGTAACTCCACCCCAGTATTGTACTGAACGCAAATGCCACAATTCCGACAGAGAGTATTAGTGATCCAAAAGGTATTTTAGAAAATGCTGCTTTTGTCAAAGCTGCACCGTTAGTATGATCGATATCGGGAAATGCAAGAACAGAACTAACTACAACTAAACCAGTCAAGGCACAAATCACTACTGTATCCCAGAAAGTTCCGGTTGAAGAGACAAGTGCCTGTCGGACCGGGTTTCTTGTCTGTGCTGCTGCCGCCACTAACGGAGCAGAACCAAGACCTGACTCATTTGAAAACAAACCTCTGGCAATTCCGTATCTGGCCGCCATCATTACTGTTGTACCCAAAAAACCTGCCCCTGCAGCTTTTGCACTAAAGGCAGACTCAAAAATCAACCTTATAGTTTCGCCAAGATAGCTATAATTCATTACCAAAATATAGAGACAACCTATTACATAAAAAAAGGCCATGAAAGGAACCAGCGTTCCGCATACTCTCGCAATACCCTTAACTCCGAATAATATAACCAGGGCTGTTAGTATTGCAATGACCAGACCTGTAACATATTTAGACACAGAATATGTTTCATTGATAAGCATAGAGATGGAGTTGGCCTGGACAGTGTTCCCTATTCCAAAGGCAGCCACTGCCGTAAAAAGACAGAACAGGATGCCCAGCCATTTCATGTTCAGCCCTCTCTCAAGAGCGTACATAGGACCTCCAAGCATAGTTCCATCTGACGTTTTAACCCTGTACTTAATGGCAAGTAATCCTTCCGAATATTTTGTAGCAATACCGAATACTCCTGTAAGCCAACACCATAATACAGCCCCGGGACCACCCAGAGCTACAGCTGTAGCGACACCCACAATATTTCCCGTTCCAATTGTTGCCGCAAGTGCTGTAGCCAAAGCACCGAATTGACTTACATCCCCATTTGCCCCTTTATCTTTTGTAACTGACAATCGTATTCCCGTAAAAATTTTTCTTTGAGGAAATTTAAGTACAATAGTAAGGTAGATGTGTGTGCCTAAAAGAAGTACAATCATAGGCCAACCCCACAGGAAGGCACTTATGCCTTCCACGACAGAAGCAAATGAATTCATAGTTTTAAGTGTATATTTGCAAATATAAAGAAATTTCGCACCAAGTGAAGAAATCGGTTTATATAATTTTAGCATCAGTTTGTGTAGTCTGCGGCACTATAGGAATCTTTCTTCCTGTATTACCCACTACACCCTTTTTGCTTCTTGCTGGATATTTTTACATGAACTCTTCCCCTGGAAGGTTTTACTGGTTAGTCCGGAATCCGTATCTAGGACCATACATCAGGGACTACTACTCAAAACGTGGCATGCCTCTCAGACAAAAAGCAAAAACCATAACAATGTTATGGTTTACGCTGATTCTGTCAATTATTTTTATCGCCTCCTCCCTATGGCTCAAGTTGATCCTTATGAGTGTAGGTGTCGGAGTTACGATTCATATTGCAATGAAAAAGACAAGACCGGACAATTATTAATTAGAGAAGTTTCTCTACCGCTTCAATTGCCTTATCATAGTCCGGTTCAATAACTATGTCCTTTGTTATCTCTTTATAGCGGACTTTTCCACTCTTGTCCACTACAACAACTCCTCTTGCTAGAAGCTGGTTCTCCTTAATCAGGAATCCATACTCCAAGCCGAATTTTGATTGTTTGTAATCCGACAAAGGAAATATATTTGTTATCCCTTCTGCTGCACAGAAACGGCCTAAGGCAAAAGGCAGGTCCTTAGAAATTGTGAGTATTACAACGTCATCCGAAAGAGTGGTCGCCCTTTTATTGAATGTTCTGGTCTGGGTTGCACAAACTCCGGTGTCAATTGAAGGGAAGACACTGACAACAACAACTTTTCCTTTATAATCCGAGAGCTTAACCTCCTTCATAGATATATCTGTTGCAACTATTTCAGGAGCCTGATCTCCTACTTCTATTTGCCTGCCAAGCAGTGTAAGGGGTGTTCCTTTGGATGTAAATATATTTTTTGTTTCTATAGATTCTAATTCTTTCATAATATTTATTTTTGTATTTAATTCTTTCTATAAAACACCAATAAATTTAATTTGTTTATCTTTATTTCTCAAATCTTTTCAAATAATGGCAACTTCATATAAGAAAATCCTGTTTTTTCCGGCAATAATTTTCGTTTCCCTTTTAGTATTTACATCCTGTGACAAGGATAATCCTGATAAATTAAGTGTTGAAAAAAGCTATCTGCATTCTCTTATGAATGATGTATATTATTGGTATAAGGAGATCCCGGCTAATATTGATCCTGATCCGATATCATCTCTGTATGATTACTTCGACACACTTTTAGTGGCTAAAGACAGATGGTCATGGATGATATCCGGGGAGGAATACACCGATTCAGAAAAAGGTGTGTATCTCACCTATGGTGCAAGCTATGCCCAGCCTATAGACCACTACAACGATTATAGCGTTCGGGTAAGATATGTATTTGATAATTCTCCGATGTCAGAAAAAGGTGTAAAAAGAGGTTTTGAACTGACTCATCTGAACGGGACACCTGTGGCTAACCTGATACAAAACGGGACTTTCAACGCACAGCTTAACAACAATACAAATTCCTTTACATTCAAAAGATATGACGGGACCTCATATACTTTTACTGCAAATGCCAGAGAGGTAAGCACCAAATCTGTGCTGAAGAGTATGGTCATAACAGCTGACGATTTTCCCGGATTGCCATACCCTGTCGCTTATTTCAACTACTACGCATTTAAGGCAAGCATGCTTTCAGATATCGAGACAGCCATGGCTGTATTCAAAGCTGCTAATGTAAAAGAGCTGATACTTGACCTCCGGTACAATGGCGGAGGAGACGGTGCCGCGACGCAAATGCTGTCAAACTACCTTGCTCCGGCCAGTGCCAACGGTAAGGTTGTCGCTCGTCGTAAACACAATGACAAACTTTCATCTTACGACACTCAGACTAGTACCATGACTATTGTAAGCAGAGTGAACAATTCACTGGATCTGAACAGGCTGATTATTTTAACCGGAGGAGGCACTGCATCAGCAAGTGAAGTAATAATAAACGGATTCAGGCCATTGATGAATGTCCTGCAAATAGGGAGGACAACATATGGTAAACCAAACGGAATGTATGTTTGGTTCTACCCTGAAGATGAGGAAATGTACCCTGATTTTGTATTTCTTCCGATTGCATTCTATAGTGTGAATAGCCTGGGACAAGGCGATTATGAAGATGGTATTGTTCCTGATCATCAAAGGCCGGACGACCTGTATCATGATTTCGGGCTGGAAGAGGATTGGTTACAATCGGCTTTAACGTATATATCAACAGGTGCGTGGCCGGAGATCCCCGCAGCCAGATCAACGACAATTCCACTAAAGCCCGGCCGAAGGATAAAAGTTGATGAAGACGCTAAAAATTACGGCGTATATAAAGACAAGAAACCTCTATGATCAAAAAAATTCCTCTTTATACACTATTACTTATTTGCCTTCAATTTGAGACAGATATAGTACTGTCACAAACTGACCCTGTAGTTTCGCGAATTATAAATGAAGGAAGGATCAACAACAGAACCATGAACCATCTGGATATTCTTTCCAACAGAATAGGAGGACGTCTTGTTGGTTCGGATGCTTATGAAAATGCAACATACTGGGCTGCCGGATTATTTACGAAATGGGGATTGGAAGTTACTTTACAAGCAGTTGATACTCTGCCTGTGGGTTTCAACAGAGGTCCTTGGTTTGGTCGTATGTTGAGCGAGGACGGATTGATGTTGCATTTCGTAACACCTTCTTACACAGCCGGGACAAAAGGAGTACAAAGAGGGCATGTCGTTCTTGAGCCGAAAACCAGAGGTGAGTTTGAAAGGATGAAAGGAAAGCTGAAAGGCGCATGGGTGTTGATTACCGGAGAAAGTGACGGTTTTCCTGTAGATTATTCCCCATTTGCAGATGAGGCTAGGTTAAGAATTATTAAAGAGAATGAGGCTATTTCCAAATACAATGACTCAATAAAAAGATGGAATCTTGACCACCCGGGAAAAGAGGCAAAGAGTTTCAAGAGTCTGAAAGACTCTCCTGCTTTATTCTATAAAGAGATGAGGGAATCAGGGATTTTAGGGATTATCCAATCTGCAAAAGTGCCTTTAAGAGCTCTATATGACAGAAAAAATCTCTTTTACATGAGCTTCGATTCTCTTCCGGATTGTCCGGACATCAAATTGGATGAAGCACAATATAGTATAATTCTGAAAAAGGTAAAAGAGAGGCAATATTTCCAACTGGAATTCGATATAAGGAATCATTTCAAACCGGGTCCTGTGGTTATTCACAATGTCATAGGAATAATAAAAGGAAACACACTCCCCGATGAATATGTCATGTGCGGAGGTCATCTCGATTCTTACGATGTCGGTACCGGAGCTATTGATTGCGGCTCCGGTGTAGCTCCTACCCTTGAAGCAGCCCGTCTAATTGCACTCTCTGGAGCAAAACCTAAGAGATCAATACTTTTCTGTTTATGGGCCGGAGAAGAGTTCGGATTATGGGGTTCGGAATTCTGGGTTAGGACAAATAAGGACAAGCTGAAGAGTATAAGCAACTATTTCAACAGAGACGGAGGGCCTACCGTAACCAGCGGGATAACAATACCTGATGCGATGTACAATGATTTTGAAAAGATATGTGAACCACTCAACTCAATTAATCCTGATTTTCCCTTTTTACTAAAAAAACGCAGCGGCAAGCCTCAGCCTTTGCCAAAAATTGCCGGAGGATCGGATCATGCCTACTTCGCCATGAATGGCGTACCTGCAATTAGCTTCGATAACAGCGACCCGAAAGGATATGACTTCAGCTACCATGAAATCTGGCATACAGAAAGGGATACTTACAATATAAGCATCCCTGAATATATGAATCACACATCTGTGGTGACTGCTGTTGTTTTATACAATCTTGCCAATCTGGATCACCTGCTGTCAAGAGATGACCTATATGATCTCAATATCAAGTGAATAAATCCAGCCTTGTCTTCCATCTGTAAGTTCAACTCTTTTCCACTGACCTATCTCCTCTATCAAAGAGACCTTTGTACCTTCATGCAAAATGAATAGTGTGTTTCCTGAATTATCCGGAGAACTTTTGACTGTACTTACAGGTTTCATTACTATTGCCGTGTCTTTCTTATAATAACCATGCTTCTGGCTCCACGAAAAATATACAGAGAATAATATCAGTAAGATGGAAGCCATAGCACCGAAGAAAGAACCCTTCCTCGCTTTCGGAGTCGGTCCGTAACGGAACATAAGGAGTAATAAGGCCAACAAGGCCATTGAAATTATTGACAAATAGGCCCAGGCATCCGATGATAAAGAGTAGTTAATATCTTTAACCCATGTCTTTAGAATAAAATCCGGAATCTCCTCAATCTTGTCCAAAGAGAACTCTCTGGCCAATTGAAGGTTATTGATAACATCCTTGTCAGATGGATCTAATTTCAACGCCCGCTCATAATAGAGAATTGATTTCCCTATCTCTTTCATTTTGAAGTAACTATTGCCAATATTGTATAAAAGAGCCGAAGATACATATCCGGACTTCTCAATTTTCAAGAACCCGTCAAGAGCTTCCTGATATCTGGCCTGGGTGTAGCTGTTATTTGCCTCTGTCCATATCTCCTTAGGAGACTGAGCTTGTGCTGTCAGATAAATGAGCGCAGTTGTAATGATTAATAATATCCTCTTCATATCTATACCTCCAGATCTGAAATTAATTTGATTGCTCTTTGATAATTTTGTCCCATCTCAGGTTTATCCTGATCCGGTGCATATCTTGCATATTCACACACCTCAATCAATGCCAGCAGCTCTTCTGTATGCTCTTTGGAAACACTCTTCTCTTCAAGTGAGGATGCAATTTTCTCTCTTGAGAGATCGGCAAGTGAAAGATTAAGCTTATCTGAACAATATCCGAGAATTGCCCTATGCAGCTCTTCAAAGAAAGCACTATAGAGGTTTTGTTTCATGAGTGATTCAGCATTTCTGAGTTTTGCCCTGGCTACCTTATTGGCTCTTCTGTTCTTGACCCCCGCAATATCCATATTCCTCTCTATTCTCTTTGAAAAGAACTTGTCCATAAGGAAAAATGAGGCGATTATCAATACTATCAAAGCAAAGAATGTAACAGAACCGAAAAAGAAATGATTACCTCTCACCAGTCCGGAAATGCCCGAACGTATATAACGCACATCATTCCCGATACTTTTAACTGATTGCTTGTTAACACCCATTGGAAGTGACGCAGATGAATTTGCTGAGCCCTCTGCGGCCTGTCCGACTCTTAAAGTGAGTTTTTCAGAGGTAAGAGTCTTATATTTTTTCGCACCTATATCATAATAACTAAACACAACAGGGCCTAATTCAAATACTCCGGCACCCCTCGGTATAAGAGGATACTCAAATTCCTTTGTTCCTGATGTCCCTTTTCCGGATTTGCTTGTATTGTCTGAAATCTTAGTGTCGTACACTTCAAAATCGGACGGAAAAGTGATTTTTGGTGTCTCTACAAGATTGAGATTTCCTGAACCCGATATAGAGACCTTAAGAGATACCGCTTCATTAGCATTAATAGTGTCTTTGGTCAGTTGTGCCGACAACTGGAAATCCCCCACACCTCCTGAGAAAGTTGGAGGAGCTCCGGAAGGCAAAGGAGATACATTCACGTTTATTGATGATGCGGTGACCCTTTTCTTAATAGTCTGATAGCTGTCAAAAAAATCATCGAACATTGACCTTGATCCTCCAGAAGAGGCTCTCACCTGAACGAGGCATGTCATTTCAGAAGGGTCAATAACCAGATTTCCTGTTTGTTGAGGAATGAGCATATACCTTCTTAAAACCGCAGCATTGTATATTTTACCATTAACTGTCTCTCTTGTAAATTCAATATTTGATGGTGTATCAATCTCCTGACTCCAGAAACCGTTAAATGTCGGGAACTTTACATTCTCGAAACCTCCTATTGGCACTTTTGTATATAGTTTCAGCGTGGCAAGGAGGCTTTCACCCTTTACCACCCGTCCCTTACTTACAGACATTTTCATAAAAATGTCATCTGAAGAGATTGTTCCATTACTCTTTTGTGAGGATGTCCCGGAAGAGTTGCCGGAGTTATTTGCTTCTCCCTTGACCACCTCAACAGATACCGGGTTAGTATGATAGGTCTTACCTCCTATAACTGCTGAAGCGGAAGAAATAGAAAAAGTTCCTATGTTCCTCGGTTGCAAAATATAGGTATAACTTACCTGATAGCTGTCCGTTCTCTTGCCGTTTATTATCTGCGTACTTGTCATTGTAGATGTGGTCGGGCCTGCAAGAACATCAAAATCCTTCAATTGAGGAGGGTTAAAGCTTGACGGCTCCCCTCCGGCAGTAAAAACAAGTCTGAAATTTTCATCCAAACCTACTACCCGCGGAACATCCACAGTAAATGAAGCCTGGGCCGATAGTGCAATTGAAACCAGCAAAGCACCAGACAATAGTAAAAACTTTTTAATACAGTTGATAGTCATATATATGATTCTTTACCAATTTTTCTCTTTTTGTCTGCTCTCAAGGACCTTCGCCTTCTCCTTTTTCACCTTGTCCTGAGTCTCATTTTCCTTATTCTGGATAGCCTGCAGCATCTGTTCTGCTGTTTGTGGCGAGATCTGAGGTTGCTGTTTTTGATCTTTATTCTGATCTTTATTCTGATCTTTGTTCTGGTCCTTATTTTGGTCTTTGTTCTGATCCTTATTTTGGTCTTTGTTCTGATCTTTATTCTGGTCCTTATTCTTATCCTGATTTTTCAGCATTTTTTGGGCATAAGCCAGGTTTGATTTGGTCTCTACATCTTCCGGGTTGACTCTCAGGGAATTTTTGTATGCCTCTATTGCCTCCTTGTATTTTTTTTGGGCAAGGTTAAAATTTCCCAGATTATGAAATGAGGCCGATTTTATTTCATTTTCCTTTGTTGAATCAGCCACTTGTGTTATAATTTTTTCTGCCTCAGCAGGATTGTTAAGCTTATACATGGTATTACCAAGATTGTATGCAGCCTTTATAGATTTCGGATTCTTTTCAAGAGCCCGTCTGTACTCAAGTTCTGCATCCTGATACTTGCCCTTTCCATATGAGCTGTTTCCTTGCCGGACCTGCCATCTGTCACTCTGCCCCCATGAAGCGGAGAATAAAAAAAGAAAAAGTATTGTAGTATAAATTTCTCTCATATCTCTCTATTTAAAAAAATTTTTCCCTTTTCTGTCTACTATCATAAATTCAAGTATCAGGAAAAGTAGTGCTATAGCAAAAAAGTACATATATTGCTCGTCAAAATCCTCAAACACAACAGATTTATAACTTTGCTTATCCATATTATGTATTTTCTCGACAAGCGCATCAAGGCCAAAATCACTGTTCCCTGCCTTGACAAACATTCCGTCACCGGCTTTTGCAACATCAGCAAGAGTTTTCTCATCGAGCTTGGTTACAACCATGTTCCCGTCCTTGTCTTTCAGAAAGTCTCCACCAGGTAACGGGATAGGCTTACCTTCTGACGATCCGATACCAAGAGTATAAACCTGTATTCCAAGGCCTTTAGCGGTAGAAGCTGCATCGACAGGATTATCCTCATGGTTTTCCCCGTCTGTAATTAAAATTATTGCCCTGCTGTTTTTGCTTTCCTGGCTGAAACTCTTGACAGATGTATTGATAGCATCTGCTAAAGCTGTTCCTTGAACAGGCACAGAACCGGTTGTTATATTATTAAGGAAAATCTTTGCAGATACATAGTCTGTAGTTATCGGCAATTGGACAAATGCCTGACCGGCAAATACTATCAGACCTATCCTGTCATCCTTCATTTTATCGACCAAGCGTGATATTGCCAGCTTTGCCCGCTCTAACCTGTTAGGAGTATAATCCTCCGCAAGCATTGAGTTTGAAACATCCAGCGCAATCATTATCTCCACCCCTTTTGTCTCAACCTCTTTTATTTTAGCACCCAATTGGGGTCTCGCAAGGCCAATGGAAAAGAAGAAAAGAGCAAGCGAGTATATAGAAAGTTTTATCCATCCCCGGCTTCTGGATGCCCGTGGAACAAGAGTATTCACAATATCCGGATTCCCGAAAAGTTCTATTCTCTTCCTTCTGCTCCTTCTCATAACAGCGTATGCTATAAAAAGGAGCGGAATTGTCAAAATGAGCAGTAAAAACTGCGGTTGTGCAAATTGTAACATATTCTACGCTATTCTTCTTGTTATGAAAAGTCTTAAGAGTATTTCAAGGGCAACTGCAATAAGTGCTATCCACGCAAATATCATAAATTTCTCCTGATATACAGGAAACGAGTCAACGGCAGTCTTATTCTTCTCCATCTTGTTTATCTCTCCATATATCTCGAGAAGTTTTGTATTGTCTGTTGCACGGAAATACTTGCCCCCGGTTTGATCGGCAATTTGTTTAAGCAAAGGTTCGTCAATCTCCACCTTTACCTGTTGTATATCTATTCCAAATGGTGTAAGCACAGGATATGGAGCCATGCCCATTGCGCCAACACCTATTGTATAAACTCTTATACCGTAGGTTTTTGCAATCTCAACTGCCATAAGCGGTGATATCTCTCCCCTGTTATTAACGCCGTCTGTCAGTAAAATTATAACCCGGCTTTTTGCCTTGGAATCCTTTAATCTGGCCACAGCGGTAGCAAGCCCGTTGCCTAATGCTGTACCATCCTCTATCAGACCTGTCTCAACCTCTTTCATCATATTGATAAGAGTAGCCCTGTCAGAAGTGATCGGACATTGAGTAAAGCTTTCGCCGGCAAATACGACAATACCCATTCTGTCATTTGGCCTCTGGGCGATGAACTCTATTGCTATATCCTTGGCAGCACTTATACGATCCGGATTAAAATCTCGGGCTAACATACTTGTGGAAATATCCAAAGCAAACACTATATCTATACCCTCAGTATCAACCTTTTCAAAGTTTGTGGAAGATCTGGGCCTTGCAATGGCAAGAATAATCATAGATATTGCAATACATCTGGCCACAAAAGGAAAATGTCTCATTATTTTCTTCAGTTTGCCGCCATTACCCATCCATGGTGCTGTTGAAGCCACCCTTAATGATGGAGATGCCCCTCTTACCTCTCTCCATATATAAAGAGCGATAAACGGTATTAATATTAACTCAAGATAGAGTATTCCAGGATATTCAAAAAACATATCTAATCCCTCCCATTTTCTGCCTCCATTCCCTGTAAGAATGTCGCATTAACAAACCTGACAGCCGTAGGAACAGCTTCCTCATTTTCCTGTTGAGTTGCTTTATACTTGGCAAATTTTACAAGATCCGAAAGATTGAACAGAGCTTCCAGTTCCTTGTATTCCTTCGGTTCTATCTTAAATTCGGCTATCATTTCAAGTATTTCTGCAGAAGTCTTCTCCATAGTCTGGATTCCATATCGTCTTTCCAAATAAAGACGAATAGTGTCAAAAATTTCAGTATAATATCTTTTCTCCTGATTATTCTGCCATAATTTTTCTGATCTTATTCTCTCAAGGTCTCTCAATGCCAAAATGTGAGGAGGATCGTCCGGAGTCTGTTTCGTAAACACAGACCTCATCCGTCTTCTGTTTTTTATGAATTTATAAAGGATAAAGCACAATGCTATTATAGCTACTAGAATTCCAAACCACGGAAGAAATTCCCCGACAGTATATTTATAAGTCTGTTGTCCTTTAATATCAAAAGGTTTAAATGATGTTGTATCAATCTGGATTGTTTTGACCTCCAGTTTTCCTGCATCATACCATACTGTATCTATTGAACCGTCAGCTCTGTTCAGATATGCGGGAAACGGAGGTATTACATACGAACCGCTGTCAAATGAGGTTAATATTACCCTGGTATCCAGTTCCAGATTTCCATCACTGTTTGAAATAGTATCTGTCTGTGGTTGCCCGACTATCTCCACGCCTTGCGTAACAGGATTTTCCGGAGTCGGAAAAACAAACTTTGTACCTTTTGGTACGGTAGTTTTGAAATGCAGAACAGTCTGGTCTCCTATAAGAAGTGTATCTTTTTGGTCCATACGATTTATCTCTTGTTAAAGAGGGAAATTAGTCCCTTTACATAATCTCCGTCAGTTGCTATACTTACGGAATCTACCTTATATTTTCTAAGACATTGCTGAGTAACTGCCTGGATTTTACTGTTCCAGTCATTGAAATATTGACGTACATTTTTGCTGGAAGTGTCAACCCACTCTTCTTTGCCGGTCTCGGCATCACTGATTCTGATAAAGCCGACATCGGGCAACTCTCGCTCCCGGGGGTCATAAACAGATACAACAGATATATCATGTCTGTTGACTGCTATTTTTAAAGCCTCCTCATATCTCGGTTTAATATCTCCGTCAAGGTCAATAAGATCCGAGAGAAGAAAAGCCGTACACCTTCTCTTGATTGCATTGGTAAGAAACCTCAAAGCCCCTCCTATATCAGTTCCCTTGCTCTCAGGTTCAAATTCAAGCAGCTCACGTATTATCCTCAACAAATGACTTCTGCCTTTTTTGGGCGGAATGAATTTCTCAACATGATCACTGAAAAAAAGTGCTCCTACTTTGTCATTATTAGCTGAAGCTGAAAATGAAAGCACCGCGGCAATTTCAGTAATTAGCTCTCTCTTAAGTTTGTCTGTCGTTCCAAAAAGTCTTGAACCACTGACATCAACCAGCAACATCACTGTCAGTTCCCTCTCCTCTTCAAACACTTTTATATACGGAGAATTGAGTCTTGCAGTGACATTCCAGTCCATGCTTCTCACATCATCCCCATACTGGTACTCACGCACCTCGCTGAATGCCATTCCCCTTCCCTTAAAAGCAGAATGGTACTCACCTGCAAAAATCTGACGTGACAAACCTTTAGTCTTAATCTCAATCTTTCTGACTTTCTTCAATAACTCGCCGGTCATATTAAGGAACCTCCACTTTATTCATTATCTCAGTAATGATATTCTCAGTTGTTACATTTTCTGCTTCTGCCTCGTATGTGAGACCGATTCTGTGCCTTAAAACCTCATAGCTGACAGCTCTTACATCCTCAGGTATAACGTAACCTCTTCTCTTAATGAATGCATAAGCCTTAGCAGCCATTGCCATACTTATACTTGCACGAGGTGAGCCTCCGAATGAGATCAGGTCTTTCAAATTCTTAAGGTCATACTCTTCAGGAGTTCTGGTGGCATAGACTATATCCACAATATACTTCTCAATCTTCTCATCCATGTACACCTCTCTTACTATCTGACGTGCCCTGATTATATCCTCAGGTTTAAGGATAGTGTTTGCTTTAGGGAACGTTCCGCTGTTATTCATCCTGATAATAAGCTTCTCCTCCTCTTTTTTAGGATACGACACGACTACCTTTAGCATGAAACGGTCAACCTGTGCTTCAGGCAGTGGATATGTACCCTCCTGTTCAATAGGATTCTGCGTTGCCATTACAAGAAAAGGCTGAGGTAAAGGGAAAGTCTGGTCTCCAATGGTCACTTGTCTCTCCTGCATGGCTTCCAGCAAAGCTGACTGCACTTTTGCCGGAGATCTGTTAATTTCATCCGCTAATACAAAATTCGCAAATATAGGTCCCTTCTTAATTTGAAACTGCTCACTTTTCTGACTGTAAATCTGTGTTCCGATAAGGTCTGCCGGTAAAAGATCCGGTGTAAACTGAATACGGCTGAATTTCGCATCCATTGTTGAAGCAAGAGTATTGATGGCCAATGTCTTTGCAAGACCAGGAACACCCTCCAGGAGTATGTGCCCATCTGCAAGAAGGCCTATCATCAGATTCTCCACCAACTGCTTCTGCCCAACGATTACTTTGTTCATTTCAAGAGTGATCATATCTGTAAAAGCACTCTCTCTCTGAATCTTTTCGTTTAGTTCTTTGATGTTTACGGTTTCCATATTGTTTGATTTTGTATTTTTGTTCTATAAATTACAAATTTAGTCCAAAATTTAAGTAATGCGTTTTTTTATATCAATATCCTTCAGAGGTACTAAATACTGTGGTTGGCAGATACAATCCGACCAACTTTCTGTGCAGGAAGAGGTCGAAAGAGCTCTGTCCATCCTGCTCGGAGAAAAATGCGAAGTAACCGGTGCCGGAAGGACAGATGCCGGAGTCCATGCTGTCAATTATGTTGCCCATTTTGACTCTGACAACCCATTACCATTTATGGATATCGACAGAGTGATTTACAAAATAAATGCCATTCTGCCTGCTGACATTACAATTCATAATATATGTCAGGTTTCGTCGAATGCCCATGCAAGGTTTGACGCAATCAGCCGAAGCTATTGTTATTTTATTCACACCCATAAAGACCCTTTCCTTTCAGATTACTCATATTACTTCCCGTTTAATCTGGACTTGGACAAGATGAATAAAGCAGCTGAATATCTTCTTGGCGAACAGGATTTTACAACAATGGCAAAGCTTCACTCCACAACGAAGACAAATATATGCACAGTTACAGAGGCATTTTGGGAAGCAGGAGCACCTATGGGTATTACTCCACTTTCACCAACTGCTTTCCAGGGAGTGACACCTTTCTGTCACGGCCAAAAAATCGATGAATCTGCCACCTACTGCTTCAATGTGTCATCAAACAGATTTCTCAGAAATATGGTCCGTGCCATTGTCGGCTCTTTACTGGAGGTAGGCAGAGGGAAACACGAACCTGAATGGATAAAAGAAATTTTAGAATTACAGAACCGTAACATAGCCGGCAGTTCTGTTCCCGGGCATCCGCTTTTCCTCACAAAGGTCGATTATCCGTATAAAACATTCTAAAAGAAACAGATATAATTCATAACAAGAGTAAACATGAAAAAGATTGCATTCCTGTTCTCCGCACTGCTTTTTATGGCACAGAGTCAATATAGTACAGCTCAGGAACAAATTGTTGTTCCCAAAGCCGTCACGAGAGCTTATGAAAAACAGACAAGACAGACAGACGGGAGGCCCGGGAAAATGTACTGGCAGAACAAGGCCGGGTACGACATACAGGTTGATGTGGATGTAAAGAACAAATTAATAACAGGTCATGAAATAATACGCTATGAGAACAACAGTCCTGACTCAATTTCATCCATTGTCATAAGGCTATATCAGGACATATTCAAAAAAGGGGCAAACAGGAATTCCATAGTAGATGTTAATCCGGGGGACATAACAGAGGGTGTAAGAATAAAAGAGTTGAAGATAGGGGGAAAAAGTGTTGCCACTACAAACAATCCCGGCATCAATAGAAGCGGGACTATCATGAAAGTCAGACTTCCAAGGAAGATTGCACCTAAAGAGAAATCCGAATTTGAAATAGGTTGGGAGTTTGATTTCCCTGCACACACATTAATAAGGATGGGAACCATAGACAGTTCCAGCCTTTTTGTGGGACAATGGTATCCGCAAATAGCGGTATATGATGATGTTTACGGTTGGGACAGCAGATCCTATAACGGAATGGCGGAGTTTTACAATGATTTTTCTGATTTCTCTGTTGAGATATCGGTCCCTGATGGATTTATCGTATGGGCAACAGGAAAATTAGAGGATATGAGCGAGGTGTTACAACCTCATTATTGCGATTTGTATAAAAAAGCCATAGAGTCCGAAAAAGTTATGAATGTCATTACCGAAAATGATCTGAAAAAAGGAGAGATTACAACCGGCAAAAACATCTGGAAATTCAAAGCTGAAAATGTAAGTGATTTTGCCTTCGGCCTAAGCGATCACTATCTCTGGGATGTATGTAGTGTTGAGGTGGATAAGAAAAGTAAAAAGAGGACTATTGTAGGAGTTGCATACAATGCCAAATCGCCAAATTTCAGTAAAGTAGCAGAAATTGCGAGAGAGAGTGTAAGATCACTCTCTAAGGATTCTCCCGGAGTTCCTTACCCTTTTCCATATCTTACCGTATACAATGGGGATTTTGGCATGGAGTATCCTATGATTACAAATGTCGGAGCTGAAAGCGATTTTGGAATGACTGTTTACGCCAATTCTCATGAAATTGCACACGCTTACTTTCCATTTTATGTGGGTACAAATGAGACCAAAAACGGATGGCTAGACGAGGGACTTACCGTTTACCTCCCGGAAAAGATGCAGAAAGACCTTGACTCCACTCTCGATATTAAAGTCCATAATACCAAATCATTCTCAGCATATTCAGGAATGGAAGATGAGCCGGCCTTGATTACACCTACATTTTATCTGGATCCGAAGGTATACTTCTATTTAAACTATGCAAAAACGGAACAGGCTCTAAGAATGTTGGAAATAGAGCTGGGAAGGGAAACTTTTAACAAATGTCTTCTTCAGTTTATGGAAAGGTGGAAATATAAACATCCCACTCCTTATGATTATTTCAATACATTCAATGATGTATCCGGGAGGAATCTCGACTGGTTCTGGCTTGCCTGGTATTACCGCCAAGGAGGAATCCCCGACTTATCTATAAAAAATGTAACTCTCAAAAAAGGCAAAATAACAGTCCTAATTGAAAATAAAGGCACTCTTCCAATGCCGGTAATTATTTCATTATACAACAACGACAAACTCATTACCACAGTATTCAGACCGGCCGTTTTATGGCAAGAACATAATGAAATCTCAATATCTGTTAAAGATCCGGGCTTTATCACCCGTGTAGTATTGGGCAACGACACAATTGCAGATGCAAATAAGAGGGATAACGAGAAGAATATAGATTAATGTGAATGTTTTAAACTTTGGAATCCATTTATTGTTTAAATAGAAAAATAGATATGGACAACAATAGTTTTTTCGAGTTACATAACGGAGTTATGATTCCTGCTATCGGGTTCGGAACATGGCAGGTGCCTGATGGTGAAATATGTTACAATGCCGTTTCAAATGCCTTAAGGAGCGGATATCGCCACATTGACACGGCAAAAGCATACAATAATGAAAAAAGCGTTGGAAAAGCAGTCAAAGACTCCGGGTTAAGGAGAGATGAAATCTTCATCACATCGAAACTTCCGGCTGAAATAAAGAGTTATGAGGGCGCCCTGGAAAACTTCAACAAAACTATGGAGAATCTTGACAGTGAATACCTGGATTTATATCTGATACATGCTCCCTGGCCATGGACAGAAATTGGGAAGGATTGCACAAAAGAGAATATCTCTGTCTGGAAGGCAATGGAGGAGATATACAAAAGCGGACGTTGCAGGGCCATTGGTGTATCAAACTTCAATGTGAAGGATTTGAATGCCATACTGGACAATGGTAAGATCAAACCTATGGCCAACCAGATAAAATATTACATAGGTAACACGCAGAAGGATATTACGGATTTTTGCATGAAAAACGACATCCTTGTTGAAGGTTACTCACCTCTGGCAACAGGAAAAATACTTGCTGACGGCCGTATTAAGGAAATTGCAGATAAATACAGAACAACATTACCCAAAATTTGTATACGCTATGTCCTTCAGAAAGGTGTGCTGCCTTTACCCAAATCTGTAACGCCTGAAAGAATTCAGCAAAATTTTGATATCAGTTTCACGATTTCAGGAGAAGATATGAAGTACCTTGACTCATTGCAAGACACCATAGTGGCCAGACAGATTGGGCATTAAGCTAAATATTTGGCAATCTCTCATTTAAGGGCTAACTTTGCCTGATGCTAACAGATATTCACAAAAAAGAGATAGAGAATCTTTATGCGACACCTATAGCTCAGCAGACTGCGTTCTGGTCTGTGGTAAAAAAACGACTTGGAGCATCTACCCTGGCAGTAAATTTTAAATCTAAAAATTCACTGATTTTTAATGTGACAAGGAGTGAATCCTCGGTATTGTCAGACATTTCGATTATAATCAAACAACTAAATAACAACAACTCCATTGCATATGTTCCTTATGGGCCTGAGCTTGAACCGGACGAGGAGTTTCAAGGGTTATTTCTTGAAGAGTTATCGGAGTCTTTAAAAGATTTTCTCCCAAAAGACTGCATTATGATCCGGTATGACCTCTGTTGGGAATCATACTGGGCAAAAGAACCCGATTGCTTTGACGAGAATGGCGTTTGGATTGGAGAACCGGCAAGAAATACGCAGGAGATGAGATTCAATTTCAACACAATTAACTGGAACTTTAAAAAGGCATATTACAACATTCTGCCTTCTAATACAATATATCTTGACCTCACATCCGATACAGATGTGATTTTAAACAGGATGAGAGCCAAAACACGATACAATATCGGACTTTCTCAAAGGAAGGGAGTGAATGTTGTGCAACTGGGCCTTGACAATCTTGACATTTGGTACTCACTGTATCAGGAGACTGCAATAAGAAACAGAATACTAATAAATGATATTAAGTATTTCGAGACTGTTCTCTCATCAAATGCAGACAATACAGAGTCCCCGGCAAAAGTATTCCTTCTTGCCGCCATGTACGACAAGACACCTCTCGCCGCAATGTTTCTGATCATAACAGGTCATAGGGGATCTTATCTTTATGGCGCCTCATCATCCTGGCACAGAAATCTTATGGCAACCTATGCGCTCCAGTGGGAAGCGATAAAAATATCAAAAGCCGCGGGGTGCTCTGAATACGATATGTTTGGCGTATCGCCGGGGCCAGATCCGTCACACCCTTTATACGGGTTATATAAATTTAAAATAGGATTCGGCGGAGATTTGTACCATGGACTTGGATGCTGGGATTATCCTCTGAAATTATCAGAGTATAATCAATTTATATCCTCAGAACTAAACAGTCAGGGTTTTCATGGATCATAAGTAAAAGTTGGGGACAGGGGTAACAAAATTTTATCTTTGCGTTACGAAAAAGGAAAGAGAAAAATGCAAAAGAGTGGTTATTCATTGTTGTTGCCGACAGGGATGTTGGAGTATTTTGAAATTACAGAAGTAAAAGAGAATGGAGATTCAGTAGATATTTATCTTACAGAGTTAAACATCGTTCCATGCGAGTATAGGAATGACAAGCTTCAGTCTAAGGGATTTTATGAAGAGATAACAATCAATGATTTTCCCATAAGAGGTAA
>Ga0265297_10001186_pt1 | contig 63495 bp, 56 predicted proteins | sample Munlanlwell13791_FD_192502 | JGI IMG/M metagenome (GOLD analysis project Ga0265297, IMG submission 192502) | Leachate microbial communities from a municipal landfill in Southern Ontario, Canada - Leachate well 137-91 | ecosystem: Engineered > Solid waste > Landfill > Unclassified | place... | reverse complement strand
CGGCTTGCCTAATAGCTAGCGATAAATATTCAGCTGCTTTTTTTTGGGGACGTATCGTTTATGCTGGCGGAATATTTATTTCTGTTTTTTATCTCCATTTTACAATTTCTTTTTTAAATATAAAAAAGAAACAGTCTTTGATAAGATTTACATATCTCACAGCTGCTCTAATCTCTATATTATTGCTTACAAAATACGGAATAGTAAGCGTATCCCCCAGATTTTATGTTAAATACTTTCCTGTGCCGGGAATTGTCGCGAATATTGGAATAACCTTTTTTTTGATTCTTGTATTATATTCTTTTTGGGAAATATTCGAAGCGTACAGAAAATCGTCTGGCGAGAGACGGAATCAACTAAAATATTTATTATGGTGTATGTTTTTTGGATTCGCTGGCGGATGCTCGCAGTTTTTCCTTTTTTATGGGATAAATATAATTATTTTACCTTTTTTAACTTACATTGGAGCAATTTATCCTGGTATCGCCACCTACGCTATCCTCCGCCACCATTTATTGGACATCAATATTGTTATTAAACGAACCGCTGTTTACTCTATTCTAGTAACGCTGATTACTGTAAGTTATTTTATTCTGATATATATAGTTGAATCTTCTTTTCGTGTTTTCGTTGGCTATCAATCTCTATCATTAACCATAGGTTTTATAATAGTATTTACCTTGCTCTTCCAACCTCTCAAAAACTTCATCCAAGCATTCGTTGACAAGTACTTCTTCAAGGGCTCTCAGGTAGCACTCGCCGAAGAGCTGCAAAAGGCACAGGAAGAACTAAAAAGAACTGAACGCCTTAAAGCAGTCGGCACTCTTGCTGCAGGTATGGCACATGAAATAAAAAACCCCTTAACCGGAATTAAAACTTTCACTGAATATCTTCCATCAAAGCAGGACGAACCAGGTTTCATTGATAAATTTCACAAAATAGTTTCTACGGAAGTTGATAAGATAAATTCAATAGTCCAGCAACTTCTTGATTTCTCGAAACCAAAACCATTGCAATTATGTAAAATTAATATTCATCAAGTCATAGATCAAACCCTTTCCCTGCTCAGTAATAATTTCATTAAATATAAAATTAAACTGATCAGGAATTACGATACGTCACTCCCATCTTTAGACATAGACCCCAATCAAACCCAACAGGTGTTTTGCAACTTATTCCTTAATGCTATTGATGCTATGAAAAACGGCGGACAATTAACCATCTCTACCATGCAAATCAATAATGTAGCACAAATAAGTATTAGCGACACAGGAAAAGGTATTAGCAAAAAAGACTTAGAGCATATTTTTGACCCATTTTACACCACTAAGGAAACCGGAACAGGTTTAGGAATGTCAATTATCTATGGGATAATCAAGGAGCATAAAGGCACCATCGAGGTAGAATCTAAAGAAAGCAAAGGAACGAGTTTTGTAATTAGGGTACCACTTATATAAATGCCCTGCTGCATCATATAGAAACTAATTAAAAGATGAATTTATTTACCCTGTCGTCAATTTGCGTATTTGTCACTAATATTCTAATGGGCATGCTCGTCTTCATAAAAGGAACCAATAAACGACTTTCAAGAATATGGACGTTTTTTTGCTTAGCCGCAGCTATATGGGGATTTGGTGGAATTATGATTTCAACAACTGTCTCGCAAGAAATAGCATTTATTTGGTGGCAGATAAGTGACTTGGGTATATTTTTTAGTCCAGTTTTCTATCTCCATTTCGTATCGATATTTTGTGAATCACATAATAAATTTTTTTTACGAGTTATTTATTTTACGACTTCAATATTGTTGATTTATGGTTTTTTATCCAAATATTTTCCTGGAGATATTTACTTTATTTTCAATCAGTTCTATTGGCCTTATTGGCCAGCAAAGAAAAACATAGTATTTCTTTTCTTGTATATCTTCCTTTATTGGTTTTTGCTCTTATATACCTTCCGTCTATTATCTATGCGTTTCAAGGAATCCAAGGGGATAAAAAGAAACCAATATACATATTTTATATTAGGTTCGATTATTGGCTGGATAGGTGGCGAGGCAAATTTTTTACCCACCTTTGGTATTCGTATTTATCCGTATTTTAATTTTCTTGTCGCATTTTATACATTAATATTTACCTACGCCATCCTCCGCCACCATTTGATGGATATAAATATTGTTATTAAAAGAACTGCAGTGTATTCTATTCTGGTCACTTTAATTACTGTCAGTTACTTTATTCTAATATACATAGTAGAATCTTTTTTTCGTGGTTTCGTCGGTTATAAATCCATATCTTTAACCATAGGCTTTCTAGTAGTATTCACCCTGCTCTTTCAACCACTTAGAAATCTCATCCAAGCATTCGTTGACAAATACTTCTTCAAGGGCTCTCAGGTAGCACTCGCCGAAGAGCTGCAAAAGGCACAGGAAGAACTAAAAAGAACTGAACGACTTAAAGCTGTGGGCACCCTTGCCGCAGGAATGGCTCACGAGATAAAAAACCCTTTAACTGGGATTAAGACCTTCACCGAATACCTACCTGAAAAATATAATGACCCTAAGTTTGTTAAAAAGTTTCATAAGATAGTAAGTATGGAAGTAAACAGGATAAATGATATTGTTCAACAGCTTTTAGATTTTTCTAAACCAAAACCTCTGAAATTACAAGAAGTTAACATTCATCGGGTAATTGACCAAACTCTTTCCCTGCTTAGCAACAGCCTCCTTAAGTACAAGATTGCGCTGGTTAGGAATTATGGTAGCTCCATATCCTCTGTATCGGTTGACCCCAACCAAATGCAGCAGGTATTCTGCAACCTTTTCCTTAATGCTATAGACGCGATGAAAGCAGGCGGACAACTAAGCATAGCCACCAAGACAGAATCTGACAACATAGAAATAACCATAAGCGATACCGGAAAAGGTATTAGCAAAAAAGACTTAGAACATATTTTTGACCCATTTTACACCACTAAGGAAACCGGAACAGGTTTAGGAATGTCAATTATTTATGGGATAATTAAGGAACATAAGGGGCAAATTCAAGTGGAAAACGGAAAAGATAAAGGGACGCAAATTATCATAACGATACCAAAATACGAATAGAAATACAGTTGATATTCGTTAGCACGAAAAGGAATAACAACTCATCAATTTGAAATTCGTGGAAATTTGCTTCGCGAAATTTATGGATATTGTTTGTAGATACTATTTTGATATGTCTTTTGCTTTATATGTGGAATTTATGAAGTTATTTAATTTTAACGCTAACTTGTCAGCTATAGATTTCATTTCGTTAAATTTTTCTACTCCTATTTTTTTCCGCTCATGTAATAATTCTAGCCAATGTTCGCAAGCTTCACCTAATGATGCACGCGCATTGTAGTAAAACTTAATTTTATCCAAATAATGATAACGTTTATAACCTTCAGCTATATTTGCACCTATTGAATCAACTGATTCTATAAATTGATTACCCATAATAATTTTATCACTCATGCCTAAAGCCTCATATATTTCCCATCCCATCTCCGACAATTTTCTGGCTAATTTATAAACTTCTAAATCCCTTAAAAGGATATAGCTTTTCATGCAATCAATTTCAACCAATATCTATAAATTTCTATTAATTTCAACTAGAGTTTCTCGCTATTTCTTCGGCAATTCAATTATAAACTTCGTCCCCTGCATATAAGCAGATTCAAACCAAATCCTGCCTTTGTGGTTTTCTACAACGATTCTTTTAACCACATACATACCAATACCGGTTCCTGATTTATATGAGGATTTTGTAGTAAAAAACGGGGCAAATATTTTTTGCTTAGCTTCATCCTTGATGCCAACTCCATTATCAGAAATTTCTATACGGTAGTTAGCGCTACCTTTTGTTAGTTTGAGTTTAATCAAAGGTGTAAATTTTTCTTTGTCCGCTTCAGTAAGGTAATGTTTTTTTTCAATGCTCGCTTCGTAAGCATTGTCAAGGATATTATACATTGATTCCATAATTTGCGCTTTTACTCCATAAATCATATCGCAATTATCCAAATTGATTTCCAAAGGAAATTCCTGAAGCTCATGTTTTATTTTAAGAAGCTCAAGGGAGGCATCCAAAACTTCCCTGAATGAAAAATGAGAAAAAAATGTTTCTTTTTCCTCAACGCGCGCATAGGTTAATATACCCCTTACTATTCCATCTGTCATTTTTACATTTTTTATTAAAGAATCTGCTATTTCAAGTGAATACTTAAAAGTTTTTTCCAAATCGGGATTTTGCTCAACAAATTCTTTATGCTTAGCTCTAAAATCTTCTATCTCGCATTTCAATTCTCCTGAAGCTATTGAAAAATGATTAAGCCTGTTTTTTATCTGGTGCGCAACTCCATCAGCCATTCCGCCTATAGAAGCTAATTTTTCAGCGTTAAATATTTTTTCCTGCGCGTTTTTAAATTCTTCAAAGAATAAACAGTTTTCAATAGTCATAGCTGCCTGATTGGTGAGTATTTTAAATACATTTATATCATCTCCAGAATAAGATTCACGATTGTTCTTTTCACCAAGGACTACAAACCCTAGAAGATTTTCTTCAATTAAAGAAGGTATAATCAAACTTACACGTTTCGGAAAAGCCAACGCACTTCGCACGCTAAGAGGGAGTTCTTCATATAAATAAGGTTCTTTGTTATTTTTTAAAAGTTTAATAAATGCGCTGTCATAAGAAAATTCTAAGGTATAACCACTTGCGCCAGAATCACGTACTGCTTTTAGTCTGTATGTCTTATGTTCCTTATCGTCAAGAAAAATAGCAGCAAAATCTATTTTTACGATTCGCTTGAGAATGCAAACAATGAGTTTTGATAATCTGCTTAAATTATGTTCTCTTGCCATTCCACTTGCTGCCTGAAGTAATAATTTTTGATAACGCTTTTGCTCTGCCAAAAATCTCTCTTCAACTCCTCTTCGTATCTGGTCATAAGCTAAAGGAGCGATTGTTGCAAAAAATGTCATAAGGCCAACTGGCGCAAGCCACCAATGCCTTCCCCATATTGGATACAGCACTGGATACATTCTGTAGGCAAAAAAGAAAGGCACACCCAATAAAAAGGTATAACTGACCAAAAATGCAGTTGTGTGGGAGATAAAAATGCGAATATCCATGAGACGATACTTAACAATTGCATATCCATATATGAGAGGGAAAATTATCATAAAAATAAAACCAAAAGGATATATGTTTATTCCATAATTCGGTAAAAAATCAACGCTACCAAAACTACCCAACAAAGAACCCAAAAAGACATACTTAAATTTCGCCCTTTGGATGGAAGAAAGGTTATTTTTTCCATTCCAAATTTGCAAAGAAAGCATAACTATTGGTGATGCAAAAAGTAGAGTAGAGAAAATCAAAAATAAGGGGTGCCAGAATAAAGCTGGTTTTGCATAATACCCCCAAGGATATTTATAGAAATCGTGTAAAAATTTATCTGAAAAAAGAATCAAACCCGCGAATAAAAAACTTACAGACCAATTAAAAGATAAAATGAATTTTTGTCTTTTTCCAGTTATTTCCTTCATCATCAAATAATTAAAGCAATAAAAACCTGAGGGAATAAAAACAATGCTTGCATAACAAATCTTTAGCCAAAAAATAATCTCTCTCTCTGTTTTGCTGATTGTTACTAAAGAATAGGTAAAAAGCCAAAGAAAGATTGATAGGCATAGAACAAAAAGAGAAAGATTAGTTTTTGATTGTTTATTCTTCAAGAGGACAAGAAAACCAAATAATAAAATTAGGAAGGAGGATATAATATGCGAAAAAAAAGTAAAACTCATTACTTATTTACCTTAAATATCATGGCTGAGTTAAAACCACCAAAACCCCAATCGGTTTTCATGAAAGTATTAATTTTTGTAGACTGAAGTTCTTTGACAAGATTATTTTTGATCTTCAGTTTTGGATCGGTAATTTCACAATTTAATATCGGGGGTAATATTTTATCTTTCAACGCCAATAGCATGATCCCTGTTTCCATAATCACATTGCCGCTAATATTATAGCCAATATAAGGCTTTAAAGCTGTAATTTGCGGTCGCGCATCTTTTAAATCAAACATTTTAGTTATCATTTTTGACTCAAAATTATCAGAAATTTGAGTCCCTGCTCCGTGAGGCACAACTAGCTCTATTTTATCTGGAGTAATTTCACATCTTTTAATAGCATTGCATATCGCTTTATAGTAAGAATCTCCCGCCAAAGGAGGGACTACAACCTTCCAACCATCAAAATTAAATCCTCCACCCAAGTATTCGGCATAGATATTAGCATTTCTTTTTCGTGCATGTTCTAAGTCTTCTAATACGAAAGCACCACCACCTTCTCCAAATATAAAACCATCTCTATCCGCAGCAAAAGGTTTAATCTTACCGTCCTTTGCATACATTTGTAATGAATCAAACCACATATATTTTAAAAAGTCAGACTTTTCTGCTGTGGCCACTATCACGGTATGAGCTAACCCACTCTTAATCATTTGACTAGCTGACTCTATCGCATAAGCGCCAGTAGCGCATCCGTTGTTAACAAACAATGGAAAACCATGAAAATTGAATATTTTTCCTACATTATGCAAAAACATAAAAGTATGTAAATCGAATGCTTCTGTGACCCCCAAATTATAGAAAGTTTCAAAATTGATTTCATCTTTGAACTTTTTATTTTGCCTGTCCGGATCAAGCAAGAAGTCAAAAATTTTTTTCATAAAAGCTTCTACGCCTGGATAGACATTCCCCAAGATGAATCCAATTTCATTATTATCAGAATCGTAGGTCAAGCGAGCATCATCAATAGCCATTTTTATAATAGCTAAAAGGTAAGTTAAGTCATCATTTATGTCGTTTCCCACCTTCTCTAAACTCTTTAAACATTTTAGATCGAAATTGATATCTGTGAAATGCAAAGGTGGGATTGAATGGACAAAAGAGCTATATTTTCTATCACTCTTTACCCAACATTTTTCAGTAATATTTATATTTTTAGCGATTAAATTCTTGCAAATATCATCTTTCTTGTAACCAAGAGAAGTCAACAATCCCATACCAGTAATTGCAATCTTTTTTTCACTCATGTTTTTCACCATTGCTTTTGCGGTAGTTCTCCGCAAGAGCTCACTAAACCAGTTACCCCTGTTATAAGTATTGTTTTTTGCCCCATTTTTACCGCCGCCTTTTATTAATTTATAAATGAAAAACTTAGATGAATACGTGTAAAGATATCAAAAATTGCCAAATGACTTAAGGTTAACAGGGTTTTCCAAAAACAACACAACAATTGTTGCCGCCGAAGGCGAAACCGTTATTTAGGACTTTGTTAAGCTTTATTCTTCTGGCTTTATTAGGAATACAATCTATGTCGCATTCCGAATCAGGAGTTTTAAAGTTAATGGTAGGAGGGACAACTTCGTCTTTTAGGGCAAGGCAACAAGTAAGTGCTTCCAAAGCGCTTGCTGCGCCCATAGTGTGCCCCAGCATTGATTTTATGGAGCTGACAGCCACTTTTCTGCCGCCAAAAACTTCGTTTATGGCGTTAGATTCTTCTTTGTCGTTCTGGACTGTGCCAGTTCCGTGAGCGCTTATATAATCTATCTCATTGGGTGAGATATCTGCATTTTTTATGGCTTTTGCCATGGCCTTTTTTATTCCTATCCTGCTTGGAATTGTCATATTGTAAGCATCGCAGGATAAACCATATTCCAAAATTTTCGCATATATTGGCGCGCTTCTTTTTATTGCTCTTTCTAAAGATTCTAATATTAAAATACCTGCGCCTTCTCCAAGAAGCATTCCCTGCCGGTTTTTATCAAACGGAGAGCAAACTTCAGGTGACATTGCGTATAATCTTTGAAAACCCTGGAACGCCACTCTTGACAATGCCTCAGCGCCGCCAACTATCGCAAATTCTATTTCACCTTTTCTTATCAAATCAAAACCATAGCCTATTGCATAATTACCCGCAGCGCAGGCATTAGGGATTAAAACGTTCTCGCCTTTTGCTTTAAAGAAATAGCCTATACTCCTTGCAATTGAAGGAGAAAATGTATTTACCAAAAGTTGCTTTGTAATTTTATCCCACTCCTCCCGAATAAACATTTCTCCGGAGAAATCTATAACGCTTGATTCAGCCATGGTTGTTCCAATAATTACGGCTAATTTTTTTGTTTCTATATCACTTAACGGGAAGTTGGCATCTTCTAAGGCGAGCTTAGTTGCAGCTATGGCAAATTGGGAAGCTCTTCCTATAAATTTTGATATGCTTTCGGGTATGAAATCAGATGAGGTAAAATTTTTTATTTCGCCGGCGCGGTGGCGTTTGAATTTGGAAGTATCAAACAGCGTAACATCGCTTATGCCTGATTTCCCTTTCAGCGCATTTGCCCAGAATTCTTCCCTTCCTATACCTATTGATGAAATTGCACCGAGACCAGTTACTACGACCTCTCTATTCATATTTTGCTATTATGTATCACGTCGCACGCAACACGTATCACGTCTTTTAATCTCTATTTTATTAACGAGCTACCTGAGGCGTGTACGTGTGACAAGTGTCCTTACTTTTACTTGTCCGTGCTATTATTCAAAATCACTCCAAACATTATTTTCGCTTCTGTAGCTACTTCCCCATTAACTTTTGCTACAGCAGTAACTACACCGGCGTTATTTACTATTTTTTCTTTATGAACTTCTATTATAAGCTGGTCGCCCACAGTTACAGCTTTTTTAAATTTTGCTTCTACCTTGCCAAGATAATATGTCGGGTGTTTATTTGCAATTTCAGGTTTAATAGCAGCAAAACCTATAATGCTTGCCTGCGCCATTGCTTCAATCATAATAACGCCAGGCACAACAGGCTTACCCGGGAAATGCCCGGTAAAAAAATAATCGTTTGCAGTGAAATTCTTAAGGCAGGTTACATTGCCTGCTGCCACATCTATTGATATAACTCTATCAATAAATAAAAAAGGGTATCTTTGCGGCAGTATCTCCTGAATTTTATTTATATCCCAAATTCCTTCCATATAAAAATCCTTGCATTAATATGCACGAATTAAAAACTGATTTATTCGTGGTAATTTGTCTAAAATTCGTGTTAATTTGTGCCCTCATTTTACAATAAGTTTTCCGATTAAGTCGTAAATATTTTGCAGGGAACGTATGTTAGGAATTTCCCCTTCAGGTATAATGACTTTATATTTTTTCTCTATGGTGGCTACTATTTCAAGCGCCATCATGCTGTCAATGCCTAAGTCTTCGCTGAATTTGGCATCATCTTTTATTTCCTCCGGACTTTTTTCCGCAATATCAGCAACTAGTTTTTTAATCTCTGCTTTGTAATCACCAATGTTTGAAACGTCTGACATAAATCCTCCTTTTACTTTCAGATAGCGAGTCCGCCATCTATTTTTATTGTTTCTCCTGTTATATACGCCGCTTTGCCGGACGCCAAAAACACACAAATGTCAGCGACTTCTTCAGCTTTCCCCAATCGTTTAAGCGGGATATTTTTTAGAATTTCTTTTTTTATGTCTTCGCGAAGCGACCCAACCATGTCTGTTTCAATAAAACCGGGGCACACTGCATTTACCCTGACATTTTGCGCTGCCACTTCTTTTGCCAGCGCCTTTGAAAAAGCAATTATGCCCGCCTTGGACGCGCTATAATTTGTCTGTCCCGGAAGCCCGACAATGCCGCTTACAGAGCTCATATTTATTATGCAGCCTTTTTTCTGCTTTAAAAATGTTATGATTGCGGCTTTTGTCATGTTAAAAGTCCCGTTAAGGTTTGTGTTTATAACATCATGCCACTCCTCAGGAAGCATCATAAAAAATGCCTTATCCTTGGTAATGCCTGCGTTATTAACCAATACATCTATTTCTTTGAAACGCTCAATTGCCTTTTCAACCACGCTGCGGCATTGGTTATATTCACGCACGTCTGCCTGCAAACACAAACATTCTACACCTTGCTTTTTAATTTGAGCGGCCAATTCGTCGGCTTCTTTTTGGCTCCTGTTAAAAGTAAAAACTACGTTGGCCCCGGCATTTGCAAAAGCAAGGCAACAGGCTTTGCCTATGCCTCTTGAACCACCGGTAATTATTGCTGTTTTACCTTTTAAATCATTCATAAAAGCTTTCAGATTTCAGATGTCAGTTTTCAGCTTTAATAAATTTCTGAAATTTTTGCTCTTTCATTTTAGCTGATTGCTGAAGGCTGATGCCTGACATCATATCTCTCCAACACACAAGCACTATTATACCCTCCCGGGCCGAAAGAAACAACTAAAGCTAATTTTACGTCTTTTTTTTGCGCTTTATTCGGAACGCAATCAATATCGCATTCAGGGTCTTTTCCTTTATAGTTTATTGTAGGCGGTATTATATCGGTTTTCATTACTCCAACGCAGGAAGCTATCTGCAAGGCTGCGGAAGCTGAGAGTGTTTCTCCTACCATTGATTTGATGGAACTTACCGGTATTTTTGAGAGACTATCGCCGAATATTTTCTTCAAAACTTTTACCTCGGTTTTATCCACTTCAAGCGAAGAATTGGCGCAGCTTGAAATATAATCTATGTCATTTGTAGCAACGCCTGCCTCATCTAAAGCTTTTACTATTGCTTTTTCAAGGCCTTCTCCTTCAGGATGAATTTTTGCTATTTTAAAGCCGTCAAAATAGCAAACAACACTTCGTATCTTTGCAAGGATATCAGCTTGGCGCATTTTTGCCTCTTCAGCGCGCTCCACAGAGAAAACAGCAGCAGCTTCCGAAAGTAACGGCCCGTTCCTGCGCTTGTCAAATGGGCAGCTAAGCGCTTGCCCGTTTATTCCTGCCATGTAATTCAATTTATAAAAGCCAAAAAACAAGGAAAGCGCCAGCGATTCAACTGCTCCGCACAAAACTGTCTTTGCCTTTCCGGTTTCAAGCGCCATAAGCGAATACTTTAAAGCTTCAAGACCGGAAGTGTATCCGGTAGTTAAAGAAGCGTTAAACCCCTGAATATTAAAACGGATAGAAACCTGAGAAGATGCTGCGTTTAAAACAGTTGAAGGAAAAAGCGCGGGGTTTGAAAAATCCAATCCTTCCTTGAGAACTTCCCTGTCAAATTCAATCATTGACCACAAGTGCGGAAACGTTGTGCCGGTTACAACTCCTATGTCATCAGTATTTGATTCGGTTATTTCAAGGCGGGCGTCACTAAGCGCGAGATGTGCCGCAGTCATCAAAAACAGCGAGCTTCTGTCCAAATTGCGCAGCCCTTTCTGTCCAAGAAAAACCTTGGGGTCAAAATTTTTAATTTCTCCGCCCAACTTAACGGAAAATTTATCCGTTGAGAAAGACTCAATGTTTGAAATTGCAGAAATGCCATTTTCCAGCGATTTCCAAAACGCCTCTTTTCCTATGCCGCTGGGGCTTACTACGCCTAATGAACTTATTACAAATTCCTGTTGCATTATTATGTTTTTGTTTTTGAGGACGGATTTCACGGATTACAGCAGATGCAACGGATAAATTCATTAACAAATTCGTGACATCCGTAACCATCTGTCTGCATCTGCCCACGAAAGGTTTCCCACACCCCTTATGGATTTTACTATTTTAGCGTAAAATCGTATTTTGTAAATACGTAGATAGCCGTAAACGACAGAAGTTGATAAAAAATAAGGATAAAAATACAACTGTATTTCTATGTATTTCCACTGTATTTCTGCTGCATCTCTATCGTATTTCTATTTATTTCAATTACTTTAAAATCTATTTTTAATAAATCCCCTTGGAAACCTGCGATTAGCTGCGTGAAAACGCTTTCACAAACACCCCTAAAAAGCATTGAATATGCATAGACAAAAATGTTATTTTTTATATGAGGGCTCTCGTAAGGGAGCCAAAGCCACGGACCCTCTCCCTGCTTTTTGGGGGGAGGGTGTTTTTATTTAGGCTACGAGAGTTACGGACGTTACGAAAAGTTACATTTAGAACTCTGATTTTGTCTAACCTTCGTAACATTCGCAACTATTCAAGGAAAACCTTCCCTAAATGCTCCGCTTTTAATGCCCTCAAAGCCTCTTGCACTAGCTGTCTATTTTTGGTATTTTTGTGCTGGATAAGCGCTCTTTGCATTTTTCTTTCCTTAAATGTCTTTGCGCTATAAACGTGTTTACCGGTAAACGGGTTTATACTTGTATAATAAAGGCATGAGGCTAAAGTCATCGGCAAAGGTATAAAATCCTGAATCTGCTCTGGATTGATTCTTCGTTTAGAAAGATACAAAGCAAGCTCAAGCGCTTCCTTTAGGCCCGACGATGGATGGCTTGTTATGAAATAATTAACAAGATAAGTTTTCTTCTTTATTTTCGTATTTATCTTATTAAGTTGTTTTAGAAATTTTTCATATGAAGATATATTGGGCTTATTCATGCTTTCCAGAACCGCATCAACCACATGTTCGGGCGCAACTTTCATCTGCCCGCTTATATTGAATTTACAAATTTGAGTTAAATACTCCTCGGCATCGTCTTCGGCTAACAAATCGTACCTAAAACCGCTGCTTATAAAAACATGCTTAACGCCGGGTATTCCTGCTATTTTTTTGTATAAATCCAGGCTCTTTTTGTATCCTAATTCAAGATTTTTGCATTTGGAAGGATTAAGGCAGCTTTTGCTGTCGCAAAACCCGGATTCTTTCCAGCGGCTGCAGCTTGCCTGATATAAATTTGCTGTTGGCCCGCCTATATCAGTTATTGTTCCCTTAAAATCTTCCATTCTGGAAATCAACTCTGCTTCCTTAAGGATAGGCTCTTCGCTCCTGCTCTGGATAATGCGGCCTTGATGCATGTAAAGCGAACAAAAACTGCACATACCGCAACAGCCTCTGTGGGATGTTATGGAAAACCGCACAGTTTCAAAACCCTTGACTCCGCCAAGCTTGTTGTATGCAGGGTGCCAATTACGCGCGTAATTAAGTTCGTATATGCGGTTTAGTTCCTTTGTTGACAACGGATACGCAGGCGGCAATTGCACGATAAACCTATCAGCGTGTTTTTGGACTATTACTTTTGCGCTAAAAGGATTCATTTGAGAATAAATCTCACGAAATGCTAAATTGTATTTATTTTTATCTTCTTTAATTTCCTCAAACGAGGGGATAAGTTTGTGCTCTTTCAAAAAAGTTAAATCTTTTCTTATAATAACCGTTCCGCGTATGTCATTAAGTGTTTGTATGTTTTCTCCGGCCTTAAGGCGTTTTGCGATTTCAAGTATTTGTGTTTCTCCCATTCCATAAACAAGAATGTCTGCTTTTGAATCAAGCAATACTGAACGCCTTACGTCATTGTCCCAATAATCATAATGAGCGAGCCGGCGAAGGCTGGCTTCCAGCCCGCCTAAAACTATCGGGCAATTTTTATACGCTTGCTGAACTTTGTTTGCGTAAACTATTAAAGCTCTATCCGGCCTAAGCCCGGGTTTTGAACCCGGGGAATAATCATCTAAACTCCTTAGGCGTTTGTTGGCGGTATAATTTGCAACCATTGAGTCAACATTTCCTGAAGTAATCGCGAAGAAAAGTTTAGGCCGGCCTAACTTTAAAAAATCATCCAGGCTTCGCCAGTTGGGCTGCGCAATAATACCCGCCTTAACACCTTCCGACTCAAGAACCCGGCCGATAACAGCTGCCCCGTAAGAAGGATGATCAACATACGCGTCACCGGTTATGATAACTACATCAAGCTGGCTTAAGCCCATTTTTTTTAAATCCTGCTGGTTAATAGGTAAAAAATTCATAACTGTTTTTAGGATACGGATGTTTCGGATTGTTACGGATGCATACGGATTAATCCATCCGTGGAATCCGTAGCCATTCGTCTGAATCCGCGCTTACATTTATTCCTCATAGGTAAAAAATTCATAACTGTTTTTAGGACACGGATGTTTCGGATTGCTTAAGAGGTTCTTTTTCGTATTTATCCTTCCAGTAAAAATAAATTATAATGGCAATAACGGACGCAAGCGCAATTTTCAAAAAAACCATATTCATATTATAATTCAAGTTAATTAAATTGAAATAAGTTTTTAGGTTTGCTCGCAGATGGTTGCGACTTAAAGTAGATGCTTTATCCGTGGCATCCGTAACCATCCGTTTGCATCCGTTCCTTATGCTTGTTATAATTACTTTATGAAAATCCAAATACAAAAAATCGTTTATCCCGGAAAAAGTTTTGCTAACCAAAATGGCAAGGTAATTTTTACAGACGAAGGCCTTCCCGGAGAAATAATTGAAATAAAGCTAATTAAGGATAAAAAGAATTACTCTGAGGCAGAAACATTAAATATTATCAACGCTTGCGATAAACGGGTAAAGCCGTTATGCCCGCACTATAAAATATGCTCCCCTTACCAGTATATAGATTATTCTTATCAATTAGAACTTAAGGAATCCCAAATAAAAGAAATTTTTTCCCGTACTTTAGGAAGGGAACTTAAAAATTTCCAAGTAAAGCATTCGCAAAAGATATGGGGATACCGCAACAAGCTCCGCCTTCATCTATTATGGAAAAATAATACCGCTGTTTTAGCCTACCACACACCAGGCACACATAATAAGTTTGTTCCAATAGATAAATGTTCTCTTGCTTCGGAAAATATGAATAATTTATTTTCGGTTTTAGCAGGCATCATTAACGAATACAAGCTTAAGTTTATAGAAGAAATTGAAATAAAAGAAAATAGCCTGTCAAAAATGCTTCTGGTTATTTACGGCGAAAGTGCCATTGACTATAAGAGTATTGGTGAGCGTTTCAAAGAAATTACAAATGAATTTGCAATAGACGGAATCGTATATATTTCAAAAAAATATTTTGAGGAAACTATTCTATATGGAAAAAATTATATCGGCGAGAAGATAGGAAATAAAACTTTTCATATCGGCGCGCAATCATTCTTCCAGATAAATACCGATATGCTTGGGCTGCTTATTTCGGATATGAACGAAGCAATTAAATTAAGCAGCTTTAAAATAGCTGCTGATTTGTATTGCGGCATAGGGACATTCGGCATAATTTTTGCAGGTAAAGCGCAAAAGATGCTCGGCGTAGAATTGCTTGAAGAAAATATTTCATTTCTTAAAGAAAATATAAAACTAAATCACATAAATAACTACATTTTATATAAAGGCGCAAGCGAAAATCTTATATCCAAAATATTGGAAGAAAAATTAGATACTTTGATAGTTGACCCGCCGAGAAAAGGAGTCGGAAGAGATATTTGCGAAAGTTTACTGAAAGCAGGGCCTAAACATATTTTTTATATATCCTGCGACCCAATAACATTGGCAAGAGATTTAAAAATACTTTTGCAAAAATACGATTTGGCAAAAGCTTATGGCTACGACTTCTTCCCCCATACCCCGCACATAGAAACTTTTACTGTTTTAGACAGGAAATAGTAACATTTGTTGGTTACGTTTTACGGTTATGGTTGCGCGGCTCGTCTCGTTTAAAATGCAGTTTTAACTGGGTTCGTTTCGGTTGTGTCCCACGTCACACGTATCAAGTGCCACGTCTTTTTTTTGATTCTTCTTTTTTGACGTGTTACCTGAGGCGTGTACGTTAAACAATACAAATTTCTGTTACCACGACAATTACTGCGGCTGATAGCATCGTTACATCAACCGTTACGACCATTGGCTTGATGCGAGAGAGTTTCTTTTAATGACTGCATTATAAATTCTGCATCTTTATCCTTAAGAAATACGCTGGTAGATAAAGTTAGCTGCCTTTTTGAAAAATCACGCGCATTATTGCAAGCTTCATAGCCAAGCGCCTCTTTAAGGTAAGAATAATCGCAAATAGCATTAAGATAAACAATTGAAACTCCAAGGCCGCAGTTGCCTATTTTTTTAAGCACCGCATCTCTTTTTTCTGCTTTATCAAAAAGAAGAGTCAGAAAAGGGTATGTTGAATACCCTTCAGCACCTTCTTGCATTGCTATAACTCCTTTTATTTCACTTAAAGCTTTGATGTAAAATTCTGCTTTTCTTCTTTGCTCCAAAATTTCTTTTTCCAAACGATAGAAACTCTTATGCCCGAGTAATTTTCTAAAAGCAGATACGCTATGCGTATCAAAATTTACATCATATTCCTCGCCAAAGGCCTTAGCCTGATTTTTCTTGAAATGCCAGAAAATTTGCGGCATTTTAAAGACGAACCAAAAAAGCTGCGGCCTGTAAAAAACCCAGTAACCTAAGAGTTCGGCTATTTTAACAATCTCTGAAAGGAAATTTCTATGCACTATCGCTTTTATAGTATCAGAAACAACAGTTGAATATTCCTTTCTGTTTACGAGAAGCACTCCTCCTTCATATATGGTAAGCCCTTTGCCCCTGCAAAGGCTGAAAAAAGAAAAATCACCAAGTGTGCCGCATTTTTTACCTTTGTATTTTGCGCCTAACGCATGAGCGCAGTCTTCAATAATAAAGATTTTGCGGGATTCCGTTATTTCCTTTATCCTGTCAATATCTACCGCGATACCTCCCAGATGAACGGCAACCACAGCCAGAATATCTGTCTCTGCTGAGCATAAAACCCTAAGGCTATCATAATTAAAATCAAAATTATCTTTATTTATGTCGCATACTTTAATACGTAAACCAGCCTTTTGCGCGGCAAGTGCAACCAAAGGGCAAACATAGGAAGGTATAACCACTGTTTTTTTAGGGGAGGCTTTTTTGAGCGCTTCAAAAAGAAGATATAAGGCAGCAGTGCCTGAATATGTTATATAAACATCGCTTACGCCAAAATAGTTTCTAAAGTCCTCTTCCAGGCTGCTTGCAACCTGCCTTGAGAATAAATCTTTGGCGCAAAACTTCCAGCCGCCGGTTGGCGGAATTTCTTTAAAAATAGGCATAATTTTTCAGATTACAGATAGCAGTTTACAGATGACAGATAAGTCTTTATCCACAAAAGGCAATTTGCTATCGGAAATTAGTGGAAACAATGTAATTTTATGATAGAATATTTTTCAATGCGTTTCTGGTTTATATTATAACACCAAACCTAAATGTTCAGAAAAAAAATAACCTTCAAAATACTTTTGTTTTTAATTTTCTCTGACTTTTTAGAAACCTTATTGCAATTCTGCTTCAAAAAAAGCACTATAAATACGGAAAACCTAAGCATAACTGACTTTTACGATATAAGCCTATTTGTAAAAAGCGTTCTTTCTTCTTACTTTCTCTGGGCTGCTTTTATCTGTGTAATACTTGTTTTTATCATCTGGTCAACTATACTTTCAAAAATAGACTTAAGCGTTGCGGTTCCGGTTGCAAGCTTTAGCTACATTCTGGTGCCGCTTACCTCAATAGTATTTTTACATGAAAAAATAAATTCAACACGGTGGCTCGGTATATTTTTTATTCTTATGGGCATAATATTTACCTCTCTGAGCAGCAAAGAACGTATAGAGCATAAAAATGAAAGCTAATATTTTTTTAATTCTGGTGCTTATTACAATAAGCAATGCGTTTGACGCAATACGTGAGGTTTTTTTAAAATCAGCCGTAAACTCCGTAGGCGAATTAGGCAAGTCTAACGTTAAAAACGTTATCAGGTTCATATTAAAGCTGCTGCAAAAACCTAAAGTATGGGTAAGCTTTGCCTGCAGTATACTTTCGCTTTTCTTTTACCTTTTTGTCCTTTCCAGGGCTGAATTAAATTTTGCTTTTTCGCTGGATAGCATGCACTATATTTTTATAGCTTTTAGCGCGAAAATATTTTTGAAGGAAAAAGTCGGGCCGAAGCGCTGGTTGGGAACTGCCTTTGTTGTTATAGGAATAATTCTGGTTACGCTAAGTTAATACACAAACAATTCTGCCTGTAATTACCTGCGTTAGTTAACCCAAAAATTTTAAAGCAAATTCTGCGGCATCAAATCCGGAAATAAAACAAGCATGCACGCCTGCTCCAGGCCTGGTCCAGGCACCTGCAAGATATAAGCCCTTTACGCAAGTTTCCTGGCTGAGCCTTAGTATCCCGGATTGTTTTACTGAATGGCTGAAGCCGTATATTGCCCCTTCCGGGGAAAGTGTGTAGCGGTACATTGTCCGCGGGGTTGCGATTTCCATAACCTCAATGGATGAGCTAAGACCAGGAAGCAGTTTTTCTGCACGTTTTATCAGTTTGTCTGCAAGGCGTTTCTTTTTTTCCCTGTATTCGTCATCAGTTAAACCTTGCCAGTTTTTATATAAATCAAATGTCATAATAAGAAGCGTCCCTCTGCCTTGCGGCGCAAGCGACGGGTCTAATTGAGCGTGATCAACAATCTCAATAAGGCAGTTATCGCAGTCAGCGCTCACGTTGTTAGTGAAATTTTTATCATGGTCGTAGCTGGTATTTAAAGAAATCATAAAATTGCTCATTCCTAATGTTTTAGCGGGAACTTTTAATCCAAGATACACCTGAAACACAGAAATTGATTTTTCCAAACCAGCCAGCTCTTTATTGTATTTCGCTTTGATAACCGCGTCGTCAATCAATTCGCCCAAAGTCTCAATTGCATTGGCATCTGAAATCACTGTCTTTGCAACAAATTCTTCTCCCTTATCGGTTACAACCCTTTTCACGCGCCCCTTTTCAGTGATTATCGCCTTAACCGTTGTATTGTATTTTATTTCAGAGCCGTTTTCTTTTATTTTTTGAGCAATTGCCTTAAAAAGCTGGCTGTAACCGCCTTTTACATAGCAGGTTTGTTCAAAGTAATAGCCGCGCAGAATAATAAGAAAATAAAATGCGGAAAGCTCACTAGGTGGCAAGCCTACAAATCTCCATAAATCGCTGATAATGCTTTTAAGTTTCGCGTCTTTAAGGTATTTATCAAGAAATTCGCTGGCGGTAAGGCTTGAAAGCTTTATGATTTCAGGATAAAAAATCGGGCTTAATATGAGCTGAAAAATAAGAGGCCATTCCGAACCGCAGAATTTATCAAATTGCCGGAAAAATTTGTCCAGGCGCAAAAAAAGTTTATCTAAATTTTTAGATTCCTGGGGAAACTTTTCTTTAAGAAAATTCACGAAATTTTCTTTGCTAAAATCAACGACAAAATCGTGTTCAGGATAGATTATGCGGCAGAAATCTTTAAGCGGTATGAAATCTACCAATTTGGTAATGCCAAACTCTTTAAGAAAATTATAAAGTTCGCCCTTTTCCCCAAGGCTGTTTACGCAATGCATTGAGGACTCAAAAGTAAATCCACGCCGCGTAAATGTGGTTGCGCAGCCACCAGGCGCAGATTGCCGCTCAATAAGCAGGACTTTTTTCCTGCTTGCGGATAGTTTAAGCGCCGAGGCCAATCCGCCCGCGCCTGCGCCAATAACTATGGTATCGTATATCATTTTATTTATGTTATATTTTACAAGTTAGGACGAAAGCGCTACACATAAACGCAAGCAATTTTACTAATGAGTATCCATAAATTTTATCGCTTCCCCTGCGACACGCTCTTTGTCGTTATCAATTGTAATCATATGATAGGAATTTTCCAGGACAATAAGCGCTTTATCGGGTGAACCGATATTGTTGAATATAAGTTTTGCGTTTTTAAGGCTTGTCATATCGTCTTCTTTGGCATGCATTATAAGAATGGGCGTTTTTACCCTGGATAATTCTTTTTTTACGATTTTTGAAAATTGATGGTGCTGGTAAAGGCTCGCCAGCGGAAAAAACGGGCTTCCGAATAAAACAACTTTCGCGCTATTATTATTTTTTGCCGCATGACTGTAAAAAGCGTGAATTGTGCTGCGCAGGTTTTCGTCCTTAAGGCCGTAAGGAGAATTTTCACGTATATCTATTTTGTTACGAAAATACGGTATGTGCCAGGCAAGCGGAAGCAAAACCTGCCCCTTATGCACCGCCCAGCCGTCATAAAAAAATGTCGGAGCAAGCGCAACTATTCCGGCAACTTCACCGGGAAATTTTGCTGCGATATGTATTGCAACGAGCGCCCCCATTGAAAGCCCGGCAATAAAAATTTTCTCATATCCATTTTTAAGCTCTTTAAAATCATCTATACATAAAGCAACTATTTCCTGCCAGGTGGCGTTTTTAAGTTCTTCAAGGCTTGCGCAGTGATGCGGAAGGGTATTACAAAGCACAGTATAACCGGCTTTGTTAAAACTTTTTGCCAGATAGCGCATTTCGGAAGGAGTTCCGGTAATGCCATGGACAAGCAGAATTGCGTTTTTTCCGCCTTTTAGAAAAATTTTGTATTTTTCGTTAACTGGTTCCATATGAATTTTGTATTATATCATAAAGAAATGCGAATGACCACGAATGAAAAAATAATTTCTACGAATGAGAAACAGATTTATTCGTGCTCCAAAATTCGTGGTAATTCGTGCAAAATTTGATATACTTAACTTTATGCAAAACAACAGCCAGGAATTAATATTTAATATAACAAATACTCTGCGTGAGATACCGCAACAGGATTGGGAAAGGCTGTTTCCGGAAGATACGATTGAAAACTACGGCTATCATAAAACGCTTGAGGATTCCGGCTTAAAAGAATTCTCAATATACTATCTTACCGCGAGGCGCGAAAATAATTTAGTCGCAGTTATCCCTTTTTTTACGATGGACTTTTCCCTGACAACGCTGATACGTGGCCCTCTTCAGGGTTTTATTTTTTTCATACGCAAATTATTCAAACGGTTTTTGATGATACGCCTTATATTTGTTGGAAGCCCTACCGCAGAAAAGCTTTATGTCGGTATATCCCAAAAAGAAGACAAAACAAAACTAATCAGAGAAACTTTTGATAAGCTTTACGAGTTTGGACGGCTTCAAAAAATAAAAACAATTTCGGTTTACAACTTAACCAAAAAAGACGAAAACCTTGGTAAATATCTTGCCGGTAACGGCTTTCTGAAAATGGAAGACCTTCCTACGACACGCCTTGAAATAAAAGCAAAAACCCTTGAGGACTACATAAACACTCTGGGCTCAAGCACCAGGAAAGATATCCGGAGAAAACTGCGTAAATCCTCCGACCTTGTTAAATTGGAAACAGAAATTACCGATAATGTTGATAATGTAATTGATGAAATTTATAAATTATATATGAATAATTTTAACGACTCTGATATACGTTTTGAAATACTTACTCCGCATTTTTTTCTAAACATCTGCCGTAACATGCCGGGAGCTGCAAAATATTTTATTACACGGCACGAAGGAAAAATTGTTGCGTTTAACCTGTGTTTGATAAAGGGAGACACCTGCATAGATAAATTCATCGGCTTTGACTATGACTTTGCACTCAAGTACCATCTTTACTATACTACGTTTTGCCATAACATAGACTGGTGCATTAAAAACAATGTCCGTTTTTACCAACCAGGCCAGGGCGACTATGATGCAAAAATACGCCTGGGCGCTTCTCTTATCCCTCTTTTTATTTACATTAAAAGCTTTAACCCTCTGCTTAATCTTTTGATGAGGCCTATTATCCGGTTAGTTGAACCGAAAAAATTTGACCCTGCCTTAAAAGACCTTGCGAAATACAAAAACCTTCGGATTGAAAATTAAGCTATTTCAAAAACAAATCCAGAATTTTTAAATTAGTGGTTTCGTTGACGGCGGATATCTTTGCGGCATCAATATATTCGGCAGTTTGTTTTGGATGATCCAGAAATGAGAGAAAATTTTTTATGGGATTTTTAATTACTATTGGCGAATATTCCCCTGTAACATCCATACCGATGATATTTTTTTCTTCCTTTATGATTGAAAGGGCAAAAGATAGCCAATCAATGCTGATTTCGCCTTCTTCCCAATTCGTTAAAGCGTAGGCTTTAGACAAACAATCCTTATCTATGCTTACGTAAACATCATTCACCGGCATACGCCCCAATACTTCTTTTATGAAACTTGCACTTTTTTCCTTAAGGGTGGCCCAGCAAAGCGTTGACCCAAAAATACCCCTCTTAACCGTAAAACAATTAGTATCATTAAAATAACGGAAATATGCCTGTGATGGTTTTTTCTCGTAGGGAAAAATTTCAAGCTTCCCATTTTCCACGCTTTTAAGATAAGCCGTAGCTAAACCGCGCGCCGATAAATCATTTGATGACGGTCCCAGCAAAAGTATTTTTTTGATGTTCTCCATCTTGCTTGTTTCCGCAATCCATGAACCGCAGCTTATACAAGGCGAAACTCCATGCCAGTCGGGATGATTGTCAAACACTATCAGCCCCAGCGGCTTATTGAAAAAAGACAGCAACACTTTCGAAATGTGATGGAAATCTCCCGAACCGTAAAGGGTTATTGCGTTAGACGATGAGCCTGAAATGCGTTCTTTTACTACAGCTAAGCTCTTTTTTGTTGCGAGGTAACGGCAGGAAGATGCAATGTCCTTCAGGTCAATTATTTCAACGGAATACGGGGGATTTTTATATTTATTGATAAGGCTGGTTTGGACCGTAACACTTGCGTCAAAATCCAGTATGCGTACAGAATTCAGGCAAAGGGCGGCTTCAGGCGTCGAACACTTCATAATTATACCTGCAGATAAAAAGTTATGCCTTGAGTGCTTTTATCAGCGCTTCCTCGAAGAGCTCAATTGCCAAATCGATTTCGCGGTTTGTCATATAAAATGACGGCGCGAGAGTAAATACATTTTTATAATAACCGCCTACATCCAATATAAGGCCGCGCCTTTTCCCTTGGGCGGATAAGTTACCGCTTAAGCCAATTTCGCAGATTTTATCGGTAAGCTCACGGCTTGGAGTAAAACCATCTGCTTCGCACATCTCAACACGTAACGCAAGACCGATACCGTCTACATCGCCTATATTGGGGTATTTCTTTTGCAATGCCTTAAATTGTTTTACGAAATAATTCCCTTTCTGGTTGATGCTGGTTTCAAAATCAGAATCTTCAATGATTTTTAGAGTTTCAAGGCCCACGGCTGTCCCAAGGGTGTTTGAAGAAAATGTTGAATGCGTTGAGCCTGGAGGGAAAACTCCCGGGGAAATCAATTCCTCTTTGGCCCAGATACCGCCTAAAGGATTAAGCCCGTTGGTTAAGGCTTTACCGAATGCTACAATATCCGGAGTAACTCCAAAATTTTCTATTGCCCAGAATTTTCCTGTCCGATAAAAACCCATTTGTATTTCATCGTCAATTAAAAATATTTTATATTGGTCCAGAACTTTCTTAAGCGCTTTAAAATAACCCTTCGGCGGAATAATGTAGCCTCCGGTTCCCTGAACAGCTTCGGCATAAAATGCCGTAAATTCGCATTCTTTGGCTTTTGAATCATAAATAGAATAATACTCCGACTCAAAGAGTTTTTCGAACTGCCTGACACAATACAATCCGCAGTCTTTTCTGTTTTTTTCATAAAAACACCTGAAACAATAAGGGTATGGCAGAAAATGAGCGCGGTTTGAAAAATGCCCGAAGCGCCGCCTGTACCTGTAGCTTGAAGTAATTGAGCTTGCTTCAAGCGTCCTCCCATGATAACTGCCGAAATATGCAAATACTAAATTTTTTCCGGTAGCATTCCTTACGAGCTTCATCGAATCTTCAAGAGCAGAAGCACCTCCAACGCTGAAATGAACCCTTCCTTTTGCATTTAATTTTTTTTCGTTAATCTGACACAACTTACTGGCTAATTCTATTTTTTCCCGATGCAAATACTGACAAGCAAGCTGCGGCAGCTTATCGATTTGGCTTTTTAAAACCGAATTTAGGCGTTCATTGCCGTAGCCGAAACTTGCCGCGGAATACCACATTTGCAAATCAACATATTCAATGCCCCGTCGTCATATAAATAACAACCCTGCGCGCGGTCGAATATTTTCGGTTCTTTTGAATAGTGAACGGTATCTCCCCATGAGCAGTACTTTTCTTCAAGCTTTAAGAGTTCGCTTTGAGATTTTATCGATACTTTAGTTTTCTTTGCCATTTCCAATCTCCTTTAAATAATTATATACAACCTTTAACGTGTCAAATTCGAAACATTTCCGGTTTTGTTTCTTGAAATGTTTAAGCAAATTTGCTTTCGCAAACACGACATCTGCGCATTCGGCGGCGCAAATATCGGAAAGGCCGTCTCCGATATAGATAGAAATTTTATCGCGAACCCCTATTTTCCGCAAATGGCTTTTCTTGCAGTTTGCACACTTCGGGCAACGCTTATTAAAGTGCGGGAATTCAAGAATCAACCTGTCTTTGTTGAATCTTAGTTTATTCGAATACACCCTTACCCCTTTTATACCGTTATTCTTTAAAACACTGTTAATGATAAACGAAGAGCTATCGCTCACAATAGCGACAAAAGCTTTGTAGTTTCTAAGAAGTGTCAGGATTTTAGGAAAATATTTATCGGTTCTTATCGCTGAAAGGTAGCGGATGAAATCATTTTTCTTGATTCTTACTTCATTAAATTGCCCCCTAAGGCATTCTTTTGAGCCGATTTTTCCCCGTTTCCAATCCTCTTCAATTTTTCGCCATTTTTCGTTTATAGAAAACCGCTCAACGATATCATCAATAACATCAAACGGGGTAATTGTGTTGTCAAAATCAAAAAAAACAGTACATTTTGATAGCGTTAGTCTACGATTGTCATTACAGTTTTTTTTGGATGAGTGGGTTTCGCCGGCTTCGGAAGTATCCTCGCTCTCTTTCGCACAAGCTTTATTCATGTCTGGGTAAGATTTCAACACTCACCGTTCGCACCGGGGATTTTCATGCTGATGCGCAGGGCACAATTGTTATTCTCCCGATCCAATCCGTAGATCGCATAATCGCCGGCTTTAGACGGAATAAGAATTGACCTTCCCTTACTTATGTTAACAGCCCAATTATTATTTTTAGATTCAATCTTCAGCGCGCCTTCGATGCCCATTAATACTTCAAAATTGCCGCGGCTTGTAATTTCGATAGGTTTTCGCTCAGCCGAATCAGCCATAAGCCGCTCAACCCTCAATGCATTATGGGTTTTAACAGTCCCAAGCCCTTTAGTTTTTGTCGACTGCCACAATCCCCGGCACTCTTTCTCTAACTGTGCGCCCTGAACATGATTATAATCAATAGATACCAAGCCTTTTTTAATATGGGTTGGCCGCTGCCTACGGAAATCATACATGCGATAAGTTAAATCGCTTGATTCAGTAATTTCTACCGCAATTGACCCTCCTGTCCAGCAGTGAAGAACCCCTGAAGGTATACGGTAAATTTCTCCCGGTTTAACATAAATTTTATGCGAAAGATTAAGTATATTTTCTTCCTTGGCAATCGCTTCCTCAAAAGCTTTGCGGGTTACCCCATCCTTTAAGCCAAGATATAATGCGCTCTCCGCATTTTCGTGTAAATCTAAAACTATGAAAACTTCTTCCTTGCCCGGGTCGTTCTCGCCTAATGCCTTGGCAAAGGCATGTGACGGATGCAAATGCGCCGACATATGCTTATGCACATCAACAAATTTAACCAAAATCGGAAAATTCTGGCCGAAATGCTCTACAACAGCTTCACCAAGAACTAAATTTGCCAAACGCCTGTCTTTAAGCAGATCCATGAGGGTAAAAATGTTTCCGTTGGGCATCATCAGGCGCGAAGGGTATTTTCGATGCCCGGAAACCTCCCATGATTCAGCAGCTACGCAGGTATTTTTATCGTAAGGCAAACCTTTCATATCATAAAGATGATAACCGCCCCACATGTAGTCGGCAAAATTTCCTTCGATAAACCTAATCGGCTGTTTTGTGAGAAAATCAATATCTTCATGGCTGAGAACAATATTTTGCACGAGTTCCGGATTAGCACAATTATCTTTATTAATGCTCATATTTTTTACTCTGCCCGCTGCTGGTTAAGCATAAAAGCAATACCTTCCTCAAACGGCCTTGGGGTATCAACGTTTACCATATGGGTATTTAAAGGCTTAGCGGCAACTCCCGGCTGTTCAACGCCGATAATCGGATAAGAAAATGCTTTGCCACTGATTCTGCTTTTTACTTTTGCAATTCTTTCTGCCATTTCCTGTTTATCCAAACCTTCCGGTCCGTTTACCTGATATATTCCGCTTGCACCATAATCAAGAAGCTTAAGCAATGCACCTGCGGCATCTCCCAGCAATAGCGGATGTTTAATTTGGACATTATCTGCTTTAAGGGGCTCCGGTTTGTTCAAACTTGCGATAAGCTTACTCACTGTGGTTTCCTTATCATAAGGCCCGTTATAACCGTAAAGAGCACCTAAACGAATAATCAAGCTGCCCGGAAAACTCTTTAAAGAGATTTTTTCACCTTCCAGTTTTGTGCAGCCATAATAATTTATCGGCTGGGCTTTCGAACCAGAACCATATGGCCCTCGGCTTCCGTCAAATACATATTCCGAAGATATATAAACAAACTTGCAGTTCTTCGCATATTTAGCAATTTGCGAAACTGCGTCAACGTTTAACGCATGTGTTCTTTCTCTTTCCTTCTCGGCTATATCCGCATTAGCCTCACCGGCAATATAAATTATAATATCGAAAGTATTATGTTTTGAAAAATATGTTTCTATTTCTTCGCTTGATGTAACATCCAGCCGGTCGAAACCCATCGCTGAAGCTTTCTTAAAACCCGTTCCAGCGACTGCCTGATATTGCTGCATAAACAAACGGTAAACTGTATTTCCAAACAATGAACTTGCGCCGATAATAAGAACGGCTTTGTTACGCTTTCCGCAAACATTGTTCTTTCCGGCAAGAACAAACTGAAAGAAACCAGACAGTTCCGGCACTTCCTCTAGCGCACGAAATTCATTCATATCTACAACACTTAAAATCGGAATTGATTTTTGCGTAACGCTGTCACAGAGCACAGAAACAATGCCTTTATCTTTCAAGGCACAAGCCAAGCTGGTAATGAATAAAACTGCTTTGCCTGCGGATGCTTGAATGTCCTGAATGATATTTTGAAAATTAAGTTCTGCTTGTTTTTTATCTGCATCAATTAATGCGCTGATATCCACCTGAACAACCTGACATCCCGGCCTGTCTTTAAAGAGATGTGATAATAACTGTCCGGCTAATTCTTCTCCTCGGATTTTTGGCTCAGAGATAAATATAGCGTTACCGGACAATTTAATAAGATTCAACGCACGGGAAACATCATTATCCGGTTTGGAACTTTTTAAATCACCTTCCGGACGAAAAACCTTTATACCTAGATTAGGGTGTTTCTCCTGGATGCCGGATAATACGTTAGCTGTGTTACTATTGATTTTACACACAAGATTAAGAATAATCCCCTTTTTTTGACAAAAATCGGATTTTTACAAAAAAGCTAAATAAATATAGCACAATAACGTTAAGATATCAATAAAATCTTTAAGAATGCAACAAAACCCAGATAGAATCAGCTCTCAACAGGCTTTAATTGCCAGGAAACCAGCCTATGGCCGGCATCAAAGTAAAGATATATTCTGTCTGACTTAAAATACTTGGTAGGATGCCTGTAAAGCAATATTTCTTTTATGCCACCGCCATCATCTACTTCTTTTGTTAATACCGGTTCGCTGTATTTAGCAATTATGTAACGCTTTAATTCTCCTTTGGTGAGGCGGTCATTTTTTATATCGTCATTTAACTTGGTAAAGCCGCGTTCCTGTTTCTGTAAATAAGTTTCTATTTGTTTTTGGTTGTCAGCAAGGCCCTTAAGAGTGAGAAGCTCATTTAAGTGCGTTATTTTGGCGCAACCGCAAAGCAGCATAATAAACAAATAAACGATTATCCTCATTTAACTATTTCTGTTTCCAGACATACTGGCCGCCTTCGTAAACTTCAAACCAATACCCGCCTGGCGCCCTTTTGTAGTCGTCGTCAAAAAACACCTTGGAAGTTTGCGAAACATCAACCCCGTTTTTCTGCGCAATTGCTTTATATATTGTGCTTCTGTCGGAGTTTTCCTCAGCGATTGTGCTTTCTATGACATTTTTTAAATCGGAAAGTATGTTTTCTTTTGTAATAAGCTGAAGATAGGCATCTTTGTTTTCGCCTATGTAACCTTTGGCAAAATATTTTTCAATAGCTTCCTTTCTTACCCGCCTTCGTTCAATCGCCGCAGTAACGTCTGCGGAATATTCCTGCGCATAAGCTTCGTTCATAAGCAAAATAGCATTTATCTGTTTTTGGGTTGAGCCGTAAATCTGATTTTGCACGGACTCAACGTCGCTTGCGACATGCTGATAGACGTCAACACGCATGTTTATGTCTACTTTTAGCGGCTGGGATGTTTGAAGATTAACCTTGGCGCAGCTTATCAAGGCAATTGCCGAAAATATGAAAAATACCTTTTTCATTGTATACCTCCTAGTGTATCGTGAAAATTAATCGTTATATTCCTTTTACCCATTGCGTCAGATGTGAAATCAAGGTTAAGCCTTATAGCGTCAGCTTCTTTTTTTGCGTTAATAATTCCTATATTATACTCGTAATTTTTAAAATTATCAATTAAAGCATTGTAGGAAGCTGCGTCAAGATAGCTCTTAAGAAATGTGAAGGATGAATCTCTCTTTACATTTATAAAACCATTACTTTTATTTTTAAATTCTGCCTGGATATCGCTCACCTTAAATGATTTTGAACAAACCGTTAGCGAGCCGTCAAACAGTCCCTTAAAGGCAGCATCTTCAGCAGCAAAAATATCAACTATCTTTTCAAAAGAAACATCCTGGAATTTAGCGGAAAAACAAAAACTGTCATAGCCGAGAAAATCATATTTGGCGGTTAGATACCCATCCGTGCCTAGAAATGCATTCTTTGCCTTTGGGAATAGAAGTTGATTTAAGCCTGTCTTAACGGGTATAGAAAAATCATTGAACGATTTATCTTTAATCCGTATCGCGGGAATTCTAAACAGATACCTGTTTTTTCTGAATCTTTTAAGATTTAATTTGGTTATTTCAAAATCCTGCGAACGGATGTTCAAATCGTAGATATTCGCATCTTTTATTAAAATCATATTTGCGCCTGCCTGCGCAACAATTGAAAATCTGGAATCAAGCTCAAAAGTTTTGGTTTTAAAATCAATATTTATATCTTGTAAATTTAACTGAATCGGCTCAAGAAAAACCGGCGCCATCACAGAAGTTGGTTTTTTCTCCGAACCGTCTGTTTTATTTTCAAGCGGCTTTATTTTAACGGTAATACCTGCCAAAATAATATCACTCACATAATAAAAGGGCTTACTTTTCTGAAACTTGATTTTTATTGTTATGTTTTTAGCGTTGACATCAAATCCGGCTGCATTTAATTTCAATCCCTCAATGCTTAAAGAGTCCCACCGTAAAGCGGTTTTCTTTATTTTGCATATAGCCTTAAAATTTTTATCGGCATAAGCTTCCAGATAAAATTTGCTGATGGCGTTTCTAAAAACACCTAACAATAGAATTACCAAGATGCAAGCAAGCAGGAAAATTTTAATTATTTTACCAAACATTATTTAAGCTCCTTAATAAATTCATTTATATGATTTTTATAGGCTTTTTCTGAATCAATAAACGCGCTATTGTGGCTGCCGTTAATAACCGCAAGGGTTTTGGGTTCTCTCGCTGCATTATATAGTTTTTGCGCGTGCGTAAAGCGAATCATTTCGTCATCCTCGCTATGGATAATCAGCTTTGGAATATTCAATTTTTCTATTTTAGATAAAGAGTTAAACTTGCCGCTAATAAGAAAAGAAGGGAAAAACGGGTAAATATCTTTTGCAATGTCACGCATACTGCTGAATGTTTCTTCTGTTATAACTGCACGAACCTCAACCTGGTTGCTCAAGTTGAGCGCGACTGCGCCGCCAAGAGATTCTCCGTAAACAATTACCGAAGATGGTTTTATCTTCAACTTGCCAATAAGATACGCGTAAGCAGCTTTTGCATCAAGATAAAGCCCTGCCTCGGAGGGCCTTCCTTCGCTTTTCCCGTAACCCCGGTAATCAATTATAAAAACATTCAAACCTAAGTCGTTAAATATTTTTATTTTCTCAAGCCTGTGACTGATATTACCGGCGTTTCCATGAAAAAATAATATCGTGTACCCTGGATTTTTCGCCGGTATAAACCAGGCGTTAATTTTTTTACTGTCCTCTGTAGCAAAGTAAATGTCTTCGTACGCAAGGCCTATTGCCTGAGGAAAATATTCAATTTCACGGAAAGGAAAAAAAAGATTTTTACGTTCAATGTATTTTACGTAAAAAGGCAGCAAAACGATTAACAATATCAAATATATAACTATGCGTATCATCATTTTGTTAAACATTATCGGGAAGGGATTTTTTCGCCTTTTAATATTTCTGGAATTTCGGAAGTATCAATACGCAAGCCGCCGTCGTGCTCTATTTTAATAGTATAAACTATGCCCGGGACAAATTTTGTGCCCGGAGCCTCTATCTGGGCATTTTTAATACCATTGCTTAACCCCGCTTTTGAACTAAGGGCATATTTCCAGAAATTTTTCCATATTTTTTCTTCAAAGCGGTTTCGTGAGTTTGAGATTTTATACCCGCGGGGAACTTCATTCACATTTGTCAAATCAAAAACTTCTGTGTTTTTTCCATCCAGCATGAATACTTTCCAGAAAAGATAAATACTTTTACCACGGAACGTATCTCCTGCTTCAACATAAGAATCATTAAACCGGATAACCAGCGACTGGAATTGAATCAGGTTTCCGGAAAAAGTAAAATATTTTGGCGCAAGTGCTCCACCTTTAACATCAAATTCAACGAATTTTATAGTAGTAAAATCCTGATTTTTAAATATATCGTGTTTTACGTTGGCAACTATTACCTGCGCAACGCGCGAATCAGCATTCAGGCGGCTTATAACCTGCTTTAGAATTTGATTTTCAATAAAAGGCTTCAGGCCGAATTGATAAATCAAAACAACCAAGGCGAAAAATAATAAAAGAATTAACAGATATTTGATTTTATTCATATATATTTTACTGGTTATTCTTAAGTTTCACTAATTCCTGAATTACCTGAATCTCTAATTAATACAAGAATTGAGGATTGCGAAGCAACCATATAATTTTTCTTGTTAAAAGTAATCTCAATTGCCTGGTCGCGCAAGAATATGCAGTAATCCCCTGCTTTCGCCTGCAGCGGGAAATATTTCTTTTTGGAGGTGTTGGCTGACCAGGGTTCATCCTCAAGAAGTGCGGGGTCATAAACAGGATAACCCGGGCCAATCTGGACAATTTTACCTGTTTGAACCTTTTCTTTTTCCCGGACGTTTTGAGGCAGATAAAGGCCTGATTCTGTTTTTTCACCCTCATCAGGCTCAATTAAGACCTTATCGCCTACCAATAAAAGTTCTTTAGCCATGTTTTTATATGCAAATAGCAGATTTATGATTACCAGTCTCCGTAACCTGTTTTGATATTATATTATAAACATCGGATTATACAACCCCCTTGCATTTACAAGTAAAAGTGCTATATTTCATAAATAGGGGGCGGTTTTTAGTAAGTTTAATTTCGCTTAAATCCAGCAAAAAATACAATTAAGTTCAATTATTAAATCCAAAACATAGGGAGAGCAGATGGAAACACGGTCGGCGAAGCCAAAAGTTTGTACGTGGTTTATTGTTTACTGCGTTCTGATGTGCCTAATGTACCTGGTTGTTATGGGTATGGGTTTTATTTATCCGAAACTTGCACAATATGCCCCAGCCCAAGAGAAACAATTTGAAGCTAAATTTCTCGGGCCAGTCTACATAATTATTGGCTTGGTTTTTTTTATTGCCTACTTGATAGCGCTCTTTCTTAACCCCGGGCCAGGAACATGGGTGTATGATTTGGTGCTGATTTGCTTCGGAATGTCCAGCTGCTGCTGTCTACCAATAACCATACCCTTGCTTATTTTTTGGATAAAACCGGAAACTAAAAAATATTTTGGGAGGTAAATACTAAAATGCAGACAGGAAAATCAAAAGTACATACATGGTTTGTTGTTTATTGTATTTTAATGTGTTTGATATTTGCGCTTGTGATGCTTTTAGGTTATACGGGGCAGCTCAACGCTCACCCTATCTATCCAAATACCAGCTTGGTTTTTTTTATTATTTATTTGATAGCAATCTTTCTTAGACCAAGCCCGGGAGCGTGGGTATATGATTTGGTATTGATTTGTTTTGGAATGGTAGCCTGCTGTTGTTTACCGATAGCCCTGCCATTATTTATTTTCTGGATAAACCCGGAAACTAAAAGTTACTTTGGCCGGCAATAATACAAATGCGCACGAATTGATTCGTGGTAGTTTATATGTAAAAAATGAAAAGGATAACCATTCCGCCATCTCTAATTTTGCGCATTCTTTGCAGTATCATATTGCTATGCTCTTTTGCTTCCGGCGTCGCTTTATATCTTTTTAAAATAGACATCCTTAAACTTCTGCCGAAAACTCAACTTTGTTTATTCCATGTGTTAACCGGCTTTAATTGTCCGTTTTGCGGCACAACAAGAGCGTTCTTGGCCTTGGGGCAGTTAAAGTTAATAAAAGCAATTTCCTTTAATCCTTTTTCCGTAGTATTGCTGGCTATAATGATTTTTTATCTATTCTTTAAGAGGATACCTTTGTGGCTGCAGCACAGAAACTGGGCTTACGTATTTTTAGTTACAGTAATTGTTACCTGGGCATTACGTTTAGCTAAACTGTAAATCGGGTTTTTTATATTCGCAGGCCAAAGCCTCAGCGCAAGTTTGAAGATTGCAGAAAGCTTGATTTTCTTATCTGGAAGGGCTACTCGCCAAGAAAAACCAGACAAATAAATTCATTGCTGCTATAAACAAACAGGTCTGAAAAATGCCTATTACGGGAATTAAAAAAATAGCAGTTACAAAAGCAGCAATACAGGAACCCAGCAAATCCATCGCATAAGTTATGCCGCCGATTCTTCCGGAATCCTCTTCTTTCTTTAAACAAGCCCTGTTAACTAAAGAAAACTGCGCTCCAGCTAAAATACCGCTGCCCGCGGGAAGCAGTAAAAAAATTATATCCTGCCCTAATTTGTTTACTAAGGAAGATTTTGTACCAATAAGTAAGTTAAAAATAAAAGGCAGAGCCAACACATATGCGAAAATCAAAAACTGTATTAGCGTAAGCGTTTTGAATGCTTCTTTAAATATTGACAACCTTATGACGCAATAGCTGCCCGCAACCAGCCCCACCATAAATGCACTTAAGATAAAACCTAGCTTATAGAACAGGTAACCGTAGATAATCTGGAAAACAAGTAAAATTATAATCTGAATAGCCATTGCACTAAAACCGGTAATTGCAACTGAAAAAAAAGTAATCTCTTCACGAAAGCCGGAAGATTTTAATCTCACGAATCCGATAATTCCTGCAGCAAGCATAAAACCTGCAAAAATTATCCATATGCTTAATGCATTTGCTGATTTTAGAAGAAAAGTAAATACTGAATCCCTAAAGTTTGTTGTCCAGAATATCAGATTATAGAAATACCCTGCGGGCTTTAAATCATAATTTGGCGAAACATCGTTTTTTCCATTTAGAATATTTTCCATATAGTAAATTCTTTGCGGTGACATTTTAGAAACCAAATAATATTCCCGGACATATTTTGCCTCAACATTCCTCTTTCTTAAACGCCGCAGCAACTCTTTATAGTCATATGTTAGGTAATTTTGATTATCAGAGGCAATAAAATAAGCTTCTTCGCCGGGAATTGCTTTTACATCAGCAAAGCTTTTCTTAAGAGAAATGTAAATTGAGCGTAAAAAATGCTTTAATTCTTTATTTATGTAATTTTCGGAAGAATTGAGCGAAAAAGAAATAATGCCTCCCGCATTTAACCTGCTTTTGAGCTGCCGGAAAAATTCAACTGTATAATAACGGTTTAATTGGGCTGTTTTCGGCAGGCCTGTGTGGATAATAATGCAATCATATTTTCTTTTATCCGATTTTACAAAAAATCTCCCGTCAACGTTTTTTATGCTTACCCGTTTATCACTTAAACCTCTCTTGTAGCTCTGCGCAAGATATTGTTTTGAAAGGCTTATAATTAACGGGTCTACCTCAAGATAATCAACATGGTTAACCGGGTATTTTAAAATCTCATCAAGCAGCCCGGCAGCGCCTCCTCCGATTAAAAGAATGTCTTTTGGGTTTTGGTGCTCAAGCAGCGCAAAATGAACGCTTTCTTCAGCTATCATCCTGTCATCCGGCGCAGCGAAGGAAAAAAGTCCGTTTTCAAAAAATGTAATTTGATTATCGCGCTTTGCTACAGTTATATTCCCGTAAATTGAATTTTTTGAATCAATAACACTGTAGCCTTTCCATTGAATTTTATCTGCATAAGCATTAATTTTCGTAATTCCTGAAGTTATCAAAAGAAGCGAAAATGCAATAATTGGCGCGGCAGAAAGCGCCATAAAAAATCTTCTATTCTTATCTGTTGAAAAGAAAATCAGGAAAAATGCCGCAAGGAGGTTAAAAATACATACGAATACAATAATTTCAAGCGAATCAAATAAACGCACAAGAAAAAAACTTACCAAAATTCCGGCAATAACTGAGCCTATTGCTTCCAGAATATAAACTCCGGAAATTTTATTGGAAATTGCTTTGATTTTTGTTTGATAAAGGCTGCATCCCAGCGAAAATATAAATCCGAAGAATATGCATACCGGGAAAAGCAAAACAAAACTTGCCGCTGCAATAGGAAATAACGGTATCATTTCCCCTGTGTTAAAATTTAGCATTGCCTTAGAAAGCCTCGTCAAAACAAGACAAACAGGCAAAAATAAACTCAAAAGCATCAAGCACAATGAAAATAATACAGCTTTCGGTTTTACCCGTTTAGAAATGATGCCGAATATGAAACTGCCGATTGAAACCGAAATAAGCCAGCTTGCGAAAATAAAACCCAGGGACAATTCATTTCCGTAAAATGTAATAAGAAATTCCCTTAAGAATACAATTTGTGCGCTAAGCGCGGAAAATCCGGAAAGTATTATTGAGAAGCCGGTTATTCGGTTTAAACGTGCATCCATAAATTATGTGGCAAGATAGCGGTTTTATGCGGCAACAGGCAAAATAAATACTTGCTATCTAAATAACAGCTTTATGCCAAGAGCAATGAGCAATATAGCACATATTACCCTAAGAACAAGTTTGAATTTTTCTGATTTCGCTATTTTTTTCAGAAATCCTGAAAAAATCCCCGAAAAACTCCCAAGAATAAGCATAGTTGACACTAATGTTCCCAGCCCAAAAAAGAATGCATAAAACATTCCTGCTAGCGAGCCTCTGGACATTATACCGATTTCAAACAATAATACCGTAAGTGGAAAACACGGAATTATCCCCATTATAAACCCAAGTAGAAAAATATTGCTCTTGCCAAAAAAACCATTTATAAACCGGCAGCTCCAGGAATGTTTGTTTCTTGACAGCAGTACTACGCAGCCAAGAAATACACTTATTATCCCGGCTATGGAGCTAAAAAACAATTTCATCTCGGAATAAATAAATTGCTTGAAAAAATTGACAAACGCAACTACCAGGAACCCGAGTAACATATAAGCAATAAGCCTGCCGATAGAAAATAAAAAAATATCCAAAAGTGAACGGAAGAAACCTTTTTGCATGCCGGCAACATATGAAGCAAGTATGGGTGTGCATGATAAAAAACACGGGCCTGATATATTGAAGGTAAAACCTATTACGAACAGTTGAATGGCGGTAGTTAAAGTATCTGGCATATTTTTATTCCCAAATTCCTGCTATTTTGTATCCGCAGAACTTACATTTGCCTTTTTCTATGTTATTTTGAAGAATGCTGTATCCAATCCGGCTTATAACTATTTTTTTGCAATTAGGGCAATAGGTGCTTTCGCGCGGGTGGCCGGGAACATTACCTATGTAAACATATTTTAATCCTGCTTCTTTAGCAATGCTATAAGCTTTCTCTATCGTGCTTATCGGAGTAGGCGGAAGATTTTGCAATTTAAATGACGGCATAAAACGGCTGAAATGCAAAGGCACGCTATCTCCAAGATTTTCTTTAATCCAAATGCACATTTTGCGGATTTCTTCCGGATTGTCATTCTGGCCTGGTATTATAAGATTGGTTATTTCAAGCCACACTCCTTCTTTTTTAATTGTTTTAAGCGTTGCTAGAACAGGCTCAAGCTCTGCCATCATTCCCATTTTATTGTAAAATTCCCTGTTAAAACCTTTTAAGTCTATATTAACTGCGTCCATATATTTAAGAAGTTCCTTTAAAGGCTCTTCATTTATATAACCGCAGCTATGCATACCGTTTCTTAAACCTTGCGCTTTGGCAATTTTACAAATATCAAGCATGTATTCATAAAATACAGTCGGCTCGGTGTAAGTGTAAACAATAAAAGGTGTGCCTTCCTTCTTCGCAGCGTTTACGACATCGGCCGGAGACATTGAATAATTTTCTGTTTCGTCCGGCTTTGACTGGGATATCTGCCAGTTTTGGCAAAACAGGCAGCGCATATTGCATCCTGCAACCGCCAAAGAAAAGGCGTTTGTTCCAGGCAATACATGGAAAAAAGGTTTTTTCTCAATAGGGTCAACATGCACTGCTACAGGGTTTCCATATCCAAGCGAATAGAGCTTACCCTCTTTATTTATCCTTACAGTGCATACCCCGCGCTGGTTGGGTGAAAGTGTGCATCTTCTGGGGCATAACTGGCATTGAACACTTTTCTCTCCTAAAGCTTTCCAATAAAGCGCAGAATGAAGCTGTTCCTTTTTATCCGCAAATGCCGGCAAAAAAATCATCGTCATCATTAAACAAATAAATAGTTTTCCTTTCATTAATATCATTATATCATTTTTAAAGCGAAAATTTCAAATATTGGCTAATTCCTGCCTACCTTAAATAACCCGGACATTTTAGACATTAGAATATCGCTCCTACTTGTTAGTAGGCAGACTTTCGTAATGTCATATAGCTTTCCAAGTTGTTTTATAATTTGCTCAACATTACCGCCGTGTCTAATTATTAAATAGATGCGGCTTTGAGCAGAATCCTTTAATGGTGTGCACAAAATTCCTTCAAGATTAAAATTCCTTCTTGAAAAAAGTCCGGTAATGTGCGACATAACACCGGCATGGTTATTAACCTTAAGTTCAATTATTCTATTTTTACGTTTATTCATAAATATTTCCTCCCATCATTTCCAAATTTGATTTGCCAGGCACAACCATTGGAATAACGTTATACGCGTGGTGGATATTAATATCAACCAGCGTCGGGCCTTTGCTCTTCAATGCTTTCGCTAAGGCGCTGTATGCGTTTTTTTCTGAATCAATTTCAAAAGCCCGGATACCAAAGCTCTCCGCAATTTTCCTAAAAGAATGCCGGGCTAAAAATTGCGAAGCAATGTATTTCTTGCCATAGAAAAATTCCTGTTGCTGCCGGACTAAGCCCAAATGCCCGTTATTCATTATGATAATTGTAACATCAAGATTTAACTCGGCTAATGTCGCAAGCTCCTGAATGTTCATCAAAATGGAGCCATCGCCGCTTATGCAAATTGTGCGTTTCCCGCGGTTTTTAAGCGCAGCGCCTATTGCAGCAGGCAAACCAAACCCCATTGTGCCCAAACCGCCAGACGTAAGAAGCGTGCGGGGCTTTTTAAAAGCATAACTTTGTGCAACCCACATTTGATGCTGGCCAACGTCCGTTGTAATAATTGTATCATCGCTGACCAAACTGTTTATTGCTTTAATTATATTAATCGGATGCAGCTTATCTTTTGGCACAAATATCGGATGCTTCTTCCTTTTGTCATTAATTTGCAAAAGCCAATTGCGCCTTTCGTTTTTACCAACAAACGGGATAAACTCTTCCAGGGCTTTTTTAATGTCGGCACAGATAGAAAAATCTGCCTTTTTGATTTTATCAATTTCAGCATTGTCTATGTCAATGTGTATAATCTTTGCGTTACGGCAGAATTTTTGCGACAGGCCGGTTGCCCTGTCATCAAAACGCACGCCAAAAGCAAGTATTAAATCCGCCTCTTCAACTATAAAATTAGTGTAGGTTGCTGCGTGCATGCCAAGCATACCAAGATAAAGTTTATTGCAGGGAGAAAAAGCCCCCAAGCCGGTAAGCGTTAACGCAACCGGTATTGAATTTTTTCTTGCAAGCTTATAAACCAGGCCTTGCGCGCCGGAAGCAATAATTCCTCCGCCTATATACATGAGCGGTTTTTCTGACTCATTAATCATTTGAGCAATTTTTTTTGCGGATTGGCTGCCAATTTTATGTGTTTGCTGCGGCGCTGCAAACTTTGGCCAGGAGTCAAATTCTATTTGCTCATTCTGAACATCTTTAGGAACATCAATTACAACCGGCCCGGGGCGTCCGGAAACCGCAATTTTAAAAGCCTCGGGAATAACTTTCAAAAGCTCATGCGCGCTTTTAACAAGAAAATTGTGTTTGGTTATAGGAATAGTCATCCCGTAAGTGTCAACTTCCTGGAACGCATCAGTTCCTATAAGAAAAGTTGCAACCTGGCCGGTTATGGCAATTATCGGAATAGAATCTAACTTAGCGTCAGCAATTGCCGTTAAAAGATTAGTAACCCCGGGGCCTGATGTTGCAAAGCAAACCGAGGGCTTGCCTGTTGAGCGGGTAATACCCTGGGCAATAAAACCGGCAGCCTGCTCATGGCGGACCAAAATATGCCTGATTTTGCTTTCACAAAGCGCATTATAAAGCGGTAAATTTGCCCCGCCCGGTATTCCGGCAATAATATCAATCCCATATTTTTCCAATAACTTAATTATTATTTGTGCCCCGCTATATCTCATATTAAGCCTCCGTATTTTAGGTTACGAGAGTTACGAAGGTTACGGATGTTACGAATGTTGCATCTAAGGCACCGCCATTCATTTGTAACCTTCGTAACTTTCGTAACCTTCGTAACGTTTCCAAAAAAAAGCCCCTGCCAGCTTTCGCCAACAGGGGCTAAACAGAAAAATACCTGGATTAGCCCGGCGGCGAAAGCGCGCCTACCACTACGAGTACTACTAGATTAAAAATTACAATGCACAATGGACAAATCACAAACAATTTGCAATAAACAATACCAAAATCACAAAAAAATATTTGTTTATTGTAATTTTGAAATTGTGATTTGTTTGTATTTTGTGTATTGTAGCTTGTGATTTTTAATTTATCGCCCATACATCTCCTTAAAAAAAGAAATCCCCTGCCGGTTTTCACCGACAGGGGATATTTTTTTAAAATTTGGTTGCCTTACGGTGAAAACCTACGAGCAGAGCATACCACTACTACTAACTTAAGAATTAAACTTAGAATTGTGGTTAAATTGTGGTTTATCTGCATATCTTCACCGTAAAGGAAACATAGTAGATATAACACAAAATTGGCTAAAAGTCAATCCTCCGCTCGTTTCTCCTCACGCAGGATTGTCCTGAGCGCCGAAGGGCAAACTCAGCCCTCTTCTTTAACGCCAAGAACTTTTTCAACAGCTTGAAGCTCAATTCTTTCAGCCAAACGTTCGTATTCGTTTATTTTATGCTGGATAATGTCATTTTTCAGGCTATCCCAGGTAATTGGCGGGATATTCAGAAATTTTTCAACACCTTCAGCTATCCTGGGTAAAACCGGTTTAAGCATTCCGGAAAGTAGATAAAGCCCGTTTAAGCCGACCGTGCATACAATTTGAGCTTTTTTTTCATCTGTTTTTACAAGTTCCCAGGGAGCGGTGTCGTTTATGTATTTATTAACAATATCAGCTAGCGGCATAATTTCGCGCATTGCCTTATTGTAATCAAGTGTTTCATAAAGTTGTGCTATCTTCGGCAAAGCCTTTCGTATCTCATTGAGAATGTTTCTTCCCTGTTCATCTATTTCGCTTAAGGTATTATTCAGTTTTTTGTTAACAATTTTTCCAAGCCGACTTGCGATATTTACCACTTTGCCTAAAACATCTGAATTGATTCGGAAAACAAAATCGCTTAAATTTAAATCAAGGTCCTCAACCCCAGGCCCAAGCTTGGCAGCATAATAGTAACGTAAGAATTCCGGGTCAACACATTTTAAATAATCGGCGGCATTTATAAAGGTGCCGCGGCTTTTTGACATTTTTTCTCCGTTTACCGTGAGAAACCCGTGGATATTTACTTTTGTAGGCGTAGAGAACCCTGAAACCATAAGCATGGCTGGCCAAAACAGCGTATGGAAATATAGAATATCTTTGCCTATAAAATGATGTATTTCAAAATCTTTTCCGTGCCATATTTCATCAAAATTTAGACCTTTACTTTTGCACCAGTTTTTTGTTGTTGCCATATAACCGACTGGCGCATCAAGCCAAACATAAAAATATTTGTTATCGGTGCCAGGTATCTTAAAACCGAAATAAGGAGCATCCCTTGAAATATCCCAGTCTCTAATGCCCTGGGTAAACCATTCCTCAAGCTTATTTTTTATTTCCTGGCGAAGATGGTCCTCTGCCACCCACTTTTTAAGTTCATTTGTAAAATTTGAAAGTTTAAAATAGTAGTGGGTTGATTTTTTAATTATTGGTTTTGCACCGCAAATTGCGCAAAATGGGCCAATAAGTTCAGTAGGATCGTAAGTTGCCGAACAGGCCTCGCAGTTGTCGCCATATTGATCCTCGGCTTTACACACAGGGCAAGTTCCTTTTATCATTCTGTCCGGAAGAAACATTCCATCGTGCTCGCAATAATACTGCTCTATTTCCTTTTCGTAGATTGCTCCTTTTTGTTTGGCCTGAGAATAAATATATTCTGCCAATTCACGGTTTTCTTCGGAATTTGTTGAATAGTAATTATCAAAACTTATACGAAACGCATTAAAATCGCGCAGATGCTCCGCATACATTTTTTTTATTAATTCTTCAGGAGCTATGCCTTGTTTACGTGCGCTTATCATAATAGGGGTTCCGTGAGTGTCGTCTGCGCACATATAATAGCAAGCATTGCCGATTAACCTTTGGAATCGCACCCAAATATCAGTCTGAATATATTCAACCAAATGCCCAAGGTGAATGCTCCCATTTGCATAAGGAAGCGCGCTTGTTACTAGAATTTTACGTTTAGTAGCCATAATTATTAGTCTTTCTGAATTAGCATAAACTGATTACATTTTTCGGTTGCGGTTACGCTGTTTGCCGGGCTGCACGTATCAGGTATCACGTTTTTTAGGACGTGCACTTGTTGCGCGAGACAATACTAGCCGCGCCCTTTAACGCGTTTCACTTCGCTCAGGACGCCCTGAGCGAAGTCTAATAGACGCAACCGGTTATCCCATCCTTTTAAGCATGCCGTTATTATTGACGATAGTATGTTATTCTACCCTAAATAAAAAACCCCTGCAATGAATTTATTGCAAGGGTATATCTATTAGCATAGTAAAAACAGGGTATGCCCTGTTTTTACTTAAAAGTCCGGCACTAAAATTATTTTTTTTCCTTAAGAAGGACCAGTGTCCGTTCGTTGGCGTTTGTTGCAAGCACAAGCCTTGAAACATCTTCCTCCAGCGTCACTGTCCCATATATGTATTTTATGTCAATATTTTGCGCGGCAATTTTTGTAGCCAAACTTTTTAAAGCGCCTGGCTTATTCTTAAGGTCTACGACAACTACTTCATTTTCTTTTACCTCAAAACCGTTTTGAATAAGTGTTTCCTTCGCTGCAGTTATGTTTTCGGCAACAATCATAACGCTTGCTTCATCATCCATGGAATAGCCGACGATTCCTTCAATGTTTATCCCATGGTCAGCAATAATTTTTGCAATGTTGGCAAGAAGGCCTATTTTGTTTTTTGTGATTAAGGTTATTTCTTTCCAGATAAAAGCGTCCTTTATCATATGCCTCCTTTCTTACGGCAAATTAACCATAAATAATTATTCCAAGCACATAGTATATAAAAAATAAATGAGCGCAATTGCGATTTTCGGCTTTGTATTGACTTTTTTCTACTAATTTATTTTTACCTAATTTGTCGTAAAGAAGGCGCGGGGTAGCAAACAGGCAATTTTAAACTTTATTTGTAACTTGGGTGGGGCCTACGAGGCTTATTGCTGCTTCAGAAAGTTTTTTCCTGCGGAATTTTCTCGGCACAATTCTTAAACCGTCTATCTCTATGATTTCTCCGCCGATAAGTTTTTTGTGTGCTTTATGCCTGCACCATTCAGAAAGTGTTGGAATTTTCATATCTTTGAATTTATCTGCCCAATTTAATCCAAGGGTTGAGGCAACTGCAGTCATGGGAACTGCTCCGCCCATAACCCAGGAGGTTGTTCCGTATGGATGAATATAACCTGGAAGCCGGTCAAATTCTGACTCAATGTCGCCGGTTAACTCCTCAATAACATCTTCAAGAGTTACCATGCCAAGGATTTTTCCCTTATCGGAAGTAACAAGCACAATGTGCGCTTTTTCCTGAATCATTGTTTCAAGAAGCTCGGATATAAACATCCCCTCACTAACTTTCTTTATCGGCCTGATTATTGATGAAATTGTCGGATTCGCGGGGTTTGTCCTTAAAACCGTTATTATGTCTTTAAAGTTGATATACCCTTCTATGGTTTGAGGGTCATTTTCTTTTAAGGACACGGGAAAACGCGTATGCATATCAAGGTGCGCTTTTATAAGCGCCTGATTGAGGCTGTCCTCTATCCAAATCAGCGAAATATCATGAGCCGGGATTATAATATCTTTTACCGGGCGTAGCGTAAAACTTGCTGCAGCAAGCACAATACGTTCTTCCCGTGCGCCTAGAATTTTGGCTGTCCTGGCTAGAGAAACCGCTGCTTTTAACTCATGTAAGTCCTGGCCCTTGTCGCTTAATTCTTTGGGGCTGAACCTAACAAAAAATCGGACAACTTTTTTGACAATTATTTCTACAACTGATATTATGGGCGCGACAAAAGCAGAAAGCGACCTCATCGCAGGCGAAAGCCGCAGGACTATCCACTCCTTATTATTAAGCGCAATCATTTTTGGTACCAGTTCTCCGAAGATAATTATTACGCAGGTAAGCGGTATGATAAAAATTATAACAGCCAGAATCTTAGCGAAAGCTGTCGGCATATTAAATGCGCTTTGAAGATGCGGCGCGAAGCGTTCACCGACCCCGGCTCCGCCTGTTGCAGCAGCCAAAGCGCCCACCAAAGTAATGCCTACCTGGATAAAAGCAAGGCTTGCTTCCATGTGCTCTTTCATATAAAGGGCATCAATCGCGCCTTTTTTCTTTTCCCCTGATAAAACAGCCAACCGCGACTTAGAAACTGAAGCAATACCCATTTCGTAAGCCGCAAATATAGCGTTAAAAAAGAGCATTATTGCTATAATTATAAAATCGTATATGAGCATAGTTTTATGTTTCCTCTTCTTAATCTAACCATAGATACTCTTTATAACTTAATTCAATAAACAAAAAAAACCCACCCGTGAATCGGGTGGGCAAATGGTAGGAAAACAGCTTTGCCAAATCATAGAATATTCTACTTAATAAGGGAAATAATTCAAGAAAAATAATTTGCCGCAAGACCAATAATTACTTACTATTTTTTTCTTGCATTATCTCAAAGAACAATTTTACTATTTCCGGGTCAAATTGCGTTCCGGAGCCTTCCTTGATTATTTTTAGCGCTTCAGGAATAGGATATGCTTTACGGTAAGGCCTGTCGCTGGTTAAAGCCTGATACACATCAGCAATCGCAATTATCCTGGCGCCCAAAGGTATTTCTTTGCCTTTTAATCCGCTGCAATAGCCAAAGCCGTCAAACCTTTCATGATGATACAAAACAATCGGCGCCACGTCTTTAAGGAAATGAATATGGCGTATTATTTCCGCGCCTATCTGGGGATGTTTTCTGATAATATCATATTCGCCATCAGTGAGTTTGCCTTTTTTCAGCAATATTTCATCCGGTATGCCAATTTTGCCCAAATCATGAAGCATTGCCGCGTGTTTTAAGTCTTCCATTTCTTTTTCGGAAAGATTGAGTTTTTTTCCGATAGAAACAACCAAAGATACCATATGTTCGCAATGTTCACCGGTATAAAAATCCCTGGCTTCTATGGTTTTGGCAAAAGCATAAATAGACTCCAAAAATGTCTGATGCATTCGCTTTTCAATCTTTGACAATTTTTGTTTCAGATTCTCAACATTTTCCTGCGTATCCTCAAAAGGCTTTTCTGTATCCTTCCCGTTTAATGTAAGGAGCCGGCCGCCACCGCGCTCTTTGGCAAGCGATACTGCTTTTTCAACCAGATGTATAAGGCCGTAGGCTTCGCAGATATCCGGGTCGTCCTCGGGAAAATTGGCAATGCCTATGCTTACTTTTAATTTCAGCTTGCGGCCATCCGGGTCGAAAGTATGATTTTCTATATCGTTTAAAAGCCGCTCCGTAAAACGGACAGTGCTTTGCTTGTCGGTATCCGGCAATATAATCACAAACTCTTCTCCGCCGTAACGCGTAACAATATCCATACCTCGGACAAATTCTTTCAAATATTTTGCCAGCTCTTTAAGTATCTTATCGCCGTATGCGTGGCCGTATAAATCGTTGATTGAACTAAAATAATCAACGTCAATCATGGAGAGAGAAATAGACAAAGCATAACGCTTTGCCCTCACTAGCTCTGAATTAAGGCGCTCTATGAGGTATTTATGGTTGTAAACCTCTGTTTCTACGTCCTTTAAACTAAGCTCCTGCAGTTTTTCCAGAAGCTGCGCATTCTCTATAGAAAGATGCTGCATCTTTAATGCCTTATCTATCAATATCTTTACTTCCTCTATCTTAAGAGGTTTTTGCAGATACCCGAATGCTCCTTCATTTAATGCGGAAATGGAACTCTCAAGAGAAGCGTAGCCGGTAAAGATTACGGTCATTGTTTCCGGATTTATCTCTTTCACATATTTTAACAAGTCAATCCCGTTGCCATCGGAAAGTTTAAGGTCAAGCATTAAAATGTTGTAAAATTTCTTTCCTAATTTATCTCTCGCCTGCGCCATATGCGTTGCACAATCAGTATCGTAACCCAAAGATTGCATTATGTCCGCCAGCGTTTCACACATTGACGCATCGTCGTCAACAATAAGAATTTTTGCCCTATCTATGTTTACCTGGTTTTCCATAATTAATTTTTATTATTTTTTTTTGGCCATCTCTTTTTTAAAAATCTCAAGCATGTCTTCAACCTCAAAAGGCTTTTCAAATACCTTAACAACTCCGCTACGGTATGCTTCGCTGATACGTGAATCGCGCGGATACGCCGTCATCATAAAGATAATTATTTTCGGATTTATTTGCGTTACTTTTTTTATCAGCTGCAGCCCGTCAATATTTTCCATTCTAATATCAGTAAGCAGGATATCAAAACTATTTGCCTGAATTTTTTCAAGAGCCGCGCCAGCATCATACGCACACTCAGCGTTGTAACCTTCGGCGTTAAAGATATCAACTAAAGTGCTGCAGATATCATTATCATCATCAACCACAAGAATGCTTTTCTTTGTATTAATAGTGGGTTTCATATCAAAGTGTTAATAACACATTATAACATATTTATTTTGATTACGGCTACGCTCTTTTTTAAAAACTAACAAATTAAGCATAAATGAACTGTTTTTAAACGTTTTCCTTTATGGGAAAACTGATAATTATCGTTGTGCCTGCCCCAAGAGTGCTTTCTGCAATTACAGCCCCCTTGTGCGCAGTTATTATATCTTTAACTGTGCTTAAACCTAAACCTATGCCTTTGGCTTTTCTGCTGAATAAAGGCTCAAATATGGAATTAATATCCTTTGGGTCTATGCCTTTGCCGTTATCGGCAATTGAAACTTTTACTCCGGCTGAATCAATTGCTGTAGTAATTTCAATAACCCCTTCTGCCTTTATAGCCTCTATGCTGTTTTTTACAACATCAACAATGGCCTGGCGCATATAAACCGGGTCAAAAATCACATCAAGATTTTGTCCGTAATTTTTTTTGATTGTTATATTTTTCGGTACGGCAAGCTTGCTTAATGCTTCTTCTACGCAGATATTAAGATTACTTTTTTCAAACACCATGCTCTTTGGTTTTGCAAAATCAAGGGCGGTTTCAATTATGTTATTTGCGTCATTTATCTGTGATTTTATTATGTTAAGATACCTCTCCAGTTTCACACTGTCTATAATAACGCCTGAGCTTGTCAAATAATAGATAGCGTTACTTATTACGCCAAGCGGGTTTCTTAATTCATGGCTCAAAGAGCCAGCCACCTTGCCTAAAGCCGCTAATTTTTCGCTGCGGATTAACTTATCTTGCGCCACGCGTAAATCTTTTGTGCGTTCTCCTATCTTATTTTCAAGGTCCAAATTTAAAACTTCCAGTTCGGCTTTAGTTTTTTCTAATTCTTTGGTGGCTTCCCCAAGCTCTTCGTTGGCAACTTGCAATTCTTTGTTTGCTACAGTAAGCTCAATTGTCCTAGCGACTAATTCTTCTTTTGTCTTTTCTAAATCAGATTTATTTTTTTGTAAAGTAGCTATAAGCCCCTCTCTTTCTTTTTCCAGCGTACACCTGACAGTAACATCTCTGTCTATGCCACGATAACCCTTAAAGTTACCTGAACTATCAAAAATCGGTACACCGCTGGATTCAATAATAACAAGAGAGCCATTTTTGTGGCGGTATTTATGCACCACATTTTTAAAAGGCTTATGCGAGACAATTAAAGTATCCAGGATAATTTTGCCGCTCTCGTCATCATTTTTATCTGTAAACGCAAAAGGCACCTTGCCAACGACTTCGTCAGCCGTAAAACCAAGCAAATCTTCTACTTTCTTGCTGGCATACCTGCAAATAGTGTTTTCGTCTACTTCCCAGATAAAATCGCTTATACTTTCTGCTAAATTACGAAAACGCTCTTCGCTGCTGCGAAGCATTTTAACGCTTTCATTTATAGAATTACTCATAAAATTTATACTCTCGCAAAGCGAGTCAAATTCCTTACAACCGGTTATTTGCGCTTTTTGCTCCAGTTTACCATGAGCAATAGCTTCAGCTACTTTCTGAAGTTTTTCTATGGGCTTAGAGAAAGAACCTGCTATTAAAATGCTTACTACAAAGCCAAAAATTATGACAATTGAAAAATACAAAACATATTTCATTAATGTTTCGTGAAGAACTCTGGACAGCTCGTTTATACCCATGCTTGCTCCGAAGCAATATTTGCGGCCGCTTTTACTTAAAAACGGAATTAATACCATTCTGCCGTAACCCCATTCGTTATAAAATGAACTATAAGTGGGTTTCATCGCACGAAACGCTTCGCTAAACGACTCAGGATCACTATGTTCCTGAAAAAATCTGGCCTGATCTTTTTTGGAAATATCCTTACTCGGGGAAGTGGAAGTTGTAAAAACTATTTTCCCGTCAGCAACCATGTTGCTCCAAAGATATTGCAGCCCAAGCTCTTGGCACAGCTTGTTATTTTTAGCAACAATAATTTTGTCATATTCTTCCTGCGTAAAAGAATTTCTGGCAAGATTGTCATGATAATCATCGGGAAGCATTGCCTTAAGCATTAGCGCGGCAGTATAAAGCTTTTGGTCTACGCCGTCTAAAAGAGCTTTTTCCTGAGCTTTATAACCGGCGATAGTGAAGAATAAGGAAGAAACAAGGACAACCGTACATATCGCAAGAAATATGCGGACTCTAATCTTCATAATAGGCGCCTTGGGGATACTGTATTGAACTTACAAGCCCATATTTTCTGTGTGAAACAGGGATTTGGAGATATATGGGATAAAAGTGGCTGTGTTACTATTTTAGCGAAAAAGTAGTTTATTGCAAGAAAAACAAGCATTCAGGAGGGGGGTGATTTTACCTTTTTAGTGAGACAGCATAGGTAGCATAGCCTCAATGCCATGCCTTATCATCATAACGCCTATTGCCCCAAGCAGGATATACATAATCTTTGAGAAGGCACGAGTTCCGCTTGGCCCAATTACATTCATAATTGCCTCAGCCCGGTCAAGACTGACCCAAACAATAAGCATATTAAGTACCAGTGAAACAAAAGTAGGTATAACATTATATTTATCAACCATCATAAGCGTGGTAGTTAATACTGCCGGGCCGGTAATAAGCGGCGTCCCCAGGGGGAAAACGCCTATGTCTTTATCCCCGCCGGAAGAGTTAATCTTCTTTTCCGCTCCAGGGAAAAGCAAACGGACAGCAATAATGAATAGAAAAGCACCGCCTGCGACTTGAAAATCGCTTATGGTTATACCAAGCAGGCGCAAAATAAATTTACCTGCCACCATAAATATAACCGCCATTGCAGTTGCAGTGGTTACCGCGTCTATTATGATTTTGTGCCTGTTTTGCTCATCTGTGCCCTCTATGAGCGATACAAAAATAGGAACGTTGCCGATAGCATCTACGGCAACAAAAATAGGGATAAAACTTAAAAGGTAGGATTCAAATCCGTTTTGCATTTTAATGCTTTTATTATGTCATTTTTTAATAAAAATTCAATGCAAAAGAATCACTGGAGCTTCCTCGTTTTCTGAAATCTTAGGCACGGATAAGACGGATGGTTACGGATTCATACGGATAATTTATGGGTTCTTATCCGTCTCAATCCGCTATAATCCGTTTGCATCCGTTATTAGATCCCTTTTTCTTACCAATTGGTTTACAAATCGCCACTCAAAGATACCCTTAAATTTTGGGGAATGCCCAGGAAAGAATCATTCTCCGGATTTACTGCAGCGATTAATTAGAATGCGCAGTAAAAGCGCTATCAGGATAAAACCAAAGGCAATATTACGCAAATTTATAAGAAAATTTATTTTATTCTTCCTGTCGGCTACGGCATTTTTCAAAAATTTGTCGGGATTTTTTGTTTTTTCCAGATTTTTTTGGAAATCTTTCGCCACTGCCAGCTCATGGGGCATTTTATCCTGCGAAAGCACATTCTTAAGTTCAGCCTTAAGCCCATCCATTCCGGCGAACTGATAAGCAACCAGCAATTTGTCATACAAATACAGTTCAGCGCCGTAACGCCCGATTACCCGCACGGCATAAAAGTTAGCAAAAATAAAAAGAAAAAAAAGTAAAACAGCTATCGCTATGCGTATTTTAGTTGTTTTTGAAAATTTCATCGCAACAAAAAAAATGTTGTCTAAATAAATATTGGTACGAAATTAACGGCTATAATTAATTATAAATATTTTTAAAAATTCTGTAACAATAATAACCTAACCCCCTACCCGAAGCTTTGCGAGAATGGGATTTTTTATTATTCATTTTTCCGCGAGCCTTCAGCGTCGCTTAATAATAACTTACCCAGGGCAGCATTTTGCAGTAAATCTCCGTAACCTAGAATAACACAGGATAAAGCACCGGACTTCTCGCAAAAACTTAATTCCTGCGCAAAACTTTCCGGTGATTTTTTTAATTTATAAGCGCCAATTGTAAAATTAATTTTTTCTGCATGAACAGTTTTCCTCTTAGCCTCTTTAACATCTCTTTCAAACTCAGATATCTTATCTGAATACGTCATAACTGTAACAAAATCAACGAGTCCGGTCTTAATCCAGGAAGGCCAATCCTGGAAAGCCTCATAATAAGCACGGACATACGGAACACAGCCTGTTGCCGATACCTTGATATCCGGGCGAAGCGCGCGCGCGCGGCTAGCCAATTGAGTAAGTAATTCTGTTACCTGCGCCCGTTTCCAATTTTGCCATGTAATATTATCGTTTTTGATTGTTTTGATTCCTGTAGTTTTTTTAAAACGCTCTATATTCATCTTTGTGTAACCGTAAGAAGGATTCCTGTCAGGATAGCGGATGTAGTCAAATTGAATCCCGTCAAGCTGCGGATAATTATCCAGAATTTCACTAACCAAGGCCAAAAGTTCGCTCCGTACTCGTAAATCGCCTGGCTCAAGAAAGTATTGCTTATCTATCTTATAATCTTCTATTGCTCTCTTTTTTTTCAAATTCCTGGTAAGTATTCCCGGGCCGTATTTCTTAAGAATCTTGGCATCCTTGTTGTTACTTAGGCTTAATAAATTAATCCATGCGTGCACCTCAATGCCTGCCTTATGCGCCTCTTTTATAAGAAACGCGAAAGGATCTTGCATGGTATTTTTTAAGCATATTTCATACGGCTTTGAATCTGCAACATGTGAAGGAAACCAGGCGCGATTCGCACGGTAAATCTGGACAAAAAGAACCTTAATGCGCGCTTTCTTTGCAAAATCAACCAGCCGCAAAATTTCCTGGCGGCTTAAAAGCACTTGCGGCTCTTGTAACACCGTGACAAAAACGCTGCGCCCGGCAGAAGCTTCGCAACTGTTCTGGCTAAAGGAAATACATAAAAAATACAAACAAAAAACCAGTATAATTTTTTTCATGGAATTATGCGGCAGGAAATTTGCAAAACGATTTTAGGATTTGTATTAAAGCCTTAAATTAACCGGCCAGGACGCTTCAAATTCGTCCCGGGATACTTTCCTATCTTTATTGGTATCCATGCTATTAAAATAGTCGTTAAATTGCGCAAGAGCTTCTTTCCGGCTGATTTGGCTATCGCCATTGCTGTCTGCTTTTCCAAACATATTTGAACTATCTTTCTTTCGCTCCTCTGCGCTGATAACTCCATTTTTACTCTTATCTAACTCATCAAACTTTTTCTTCTGATATGACTGCATTTCTTCTGAGGTTAATAAGCTATCCTTGTTCGTATCAATTTCCTGGAATTTTTTCTGAGTAGCTTCAGTTCCGTTCTGCTGCGCGAACACAGAAAAACTGCATAACAAAACGGCGAAATACATCGCAATCCCCATCTTAATTGAAGATATCATTAAAACCTCCTTACTGCGGCCAGTTAATAACACTATTTGTCTTTTTTGTTTAGCAAGAAAAGTATTTCTTTTACTTCAAATTTAAGCTGGCCCATGTCGGCACGAAGCTGTTTACTTATAATTCTTTCTACCTCTGCTTTTGTTTCAGCTGCCTCGCGAAGCATTTCCTGGTTTAAAATACATTGGGCAGATTCTTTTTTTTACCTCAAGCCACCTACACCAGGAAAAAATAGCCAGGCCAATGCTTAAAGTTACCAGGACAGTAATAATTTCATCAATATAAATTATTATTTTTTGGTTTTCAGAAAACAGTTTGACAAGAAAACCAAATATGTTAAAAAAATATGAAAGGATGAATATAATGGCCGCGGTCAAACAAAGGACTATCAAATCCCAAAAAGCATTAGAAAATTTTCGCCTGGTATCTTTCCTCTGATTCTCCCGTATTCCGTTATTTTTTAGCTCCATTGCGGTTTATGCTTGGAAATATCCCAATTGAGGTATCGTAAGTTTTTATACTTGCCTACTCTATGTTATAGCTTGGAATTTTTTACCGCGCACCATCTACGCAATTTGTTCAATAACAAATCGCCAATTTTATTGGTTAGAAAAAAGAAGTGAAGTTTGCTGCGCAATTAAAAAATCCGTATTCCTCATCATTTCAATTTGCTCTTTTAGGAGTGGCCTTAGTTTATTTTTCGCCTCTTCCCTGCTTAACCTGCCGTTATGCTAGTCCTGCAAAACAGTGTTAATTGATTTTTGTATTTGCTGAAGCCTATTTTGAACTTGAGCAAATTGAGGGTCTTCTGCGGCAGATTTAGCCATAATAGCTTTCTCATCTTCACGGGAAATATTTGGCAAAACAACTTGCGCAAATGCAGGTATACCCAACCAGAAAAAATGACTTTCTTCATGAATATGTATCCTTCCTTGCATTTTATTTTCTGTTTTACCATAAAAAATATAAATAAACTGAATTAAGTATGCTATGAATTTCAAACAGCCTACAAAATAAACTTTTGCTAAGATATTATCGCAAAAGACTAGAAAGTCAAGAACTACGCATATTTCTGCCTGCGGGGAAGAAGATTTGTATAGAAAAACACATCATTAGCTATCAGAAATAGCAGCATACATTATTTAGAATTAGATTTTATCTGGATAAATTCTTACATTTTATCAAGGATGCTGGAAAAATCTTTTAAAGTCTTTTCAATCCAGCTATAATCATTCTCAAAAATCTTATATTCATTAAAATTCGTATCTTTTTTATACGTATAAAATCCTTCTAAATCTACATTTATAATTCTATTTAAATCTTGATCATATACCAAGTTCTGCAGGCTCCAATCACCTACAATGGTTTTATGTTTACAATAATAATTTTTTAGTGAATCCAATAATTCTTGTATTGCCGGCTTAATATTAAATATATTTTTTTGGTTTTTAAAAAAATCAGTATTTCCCTCGGCTATATATTTCTTAAGCACCTCAAGGGGATATCCGTTAACATAAGCGCAGCAGTAACTGCCGGTTCTGTAAACTTCAACTAATTCTGCGATATGCTTGTTTAAAAATTCTAGATTCTTTAAAGATTCAATGGTTTTCTTGTAAGCATCAAATTCGGCCTTGTCAGCCAGGCGGAAAAATAACTTTAGGCCGAATTTATGGGAAAGTTTAATTATTTTAAAAACTTTTTTCCCATTACGAAAAACTGTGAACCTCGTATTGTAGCCATAAGTGGGAATTATTGTGCAATTTTTCAATCGCCTTATACGCAAAATACAAAAAGCATAATCTGGTATGAGGAAGATTAATCCGGGCAGCCTAAAGATAATCTTTTTTAGTAACTTACTTGAATTGCTCAACGTTTATTTCTTTACTCCGATTCTTATAATAATATTACCGATTGCCCAACAAACAGAAAGTGAAGCCTTCCCGGACTAAGTCCGGGGCCTCTCACCTAGAGAGGAAACCCAAAAGAATATTAATTCCTCGGACTAAAAGCCCGGGGTGTCTCGCGAAGGATTAAAAAGAGAAAACAGCAAAGAAACCAATACCTCCTGCCAAAATCCCTATTACTGCCGCTTCAAACCGCCTTGCGCCGGCTGGTAAAAACCTTCTGCGATATATTATCACAGAGGATTAGGAAGTCAAAAGCTCCCCGGCGAGGGACCGTTACGTCCTGCATAAATACATTTTGGAATATTCCGGCACTTCCTTCGGACATTTCGTCTTCGGTCGGCTTCGCCCGGAGGGCTCAGCACTTCCTCGGACATTTCGTCCTCGGTCGCTCACCCTAAGTGGCTTCGCCACAGGTTCGAGCCAAACCAAAAGACTTGAAAAAAACAAAACCCCGCCTTAAAAAAGGCGGGGTCATTTTTTTCAAGCTCCCCGGCGAGGGCTCGAACCTCGGACATCCTGGTTAACAGCCAAGCGCTCTACCAACTGAGCTACCGGGGAAACAAATTGTCTAAGAACTTTCGACCGTAGCCTGTTTTTAAATACTTCTCTCGTTTAATGGCCTCGGTTTTATTTTCAAACCTTTCGTAATACATCAACTCAAACGGCCCATTATTACGCGCCCATGCGTTACAACCACTATTGTGCTGCCTAAGCCTTTTTTCTGGGCGTTTTGATGTATATCCGATGTATCGCTTAGCATTCTTTAAGCTCTTAAGAACATACGTATAAAACATAGCATCACCAACTGCCCGCCACCTTAATCATACCCTACAGGCGGGTCAGCCTTCGGCTGAAGCTACCGGGGAATAAAATTTCTAAAGAACGATTGCTAATTATAACTTATTTGCCATTTCGCGTCAACATTTTCTCTTACATTTGCCAGTAAACGTCTGCTACGAAAAAGGTCAGAAAAAAGGAGAATCTACCGATTCACAATAAAATCAATTAATTGTAAAATTCTTAAAAAGAAGGTATACATGAGAAAGATTTTCAATATCCTCTCCATGATTGTTCTGGCAATTGCGTTAAACGGCTGCGTTGAAACGGTAGTCTACAGAAGGCCTGCTCCTCCGCCTCCGGAAATAGAAGTTATTACTACAGCTCCCTACTACGGCGCAATATGGATTCCGGGATACTGGCAGTGGCATAGCGGACGCGGCCAGCACAATTGGCGCAAGGGGCACTGGGATAACCGCCATAGCTACAGAGGACGGGATAGACGTTAAGACATTCTGATTGATAACACAAACTAGACAGGCTTTTTCTCAAGTAATGCTTTGCCTAAAGTAGCAGAATCAATATATTCAATTTGAGTGCCAAGGGGAACGCCAATTGCTATGCGATACATTTTTATTTTATAAGGAGAGATTTTTTCAATCAGGTATTGCGCAGTTAATTCTCCGTCATTATCAGCATCAGTAGAAATTATAATCTCCTTTATTTCCCCCTGTTCAATGCGGTTTATTAACTTTCTTATATTTAAATCTTCGCCGTTTACTCCTTCAAGAGGCGAAATAGAGCCTAAAAGAACATAATAAAGCCCGTTATACTGCGAAGTCTTCTCAATTGCTAAAATATCCTTCGGCTCCTCAATAATACAAACTACTTCTTTGTCGCGCTCGTGGTCGCTGCATATAGAGCAAATTTCATGCGTTGAAAAGTTATTGCAAAGTTTGCAGGGTTTTATATGATTATGGATTTCCTCTATCTTATGCGAAAGCGCCTTTACATCCTCCGGAGGCATCTTGAGGATATAAAAAGCAATGCGCTCCGCGCTTCGCCTTCCTATTCCGGGAAAACGCGCTAAGCTTGTAACTAACTCGTTAAATATTCTAGGAAAACTCATAACACTAAAATACAAAAATTACCACAAATCAAGGGACGACCCTGAGCGTAGTAGAATGGGTCGTTTTTATTCGTGGATATTCGCGTTTCTTTACTCATCCTCCGTATGAAATTGTCCGCCGAAGGTATCCATTAATTCGTTTATGAATTCATTAGCCTGACCGGAAGAATTCGTTGCGTCCTGCGCGGAGATATTCCTCTGCTGCCTAATATCTACGGCTTTAGGCGCAATTTTATCGGAAAGAAGAAATTTTACCCCTATTTTTTTGTTCAATATTTTAGAAATTATGTCTTCTATGAATTTTACGTTTTTTGCAGTTTCAACTATTTCCTTATGGAAATAATCTTTGTTGGAAAAACCTATTTTTACTATATCTGCGCTTGAAGAAACAGGTTCAGAAAACGAAAGGTGTGAGCTTATCGCTGCGCGAACCTTCTGCATACTTGCAATTATCTCCGGCCATTTTGCCTTAACCTCGTTAAGTAAAAGGCAGTCATCTTGCGGTTTATCTCCAGTTTGGGATTCCTGGGGCAGCGGAGTTTTTTTTGCATCTTCATCGTCGTCCAGATTAAAATCACCCTTTAATCCAATATCGGAGTCTTGAAGCTTAGCTTCAACCTTTGTTTCCTTGTCTAAAATGTTTTTTTTATCAACAGGCACATTACTGGATTTTTCTTCGGGTTTTTTATATTCTGATTCCTGCGGCAAAATGAATTTAACAAGCGCCAGCTCCAGCGGTATCCTTACGGTATTTAACCTGTGCGAGAGCTCTTTGGCTTCTATCAGTAAATCAATTATTTTCAAAATTTGCGAAAGCGTAACTAAGCTGCCTGCCTTAAGAATTAATTCTTTAGATTGGGCAGATATATCCGGCAGGCTGTTAAAAGTTTTTGCGCTGACTTTAGCTAAAAGGAAATTTCTTAGGTATTCTATCAGGGCATTTACGAATATACTTAAATCCTTGCCATCCTTAACTATCCTGTCTACAAAATCTAAAGATGACTGCAAATCTTTGTTTATTATGAAACTGGCCATTCTGCCCAGGGTGTCCTCGTCAATTATTCCTAAAAACGAAAAAACATCTTCTACTGAACCTTTTTCAAGCACTACGGGAACCAGTTGATCAAGCAAAGACTCCGCATCCCTTATGCTTCCACCGGAAGCCCTTGCTATTGCATACAAAAGATTGTCGTTTATCTTAACGTCTTCGCTTTTTGTAATACTTTTAAGCTTATTTACAATTTTCTCAAGCGGCACAAGGCTAAACTGAAACTTCTGGCATCTGGATAAGATTGTAGGTATTACTTTATGCGGATGGGTAGTTGCGAAAATAAATTTAACGTGAGCAGGCGGCTCTTCAAGCGTTTTTAAAAGCGCGTTAAAAGCTTCCTGGGTTAGCATATGCACTTCATCAATTATATATACTTTATAGCGGGAGTGCGCAGGTGACAATTTAACATTCTCGCGAAGCGTGCGTATTTCATCAATGCCTCTGTTTGAAGCGCCGTCAATTTCAATAATATCCAGGGAAGAACCTTTTGTTATCTCTGCACAGCTCATGCATTTGCCGCAAGGAGACACTACGGGCGATTTTTCGCTTTCACAGTTAAGAGCTTTTGCGAAAATTCTTGCCAGGGAAGTTTTGCCGGTGCCGCGCGGCCCGCTAAAAAGATAAGCGTGATGGATATGTTTTTTAAGGATAGCATTTTTGATAGAAGTTACGACATGCTCCTGCCCGATAACTTCATCAAAATTCTGCGGCCGGTATTTTAAGGCAAATGCTATGTAGTCCATAATTTTTAATTTATAATTCCTAATTACTAATTATGAATAATACGGAGGGGTGGGGATTTGAACCCCAGGTACAGCCTTACGACCATACATCGGTTTAGCAAACCGACGCCTTAAACCACTCGGCCACCCCTCCAGCAAATTAGAATCAATGCAAGATTTGGTTAAACAGATTTTTAATCAACAGCGCTCCGCCTGTTAAGCCCTCAACCAAAATATGCCCCAGGTTTATGTTAAACGCTGCCATTAAATAAACTCCCAGCAATAAAAGGTTTACTATATAAAGAATGCTGAAATTGAAAAAATAATTTATGACACTGGCAAAATCTTTTCCTTTGCTTTCCCGCGCAATAAAAATGAGATGCGACGTAAAAACAAATCCTCCCAGGAAAACAAAAATTTCTTTGTCAATTTCCAAATTAAATGCTTTTGGAAGTATGAAATAACCTATGCCCAGAAGAACAAGAAACGACGGAACAAGATACGAAAGAAAAGATGAATGAAAAAAGAAATTTTGTATCTTTTTATAAATTCCGTTTAAGTCAATAAGGAAAGTGTAAAACGAAAAAGCGGTAAGCGCAGAGAAAAAAAGGATATTTATCTTAAAAGACTCCTGGGCTCTTATCTCTTTAAAAAATTCTTTGCTTATTGCCACCACGAAACAAAATATAATCAAAAAAAGGAAAAACTTAATCAAGCTAAAAAAAGAATTTTGTTTTGTGACTTTCTCATCCATAATCCCGTTTCCTCCTTATTGATTTATGGCGTAATTTTTTCTTTGCCAGCCATATATGGCCGCAATAATTCGGGTATAACTATGCAGCCGTCTTTATCCTGATAATTCTCCAGGATTGAAACAACCAAACGCGCCAAGGCAACACCGGAACCGTTTAGGGTGTGAATGAATTTAAGTTTTCCGGTTTCTTTTTCTTTAAAACGGATATTTCCGCGCCGGGCCTGAAAATCCTCAAAATTGCTGCAGCTTGATACCTCAAGCCACTTATCAATTCCGGGAGCGTAAATTTCAATATCGTAGCATTTTGCCGCTGCAAAACTGATATCTCCTGTCGCAAGCATAAGCACGCGGTAAGGTATATTAAGCAATTCCAAAACTGTGCAGGCATTTAACAAAAGTTTCTCCAGTTCATCGTAGGAAGTTTCTGGCTTTACGAATTTGACAAGCTCCACTTTATCAAATTGATGCACCCTGGTTAAACCTTTGGTGTCTTTTCCATAAGAACCAGCCTCTCTCCTGAAACACGCGGTATAAGCGGTGTAATAAATTGGTAAATCTTCTTCGCGCAAAACCTCATCTCTGTGAATATTTGTAACAGGAACTTCGGCAGTTGGGATAAGAAATAAATCATCAAGCTCAAACTTATACATATCCTCTTCAAGCTTCGGCAATTGGCCTGTTGCGCGCATAGAATCGCGGTTAACCAGCATGGACGGAAGCACTTCCTTAAATCCGTGCTTTTGCGTATGTAAATCAAGCATAAAATTAATCAGCGCCCTTTCAAGCCTGGCGCCAATACCTTTGAATAAAACAAAATTTGAGCCGCTTATTTTGGCGGCACGTTTAAAATCAATAATGTCCAAATGCTCGGATATGGTAATGTGGTCAAGGGGTTTAAAGTCAAATTTGCGCTTAGCCCCCCATTCCTTAACAATCTTATTGTTTGACGGATGCCCTTTTGGTATGGAAGCATGCGGAATATTTGGAATCCTTAGCAATTGCTCCTTAAAACTTGCTTCCAATTCGCCAAAATTTTTGCTTAATTCTCCGATTTGTTTTTTTATTTCTTTGGCTTCCGCAATCTTTGAAGCAGTATCTTTCTTTTCTTTGATAAGCGCCTTCATCTCAACATCAATTTTATTCTGAAGCGCAGCCAAGTCTTCTATCTTACGCATTTGAAGCCTTCGCGCTTCATCCAAAGAAAGAAAAGCGTCCAGATTGAATTTGTCATTCCTGTCAACCAAAGCCCGCCTTACTACTTCTGGATTTTCTCGTATAAATTTTGGGTCAAGCATAAGCGCTCCTAATCTAGGTATAAATTTATTTACCCTTTCACAACCGCTAACGGCCGCATTCTGCAAACTTTGTGGGAAATACCCGCGTTGTGCACAACATCTATAACATCATCTATATTCTTATACACTGAAGGAGCCTCTTCTACAATAGTTTTTTTTCCCGTCGCCCGGACTTCAATGCCTTTTGATTTAAGTTCCTTAAGCAAAGCATCCGCATCTATAGTCCTTAAAGCCTGCGAACGCGAAGAAACTCTTCCGGCGCCATGGCAGGTTGAAGCAAACGATTCTTCTTCAGCCTTTTTTGTTCCGGTTAATAGATACGAGGCTCTTCCCATATCTCCTGGTATAATTACAGGCTGGCCTATATTTTTATACTTCTCAGGAAGCTGCGGGTTCTGCGGGCCGAAGGCGCGCGTTGCGCCTTTTCTGTGCACGCATAGAAGTTTCTCTTTGCCGTCAACAACATGCTTTTCAAGCTTCGCTATATTATGCGCGACATCATATATCAAATCCATTCCTAAAGATTGCCAGCTTTTTGAAAAAACTTTCTCAAAACTTAAACGCGCAAGATGCATTAAAACCTGCCGGTTAGCCCAGGCATAATTTGCCGCCGCGCGCATAGCGCCTATATATCTTTTTGCCTCAGGGCTGTTAACCGGCGCGCAGGCGAGCTGCCTGTCAGGAACATTTATTGAATATTTTGACAAGCATTCAACCATCTCGCGTAAGCTATCATCGCAAATCTGATAACCAAAGCCGCGCGAGCCTGAATGAATCATAATCATAACCTGCCCCACATTAAGGCCCAGGGTTTGCGCCACATCTTTGTCAAAGATGTCATCAATATATTGCATTTCAAGGAAATGGTTGCCGCTTCCAAGGGTTCCAGCCTGCTCCTTACCTCTTTTATAAGCCCTTTCAGAGACACTTTCAGGGTCTGCTCCTTCTATCGCGCCAAATTCTTCGCAGGAATCCAAATCGTCTTTTACTCCAAAACCAGCCGACACAGCCCATTTGGCGCCGTCAATAAGCACTTTTTTTTCATCATGCAGCGAAAGCTTAACGTCTCCGGTTGAACCCACTCCTGAAGGCACCTTTTGGTAAAACGTATCGGCAATTTTTGAAATCTTCTCTTTTACTTCATTGAGTTGTAGATTAGTTTTCAAAAGGCGGACTCCGCAGTTTATATCGTATCCAACACCGCCTGGAGAAATCACGCCGCCGTCATCCGGGTCGGTTGCAGCAACTCCTCCGATAGCAAAACCGTAACCCCAATGCATGTCAGGCATAGCAAGAGAATATTTAACTATTCCGGGTAAAAATGCAACATTTATAACCTGCTCAATTGCATTTTCGTTTCTTGAATCGGAAAGCATTTTTTCATTGGTATAGATAATGCCGTCTACCCGCATACCAGGCCGGTAACTTTTTGGAATCCTGAATTTGTAATCGTTTATCTTCTCAAGCTTTATTCCGCTCATAGCCAACTACTCAATTACCACCAGTACCTTACGGTATAAGTTACTTTTGTTTCTCCATCCTTAACTACAGGAACCTTAAACTCCAGGGTTTGCGCATCCTTTTTGGTAAACTCATGCGATTTGTTGATTATTTTCCAGTTTGAATAACGCCACATATGTTCAATGACGTTTACTTCAATGTCGCTTTCCTTGTGGTTACGTAAACTTATTTCAAAACTCTCTTCTGCCCAGTGGTCGCCTTCACGGAAATTTGTCTTCTTACGTTCGCCGACTACATCAAAAGCATCACCCAAATACAGCCTTACTGTCTCATCTTTCGGTGTATGGCCAATGCGGTCTTCTCCCACGAATTGCAAACTGCCATCATCATCTTTTTTGTAAACTTTTACTTTTCCTTTCGGCAGAGGCATTCCTAAATTATTTTGCTTGCTGTTGGTAAACTCCAGTTTTACTTTTATTTTCTGCTCTTTTGTCGTGCGATTATCCTCATAGTAATACCAATTCCATCCGTAATAATCCACAGGGTCATATATAAAAAGTTTTTTAACCGGTATGTTATTTGAGGAAAGCAGAGAAATTTGTTTTATCTGGTTATTCTTGAGAGTAGCTTTTCTTTGCAAGGTATACATATGGTATTCAAAAAACGCTTTTTCCTGGAATTGAGCAGGCGCTTTTGCAACCTCAAGCATTGCTTCGCCGCGATAGGCATCAATACGATTTTCCGGTTGTGCCCTTTTTACATCCCCGGCTATAAGTTTTAATTTGGCATTTTTATAACTTGCTCCGCTTGCATTATTCATGCTTACCCAGCCATCAAGGCTTACTTTCTTGTCATCCTTGTCTAAAACCGTTACATACTCCGCAAGCCAGCTTACCCCGCCGGTAAGATACGATACTTCGGTTAAATGTTTGCCCTCTTTGTTGTTTTCTATTTCCCAGACAAGAGTTGGTTTCGTAATGAGGCCCTCGGGCAACTTATCAAAGCTTATCTGGTTTATATTATCAGGCCGGACAATCATGCTTAGGCCGTCCTGCCCGGAAAGCACGATATTGTTAAGATCATAGCTTGAAAGAATCCCTTCATAAGTCTTTGCATCTTTAGTTATAATTTTTATATTTTTATCTATATACTTGGAAAGCAGTTTATCCGAACTCATCAAATCGTATTCGTAATTTTGTTCCAGAATATAGCAGGCGTCCGGAGCAGTAAGGGAAACGAAATGAACTGAAGTCGGCTCTATAAGCGCAGCTACATCTTTGAAGTCTACCTTGTTTATGCCTTTTTTTAAATCTAAGTTGCGCTGGTCTTTGACCAAAGCAAAATTCTGGTTGTAAACGGTGAGTTCCACATTTTCCTGCGCACACACAGAAAAACAGAACAGAAGGCCCAAAACAAAAACCATAAATTTCTTCATACGCACCCCCTTATTTTTACACATCAAATATGACTTCCGCCGTAAAGCCATTTTTGTCTTTATTTATTTTTAAGTTATGGTAGGTAGCAGCTTTAATTTCGGATTTTACACCTTTGTCGCCGTAAGGATTAAAATCCTGCCCTTTTATTTCGGCAGTAATTGTTTTTTTACCGGCTGCCTCTTTAATGGACACCTGATACTCGCCTGGTAAAAATTTATTACTATAAAAAACAGAAAGCAATTCGTTAAGCCAAAAAATAAGTAAATCTTCAAGTTTAGGCGCGCTTAATTCTATGGTTTTTGTTTTTTTGGCTTCTATTTTCGTGTCAGTTAGAAGTTCAAAAAGACAAATTGCTGAATTTTTAAACAATTCTTCCTGATTATCTGCAAAAATCTTAACCCGTATATCTGCTGTATGCTCAAGAATTTCATATTTTTTCATACGAGACAAAACCGTAAACCAATCAGGCATAGTTATTCAAACTTGATTTCATCAAGGTAAAATTCTATGCCTCCTGGATTATTATCCATATTTGCTACCCAGCAAAAACCGCCTATTACATTTGACATATTCTTGCCGCTAAGGTCAATTGCATACTGCGTCCATTCTTTCTTAAGCGTTACAGGGCCTGTGCCAATTGCATCAGAATCGGCAAATTTTCCGCCAATGCCGCCTACCTTAAAATCATCAATCAACTCTCCACCCTTTGCGCCTCTTGCCCAAAAAGTCAGCTTGGTTGCGTTTGACAGATTGTAGCCGCCGTCTATTTCGCCCCAGTTATTTGCCGGGTTCTGCCAATACATTCCTGCCCAGCGCGCGCCTTGATAAGCGCAAGCGCAGTAGTTGATTTTTATGCAAGTGCCGCCCGAGAAAGGGGTTTCTGCTGAAGCTCCGTCATATTTTATGTCCCCATAATCACCCATCCACCCAGAGGCTATGAAATGATTGTTAGCCGAATTCCTGTCAGAATAAACATAGAAAGGCATTGCTTCCAGCTTGCGGCCTTCTGGTTTTACGGAAGAATCAGCTACAAATTTTATATCATCAAGATAAAAAGTGCATCCATCAGGGTCTAAATCAGCAGTTACAACCCAACCGAAACCTCCGTTAACATACGAAAGATTTTTACCCGCAAGATTGATAGTATATTCTTTCCAGTCTTTTGTAAGTTGCACCGGCCCAAACACCACTTCTGTAGAATCCGAATACTTGCCTTTAATTCCGCCAACCATAAATTTCTGGATTACTTCTCCGCCTTTTTCTCCGCGCGCCCAAAAAGTTATTTTAGTCATATTGCTAAGGTCAAAACCGCTTTTTTGCGAACCCCAATTATTTGCTAAACTTTGCCAATACACACCGGCCCAACCTTGACTCTGAGCTTTTTTGGCAGTATATACAAATTTTATGCAGGTATTTTCTGAATGCGGATTCTCAGTTGTGCCATCTTCCATGGTTATATCTCCATAATCACCTATCCAACCAGAAGGCACATAATTATTTTCTTTACTGTCTTTATCCAAATAGATTACAAGTTGATTCAAGTCTTCTACTGGCTTTCCTTTGAATTCACCGGAATAAGCCACGTAATCAGCCTTAACTGCCGGCTTAATGCCATACCTTGAATCATCGCACTGCTCCTGAGTAATAGCCGGAATAGTTGCCAACGCCAGTAACACCAGAAAAATAAATGTTTTTTTCATTTGCACCCTCACAAATCAGCTTTATCCTTTAATTTTAATGCCCCCGTTAAATGTATAAATATAAATACATGGGCCATGTAGGACTTGAACCTACGACCTTGACATTAAGAGTGTCCTGCTCTACCAACTGAGCTAATGGCCCGGTATGTCAAATTTTCTAATGCTATCAATGGTTTAAGGTAGTGGCTTTATTGGGTTCTTTTGGTGGAATAACCTTTAGTGCCCAAATACTGTCCATTCTCTTATCTAAAACAGCTACAGCCTGCATCTTATGATTAGGTGATAAATGGATATAACAAA
>Ga0265297_10001185_pt1 | contig 63515 bp, 47 predicted proteins | sample Munlanlwell13791_FD_192502 | JGI IMG/M metagenome (GOLD analysis project Ga0265297, IMG submission 192502) | Leachate microbial communities from a municipal landfill in Southern Ontario, Canada - Leachate well 137-91 | ecosystem: Engineered > Solid waste > Landfill > Unclassified | place... | reverse complement strand
TATAGTTTCCGCCTTCAAAAAAGAGTTGTTCCCCAACGGGCGATGTCATAGAAAAATGTGCTTTTGCCAGGGACTCAGGAATAAGGATTTTCCCGGGATCGAGAATGGACTGTGCAGTTCCGTCGAGTATTTCAAAATCGAATACTTCCGGAAATTCAACAGAGACTCTTACTGCATGAAAATAAAACTCAGATTCACCTTTGTCATTTTTTACGGTATAACGGCGCTTGCCGTCCCAGGGATTAGACAACCCGAACTTCAACACATGCGGAGAATTTTTTGCAATGCTCTCTGCCATAGGTCTGTTAATAACAGCCTGGAACGTTTTTCCGTCCTGAGCAATCTCAAGTCTCATAATCCGGTCCCTGTTACTGTGCGACGCATTGTAGTTCATTTCGTATCCTACCTGCATCATGATAAACATGAAAGCGGCAAAAGCCACGCTCAACCCTAAAAGATTCAATATTGCCGCCATTTTGAACCGGCGGAGTACGCTGAGAAAATTCCTTATTATTGTTTTCATACGTTAGTAAAATCGACTTGTGTCACTTAGCAGTATATTCGACGGGATCTGCAACGGCAGCCCGCTGGCTTACTCCGTATACCGTCACAAAAGCAATGGCGGTTGCCAGCAATCCGGCCAGGATAAATATCCACGGCCCCAGTGTGATGCGTAAAGGATAATCGGACAACCATCTGCTCATGGCATACCAAATAACGGGAACAGATATAATAAAAGCAATCAAAACCATCCTAAGGAAACTGACTACCAGTCGTGTTACTATCTCTTTAACCGTAGAGCCAAAAACCTTTCTCATGGCAATTTCAAGAGCCCTCTGGCGAACAAAATAGGTAGCCATGGCAAGCAGTCCCAAAACCGACAATACAATGGCAATAATAGTAAAAAAGATGAGAATGGTAGACGTCTTTTCCTGTTGCTCATAGGCCTTTTGGATCTGATCATCCATAAATTCACCCGAAAAAACACCTCCCCCGTTGATCTTGAGAAAAACATCCCCGACCTGCTTCATCACCCGGGACGGATCTCCGTTTACTTTAATCAGAAAAGACCAGGGAACAGATTCGCCAAAATTATTGTAGACCACGATAGCCGGTCCAATTTTCTCAGTTACCTTGCCGTATTGGAAATCTTTCAGAATTCCGGCAATCAGGAGATCCGTTCCTCTTAAAGAAACATGCGTTGCCTCTTGTTCCAGGCCCATTTCCCGCATGGCCGATTCGTTAAACCAGAAACCCTGTCCGGCAGTATGGTTGTCACGTATAACTTCAAAACCCATCATGTCAAAATAGGTTGAATCTCCCTGAAAGATCTGGAAGCTTATATTCCTGTCTTCATACTGTACGGTATTGTTATTGCCTCTGTTCAGCGGGTAACCCATGCAGAAAGCAACTTTCTCCACACCGGGGAGCGATATCAGTTCATTTCTGAATGTTTCTGATAATGTCCTGTCGAAGTCCATATTATCAATCACAATAATATTCTCTGTATTATAACCCAGCCGGGCTTTTATCATATAACGCACCTGTGCTGTCATAGTAATGGAACAGGCTATCAGGACAATGGTTATCACGTTTTGAAGGGTAATGAAAACTTTTCCGAAAAACATTTTGGACTTACGTTTGAAAGACCCCCTTACCACTTCAATAGGTTCATAACCGGAAATGATGCGCGCCGGAATAACGCCCGCAACTGTTCCCAAAACAAGTATCCCCAGTATACTGCCGAGAATCTCCGCCGGCGTTACGTCATGCAGCACGGAAAGTTCTTTTCCGAGCAGCCGTCCGGCATAGCCGTCTGCTCCCAGGGCCATGACAAGTCCTAAAATATAGGCTATTGTACAAACGATAAGTGATTCAAATATAAGCTTACCAAAAAGAGCCCTGCGAGAAGATCCCAGCAGGCGCCGTGTAGACATTTCCCTTGCCCGGAATCCGGCCTGGGCTACGGTCAGATTTATGTAGTTTATAAGAGCAAAAAGTAAAATCAGAACTCCAACTGATATAAGAATTATTACCAAAGTGGAATCACCCTGATAAAATCCGTTAATAGGAACATCAGAAAAATAAACATTCCTAAGGGGAGTCAGCAACACCTGTTGCCAAACCTCACGTTCGTATATCCAGTAAAACGTCTTAAAGTACTCCTTCATTTCGGGGATCCTGGCCGTTATATCGGTATGTTCTCGTGCCAAAATAAACATTACAGCTGTCCCCGCATTACCCAGGTTGTTATCTATAATTGAAGGGTTATAGTGTGTCATCTGTTCCATTCTCAGAATTATATCGTAATTCATAAAAATGGAATTGGTGATATCCTCCAGCACTCCGGCCACAGTAACAACAAAACCATCCAGTTCAATAGTCTTTCCAACAGCATCTTCGGGCCCGAAAACTCTGTTAGCGAAACTTTTACTGATGATCACATTATCCAGAGAACGCAATGCTGTGTTTCTGTCGCCCGAGATGAGCCGAAAATCAAAAAAATCAAAAAAAGTAGAATCGGCAAAGCCCAGCGAAACAGATGTTTTCTCGCCCAGAACCCTGGCCGGGTAACCGGCTCCGAATCCTGTGTACACACAGATCTTTTCAATCTCGGGATACCGATCGGCCAGTTTGTCTGCCAGTTTTGCTGCACACCCGTAAGCTGCCTCACTCCCCAGAACATATATTCTGTCTGCCTTGGTATGATATGAATCGGTAGATAATTCACCTGCGGTATATTCGGCAATAAGAATAACAAACACCAGGGAAACGGAGAGCCCCAGAAGGCAAATTAAAGAATAGGCCTTGTTCCGGCTCCAATAAATTAACGTAGATCTGATACCTGACATAAAACATACTAATAGCTGCCAATTATAAAACCACTAACGTGCCAAAACAAATAAGGCGCTATTAAATAACGCCTTACATACTTTTATAAATTCCGGATTTGTCTAAAAATTTGACATGAGTGTAAAAATGTTATACAGACTACCTGACGATCAGTCTCCGACCAATACGTAAGGTGGTCGAAGAAGAAATTCCGTTCAGCTGGCATATCTTTTTTATGGTGGTTCCATATTTCATGGCCAGAGCACCCAGTGTGTCTCCGGAACGGATAGTGTGCAACATTCTTTGTGATGCGGCAACAGACTCTGAGTCGTCCTGTCCATAATGCGAGTAAATGCTAAAGTAATGCTTCTTTAAAACAAAGACGGAATCGCGCAAAGTACCCGTTTCAAAATCGATAAGGCGTTCCGGATCAAATGCCTTTCCCATATACCTGGTCTCGAAATGCAGGTGAGGTCCGGTACTTCGGCCAGTGCTTCCTCCCAGGCCAATCACCTCGCCTGCCTTAACAAGTTCACCTGTATTCACCAGGTGTTTTGACAGATGGCCGTAATAAGTTTCCAGGCCGTTGGCATGCCGTATTACAAGCATATTCCCGTATCCTCCTGAATTTCTGGAAAATTCAACAATACGCACTACTCCGTCAAAAGCTGCCCGTACAGAATCACCCCTGGTAAGAGGGAGGTCGGTTCCCTTATGCTCCCTTGTCCTGCGGTAAGCAAAACGCGAACGTACTTTTCCAATAAGTGGACAACAATAGCCGTGCAACGAATCGGCAAGACACAAATCAATTTCATCGGGCAGGTCAGAAAGCGGTATATCTTTAAAGGCATGGATACTCTCCGTATTCCACCCTTCATAAAAATCATCATCGTCTATGACCGGTCGCCCCAGGTCCCAGTATTCCCAGGTAAAATCGCGGAAGAGAATGATTTTAGTGAATTTATCTTCTGTGTCGAGGGTGTCTACCGGAATGCGCATTTCCAATCCGCGAACCGGGCCGGACGGGCCACCTTTTGTGGCCTCCGGATCTGCCTCTTGAGCATAAGAAAAACAAGTGGCTGATAGACAGGCAGCAAGTAAAAAAATATTTTTCAATACGTATAGGAAATTTGATGTTGTCTGGAACAAATATAAGGATTTTCGCGTGCAAAACTTTTCATTTATATTTGTAATAATGAAAAAATATTGGATACCCCTTCTTTTACTGCTGTTTATTGCAGCTGATATTTTTCTGGGATCCGTTAAGCTTCCGTTTCACCAGATCTGGTCTTCTGTATGGGGCGGAGAGGCTCCCGATTATGTAAACAAGATCGTATGGAATTTCAGATTCCCTAAAATGATCACGGCATTGCTCTCCGGCATGGCCCTGGCTGTCTGCGGAGTCCAGATGCAGACTCTTTTCCGGAATCCCCTGGCAGATCCATACATCCTGGGCATAAGTTCCGGAGCCGGACTGGGAGTGGCTCTTTTTACCATGGGCTTCTCTGCCTTTGGTCTCAATAGTCTGATACCCGATGCGGTTGCCGATCTGGGAATGGCATCGGCTGCATGGATAGGTGCCCTGGCCATGACCTTTATTATTATGGCCGCGTCCCAGCGCCTGAAAAGCAATATGTCGCTGCTGATCCTGGGTATAATGGCCGGCTCCGCAGGATCTGCCCTGATTGGTCTTCTGCAGTACCTGTCAAACGCTCCTGCGCTCAAAATGTATGTATTGTGGACAATGGGCAGTTTTGGCAATGTCACCGGCAGCAGGCTTCTCATCATGGCCTTACTTTGCCTTGTCGGGTTCACTATCTCTTTTTACAACATTAAAGATCTGAATGTTTTGCTGATGGGAGAACAGTACGCGCACAGCCTGGGCATCCGGCTGAATCGCGTCAGGAACCGTATTTTCATTGCCACCGCGCTCCTGGCCGGAAGTGTTACGGCCTTCTGCGGACCTATCGGCTTTATTGGTATTGCCGTTCCTCACCTGGCCAGAATGATCTTCCGCAACGCCAACCACAGGGTTCTGATCCCGGCCTCGGGACTTATTGGCGCTTTGCTTATGCTGTCTGCAGATATCCTTTCTCAGATGCCAGGCTCGCAAAATACTCTGCCCGTCAATACCGTAGCAGCTCTTTTGGGTATACCTGTTATCATCTATGTTATTTTTCAAAATAAAGCGATACAGGAATGAGCAAATACCTTGACATTAAAGATCTCTCCATCGGGTACCGCAAACAGGGACCAGTCTTTTCAGGTATAAGCGTTCGGGCTGTTTCGGGATCGTTGATAGGGCTACTGGGGCCTAACGGAATAGGAAAATCCACACTGCTCCGCACCATGGCCGGCCTGCAGTCCGCACTCAGCGGATCTGTTCAATGGAGCGAAACACTCCCGGGCGAATTGAGAATCAGCGCTTTTGTTCCATCCCAATCACCCCGTGCCGCCCATTTTTCGGTTGAAGATACCGTCGGTACGGGACGTTATCGCTATACAAACTGGCTGGGAATTGAAAATGAAGAAGGGAAACAGACAGTTGCCCGTGCCATGGAACGTACCGGAATATCGCATTTAGCGGGACGTTACAGCGCGGACTTGTCCGACGGGGAATTCCAGCGCGTTGCCATAGCGAGGGCACTGGTGCAGGACACCCCCCTGATTATTCTCGATGAACCCACGGCTTTTCTGGATATTGCCAACAAACGCTCCACAGGCAGATTGCTACGTCTACTTGCCGGTGAAGAAGACAAATGCATTATCTTCTCCACCCACGATCTTACCCTTGCTATGGAATACTGCCATCAGCTCTGGATCATGACGCGCTCCGGCGAATTCCGTACGGGTACCCCTTCGGCCCTTGCCGATAATGGAGCGCTAGAAATATTATACTACGAATAAATATGAAAACAGGCATTTTAGATCTGATCACCAAAAACCGCTCCTACAGGAGATTTTATCAGGACATTGAAATTCCTTACGAAACATTGGAATCTATGATAGAAGCTGCCAGGCTCAGTCCTTCGGGAGCCAACCGCCAGCCGTTAAAATACATTATTTGCCAGGACGGAAAGGGCAAAACGGGCCGCGAGATATTCGACTGCCTTGTATGGGCCGGTTACCTGAAAGACTGGGACGGTCCCGTGGAAGGCGAGAGACCGGCCGCCTATATCATTATGCTGCACGACAAGAATATCCATACAACTATTTACTGCGATCAGGGAATTGCCTTGCAAAGTATTATGCTACAAGCAGTTTCTCTGGGCTATGGAGGCTGCATATTTGCTTCGATAAACAGGCCGAGGCTCTCTAAATTCCTGGATCTTCCCGAAACTCTGGAGATCCTTCACGTAGTAGCGCTTGGGCAGCCTAAAGAAACAGTAGTCATTGACAAAACAAACCCCGACCTCACGGCCGGGGAAAACATCAAATATTGGAGAGACGCGGATGGTGTACATCATGTACCCAAACGCTCATTGTCTGAGCTGATTATTAAGAAATAGCTATTTCTTTGTTTCCATCAGCTTGCGAATAGCGTTTGCAAGCCTGCGAACGCCTTCTTCGGCACGTTCTTCATTCATATAGGAGAAATTAATGCGGAGGGTGTTTTTGCCCGACCCGTCGCAATGGAAAGCTTCACCAATTACAAAAGCCACATCTTCCTTTACGGCGAGTTTGAAAAGATCGGTAGCATTATATCCCTGTGGCAATGTGACAAACAGGAACAGGCCTCCGTCGGGGTTCGTCCAGGTAACGCCTTCCGGCATATATTTCTCGAATGCGGCTATCATACTGTTCCTCTTGGCACAATAATTTACCTTTATTCGCTCTATATTTTTATCGAAATAGCCTTTCTTAATGAATTTCGCGGCAATGAACTGATTGAACACGGGAGCACACAGGTCTACAGATTGTTTTACAATCTCGAGCCTGTCAATTATGGGTTTGGGAGCCATGATCCACCCCAGTCTGAACCCGGGCACAAAAGTTTTGGAAAAAGTACCCAGTAACATCGTCCGACCCTCTTTATCCAGCGAATAGATCATAGGCATGGATTCCCCGTCAAATCGAATCTCCCGGTAAGGACTGTCCTCAACAATCAGCAGATTGAATTTCTTAGCTACTTCAATTACATTCATGCGCTGTGCAATATCCATTGTAACACCCGAAGGGTTCTGGAAGTCGGGAATAGCATAAATGAACTTGGGTTTTTTCCCGGCCGCTGCAAGTGCTCCTACAACGGAACGCAGTTCCTCGTCCCTGGGAACTCCCACAGGATTGGCCTGATGTGCATAAAATGCCTGAAGCGCCCCAAGATAGGAAGGCAGTCCGCAAACAATGGTATCACCCGGGTTAATGAATAAAGCGGTGATCATATCAATTGCCTGCTGGGACGAAGTTGTTATGATAAAATTTTCATAGGTAACGTCCATTCCCTGTTCCCTGTAACGCTCTGCAAGTATTTCACGTAATTGCTTCAGTCCGAGCGTTTCACCGTACTGTAATGCCTGTATGGCATTTTCATCTAAAACTTCCTGAACTACTTCTTTCAGTTCATCTACGGGAAAAGCGGTGATATCGGGAAATCCTCCGCCAAAAGAAATGATTTCCGGACGGGTAGCCATTTTGAGAAGGTCCCTGATTGCGGAACGTCTCATATTTTTGGCATTATCTGAAACAATGGAACTTAAATAATCTTCTAGCATAGCGTTTTGGTTTTTACGGGGCAAAACTAACGAAGTAAAATTAAAATTGCAAAAATTATTATAATTATGTAGTAAAAATCTTTATTCTTATTTAAATTATAAGCATAACAAAGCTCACACAGAATTGTATTATATTTGTAGGATTAAATGAATTATATGGCAAATTTAAGAATAACAAAGGAATTCCGGTTCGAAGGAGCTCACGCGTTGCTGGATTATGACGGAAAATGCCGTCATATACACGGACATTCCTACAGACTGATGATCACTGTGGAAGGAGTGCCATCTTTGCGGGAAGGAGACCCCAAAATAGGAATGATAATGGATTTTGGAGATCTGAAAGACGTAGTGGAAACCCATATAGTTAAACATTTTGATCATGCGCTGCTACTAAGACGTAACGCACCCCTTGCGGAGGAAATATCGGGAGCTTACCAAAATGTATTGCTCCTTGATTTTCAGCCAACCTGCGAACAACTGACACTTCACTTTGCCGACATTTTAAAGAAAATCATCACTTTACCCAACAGTCTCTATAGTGTCCGTTTATACGAAACTCCCACATCCTGGTGCGAATGGACAAAGTGAAGCGGATATTTATGATAGACGGGCATGCCCTGGTATTCCGGGGGTATTTTGCCTTTATAAACAGGCCCATGGTCAATTCAAAGGGAGTCAACACTTCTGCCATATACGGTTTTTGCAAGTCTCTTTTTGAGTTAATACTTAAAGAACGTCCCACACATCTTTTTGTAGCCTTTGATCCGGGTGGAAAAATTTTCCGTCACGAACTATACCCGCTGTATAAGGCCAACAGGCCCGAAACGCCTCCCGTAATAAAAGAATCGATCCCTGTCATCAAACACATGCTGGAAGCCTGCCGGATTCCTATTGTTATAAAAGAACAGGTAGAAGCGGATGACGTGATAGGCACACTGTCAAAAAGGGCAGAGCAGGAAGGTTTTGAAGTGTTTATGGTTACCCCCGACAAAGATTACGGACAACTTGTCTCTCCCAACATTAAAATATACAAGCCCAACGGACAGGGAGAAGGATGGGAGATCCTGGGTGTTAAACAGATATGCGACAAATACGGCATTCACACTCCGGAGCAGGTTATTGATATCCTGGCCATCTGGGGCGATGCATCGGACAACGTCCCAGGAGTTAAAGGAATTGGCGAGGTGGGAGCACGAAAGCTAATCGGTCAGTACGGTTCGGTTGAGAACATACTGGAACATTTACCCAATCTCTCGCCCAAATTGAGGGAACGCTTTACCGAATCCAAAGACATGCTGTTGCTCTCCAAAGACCTGGTTACCATCCGCACGCACCTGGATCTCGAATGGAACGAAGAGTCATACAAAGTAAGCGCCCCGGGACTCAATTCCCTGAAAGAACTTTTCAGGGAATATGAATTCAACTCCCTTATGAGGCTGCTTCCCCGCATGGAAGAACTTTTCTGCTGTCCTGGAGAAGCCGGAGAAATGAATCCGGCTCCGCTCCGATCCGATATTCTGAATCAGCGGCCCGAGGTACCCCGGCAGATAAGCGATGTGGTGGAACAAGCCAGAACGGCCGGAAGGTTCTCCATGGCGGGAACACCGGAACAGCTGATTATCTGCACCGGCTCTAAACTATATATTACCCGTGCGCAAAACATCAAACCGCTTCTTGAAAATCCGGCCGTTGCCAAATGCGGATTCGGGCTCAAGGATCTATTTTTGCAACTCAGGCAGGAAAACATCATTCCGGCCGGTGTCCTGTGGGATCCTGCACTCATGCATTATCTGCTGAATCCCGAACAAAGTCACAGGCCCGAAGACTTGTCTGTCCTTTATCTCGACTATTCCCCAGCTCATGTGGAAATAAAGGAAAAATCGTTATTCGACGACCAGAGTATTACAGACGACAACCATATTAGATCCCTGAGCGAAGAAACCCGGATTGCCTGGCTTCTTAAGGAACCGCTTGCCCGGTTGCTGAAGCAGGAGAATATGGAGGACCTGTACCTGAAGATTGAAATGCCTCTTATTGAAGTGCTGGCTCATATGGAATACGAGGGGATCCGTGTAGATACGGGTATGCTCCTTTCTTATGGCGAACGGCTGAGACAGGAAGCCGTACAGATAGAATCTCAGATAAGGGAATACGCTCAGGACCCTGCACTGAACGTTTCTTCGCCCAAACAACTGGGTATTGTATTGTTTGAGAAATTACAGATTGACGACAGAGTAAAAAAAGGCAAAAAACAGTATTCCACAGACGAAGAAACATTGAACGCACTGAGTGATCGCCACCCTATAGTGCCGCTTATTCTGGAATACCGATCGCTAAAAAAACTGCTTTCATCTTATATAGAAAGTATCCCGCTGCTAATAGACCAACGCACCGGACGAATTCATACCACATTCAACCAGACAGTGACCGCAACCGGCCGCTTGAGTTCTCAAAAACCTAACCTTCAGAATATTCCCATACGCGAAGAAAGGGGAAGAGAGCTGAGAAAAGCCTTCGTCCCCCGGGATAAAGACCACCTGCTGCTTTCGGCAGATTATTCACAGATCGAGCTCAGGATAATGGCCCATATGAGCGGCGACGACGACTTTATTGCTGCCTTCAACCAGGGGATGGACATTCATTCAGCCACCGCCGCCAAAATTTTCCACTGTACGGTTGAAGAGGTTACTCCCGAACAAAGAAGCCGCGCCAAAGTCGCAAATTTTGGAATTATCTATGGCATATCATCCTTCGGATTGGCCAGCCGGCTGCAGATTCCCAGGAATGAGGCCAGAAAACTGATTGAAGATTATTTTTTACATTATCCAAAAGTAAAGGCATATCTGGATAATACAATTGCCTTTGCCAAAGAAAAAGGATATGTCCAAACTCTGTTCAACCGTAAACGTTACGCTCCCGATATACACGCTTCCAACTCGCTCATACGGGGACTTGCGGAACGAAATGCCATTAACGCCCCCATCCAGGGCACCGCGGCCGATATCATTAAAATAGCCATGGTAAACATCCACAGGGAAATGAAAGAACGCAGGCTCAGGAGCCGAATGTTACTTCAGGTCCATGACGAATTGGTTTTTGACGTACATATTTCTGAAAAAGAAGAGATGGAGCGTCTGGTAACCAGGCTTATGGAAAACGCCACCCGGTTAAGCGTGCCTTTGTCTGTAAGTGCAGGATTTGGATTAAACTGGCTGGAAGCCCATTAAATGTTAAGTGATTATGAACTGGCTGGATTTTTTTGAGGAACCCCTCTTATGCCTGATTTGCCTGGTATTGTTCCTTCTTATTACAACCGGGTTTCTGGTGCTATATTCATTTCCGGGTCCCGGAAGAAAAAAGCGCTCAGGAACTGACACCGTCTCTTCCCAAGGTGTTTCAATCATTGTGAGTGCTAAAAACGAATACGAACGCCTGAAACTGCTACTCCCGGCCCTCCTCGAACAGGATTATCCTGAGTTTGAAATCATTGTTGTCAATAAACATTCCGAGGACGATACCGAGGTTCTGCTGGCCTCGCTGGAACATTTCCATAATAATCTGAAGATCAGAAACCTGAACGCAGACGCAAAATACGGACAGGACAACATGATGGCCATTGGCGTAGGCATACGTGCCGCAGCGCATCCCTATATTGTTTTTTTCCGCCCCGATGCCATGCCGTCCGGACCGCAATGGCTATCATCGCTTATGGCGTGTTATTGTGCCAAAAACAAACAGATAATCCTGGGTCATACGTTCTTTGCGCGGACCAACCGGTTTATCCGATACGAAATGATGGATCAGGAACTCAGTTATATGGCCATGGCAAGGATTCGCCTGGCATATGCCTCCAACGGGTTCAACACGGTGTTTCCAAAAAATCTTTTTTTCTCCGAAAACGGATTTGATTCGCGTACTACCGGCCGTCATATTTTTGAACAGGCCGTTACAGGTCATATCATACGGCACAATAACACCAAACCCTGTACCGACAGCCGTTCGGTGATTACCCTCACACGTACTCTCAACCGAAATGAATGGCATCTGCTGCGTATACAGTCATTGCGCACTCATCTGCTGACCGGAGGCTGGCCTTATTTTCTTCTGACACTGGAAAAAACACTGACTGCCGCTTTCTATGTCGTACTTTTCTATGCGCTGTATACTCTGTTCCGGGACGGTCATCCCCTTTCGGCCGTTTATTCTGCCGGTTTGCTGGGAACGTTGTTAATCCTCAGATGGACCGTACTATGGATTTGTTATGCGCGATTCCATAGAATATGGCAGGAGAACAACCTTACCGTGACCGCTCCGCTGTGGGATATGGTCGCGCCTTTTTTTCACTGGTATTTTTTGATTTGCCTCTTTATTAAATCTTTAAAAGACAGGTAAATATGTCTCAGTCATTGGATCATCTGGACGACAGGGCGCTTGTTCAACTGGCCCTTGAAAACAAACAGGAAGCCTATACGCGTTTGCTTGTAAGGCACAAAGACCGTGTCCAGGCATTTATAAACAAACTTATCGTTAACAGGCCCGAGTCAGAAGATCTGGTATTGATGAGTTTTGACAAAGCATTCAGGAACCTGCGGCATTATAACCCAAAATTTGCATTCTCTACCTGGCTCTATAGCATTGTGCAGAACCTGTGCATAGATTATTTCAGGAAGAATAAACAATATTTTGTTTCTCTTGAAGAGGCTTCCGACACCGTAGACATTAACCCCGAAGAAGTATTGATAGCAGAACAACAGCGACAGGCGCTGGAATCGCTGATTACACAGCTTAAGCCGGAATACAGGGAGGTAATCTGGCTCCGTTATATGCAGCATTATGCCTACGAAGAAATAGCCGCACAGCTGCAAATCCCTCTGGGCACGGTCAAAACAAGGCTTCACCGGGCCAAGTCAATGCTTTCGGAAATTATGTCTCAGGAAGGAAATCAGGAATAAGGGATGGACGCAACGCTTATTTTCCGGTTTTTCCCACGCCTGAGCGACTCTCAGAAAGCGCAGTTTGCCGCCCTTCAGCTTTTGTATTCTGACTGGAACAGAGCCATAAACGTTATCAGCAGAAAAGACATTGAACATCTTTACCTGCGGCACGTGCTTCATTCTTTGTCTCTGGCCTGTGTGCCGGGCCATCCGTTCTGCGTCGGAGCGAAAGTCCTCGATGCAGGAACGGGCGGAGGTTTTCCCGGTATTCCGCTGGCTATTCTTTTTCCCGAAACCCATTTTACACTGTGCGATTCCATTGCAAAAAAAATAAAGGTAGTTACTGCCGTTTCTGAACAACTCGGTCTGACCAATGTCACGCCGGTAACGGCAAGGGCCGAGACGCTTCCCGGGGGCTTTGACGTGGTGGTTTCCAGGGCCGTCACCCGGCTGGGCGAATTTATTCACTTGGTTAACAACAAACTAACTCCCGCAGGCGTCATCCTGTGCCTTAAGGGAGGAGACCTGACGGAAGAGATTCGGGAAGCTTCCAGGGTGTGCCATATACCTGAAACCCAATTCAAACTGACGGAACTTTCAGGGTTGTTTCAAAATATTGGAGATGATTTCTTTGAAACGAAAAAAATTTGTGAAATCAAACAAACTTCGTACCTTTGCGCTCCCCAATCCAAAAGCAATTAATGTAGATATTAAGATATGAAAAGGACCTTTCAACCATCTCAGCGCAAACGCCGTAATAAACACGGTTTCCGCGAGCGCATGTCCACCCCCAACGGACGTCGGGTTTTAGCTGCCCGCCGCAGACGCGGACGCAAAAAATTAACCGTATCTGACGAAGATCGTTTCTAAAACGTGTCTGGCAGGAAAACCATAGAGAATCAGATCCTCAGAACGTTACTGCGGATTTTTGTGACTTTAAGTGTGCTTTTTATGGGCACACTTGCTTTCTTATACCTGTACACCCGCCACGGCCAGGATTTCCTGCTGCCCGATTTTTCGGGTTTATCTGTTGAGGAAGCGGAAGAGATGGCCCGTCCCATGGGATTAAAGCTCGAGGTTACCGATTCGCTTTATATGCCTGCTCTGCCTAAAGGAGCTATATTCAGGCAGTTCCCGCACGCCGGACAACATGTCAAAAAGAATCGCCGGGTGGAACTGACTGTAAATTCTATTATTCCCAGGCAGGTTGCCATGCCCTCCCTGGTAGGATTTTCGCTCCGTCAGGCTAAAGCCGAACTTGCGTCTCACGGACTTGCCCTCGGGCATCTTTCCTATGTTCCCGATATGGCCACCAACAATGTGCTTGCCCAAAGACATAACGGCAGGCCTATCCCTCCCGGAACTTTTATTGAGATTCTTTCCTCCATAGATCTGGAGCTCGGTCTGGCTCCGGGCCACGAATTGGCCTATATTCCCATGTTGAAAGGAAAAAACCTGGAGGCAGCAAAAGACATCATTAGCGATCATTCCTTAAATACCGGGAGTATTTATTATGACAGTTCAGTACTTACGGCGGCTGATACTCTGGCCGCCCGCATATACAGACAAAATCCTCCCTTCTCATCATCTCCGCAATGGCCGCTGGGTACAACCGTTCACCTGTACCTGACAATTAATCCGTCCCTGCTTGCACCCGAAGAACTTCCCATTGAAGAAGAAAATGCAGGCGATGAGTGAAGATCAGGAACTATTCGAACATTTCCATCTGACAGTCGATAAAGGACAGGCCCTGCTGAGGGTCGACAAATTTCTTGTGTCCAAAATGGAATCGACTTCGCGCAACAGGATTCAGCTTGCGGCAGATTCCGGATACATTTTTGTTAACGACCGGCCCGTTAAGAGCAACTACAGGGTCAAACCGCTGGATGAAGTTCGGATAATGCTCCCCTTTGAGCGCCGCGAATTCCGGATAGTCGCAGAACCTATTCCGTTGGACATTGTATTTGAAGACAGCGATATACTTATTGTGAACAAACCCGCCGGACTTACTGTACACCCTGGGCACGGAAATTACACAGGAACCCTGATTAACGGTCTTGCATGGTATTTTGGTGTCAGGGGCGTTCTCGAGACGGAAGACGGCCGTATGGGCGTACTGGTCCATCGTATTGACAAAGACACCTCCGGGCTTCTGGTCATTGCCCGATCCGATGAGGCACAGTTCAGGCTGGCCAGGCAGTTTTTTGACCACACCGTTAGCCGTAAATATATGGCCCTTGTATGGGGCGACATGGAACAGGACGAGGGCACCATTGAAGGTAACATAGGGCGGCATCCGGGGGACAGACTTCGTTTTAAAGTTTTCCCGGATGGTAAAAGCGGCAAACCGGCAATCACACACTATAAAGTTCTGGAACGCTTTGGATATGTAACCCTTGTTGAATGCCGCCTGGAAACGGGCCGAACCCACCAGATTAGGGTTCATATGGAGCATATCGGACATCCTTTGTTTAACGATCCCCGGTACGGAGGCGACAGAATTCGTTGCGGCACCCAGTTTACAAAATACAAACAATTCATAGACAACTGTTTCGCTCTGCTTCCGGGCCAGGCATTACACGCCAGAACCCTTGGTTTTGTTCATCCTCACACGCATAAAGAAGTGTTTTTTGAGATTCCGCCTCCCGCCCGATTTGAAGAACTGACAGACAAGTGGCGCCGATACGCTATTTCCGCACAACCCTCTGAGGATTCTTTGATATAAAACCTTTCCATGTTTTCGGACCCTGAAGGGGCACAGGAATCTGTAACTGATTTGCATGACATACAGCTACAGCCAACGCATCGGTAGCATCCCATGAAGCGGGTTCCTGACTGAAATGCAGCATACCTTTAAGCATGGCGGCAACCTGTTCCTTAGAAGCCGCTCCCTTACCTGTAATGGCCAGCTTAATCTTTCTGGGAGCATATTCGCACACGGGCACATTTCTGGACAATGCGGCCGCCATGGCCACCCCCTGGGCACGTCCCAGTTTGAGCATGGATTGTACATTTTTGCTGTAAAAAGGAGATTCAATAGCCATAACATCGGGTTTATACGTATCGAGCAGATCAAACATATGCTCCAGAATGTGTGACATTTTCCGGTACGGATCTTTGATCTTCTGCATATTCACAATACCCAGAGCCAGCGTTTCGATACCCTGGGGACCAATATGAATAACCCCGTAACCCATGATATTGGTTCCGGGGTCAATTCCCAAAATAATGCTTTCCTTTAACAAATGTCTATTGTATTTTATTAAAATGCAAATACTTATGCAACACCTCGGGCATCATTATGCCATCGGGTGTCTGGTTGTTTTCCAGTAAGGCAGCCACAATACGGGGCAGTGCCAGCGAACTTCCGTTGAGTGTATGTACCAGCTGGGGTTTCCCGTCTTCGTCACGAAAACGTGCTTTCAGACGATTGGACTGGAAGGTTTCAAAGTTCGATACAGAACTTACTTCCAGCCAGCGTCCCTGAGCTGCGGAATATACCTCAAAATCGTACGTCATGGCCGAAGTAAAGCTAATATCTCCTCCACACAATCTAATGATCCGGTAAGGCAGCTGCAACGACTGCACCAATCCCTCAACGTGTTTAACCATCTGATCAAGCGTATCATACGAATCGGAAGGATGGGTAAGCTGGACGATCTCCACTTTATCGAACTGGTGCAACCGGTTCAGACCGCGTACGTCTTTCCCGTATGAGCCGGCTTCACGCCGGAAACAGGGCGTATACGCTGTCAGCTTAACAGGCAGTTCGGACCGGTTGATGATTACGTCGCGGTAAATATTGGTAACAGGCACTTCGGCCGTGGGGATCATGTAGAAGTTGTCGAGCCCGGCGTGATACATCTGTTCGCTTTTATCAGGAAGTTGCCCTGTACCGTAACCGGAATCCTCATTAACCATGATGGGCGGCATGATCTCTTTATAGCCGGCACTGGCATTCTGGTCCAGAAAATAACTGATAAGAGCAAACTGCAGCCTGGCACCCTGGCCTTTATAAACCGGGAAACCGGCTCCTGTTAGCTTCACGCCCAGGTCAAAATCAATAATATCATATTTTTTTGCAAGCTCCCAGTGCGGCAAAGCGTCCTGGGACAGCACGGGAACCTGGCCGCCTTCACGTACCAGCACGTTATCTTCTGCGCTTTTTCCCCTTGCCACCAATGCATGCGGCAGGTTAGGCAGCAGTACGAGCATATCGTTCAGATCCTTCTCAAGTTTTTCCTGTTCCTGGAGTAATTCTTTGACCTTTTCCCGGCTTTCAGATGCTTTCACCTTCATCTGTTCAGCCTCCTGGCGGTTCCCCTGCTGCATAAGCATCCCTATAGCAGCTGCCGTCTTTTTTTGTTCGGCAGACAAGGCATCGGCCTGTGTCTGGGCTGCCCTGCGACGGGCATCAATCTCCAGTATTTTATATACGGTTTCTTTGGCGTCGACATTCTTTACGGAAAGGCGCTCAATAACAAATTCGGGTTCTTCCCGGAGTAATTTAAGCGTTAACATACTTTTTATGATTTGATCTCCATGATGGATTCAGATACATTGATTATAAAATCCCCCACCCGCTCGCTCTCTCCAATAATATCCATAAAATATACGCCTACCAGGTAGGAATAAGCGTTGTTTCCCAGATTCAGCAAATTGCCTTCACGCAGGTTGTCGCGGCATTCGTTAATGGCATGCTCGGCATCGTAGGCATTGGCAATATCGTGCAGCCGGGTATATCCGGCGTTCAGGTTTTCGATCATAACGTCAAAAGCCCTTTCTATCAATGCCAGCATACTCAGCACGTTCTTTGTCATCACCTCGTCAAAATGTATATTGTTGATCTTCTTGCGTTGAAGGATCCTCCCAATGTTATAACCAGAATCACCCATACTTTCCAGCTCTCCAATGATTTTGTACATGGACTGAATCCGGCTTCCCGATTCGGCACTGATTTCTTCCTCCCCGATCTTATTAAGGTATTCGGCAATTTCGAATTCAATACGGTCGGCCACCTGCTCATAATATTCCAGTTTTTTGAACAGGTTGTCGAATTCGTCCGTTTCGGATTTTATGACCGCTTCTTTGGCAAATTCATATTGTCTCTTCATGATGCGCGCAAAATGAACCACCTCTTGTTTAGCCTGGTCGAGAGACAGCTCTGCCGTGCTCAAAAGACCGCCCTGGATAAATTTCAGACGGTACTTTTCTTCCTCTTTCGGAGCCTTTATTACAAGAGTAACCAATTTGCAAAGCTGGGGAGTGAACCAGACAAGGATGAACGTATTGGTCACGTTAAATAAGGTATGGAGCAGCGAGACGGCATAAAGTACCGAGGTGGAGGCCGCAGCAGGGTCGGTTGCCTGGGAAATGGGAATAAACGGATCGTCGGCTCCCAGTCCGGTGACAATTAGTGACACAAGTTTTAAAAAAGGCCGGAAAATAATTAAAACCCAAAAAACACCAAAAACATTAAAAAAAGTATGGGCCAACGCAGCTCTCTTGGCCGATACATTCCCCACCGCCGCCGCAAGATTTGCCGTTATGGTGGTCCCAATGTTTTCACCCAGAACCATGGCACAGCCAATTTCAAACGGGATCCAGCCCAGGTTGAGCATGACAAGGGTAAGGGCCATAGTAGCACTGGAAGATTGCAGGATTATAGTCATAACCGTCCCAATACCGACAAAGATCAGGGTAGAACCAAATCCCCAGCCGGTCCACGATTGAAGAAAATGAAGTGCCTGCGGATTCGAGCCCAGGTCGGGAACCGAATCTTTCATAAACGTAAGGCCCAGAAAGAGCAGGGCAAACCCTATAATCATTTCACCCAGGTTCTTTCTCTTTTGACGTTTAGCCATTGTAAAAATAAACCCGAGCCCGATAAGCGGAATAGATATAAGAGCAATATCGGCCTTGAAACCCAGTAATGATATTAGCCAGGCGGTAACGGTAGTCCCGATATTCGCGCCCATGATCACTCCAACGGCCTGCAACAGTGTCAGTAGTCCGGCATTCACGAAACTCACGACCATAACGGTGGTGGCACTGGAAGACTGGATGACAGCCGTAACAAAAAGACCGGTAAGGACACGTTTGAGGGGATTTGAAGTCATTGACGCCAGGAAACTTCGTAAACCGTCTCCCGCAACTTTCTGCAAAGATTCGCTCATGAGCGTCATCCCATACAGAAACAGCCCCAATGAACCAAGTAAAGTCAAAATTTGTAATACTGTGTTCATACGTTCGCTTTTATCCTGCAAAGATGCATTGTTTTTTTGTACTTTTGTTTATGCAAGAAACGCAATTATGAACATCAGACGAAGCATATTGTTAGTAACGGCCTTATTTGCCGGCGCCTCCCTGTTTTCTCAGACACGGGATTTTAAAGTCATTGCCTTCTATAGTGAATCGGTTGACCCTGAACATGTAGTCTTTGCAAATACTGCCGTAGATTTTTTTGCCGGTCTGTCCTCATGGAACAGTTTCACTTTTGAGTCCACCACCGATATGCGCCATATGAACTACGCCAAATTACATCAATACGACGTGGTCATGATGTTCAACGACCTTACGTTTACCCCGGCTCAGCAAGAGGCATTCCAAAAATATATGGAAAACGGAGGAGGCTGGTACGGGATGCACATTGCCGCATTGGTTAAGGACGGCAAATGGGACTGGTTTACCCATTTCCTGGGTGGTTGCATCCTGTCCCGCTACAGCTGGCCGCCCCTGCCCGCCAAGCTGTCTGTGGAAGACCCGCTTCACCCCGTTTGCAAAGGCTTGCCCGGACAATTTGTATCGCCGGTGAATGAATGGTACCAATGGGGACCCGCCCCTGGAGACAATCCGCAGGTGGACGTTCTGGTAAGTCTGGCACCGGACGAATTCCCTCATGGCATTAAGAACGAGATCACCGAGGGAGATGTGCCCGTTGTCTGGACACATACTAAATACCGAATGATCTACCTGAATATGGGGCATGGAAAAAATATATTTTCAGATGCCACACAGAACCATTTATTCGTAAATGCATTGCAATGGCTTGTAAGAAAAGAAGTGCCCGTTGAGGAAAGAGTATCGGTAGCCTATGTGACATCGTGGGAAACCGGGATACCCGATCCCTCATTGCTCACTCATATCAACTACGCTTTTGGACATGTAAACGAAACATTTAACGGCATCACGGTGGATAACCCGGAACGTTTTCAAAGTATTGTGGGCCTGAAGTCCCTGAAACCTGAGTTGAAAGTTTCCCTGTCCATAGGCGGCTGGGGCAGCGGAAGGTTCAGTGAAATGGCTGCCATTCCGGAAAACAGAAAAGCTTTTGCCGCAGACTGCCGCAGGGTTGTGGAAGAGTACCGGCTGGACGGCATAGACATTGACTGGGAATACCCCACTAACCGCGGACCCGGGATATCTTCGGCTCCCGAAGATACGCGAAACTTTACGCTGCTAATGAAAGACATACGTCAGGCCATTGGCCCCGGCAGGCTGCTTACTCTGGCCTCGGCCGCCAGCGGAAAATTCATAGATTTTAAATCGCTGAACGGTGTAGTTGATTTTGTAAATATTATGACCTACGATATGTCGGTCCCCCCGTTCCATCATTCGGGCCTGTACCCGTCCTCCATGACCGGACCGTTATCGTGCTACGAGGCAGTACTTGCCCATATCCGGGCCGGTTTTCCCAGGAACAAACTGGTATTGGGAATACCTTTTTACGGTAAACCGGGAAAAGATTTTCCAAAAGGAGCCAATGACTACGGACAACTGATCAAACTCGCCGACTACGAACAAAAATGGGATGATATTGCCAAAGCGCCTTACCTTACCGGCCCCGGAGGGGAAATCGTATGTACATACGACGACCCGCGTTCCATCGGGTACAAGTGCCGTTTCATTCTTAAATACGGGCTTAGAGGCGCCATGTTTTGGGATTATAACGGCGACGACGAACAGGGCAGTCTCCGGAAAGCTATATATGACGGAATTTTATTACCTTAGCACGCCAAAAACTTATAATGGAATTTATCCGTCACACAACCGGTCCCAATTTTTTATGTTCTGTTGAAATATCCGCATTCCGGCCGGAATGCGGCGGGGAGACAGAATATCATTTTATTCTTAAACCTTCCTCCGGAGGGTCGTTTGAACAACAACTCGCTCAACTTCATTCCTGCCTTAAGCAAATTCTGTGTCAGCCAGAATACGTAAACGCCCGGCCCGAATTCATCCGGTATTTTCTGAGCGATCCCATGAGCCAGAGGCAATGGATCCGTTCTCAACAGGAGTTTAGGCCCTCTTGTCCTGTCTCTGTTATAGGGCAGTCTCCGGCTGACGGCACCCATGTGGCTCTCTGGGTATATCTGCGGGAAAAGAAACCTGCTCCGGAACGCCGCGAAAATGACTTTCTTTTCTTCTGGACCACAGAGCGATACTGTACTGCCGGCAATGTCACACAACAGACTCAGAAATTGCTCATGGACTATGAACAATGGCTCAGGACCAACGGCTGTTCTATGATGGGGAACTGCATACGCACGTGGTTTTATGTAAAGGACATAGACAATAACTATACGGCCTTTGCGAAAGCCAGGACCGAGTATTTTGCCCGTATTGGCATGACGGATAAGACTCACTACATAGCCAGCACCGGAATTGAAGGAACCAATGCATCTGCCGGCTCTTTTGTAACCATGGATGCCTTTGCCATCGCAGGTATAAAACCCGCTCAGGTCCAATACCTTCACGGGTTGTCGCATCTGAGTCCCACGCACATTTACGGCGTTACTTTTGAACGGGGTACGACCGTTTCTTTTTCCGACAGGAAACATATCTATATATCGGGTACGGCCAGCATAGATAACCATGGCAATGTCCTTTTCCTGAACGATGTTAAGGCCCAGGCCATGAGAATGCTGGAAAACGTGCAGGTTCTTCTGTCCGAGGCAGGAGCCGGTTTGGCCGATGTCGCACAGATCATCGTTTACCTTCGTAACGGGGAAGATTACCCGGTGGTAAGGGATATTCTATCGGGGAAACTGCCTCCGGCACCTGTCGTCTATACCCTGGGCAGGGTCTGCCGTCCATCGTGGCTTATAGAAATGGAATGCATTGCAGTCATTCCTTTTGTCCAATAAAAAAAGCCGTCCCTGAAGGAACGGCTTTTGCGGGTCCTGATTTTATAGTGTAACTAAGCCTCAGCCACAGTCACAGGCTGAATGGAAACGTACGATTTATTATTTGCTTTTTTGCGAAATACTACAACGCCGTCTTTTAAGGCATATAAAGTATGATCTTTTCCAATGCCTACATTTTCACCGGGGTTATGAACCGTTCCGCGTTGACGGACCAGAATATTCCCTGCTTTAGCTGCCTGACCCCCGAATAATTTTACTCCTAAACGTTTACTTTGTGATTCGCGGCCGTTCTTTGAACTACCGACACCCTTTTTATGAGCCATAATCTTACTTTTTAGAAATTATGAAATAGAGTCAATTTGAATTTGTGTCAGATATTGGCGATGCCCGTTACACTTCTGATATCCTTTTCTGCGTTTTTTCTTGAAAACCAGAACTTTTTCACCTTTCAGGTGTTTCAATACCGTGGCGCTTACACTGGCTCCATCAACATAAGGAGCACCAACCACTACTGTTCCGTCATTGTCTTTTAACAACACTTTTTCAAACTGGATACTGGCTCCTTCTTCAGCCTGAAGACGGTGTACAAACACCTTCCGGCCCTGCTCAACCTTGAATTGCTGTCCTGCAATATCTACAATTGCGTACATATAATATGTTTATTTGGTTTCAACTGCAAGCGGATGTGCTTTTAAACATCTCTTTATCAATAGCTTGTCAGTCATCAATATAGTTTACCCGAAAATCGGACTGCAAAGTTAAAAAAGTTTCCCGGAAATGCAAAGAAAAAGTATCTTTGTCTGTTACTACAAGCCTGTTATGAATTCACCTTTTGTATTTACAAGACCCCTTCAGCCAGGAGAAGTACTTGGCCGGACATCGGGCATCAATTGGTTATCTTCCAATTTATTAAAAGGACAGAACTCTGTTGTTTGGGACCATCCGGGGACAGGTAAAACTTCATTCATAAACAAGGCCCTCATGCAGATGCAAAAAGGGAACAGTCATTTCATCCTGTGCAGGGTGCCGTGTTTCAATATAAGAAGCCTTAACGCTTTACATGCCACCATGGCCAACGTTTTGTTCAGGGCGCTCGCCGGCACGCTTGGAGAATGGGAACACCTGGTTTCCGTGCTGCTCCCCGATCTTCGTCCCGACATTGCTCTTCAGCGGCACGGCGACAATGAATTCACCCTGTCCTTTGGTGACCGTTTTCCGGCCGGTCAACCGGAAGAATTAATCCGGCTTCCGCAAAGAGCGGCTGAACATACCGGACGGCCCGTGCTGTTTGTGCTGGAATCATTCCATACATTTCTATCCACAGCTACAGGGCTTACCTCCGGCGGACTCGCCCAGCTGGCCAAATGCTGGAAACAGCAGACTAATGTTACTTTTCTTCTTTGCGGGACAGGCAGTACCCAACCTTCCATGCCGACCGTTTTCAAAGATCTTTTTGGTATGAAACGGCCATTTTTCGGATTTGCCGAGCACGTTCCCCTGGAACCGATAGAGGAAAAAGAGTTCACCGAATATATCATAAAGAGTTTTTCAAAAGCCGGAAGGGTTATCTCCAGGGATTTCGCGGAAATGATCTGCCGTAAGATGGAAGGACATCCATACTATATTCAGCAGTTTGCCGATCTTTGTTACTCCAATACCAAGGGATACATGATTGAATCTATGTATTTTAGCGGTTATGAGGAACTGTTGGACATTCACCACAGCCGTTTTGAAATCTTATGCAGTGACCTTTCAGTTCCGCAGATCCAGTTTCTCAGGGCGCTTACAGACCAGGTGGAACAGTTCAGTTCCTCCTGCGTGCTCATGAAATACGGGCTCAACTCCTCTGCCAACGTGTACCGCGTTAGGGAAGCGCTTGAAAAAAAATCTGTCATAGAAACCGTTCACAGGAAACCAAAGTTCATAGATCCGTTATTCAGGCTCTGGTTCCAGGAAAGGTTCTGTAAAACATACTGGATCCCATGAAACATCTTGTTGTACTGACAGGAGCCGGAATGAGCGCGGAAAGTGGGATCAGGACATTCCGGGACCATGACGGCCTGTGGGAGAATTACCCTGTCCAGGAGGTAGCCTCCATTGAAGGATGGTACAAAAATCCGGAACTGATGCTCCGTTTTTACAACGAAAGACGCCTACAACTCAGGGATGCTTCTCCCAACGAAGGGCACAAAACACTGGCTTGTCTGGAAAATATTTTTAACGTCCAGATCATAACCCAGAATATCGATGACCTGCACGAAAGGGCCGGCAGCAACCATGTACTCCATCTTCACGGAGAACTCACAAAAGCACGGAGCGAAAAAAATGACAACCTTATTGTTGATATTGGATACAATCCCATCCGGCCCGGTGACAAGGCCTCTGACGGAGCCCGGCTCAGACCGCACATTGTCTGGTTTGGAGAAGCAGTACCCAATATCGGCCCGGCTGCTCAAATGGTGGAAGAAGCAGATATACTGCTTATCATAGGCACTTCACTGGTGGTTTATCCGGCTGCGGGGCTTATTCACTACGCAAGACCGGATATTCCCGTATACCTGGTAGATCCCCACCCGGCCATCACCTCAAATAATAAAATCCATATTATTGCCGATAAAGCCGTAGCCGGTCTGACGCGCTTTGAAGAAATCATTGCCAAATCATATCAGGAATGAAATATAACCACCCATTATCTCATATACTTCCCAAAGACAAAAGTCGTACAGACTATCTGAACCGCCTGGCATGGGGTACCGATGCCGGATTTTACCGGATGATTCCTCAACTTGTTCTTTTCCCTGAGACGGAAGAGGAAGTGATGCGCATCATGAAAAAAGCTTCCGAGAAGCATGTTGCCGTAACATTCAGGGCGGCCGGCACCAGTCTTTCGGGACAAAGCATATCGGACAGCGTATTGCTGGTTGCCGCCAAAAAATGGGAAGGTTACAGGATTTCAGATAATGGCCATACCATTTTCCTTCAGCCGGGGATTGTTGGCGAACAGGTAAACCGGATCCTCCAGCCCCTGGGAAGAAAGTTCGCACCAGATCCTGCTTCGGTTACCTCGGCTATGATAGGTGGCATCATGGCCAATAACTCTTCCGGAATGAACTGCGGCACCCACGCAAACAGCCATGAAGTACTGAAATCTGCACGTATTATTTTTGCCGACGGCACACTGCTCGATACCGCAGACAAGAACAGCCGGGATGCTTTTTGCCGTACCCATCCCGATTTTCTGCTCAGGGTCATTCGGCTCAGAGACCAGGTTATGGCACAGCCGGAACTGGTAGAGCGGATCAGGTACAAATACAGCATCAAAAATGTCACCGGACTAAACCTGTTACCGCTTATCCGTTTTGAAGATCCCTTTGACATAATTGCCCACCTGATGGTAGGCTCCGAAGGGACCCTGGCATTCCTTGCCGGTGTCACCGTGAGCACCGCGCCGGTCTTTGCACACAGAGCCAGTGCCATGATGTATTTCCGTTCTGTTGAAGAGGCCTGCCGGGTGGTTCAGCTCTTAAAGACGCTGCCCGTTATCGGGGTGGAACTGTTGGACAGGAAGGCACTCCGATCCGTTGAAAGCCGGAAAGGAATTCCCGGGGTCATTAAAAGTTTCCCCGATGGCATAACGGCACTGCTTGTAGAAACAGCCGCCGATACCGTGGAAGAACTTACTGCAAACATCGGGACCGTATTGGAAAGTATCAGGGATTTTACGCCCTGGCTGCCCATATCGTTCACCGACAAAGAGTCTGAGTATTCGGTATTCTGGAATATCCGCGCCGGGATCTTTCCGTCCATTGGAGCCATGCGGCCCGCAGGAAGTACCTGTATCATAGAAGATGTGGCCTTTCATCTGAAAGACCTGCCAGAGGCCACGGCTGCACTGCAAATGGTATTGGAGAAACACGGATATACCGATGCCGCCATTTACGGACACGCCCTGGAAGGCAACTTTCATTTTATTCTTAACCAGTCCTTCGATTCGCAGAAGGAGGTGGCCCGGTACGAAGCGCTCATGAACGATGTGATAACCCTTGTGGTGGATACATACGACGGATCGCTGAAGGCCGAGCACGGTACCGGTCGAAATATGGCTCCCTTTGTCAGAAAAGAATGGGGAGAAAGCGCTTTTCAGGTAATGAAACAGATCAAGGCGTTGTTTGACCCGGATAATATACTGAACCCGGGCGTCATTTTCAACGACGATCCTCAATGCCACATCAAAGGCTTTAAACCGCTCCCGCTTCTGCATCCGGTTGTTGATAAATGTATTGAGTGCGGTTTTTGCGAACCGAACTGCCTAACATCGGGCAAAACGCTCAGCTCAAGACAACGCATTATTGTGCAGCGTGAAATATCGAGATTGAAAAAAACGGGAGAATCGCCCGCCCTGCTCAAAGCACTTGAAAAAGACTATTTCTATCCCGGCCGCGCTACCTGTGCCGGCGACGGATTATGTTCCATATCGTGTCCCATGGAGATCAACACGGGACACCTCACCCACTACCTGCGGGAGAAGGCACATCCCAAAGGCTCCAGGGACTGGTATGCCGGGAAACTCTCTGCAGATCATTTTCAGGGATTGAAAAAAATCATGCGTGCCGTTCTGTGGGCAGCCAATGCGGCACATACCGTTGCAGGGACCTCCGTTATGTATGCCGTATGCCGCTTGGCTCACAACATGGGCTTTCCGCTCTGGACACCATCCATGCCCAAGCCCCATAGCGTTAAGATCAAAGACACCGTTTCCGTAACCGACAGAAAAGTTGTCTATTTTCCTTCCTGCATAAATCAGAGCATGGGAGTTGCCAAAGGAGCACCGGACAATACCCCGCTTACAGAGAAAATGACAGGACTGCTGCAAAAAGCCGGTTACGAAGTCATTTTCCCCGACAACATGGACAAACTCTGTTGTGGCACCATATGGGAAAGCAAGGGAATGCCCGATATTGCCGACGCCAAAACAGCCGAACTGAACGGAGCCCTCTGGATAGCAAGCCGTGGCGGTAAATACCCCGTGTTATGCGATCAAAGTCCCTGTCTGTACCGGATGAGGGAAAAAATCACCGGTTTGAAGTTATATGAACCCGTTGAATTCATTGAAAAATTCCTGGTTTCCCGGCTTGATTTTCATCCCGTCTCCCAGGCGGTGGCGTTGCATATCACCTGTACCACCAGGAAAATGCACCTCGATGATCAAATGCGGCAGTTGGCAGAACGTTGTTCCACACGGGTTTTCATCCCCGAGGAAGTGGGATGCTGCGGCTTTGCAGGGGATAAGGGCTTTACACGGCCCGAGATCAACGCTTATGCTTTACGAAAACTGAAGCCGCAACTCGAGGCCTCTCACATTACTATCGGTTATTCGAATAGCAGGACCTGCGAGATAGGCCTTGCCACACACGGCGGCATTCCCTATATGTCCATCGCCTACCTTGTAGACGCCTGTACCACACCAAAACAAATGCCTAAAATGGGACAAAAATGAAAACACATATCATAACAATTCTTTCGATCCTGTTCTTGGCATGCGGATGCCGGACCCATTCCGGAACCTGCTTTGCCGTGATCGCAGACACACACATTAACAGCAGTAACCCTAACTCCGCGACGGAGTTTATGGACGTAATCCGGGACCTCAACGCCCAGGACAGTATCGAATTTGTGATCCTCGCCGGGGATATCACTGAATTTGGATCGGACGAAGAAATACACCTGGCCCACAACCTGCTGGATTCACTCAAAAAACCGTGGTATATTCTTTCCGGCAACCACGATTCCAAATGGTCCGAAAGCGGATGCAACACCTTCCTGGAAACTTTCAAATACGAACAATTCTCCTTTATTAATAAAGGCATACTCTACATTGGAACCAACTCGGGACCCAACATGCGCATGGCGCCGGCTCTGGTTCCGCGCGAAAGCATTGTCTGGCTGGACAGTCTGCTCCGCACGGTCAAAGAAGATATGCCCGTAATCTTCATCAACCACTACCCGCTTACAGAAGACATGAGCAACTACCACCTGGTTACCACGCTGCTAAAAACCAGGAACATTCAGTTGACTCTTTGCGGGCATTATCATACCAATGAAGCTTTTCTGGCCGACGGCATCCCTTCTGTTAAATGCCGCTCCTCACAGTCGAGGGGTTACGACGGACCGGGCTATAACCTGGTAACCGTCAAAAAAGGCATGGTTACTTTCAGGGAACGCATTGCACTCAATCCGGTGACCCGGTCATATACTAAACCGGTCTGGCATTCATTAACTTTTACCAATGGGCCTTCCTACAGAACAGATACTATTTATCCTGTACCCGGTGGCCGGGACACTGTTACGCCCTCCGGGGTAGAGATCCTCTGGTCCATTCAGGATGACAGCGACATAGGATCTGCCGCCGTGGCCGACACCGTTTCCGGTACGGTAGTATTTGCCAACACAAAAGGAGTGGTGAAAGCCGTCCGTCTGGACAACGGAGAACTTATCTGGAGTGTGCCCACCGGAGGAAAGATATTCTCCACTCCCGAAGTAGCCATGGACAGGGTGTTTATCGGGTCTACGGACCGGAACGTTTACTGTCTTGACCTGAACGACGGTCATGTCATCTGGAAATACACCACCGGAAAATCGATAGTTGCTTCCCCTGCCGTTCTGGACAGTATGGTTTATATTGGAGGCTCGGACGGCACTTTCCGCGCCCTGAAAGCAGTTGACGGCAGCCTGGTCTGGGAATATAAAACAATTATCGGGTTTGTTGAATCAAAACCGTATGCCGACCGTTTTCAGGTAGTTATCGGATCGTGGGGCAACGAGCTCTATTCTTTCCACCCGCGTACGGGCGCTTTGCAATGGATCTGGAATAACAGTAAAAGAGGCCGTATGTACTCACCAGCCGCCACATGGCCTGTGAAAGCCAACGGGAAGCTATTCTTTACCACTCCGGAACGGAAATGTTATGCCATAGACGCCCTCACCGGTAAAACCATTTGGGAGACCGAAGGTGGAAGGGAAAGTATTGGATTATCCCGGGACGGACAGCAGGTCTATGTGAAAACCATGTTCGATTCCCTGTTTGCCTATCATACCGGCCCACTCACGCCACAATCCAAATGGCGTGTAGCAGGAGGTTACGGTTACGAAATAGGCCCTTCTCCCGTAACGGCACAGGATGCTCTACTTTTCGTACCTACGGCGCAGGGTTACATTTTTGCCTACGACCGCAACAATGGGGCAAATATTTGGAAATTAAAGTGTTCAGACGGGCTGGTCAACTATGTCCAACCCATTGGACATTCCAGGCTGGTCTCATCCACCCTGGACGGAAAGGTATACCTTATCTCGTACAAAACCGGCGGGCCTCAATAAACATGGAAATCCAGGGAGATACTTTGTCATCCTTTCTTTCAGCAGGATAATACGCCCAGTTCCAGGGATATATGCAACGTTCCGGATGCGGCATCATAGCCAGGTGGCGTCCGCAGGAACTGCATACTGCAGCCACAGCATCGGGTGAGCCGTTGGGATTGGCCGGGTAGACATTGTAACTGTATCTTGCAGCCACACGGTAATTGTCCAGAGGTTTTGGGAAGACGAATTTACCCTCTCCGTGAGCTACCCAGACACCCAGGCTGGACCCGTTAAGCGCCCTGAGCAGTACCGACGGACTTTCTTCAATATCCATCGTAACAAATCCGCATTCAAATTTATGTGATTCGTTATGGTCCATGACGGGAGACATGCCGGGATCGTCCGGAGTAACCAGCCCCAATTCGCACATGAGCTGACATCCGTTGCAGACACCCAGGCTAAGTGTATCTTTCCGGGCATAGAAACGGTCTATAGATTCTTTTGCTTTGGGATTGTATAGAAAAGCACCGGCCCAGCCCTTTGCGGAACCCAGGGTATCGGCGTTGGAAAAACCTCCTACAAAAACGATAAACTGAACATCGTCCAGCGTTTCGCGACCCGAAATCAGATCGGTAGTGTGTACATCACGCACTTCAAAGCCCGCCAGGTAAAGCATCCATGCCATCTCACGATCACATTGGGATCCTTTTTCCCTGATGATTGCTGCACGGGGCAGAGGCCCTTTTGCCAGCGCCTGTTCGCGCAGTTCCATGGTTCCGTTGAACCACGCCGGAAAGCGGTATTGTAAGGGAATACGGTCATAATGGGTGTATCTTTCCAGGGCTTTTTCCGCCCCACTCTGACGTATATCCATCAGATAGGAAGGTTTGTACCAAAAAGATCTCAGGGCGTCCAGATCAAAACGGACGGTCTTATTGATTGCCAGCTGGCGTTCCCCGCAGGGTTCTCCCAAGAGAAGCGCATCTACCCTGCTCCCGTGAAATCTTTCCAGAATCTCATCTGCCTGTACGGCCGGAACCTGAAGGACCACTGCGGGAGACTCAGAGAAAAGAGCTGCTGTGATATCACCGTCTGCCAGCGTTTTCATAGCCTTTTCGTTTAGGCGTACCCCGCCGCTGACGTTCGCAAAACACATCTCGGCAAGGCATACCAGCAGGCCTCCGGCAGACACATCGTGTCCCGCCAGAACATGCTCCCGGGCAATCAACTGCTGCACTGCCGCAAAAGCACGGGCAAAGTAACCGGGATCCGCCACATCGGGGCAGGTATCGCCTAATTGTTCCAGGCATTGAGCCAGGGCCGAGCCGCCCAGGGGACGTTTTCCAAAACCGGACCCGGAAAAATCGACATAAATGAGGACCGACGGGCGATTCGTATCCAGAACGGGACGCACGGCAATCCTTACGTCATTTACGGGCGCCACCGTAGAAATGATAACCGTTCCCGGTGACAGGACCGTCTCACCTCCGGGATATTTCTGTGTCATGGAAAGTGAATCCTTCCCTGTTGGGATATTGATCCCCAGGGCACAGGCAAAATCACTGGCTGCCTTAACAGCAGCATATAGCCGGGCATCTTCACCCTCATTCCTGCAGGGCCACATCCAGTTAGCACTCAACGAAACACTTCCAAGCCCGCCGTTCAGACCGGCAAACACGATATTGGTCAGCGCCTCGGCAATGGACAGGCGACTTCCGGCAGCTGCATCTATAAGTCCTGCCGCCGGGGCATGGCCAATAGAGGTAGCCATCCCGCGGAACCCTTCCTTCCCGGGAAGATAACTTAACGCAGTCATTCCAAAATCGTTCAGGGGGAGCTGCAATTCGCCGGCGCATTGCTGGTTGGCAATAAGCCCCGAGACCGAACGGTCTACCTTATTGGTAAGCCAGTCTTTACAGGCTACCGATTCAAGCTGCATAACCGTTGCCGCATACTTTTGCAGGGATTCCTCATCGGTCTTGTATTCCATCTTATAAAACTCCGTTTTTACGGTACGGTCTTCCATAAGCGTCACCGGAACAGAACCGAACATGTCTTCCAATGCCAGATCCATAGGTCTGTCCTGTGTACGGGAATCCTCAAAAACGAACCGTTTATCGTCTGTAATCTCTCCAATGACATACAGCGGAGCGCGTTCTCTTTCAGCTGTAGCCTCAAGGACCGGAAGATCTTCCTGCTTGATAACAAGCCCCATACGCTCCTGGGATTCGTTCCCTATGATTTCTTTATAACTCAACGTAGGGTCTCCCACCGGCAGAGCGGCTATATCTACCTTCCCGCCGGTAGCCTCAACAAGCTCTGAGAGACAATTCAGGTGACCTCCAGCCCCGTGATCATGAATGGATACAATGGGATTATGGTCACTTTCCGCCATGCCGCGGATAGCGTTATAAACTCTCTTTTGCATTTCCGGATTGGCACGCTGTACTGCATTCAGTTCTATGGCATTACCATACTCACCCGTAGCAACGGAAGAAACGGCACCGCCTCCCATGCCAATGCGGTAATTATCACCTCCCATCAGTACAATTTTGTCTCCGGGCTGCGGCACTTCTTTTACGGCGTCATCTTTCCTGGCATATCCCACACCGCCCGCCATCATGATCACTTTATCGTATCCGTAGGTGCGACCGGCCTCATTATGTTCAAAACAGAGCAGAGACCCGCATATAAGCGGTTGCCCGAACTTGTTCCCAAAGTCGCTGGCTCCGTTCGAAGCCTTGGTAAGAACGTCTTCGGGCGTATGATAAAGCCACTTTCTGCCCTTCCCGCGGTGTATGCCTCCTTCCACTCCGGGATAAGACGTCATGTATACGGCCGTACCTGCCAGGGGAAAAGAAGCTTTACCGCCGGCTATCCGGTCCCTTATTTCACCGCCGCTCCCGGTGGCAGCCCCGTTAAACGGTTCTACCGTGGTCGGAAAGTTATGTGTTTCGGCCTTAAGGCTGATAACCGTATTGTGCGTTTTCGTCACAAAAAAACCCGGTTTATCCGGTCGCTCCGGATAAAAGTACACGACATCGCCCGGGCCCTGGATAAAGGCACAGTTATCCTTATAGGCCGATACTATCAGGTTGGGATTTTCTTTTGAGGTTTTCTTGATAAGGGCAAACAGTGTGGACGGTTGTTCAACTCCGTCAATTATAAAGGTGCCATTAAATATTTTATGCCGGCAATGTTCCGAGTTAACCTGTGAAAAACCAAAAACTTCAGAGTCGGTGAGCGGACGGCCGATTTTTTGGGATAAGGCTTCCAGGTAGCCGATTTCCTGCGGGCTGAGAGCCAGGCCCTCCTGCAGGTTGTATTCTTCCAGGTCGGTAATATGCTTAACGGGGTCGGGCATCCTGTCTGTCCGGAACACTTCGTCTCCCAGCCCGTGATACAGGGACTGCAGCATGGCATCGTACGACGCATTGGAAGAAGCAACCGGAAAAAATTCCTCTATTCTTACGATCCCCGTAATATTCATATTCAGACATATCTCCACCGCCACAGTACTCCACGGGGTTACCATTTCACGTCTTGGACCAACAAACCAGCCTTGTAGAAAAGGGTTGTTGCTCTCAATGGGACAGGCCTCTTTAAACAACCAGCAAAGTGCATCCTGCTCAGCTTCCGTAAAGTTTCTCTCTGTCTGCAGGGCTAAAACTTTGGAGTGAGCGTCCTTAAAAAACAACATCATAATTAAGTCTTATTTTTCAAGCATGTGAATGTACAGATAGATCTGGGCAGCTTTATTCAACGTATCCACGGCATCGAAGACTTCCAGGATATTGGTCCCGGTGGCCAGTACCCCGTGTCGTTCCCAAAGCATGAAACGGTGGTTCTTAAGATCCTTTATACTTGCTCTGGCCAGTTCCATGGATCCGGGCTGTTCATAAGGAACCCACGCCAATCCCCGGGGTACGCACATCTGTACTTCCGAATGCATTTGATATAGCGTATTTGTGAGTGTCTCGGTATTCTGAAGTTTCTTAATGTGGGATAAAGCTATCAACTCCGTGGGGTGTGTATGAAATACAGTTCTTCTGCCTGCCGAAACAGATAAACCATGAGAAATGGCTTCTTGTGCAAAAACTTGATGCATAAGTAGATGCGAAGGCAATTCAATAGTGGGGGGGAGGTCCCGTTCGGCAATAATATCTATGCTTTTGCCACCGGCAGCCACTCTGGTAACCAAACCCTGGTCCAGAGGATTCCTGGCCACATCACGCATACGCGAACCGGCACTGGTAACATAATAAAATTGGCCTTCCAATTCGGGGACCGTGTGATATAGCGGGATTCTTACAATGGCAGGCAGATTCCGGTTTTCATCTCCAATATGATCCGTAATATTAACTGAAATGTTTCCTGCGTTTCTTTCTGCCCAACCTTTCTGCCACATAAACTCAGCAACACGGGCAATGTCGTTAATTTGCATTTGCAGAGGGCCGTTGAACTTTAAAATCATTTTGCGTTCTTGTCAATTAGTAAACATATTCGCATAACCACCAGATCCAATGTACGATGGCTATATGTCTCAAACGGAATCTTGTTACCCACAAGGATATCAATAATCTTTTCATCCAGAGCAAGCGATTGCTCCAGGTCGTGCACACGTCCCTCCTGTTCAAAATAGGAAGCTCTCTGAATGAACAGGTTGAAATTATTGAATCGTAAAAAATTATCAATAATTTCTTCCCGGAACGTAGAAGAAACCTCTTTCCCGTAAACAAGACTGTTCAATAAAGTGGCATCAGTGACGACAGCGTCTACCTTGCCAACCAGTCTTTCAACCCTGTGTGTCTGTACTTCAAAAATATGACGCTGGTTAGCCTCACTTCCGTCCAGCAAATCGTATTTCTCGTCCCACACAAGTTCCTTGGCATATTCAGATACGTACTCGGTTACAAGCCTTTGTTTTTTCAATTTGCTCGCAATCTCCCAGGCACAAGTGGTTTTTCCGGCCGCAGGACCTCCAAACAGATTGATTATAAGCGTATTTTTGGGTGACATATCTAAATGCTTCCTGCAAGCTACAAATATACTACTTTTTTATAAAAGAATAAGGAAGTTGGGCCTTTCTGAAGGTACGATTTTTCACCGGTCTGTCGGTCATAACAAAAGTAAGTTCTCCGCCGTCCATAATCTGCCGGTGCGTGATAAAAGCTTTGTTCAACAAGGCTCCGTTCAAACGCACCTCTTTTACATAAATATGGGTGTCTGTCAGCTGCGGGGCATTTACAGTAAAGGTTTTGCCGTTCTCAAGCCGGATAGATATCTTCTTAAAACAGGGCGTTCCCAGTACATACTCGTCGGTACCGGGACAGACGGGATAAAACCCCAGGGCGGTAAAGATATACCAGGCAGACATCTGTCCGCAGTCATCATTTCCGCACAAGCCGTCAGGCGCGTTGCGGTACATAATGTCCATGATTGCCTTCAGCTGTCGCTGCCCTTTCCAGGGGCTGGTCCATGCATACAAATAAGGCACATGGTGTGAGGGCTCATTCCCGTGAACATAATTTCCGATTATTCCGTCGCGGGTGATGTCTTCTGTCTGCTCAAAATAGGAGTCGGGAAGGTTCATGGTAAAGAGTGAGTCGAGCCGCTGTTCAAAACGCCTGTCACCACCCATTTTTCTAATTAAATCTTCCACATTGTGAGGAACATAAAAAGAATAATTCCAGCTATTTCCTTCAATAAAGCCCTGCCCGTGCGTATCCATTGCATCGAAAGGCGTCATCCATTCCAGGTTCTCCTTGCGGGGTCTTACAAATCCGGTTTCCGGATGGAAAAGCCACTGGTACGAAACGGCCCGTTCCCTGAATTCCTGAAGTTTGGGAACATCAGCCGCACGGTCGGCCAACGTAAAGACACACCAGTCATCGTAGGCATATTCAAGCGTAACCGAAGCGGAAGAAGCGGAGGATCCGGCCGGTACAAAGCCGTATTTCCTATAACCGGTCATTCCTTCATAATAAGGATTCGAGGCCGTATGAGCCATGGCGTCCAATAACCTGGGCAGCAGCGATTGGGGCAGGAGCCCCTTAACATAGGCATCTGCCAGTATCGAAACGGAATGGTAACCGGTCATGCACCAATTTTCATTTCCCTGCAAAGACCAAACAGGCAACATTTTATGAACGCTCTGATCGTAATGTTCCAGCATAGACGCTACAAACTGGCGGCTTCGTTCCGGTTTAATAAGGTTCATGAGCGGATGCAGCGCTCTGAAAGTGTCCCATACGGAAAAAACCGTATAATTCACATGGTCTTCCGAATAATGAATATTGTGGTCTATGCCCCGGTAACGCCCGTCTACATCTTGATAAACAGACGGATTAATCATTGTGTGATATAAAGCAGTATAAAAACTGGTCCGTCTGTCTTCAAGTATTTTGTTACCGGATGCCGATTCTATGGTCACCACGGAAAGTTCTTTGTTCCACTTCTCACGGGCCTGCCATAATACGGCCTCAAAACTCTTGCCTTCCATTTCGGTCCGGAGATTATTCAAGGCCCCGAGAGCATCAACAGCAGACAAAGCCACCTGAACTTCGAGCACTCCGTCGTCTGCGTAGGAACGGTCTCTCTTTACCAGGTCAAACTCAAAGTAGGCGGTCAGTCCCTGTCCTCCCATTTCGGGAAAATTTTCTTCCTGATTAAACTTCCTCCAGAATCCGTTATATGTTTTCTCATTATTAATGCGACATCCGTAGTTTTTTACCGGACGTGAAAACCGGATGGCAAAATAAGTGTAATTGGTACGCGCCCATCCCTGGGTGATCCTGTATCCTGTTAGTGTGTATTCATCTTCCACCCGAATCTGCGACCACAACACTTTTCCCCGATAGTTGTAAATCCCGTGGTTCAGGTCCACTATAACCCGGCCCCGGGCAGGTACTCCTCCTTCCGGGGCAGTATAGGTATATCGGTGCATACCACCCCTTTCGGTGGCCGTCAGCTGAACATCCACGTTGTAATCATCCAGAAAAACCCTGTAATATCCCGGAGAAGCTTCTTCTGTCTGATGAGAGAACCGGGACCGGTATCCGCTGTCCGGATTGTCTGCCGTACCGGGGCTCAGTTTCAATTCTCCCGTAACGGGCATAAGCAGAATATCTCCCAGATCTGAATGTCCCGTGCCGTTAAGATGTGTATGGCTAAAACCGACGATTGTTTTGTCATCGTATTGATAGCCGGAACAGTAATCATAAACGCGGGATTGGTATTTTCCGTCTATATTATGCGGAACGGTATCGGTATCGGGGCTCAGCTGAACGGCGCCAAAGGGCACGCAGGCTCCCGGAAAAGTATGCCCCATGCGTTGCGTTCCAATAAATGGATTTACATATCCGGCGGGGTCCTGGGCTGTCATTAGTATTGGTACAAAAAAGAATAATGAAATAAATAATCTGCGCATATCGGGTTAGACTTCAATAAGGGTATACGTACGGGAGCCCACCCCTATTTTTTGGGCATGTTCCAGTCCAAACAGTCCGTCGGTACGAGGATGGACCAGGGAAAACTTATCCTCACCGACCCGGGATTGCGTGCCGTCGGGATTGGCTACGCTTCCGGCCATTGCAGGAGCTGCCTTTACAAGATCAAAGCAGGCCTGGTCCAGGGCCACGGGATCGTAAGAAGCCAGCATGCCCAAGTCCGGAACAACAGGTATATCGTTCATACCCCAGCAATCACAATGAGGCGATACCGCAGTGATAAAACTGATGTGAAAATGGGGTTTTCCCCTGAGCACGGCCAGCGCGTATTCAGAAATTTTTGCCACAAGCTCCCGGACCGTCGAGGGGGCGCCTGAAGTAGCCGCATCGTACTGGCAAACGGCAATACACTGGCCACAACCCACGCAGAGAGCGTAATCTATCACCGCCACATGGTCTTCAGCCACCTTTACGGCTCCGTGCCGGCAATTACGCTCGCACTGACGGCAACCCGTGCAGTTTTCTCTGGTAATAACCGGTTGTGAATCGGAATGCAGATGTAACTTGCCACCCACACTGGCCGATCCCATACCGATATTCTTCAGGGCACCTCCGAACTCAGTCATCTCGTGTCCCTTAAAATGCGACATGGTTACGATAACATCGGCCCGGGCAATGGCAGAACCAATGCGGACCTCCTTGCAATATTCACCCTCGGGAAAGGGAATAATGACCTCGTCGGTACCTTTGAGACCATCGGCAATAATAACCGGAGCCCCGGGAACACTTACAGGGTTGAACCCGTTCAGGAAAGCCGTTTTAAGATGATCTACAGCGTTGGAACGTGAACCGCTGTACAGTGTATTGGAGTCGGTAAGAAATGGTTTCGCACCCATGTGCCCGAGCATTTCAACCAGTCTGGCGGCATAATTATGACGCAGGAAAGCCATATTTCCCAATTCACCAAAATGTATTTTAACAGCTGTAAAAAGATCTTTACAGGGCAATTTCTCAATACCCGCCGCCCTGACAAGCAACTCCATTTTTTTGGGGAGGCTTCTGCCGGGACGTGACCTGAGGTTGGTGTAATATACTTCACTCATTGCTGCTTGTTTTAAGCGTCTAAGATAGGAACATTTTATGTATCTTTATCGTAGAATTATCAACACATCCTACCATGAAAACAGTAGCTGAGCGCAATACACTTTTCGAAGCGGATATCGTTAAAGGCAATCTGGAAAATGCCGGGTTCCACCCCGTGGTTTTTGACAACAGTATGAACTCATTTTATCCCTTTACTTCCATCCAGGGTCCGTCTTTGGTAGACATCCGCGTTCCGGACGAAGAATACGAAGCCGCCAGGGAATGGCTCGACAAAGACCTTTCCTCTACCTTATGAAAGAGTCGCGCCGCCAGTTCATCAGAAAAAGTGCTTTGATAGGAGCCGGAGCTGTCCTGGCACCACATCTGCTCCGTTCCGCCGCAGACGTCGCACGCGGAGAAACCACCCCGGAGCTTCCCACAACCATACCCCCGGTAAACGGATTTCAAAGCCGCCGGCCTGCCCCTGCTGACCGCAGGTTCGTATCTGCATCTGTAGAACGGTTTATTGAAGATACCGTTCGCAGGATAAAAGATCCCAAACTGGCCTGGCAGTTCCGGAACTGCTTTCCCTGTACGCTCGACACCACAGTGTTTCACACCATTAAAAACGGTATTCCGGACACTTATGTGATCACAGGCGACATTGACGCCATGTGGCTGAGGGATTCTTCGGCCCAGGTTTTCCCCTACCTGCGGCTGGCCGTGGGGGACGAACCGCTACAGCAAATGCTCCGGGGCCTTATTGCCCGTCAAAGCCGCTGCATTATCAAAGACCCTTACGCGAATGCATTTAATAAAGAAGATAACGGACGCGGACATCAGGACGACATGACCCAAATGGGCCCGGGTATCTGGGAGCGGAAATGGGAAATAGATTCGCTATGCTACCCGGTCCGTCTGGCCTATCATTACTGGAAAACAACCGGAGATTCCGGGATCTTTACCCCTGAATGGGACCGTGCAATGCGAACGGTTTACCGGACGTTCCGGGAACAACAGCGTCCGGGCGGGAACCGCAACTCGGCTTACCGGTTCCAGCGTATTTCGCCCGTTGCCTGCGAGACACTTATGCTGGGGGGATACGGTAATCCCATAAAACCGTGTGGACTTATTTGCTCGTCGTTCAGACCTTCGGACGATGCCACCATCCTGCCGTTTCTCATTCCTTCCAATATGTTTGCCGTAGTAAGTCTCCGACAGATGGCTGAAATCTACGACCGCTGCTTTAACGGCGGCCGGGGATTCAGTGATATGTGCCGCACACTGGCTGCAGAAGTGGATGAAGCCATTGAAAAACACGGTGTGGTTAATCATCCCGTGGCCGGCCCGGTTTATGCTTACGAGACAGACGGCTACGGCAATCACTATTGCATGGACGACGCCAACGTACCCAGCCTGCTGAGCATTCCCTACCTGGGCTATTGTACACCGGACGACCCGCTGTATCTGAATACCCGCCGTTTCATATGGAGTCATAAAAACCCGTATTATTTTGAAGGAAAGGTTATTACGGGCATAGGCGGTCCGCATCAGGGCCAGGACAACGTCTGGCCCATGAGCCTGATTATGTACGCACTGACCTCGGGCGACAACAAAGAGATTGACCGTTGCATTGGTATGGTATCGGAGACCGATGCCGGAACAGGCTTTGTACACGAAACCGTGCATAAAGACGATGACACACGTTATACGCGCGACTGGTTTGCCTGGGCCAATACGTTATTTGGAGAGCTTATTGCCCGGCACGTTTAGCAGTTATTCTGCCGCAGCCTCTGCTTTCTGCCTGTAAAAGGCCTGTAACACATAAAATGCCTGCTTTTTCACGCCTCTCTCCGAAACCAGTCCTTTGCGGTTGAAAAAATTCTGAATGCCGTCCAGCTGGCGGCGGGGTGAACGGAAGTCCATGAGGATCCAGGGAGAAGTGCCGGCAAATCCTTCCGTACGGTCAAACATTTCCAGCGTATTTCGGTAGATCGCGGCCTGGTATTCCTCGGTCCAGCGCTGTTGGGGGTCACCGTGCAGGCCTTGCAGGGCCCCACCCCCGAACTCACTCACAAAGAAAGGTTTATCATAAGGAATATCCCATTGGCGCGTTTTGCAGTCCTGCGGTGTTCCACCGTACCATCCCAGGTAATGATTGAAACTGATAATATCTACGTAACGGCTCATATTGTCTTCGACCCTGGACACATTGTCTTTTGTTCCGGATACTTCCATAGCCATGCTCAACAGGCGGACAGGATCTTTTTTCCTGGCCTGTTCGGCCAGTTTGCCCAGAAATTCATCGCGTGCGGCGCTATGGGGCGTTTCGTTGGCCACAGACCAGATGACCACGGCACAGCGGTTTTTGTCCCGGTCCATCATATCCCGCAACTGGGCGGATGCATTGGCAAACGATTCCGGATTTTCAAACTGTACGGTCCAATAAACGGGAATTTCCGACCATACCATCAGGCCCATTTCTTCGGCGGCGCGCACCATGTGTTCATTATGAGGATAATGAGCAAGGCGCACAAAATTGCATCCCAGTTCTTTGGCCCAGCCGAGCAGCACTTTGGACTCCTCACGGCCAAATACTCTTCCCTGCCGGAACGGGGCTTCTTCGTGGATGCTTATTCCCCGAAGGAAAGTCTCACTGCCGTTTAAAAGTATTTTCCTGCCTTTTGTTTCTATCTGCCTAAAGCCAATCCGGTCGCAAAGCGTTTCCCCTGTAGTGGATATTGTAACTTCGTATTGATAAGGATCTTCCGGAGTCCATAGCCGGGGTTTTGCTTTCAGACGAAACCCGGCATTGCCCTGTTTGTCGGTTACCAGGTCTTCCGCAATTTTCAATTCCGGAATTTCAATGCGCACGATCACTCCTTCCGCAGGAACATTCAGCCGTACATACCCTTCCACGGCATCGTACGATCCTTTGGGCAACTGCACCAGGTAATCGTCAATAAAGACTTCGGGCGTCCGGACCAGCATCACATCTCGTGTGATGCCGCCGTAGTTCCACCAGTCGAAATTCAAGGTGGGAATCCCCTCGGGCTTACGCTCGTTATTGACCCTGACAATCACAAAATTATTTCCGTCCCTAAGCAGGGAGGTTACATCAAATGAGAACGGGGTGAAACCGCCCTCGTGGGACCCGGCCTGCTGACCGTTCACGTATACATTGCATACGTAATTAACCGCTCCAAAGTACAGATGCACCCTTGTACCCGGCTTGCTTTCATAAGTAAAATCTTTTTTGAACCAAACGGTCCCCTCATAGAAAAACAATCTTTCGTCCTGGGTATTCCAATCGCCGGGAATGCTCATGGTGGCCGCCCTGTCATAATCGTATTCCACCAGATCTCCCTTATTCACCGCTTTGGCGTTCCGGAAAAACCCGTTATTCATGGGCTGAAGACGGTAGTCGTAATAACCGTTATCCAGCGGATCAACAATATAGTTCCACAAGCCGTCAAGGGTCATTGTTTCCCTGGCATATACATTCTGAAGGATCGGCTGCGCCCGGAGCGATAAGCCCAGGATGAGTCCCGCGAGGAATACAACGTATTTTTTCATGGGTTATTATTTAGATTGAATGATTTTTCCGGCTTTGTCTATCAGGTTCAGTACGTCGAGGCTCATCCTGTGCGTGTTAACTGCGGATTCTTCCCTTCCGTCCTCTATGGTATCAATAAATTCTTTCAGTTCGTAATACATATCGTCTTCCATAACGGGAACAGACAGATCTTCCGTTGTTCCGTCCCTCAGCTCCAGCGAAGGCCGGCTCATTGTGGACAATTTGGCAATGACAATACGTCCGTTCTCTCCCTGAATTTCCGAAGGCAGAAAAGAATCGGATATTTTGGAGAACATTACCACCGCTTCCATTCCGGGATAAGTAAGTACCAGGGAGCCCTGCCCGTCCACTCCGGTGGAGAGCAAAGTCCCCGAGGCCTGCAGCCTTTGAGGCATCCCAAACAGGTATACCAGCGGGGCCAGGCCGTATACTCCCAGGTCCCTGAGCGATCCGTTTCCCAATCCGGCCCGGAAAGCGTTGCATATTTCACCCTCCTTAAAACGGTCGTAACGGGAAGAATACTGGCAGAACTGGGCAAAATAGCGCCTCACGGGTCCAATCCGGGGCAACGCATTCCTTACCTGTGTAAAATTGGGCATGAGTGTAGTTTTCATGGCTTCCATCAATACCACCCTGTTGGCGCGGGCTGCCCGAACCATAGCTTTACCTTCTGCCAGTGAATGGGCCAGAGGTTTCTCGCACAACACGTGCTTTCCATGTTCCATCAGCATAATAGCCTGAGGGGCATGAAACGCGTTGGGCGAGGCAATGTAGACGGCGTCAACATGGGGACAGGCGGCCAACGCCTGGAGTGAAGTAAATGTGGTTCCTACGCCGTACCGGGCCGCAAAGTCAGCAGCGCGCTCCGGCGTTCGCGAATAAACGGCCCGGAAAACGAAACGCGGGTCATGTGAAGCTCCCCTGAGAAAGGAATCCACTATTACACCGGAACCGATGGTAGCAAAACGGATCATGATTGGAACGTTTTTAATTTCAAAATCAAACTTACTCAAAAAACACGAACATTCTCGGACTAAGTTTTACTATCTTTACTTATATGAAAATTTTGCATACCTCAGATTGGCATTTGGGTAAGCGGCTGGACGATTTTTCGCGGATGGAGGAGCAGCGGGCGGTTATGTCGGAAATCTGCGAAATAGCTACACGGGAAGAGGTCCATGCCGTTGTAGTGGCCGGCGATCTGTTCGACACGTTCAACCCGCCCACAGAAGCCACAGAGCTGCTTTACAGCACACTCAAACGGCTGACTGACAACGGAATAAGACCCGTAATTGCCATTGCTGGCAACCACGATTCTCCCGAAAGGACCGAGGCGCCCGATCCGCTGGCCCGGGAATGCGGCATTTTTTTCGTTGGCTATCCCAATTCTGTGGTTCCGCCTTTTGAACTGGAAACGGGATTAAAAGTATTGCACAGCGAGCCCGGATTTTTGGAACTGGCCCTTCCGGGAACCGAAGTTCCGCTAAGGATATTACTTACGCCTTATGCCAACGAAGCCCGCCTGAAAACCTGCCTTGAAACCTGCTCTGAAACGAACGGGCAAGAAAGCGAAGAGGACCGCGAAGCGAACCTTCGGCGGCTGCTTGAAAAGAAGTGGCAGGAACTGGCCGGGAGATATTGCAACAGTAATGGAATCAACCTGTTGGTATCGCACCTTTTTATGAACCGAATGGGAGCTGAGTTGCCGGAGGAACCGGAAGAAGAAAAACCCATCCTGCACGTTGGCGGTGCTTCTGTCGTCTATACGGAGAATGTGCCGGACACGGTGCAATACGTGGCGCTGGGACATCTTCACCGGATGCAGGCGGTTGATATACAGCCTTGTCCGGTATATTACAGCGGTAGTCCGTTGTCATATAGTTTTGCCGAGGCCAACCAGCAGAAATATGTAATGCTCGTTGAAGTTGAAGCCGGAGCGGCCGCCTGTGCCCGTGAAATTCCCCTGACAGAGGGTAAAAAATTGTTTCGTAAGCGGGCCGTCGGTATTGATGATGCCCTTCAATGGCTTTCCGAAAATACAGACGCACTGGTGGAATTGACACTTGCAACGGACACCTACCTGACAGCCACCGACCGACGCAGGTTGAACGCCGTGCATCCGGGCATTATTTCGGTCATTCCCGAATTGACCGGAACGACCCCTCTGACAGATGCCCGACAAAAGACTATCGATCTGTCAAGAAGTATGGAAGATCTTTTCAGGGACTATTTTCATCATGAAAAGGGACAGGAACCCAATGAAGAGATCATGCAACTGTTCACGGAAATGCTGGCCGGGGAGGATGAATTATGATACCCGTTCGATTGACCATCCAGGGGCTGTATTCCTATCAGGAACGTCAGACCATTGATTTTACCCGGCTGACCGCTGCCCGTCTGTTTGGCATTTTCGGACCGGTAGGCAGCGGCAAATCCTCCATACTGGAAGCCATAACGTTTGCTCTGTACGGCCGGACCGACCGGCTAAACCTTTCCGGCGATAACCGGAACTACAATATGATGAACCTGAAGTCGAACGAGCTGCTCATAGATTTCGTCTTTGAGACCGGCCCGGAACAGACCGCTTACAGGGCCGTAGTACGCGGAAAGCGTAACACCCGCCGGTACGAAGACGTAAAAACGCTTGACAGGACAGCATACATGAGCCGGGAAGGGCAATGGGTCCCCATGGATCCGGCGGCCCTCGAACAGGCAATAGGGTTGAGCTACGACAATTTCAAACGGACCGTCATCATTCCCCAGGGGCAGTTCCAGGAATTTCTCCAGTTGGGAGACAAAGACCGTACTCAAATGATGAAGGACCTGTTCAACCTGGGAAAATATGAATTTTTCTATAAGATCTCGTCGCTCGAAGGCAAAAACACGGCTGAACTTCAACGAGTCGAAGGCCGTTTGCTGCAACTTGGAACAGTAGAACCGGGACAAAAAAACGTGTATGAGAACCTGCTGCTGCAGGCAAAACAGGCAGTAGCAGAACTGTCTGAACAATTAACGTCTTTGCGGAAGGCCGAGGAACAACTCCGGCAGATTAGCGACCTGTCCCACAAATTAACTGAAGCCGGGAAGACGCTGGCTGCACTCAGGGAACAGGAACCGGCCTACAGCGTCCGGGCGGAAAGGCTGGCAAAGTACGAAACCTGTGTAAATCAATTCAAACCGTTGATCGATTCCATTAAAAATCTGGAACAAAAGCAGTCTGTACGCGCCGCAGTCATCCGGCAGGATGAACAGGCGCTGGAACAGGAAACAAAAGCCGTTGCCGGCTTGTCCCAATGGATACAGGAACATAAAGCCGGGTATGAAAACCGCACAGAGCAGAGAAAAAAAGCAGAAGAACTGGGCCGTTTAGTCGGGATAAGAAAGCTGGAACATACCATAACGGAGGAAACTGAACGATTAAACAAAGGCACAGCCGTCCTGGAAGGGACAGAAAAGGAGTCAAAAGACCTGCAGAACAACCTCGGACAACTGGAAGCAGACATTAAAGCGTTACGCGCCCAACAACCCAATCTGGAACGCTTATCTGAGATCAGGGCATGGCACGTACAGCATCGGAGTATAGAAACGCAGATTACTGCCGCCCGTGCGGATATCGCCCAATGGGATGCAGAAGCGGGACAACTTACAGGACAAATACAGGAACTCCTGAAATCTCCGGTCTTCAGGGCGTTTCCCATGCCCGCCGCTCCGTTTTCAAGCTCAGATTTTTCAAGTGCCATGGCCTTTCTGGATAAAAGAACGGAAACGATCCGTCAGGAACAGGAAAGGCTCCGGGACGATAGGGAAAACCTTCTCGTTAAGACCGGGCTGGCACAACATGCCGTCACGCTGGAGGAAGGTACACCCTGTCCGTTGTGCGGGGCTCTGCACCATCCGGCCCCCTTCAAAAGCAGTGATCTGAAAGACGCGCAGGAACAGATTGACAAGAAACACCAGTCTTTTGAAGAAGAACTCAAACAGATCCGGCTCTCGGAGAACCGCCTGAATGAATATACAATAAAAGCAGAACAGTGGGAACAGCGCAAGAACATTCTGCTCCGGCAACTTGACAGGCACCTGCAAACAAGAACGGACCACCTGTCCCGTTTTATCTGGGAATCATACCGCCGGGAAGAGGAGCTGAACGGAGCATTCGAAGAAGTAAAACGCCTGCAGCGGATTATCTCGGAAAAAGAAACCGCCCGGGAAACAGCAAACGCCTCGCTGTCCAAAACGGAAAAAGACAAAAACCGTTACCAGCAGGAACTCCACAGAATTCACACAGAAAAAACCAAACACGAAACCGAAAGGGAGACTCTCCTGGCACAGTTGCAGTATGTCCGGCCCGGAGATTATGAACAAACAGACCCTTTGACTATTGAAAATGAAAAAATCAGGCTTCTGGAGGAAACAGCGGAGCTGGAAAAAGTCTTTACAGAAAATTCGGAACAGCTCACTGCACGTACACAAAAGCAAAGCGTCCTGAACGGAAGCCTGGAAGCCAGACGCAAAGAACAGGCGCAGGAGGCAATTGAATGGGACCGGGAAAAGAAAAAATTGTCCGGGAAGATCCCTGAATGGTCATTCCGGACGCAAGAAGAAATAGAAGACATCCTAAAGGAGCCGGTCGATACGGTGGCCGAACGGGCCCTTCAGGCCCAATACCAGGAAGCCTTATTTGGGAGCCGGCAGCAGGTGGAGCAATTAACAAAAGAGCTGGGTACCCGGGAGTACAATCCGGAAGCACACCGGATATTACAAACTAAGATCCGTGATCTTGGCGAACTGGTTGCCCAAAAAAACCGGGAAATCGGGACCGTTCAAAAAAATCTGGATGAACTGGTGCAAAAGCTCAAAGACCTTGATAACTTTGAAAAAGAACGGGAAAGGCTCGGCCTGCGTGCCGAAAATATCAAAACCCTTAAATCGTTGTTTAAGGCAAGCGGCTTTGTAAACTATATCTCGACCGTCTACCTGCAGAATCTTTGTCGGGCGGCCAACGAACGTTTTTCACGGTTGACACGACAGAAACTCAGACTGGAACTTACCGCCGGCAACAATTTTGAGGTAAGGGATTATATGAACGGCGGCAAAACCCGGAGCGTGAAAACCCTCTCGGGCGGGCAGACTTTCCAGGCGGCGCTCTCTCTGGCCCTGGCACTGGCCGACAATATCCAGCAAATTACGGCGTCCAACCAGAATTTCTTTTTTCTGGACGAGGGATTCGGTTCGCTCGACAAAGAATCACTGGCTGTTGTATTTGATACGCTCAAATCGCTGCGCAGAGAAACCCGGATGGTAGGTATCATTTCACACGTCGAGGAAATGCAGCAGGAAATTGAGGTCCACCTGCGCATTGAGCATCACGAAGAACGCGGCAGTGTGATCCGGGCAAGCTGGACTACCTAGTTTTTAAATACGTATCTATATCTTCCGCAGCAGAAATTCCCCCGGCAATGGCCCTGAGTACAAGACCAGGCCCCGTACGGGCATCGCCGCATACAAAGAGTTTTTTGCTTTCCCGGCCGGTATCCAGTCCCAGTTTTTTTACCAGCGCATCCAATGCCTCGGGCAAGAAACCCATACACAAAAGCACCATGTCTGCTTTCAGCACCTGTGACTTCTTCCCGTTCTCGCTCATTACCTGCCGTCCGGAAGCGCTGCGACTCCAGGTGACACCTATAACTTTAGCAGCTGTAACACGACCATCTTTGCCCAGAAAGCCCTTTGTGGCGAGCGACCATCGCCTGTCGCAACCTTCAAGATGGGAACTTGAAGTCCTCAGCACGTTGGGCCAGTAAGGCCAGGGATTGTCGGCCATTCGTTCCGAAGGAGGTTCCGGCATAATCTCTATCTGCGTTACACTGAGTGCTTTCTGGCGTATGGCAGTGCCCACACAATCCGCTCCGGTGTCCCCTCCCCCAATAATCAGCACCTGCTTGCCATCTGCTGTCAGACGTTGTTCTTCCGGAACTTTAATTCCGCGAATCATTTTGTTTTGCTGCATCAGAAAATCAAGCGCAAAATGAATCCCCGACAAATTTCTGCCCGGAACGGCCAGATCACGGGGGATCATGGCTCCGGTGGCCAGACAGACGGCATCGTAATAATTATATATCTCGGCACCTTCAATATCTTTTCCCACCGCGTTATTTACCCTGAAACAGATTCCCCCGGCTTCCATTATTTCCAGCCGACGGTCTATAACGCTTTTCTGCAGTTTGAAATCCGGAATTCCATAACGCAATAAACCCCCTGCCGCATCGCGGGCTTCATAAACAGTCACTTTATGTCCAAGCCTGTTCAGGCGGTCTGCAACAGCCAGTCCGGCCGGACCCGACCCGATAACGGCGACCCGTTTGCCCGTCCTGACAAACGGGCTGCCCGGCTTCACATACCCTTTTTCAAAAGCCTGTTCAATGACGGCACATTCATTTTCCCTGACCGTCACCGGTTCGTTGTGGATGTTGAGCACACAGGATTTTTCGCATAATGCCGGACAGACACGACCGGTAAACTCCGGAAAAGGATTCGTGGCGGTTAACAATTCATAGGCCTCTCTGTAATTCCCTTTGTATAAAGCATCCTGCCATTCCGGGTTCCTGTTGCCCAATACACAGGCCCAGTGACAGAAAGGGACACCGCAATCCATACAACGCGCTGCCTGTGCCCTCCTGTCTTCATCGTTTAGCCGCTGCTCCACTTCACCAAAATCTCCGGTACGCTCCTGCACCGGCCGATATCCTCCCGGCTTCCGGGGGATTTCAATAAAACCCGTTGGTTTTCCCATATTGACATTTATTTTTATTATTCATGACGACGTTCTTCTTCTGTGATCCGGAGTATGGACTCCAACCGGCGAAGCTTCTCCTCTTCAAGTATTTTCTTATATTCAAAAGGTATTACCTTTACAAACCGTGGCAGAAACTCCTCCCAGTTTGTCAGAACCTTTGTGGCCATGCCGCTGCGTGTATAAAGCAAATGTCCGTTGATCATCTCCTGCAACTCAGCCACATCGGCCCTGTCTTCAACGGGAGAAAGTTCTACCATACCTTTATTGCAGTAATAATCGAAGTTTCCCTCCAGATCAAGTACATAAGCAACGCCTCCGCTCATACCGGCTGCAAAATTTCTTCCCGTTTTTCCCAGAACCACAACCCGACCCCCGGTCATATACTCACAACAATGATCACCGGTACCTTCAATTACTGCCAGCGCCCCCGAGTTCCTTACAGCAAAACGTTCTCCGGCAACGCCCCGGATGAAGGCCATTCCCGAAGTCGCACCGTACAAACCGGTATTGCCGGTAATGATATTCTCCTCGGGCCGGAAAGTCGTTCCGGCAGGAGGAACCAATATGATTTTGCCTCCCGAGAGTCCTTTCCCCAGATAATCATTGGAGCATCCCTCAAGACGTAAGGTAATGCCCCTGGCCAGGAAAGCTCCGAAACTCTGGCCTGCAGCACCATGAAAAATGCAATTTATAGTGTCTTCGGGCAGGCCGTCCTGACCGTACCGTTCCGATATTTCCGAAGAAAGCATAGTACCCACCGCCCTGTTCGTATTCGTTACATCTTTTTCAATCCAGATCTTTTGCCCGCTTTTGATGGCAGCATTGGCTTCTTTTATCAACTGCCTGTCCAGATGATCGTCCATTTTTTTTGTATTCCCGTATTGGTTCTTTACGGGGAAAAGGTCCGCTTCTCCGGGTCTGTAAAGGATTTTTGAAAAATCTAACGTTTTGGATTTCCAGTTCCGGATCTCCGGAGAAGGCCCGAGCAGACCCGGGTGGCCCACAATATCCTCCAGTTTTGTATATCCCATGGAAGCCAGTATTTCACGTACCTCAGAGGCTATGAACCGGAAAAAATTTATGACGTATTCGGAACGCCCTTTAAACCGCCTGCGCATGGCTTCGTTCTGGGTAGCAATGCCCATGGGACAGGTATTAAGATGGCATTTGCGCATCATTACACAGCCGAGTACAATCAGTACAGAGGTACTGAATCCGAATTCCTCGGCCCCCAGACAGGCCATCTTGACCACATCAAGACCGGTTTTCAGCTGTCCGTCGCATTGAAGGACTACACGCCTTCGCAGGTCATTCATGACCAGTGTTTGCTGCGCTTCGGCAATCCCCAGCTCCACGGGAACTCCCGCATGTTTTATGGAACTGGCGGGAGAGGCTCCGGTACCGCCTTCATAGCCCGATATGGTAATTATATCGGCATACGTCTTGGCAACGCCGGCAGCAATGGTTCCCACTCCGTTTTCGGAAACAAGCTTTACAGAAACTCTGGCACGCTGATTGGCGCTTTTCAGATCATATATCAGCTGTGAAAGATCCTCAATCGAGTATATATCGTGATGGGGAGGCGGCGAAATAAGCGTTATGCCGGGAGTTGAATTCCTTGTCCTGGCAATTATCCGGTCCACTTTATGTCCCGGCAGCTGTCCTCCTTCGCCCGGTTTGGCTCCCTGCGCAATTTTAATCTGAATCTCCCCGGCGTTCACCAGGTAATGACTGGTAACGCCAAAACGGCCCGAAGCCACCTGTTTGATCTTGCTGTTCAGGGACGTGCCGTAGCGGGCGGGGTCTTCCCCGCCTTCACCTGTATTGCTTCTTCCGCCTATTGTATTCATGGCTAAGGCAATTGCCTCATGTGCCTCTTTACTTATTGACCCGTAAGACATGGCGCCGGTAACAAAACGCTTCATAATGCTTTCAACGGGTTCCACTTCATTTATATCCACAGGCTTACGGTCACTTTTCAGATTAAGGGACCCCCTGAGAAACAATCCCTTATTATCCGCCTCTACCCGGGAACTGTATTCGCGGAATTTATTATAATCATTTGTATGAGTAGCCCATTGCAACAAAGCAATACTGTCCGGATTCCAGGCATGACGTTCTCCGTCGCGTCTGTATTGGTATGTTCCCGCAAATCCGGCCGGAGAATCGGGTTTCTCATTTCCGAAAGCGTTTTTATGGAACATAAGAATCTCCTGGGTCAATTCGGCAAAACCGATACCGCCAATACGGGAAACAGTTCCCTTGAAACATTTGTCTATAAGCTCCGGCCCAATGCCCAATGCTTCGAATACCTGCGCCCCGTGGTAAGAGCGCAAGGTCGATATGCCCATCTTGGAAATTACTTTCAGAAGCCCTTTTTCAACCGATTTAATGTAATTTTTTTTAGCCTCGGCATAAGTAATCCCTAATGTGCCTTTGTTCACCAATTCATCAAGAACGGCAAAGGCCATGTAAGGCGAGACCACACTGGCTCCGTAGCCGAACAACAACGCAAAATGCATGACCTCACGCGCCTCGGCGGTTTCCACAATAATTCCCACCTGCATTCTTTTCTTTTTTTCAATAAGGTGATGGTGAACAGCCGATGTCACCAGCAAAGAAGGTAACGGGGCCATATCTTTGGTAATGCAGCGGTCAGTAAGGATTATGAAATTTTTTCCCTCATCCACCGCTTTCTCTGCTTTTTCAAGTATGGAGTCCAAAGCCTGCCTCAGGCCCGTTTCACCTTCGTGGGCCGGGAAGACCATCTGTATGGTCTCATGGATAAAATAATCATCTTTAAGATCTTTGATTTTACCCAGATCGGTATTGGTCACAATAGGATGACGGAACTTAATAAGCCGGCAGAGATCGGCGCTTTCTTCCAGCAAATTCTTCTTGAGTGCACCAATGTAATTGGTCATAGACATCACAAGCTCTTCCCTGATTGGATCTATGGGAGGATTCGTGACCTGGGCAAAAAGCTGTTTGAAATAGTTGAACAATCGTTGCGGCTTATTGCTTAATACGGCAGGAGGAGCATCGTTGCCCATAGAAGAAGTAGGCTCTATACCATCCCCGGCCATGCCTTTTATGATAAAATCCAGATCTTCTTTCGTATATCCAAACTCAGCAATATATGTGTCATAATCATCTCCCAGTGAAGGAGATACCTCGTTTTTTGGCTTAATTTCATCCAGTGAAAGCCGGTTATCCTTAAGCCAGTTTTCATAAGGATTCCTGTGCGTAAGCTGGCTCTTAACTTCCTGATCGGGAATAATAATGCCGAGTTTGGTATCCACCAGCAGTATTTTTCCGGGGCGCAAACGCCCCATTTCCTTTATCTCTCCGGGGGAAAAAGTCTGCACGCCTACCTCGGACCCCATAACAATAAGATCGTTGTGGGTCAGCAAATACCTCGAGGGACGCAACCCGTTCCGGTCCAGAGTTCCCCCTATATACCGGCCGTCCGAAAAAAGTATGGAAGCCGGACCGTCCCAGGGTTCCATCATGGTAGAGTGGTACTCATAGAAAGCTTTAAGACTGGGCGGAATTGGGTTTTTATCATTGAACGATTCGGGGATCATCATACACAGTGCGTGCTGCATGGACCTTCCGGCCTGAAAAAGAAATTCCAGCACATTGTCAAAAGATGCCGAATCGCTTTTGCCCGGTTCAATGATCGGTAGTATTTTGTGCAGATCGTCTCCCAATACTTCCGAACGGATAAGCGATTCCCTGGCATGCATCCAAAGACGGTTTCCCTGCACCGTGTTAAACTCGCCGTTATGGGCAATATAGCGGAAAGGTTGTGCCAGATCCCAGGCCGGAAACGTATTGGTGCTGAACCTGGAATGTACCATGGCTATGGCACTTTTCATGCCGGGATCATTAAGATCCTTGTAATATAACGATAATTGCCCGGGAGTCATCATACCCTTGTACACGATGGTTTTTGTGGAAAGGCTCGGAAAATAAAAGGCTGCCCTGTCTTTGATGTCCGATTCCCGGATTGCTTTTTCAGCCTGTTTTCGCACAATGAACAGCTTTCTCTCAAGCGTGTCCTGTTCCCGCCTTACCAGCGAACGGACAAAGACTTGCTTTATGGCCGGTTCCACTCTTCTGGCAATCTCACCCACCGCTTTAGAATCTACCGGAACCTCTCTGAGAAAGAACATTTCCAGCTGTTCACGGCCACAATAATCTTTGAAAACGGAGAGACAGGCTTCCGCACTTTGCCTGTCCTTTGGCAAGAAAAGCAATCCGGTACCGTACTGTCCCGGATCGGGAAGCCCTATACCCATTCCCGAGAATAAATCATGAGGCACCTGAATTTGTATTCCGGCACCATCTCCTGTTTTGGCGTCAGCCCCTGTGGCCCCGCGGTGATCCATATTCGCAAGCACTTCCAACCCCCTCCGGACAATATCATGTGAAGGGATTCCTTTAATATGTGCCACAAACCCAATTCCGCAACTGTCGTGTTCATTCTCAGGACGGTAAAGACCCTGTTCAGGCGGAAAAACTACTGTTTCATTCATATTGAAAGATTTATATATGACTTTAAAACCAATTATCGATTTTTATGTAATAAATTATAATATATAAGAAATATTCTTACAAATAAACAACCGGTTATCTTAGCTCTAAATTAATATAATTTATTGTATATAAGACAATTTTAAACCAACCTATTAAAAGCTTACATATTGTATAAAAATTAATAATAAATAATAACTTAATTAGTTTATATATGCATTTTTTATAAATGAACGAATCAAAAAAACGTTTTTAGCTATAAAAATTAATTACAATGGACAAAAAAAGCTTTATATTTTGTATAAATAACAAATTTCAATTACACATTTTAACATCTTATATCATTCATTATATGATATTTATATTTTTTAGTATAATTGCAACTTGAAAAAAAACTATCTATGAAAAGAAAAGGAAACTGGCTTTTATTTTTGGGTCTGCTCATAGCAGCCGCTTTGCTTGGAATTATTTTTCCCGGATCCACCGGACCGGCAGATCCCGATCCCGCTATTAATCCGGGAGACGTAGCCTGGATGTTAACCGCCTCGGCTTTGGTATTAATTATGACGCCCGGTCTGGGCTTTTTCTACGGAGGGATGATTCATCCCCGTCACATCCTGTCCACAATACTGCAAAGCTTCGCCGCCATGGGGGTTGTCAGCGTGCTTTGGGTCGTAGTAGGATTCAGTCTTGCATTCGGAGATTCTGTGGGCGGAATTATAGGTAATCCGGCTACGTATTTTATGTTTCACGGGGTAAACGGACATACCCATCCCGATTTGTCCCCGACCATTCCTTTTGCACTATTTGCCATGTTTCAGCTAAAATTCGCCATTATTACCCCTGCTCTTATTACCGGATCGTTTGCGGGAAGGGTACGTTTCAGAGCCTACATGCTGTTCATATGCCTTTTTATACTTTTTATTTATGCGCCGCTTGCCCACATGACCTGGCATCCGGACGGTATTCTCAGGAAATGGGGTATTCTTGATTTTGCCGGCGGTACGGTAGTGCATATGTCGGCCGGATTTGCCGCTCTGGCCGGTGCAAAATTCCTGGGCAAACGGAAAGATTACGGTAGTCCCATACAGCCTGCGAATATATCTTTTGTACTGCTTGGCGCCGGATTGCTCTGGTTCGGCTGGTTCGGGTTCAATGCCGGTTCGGCCCTGGCTGCCAATGCAACGGCCGCCCTGGCACTGATGAATACCAATACGGCATCGGCCGCCGCAATGTTAGCCTACATATTTTTTGATGCGCAAATGGGGAGGAAGCCGTCTTCTATAGGGGCTTCGGTAGGACTTGTCGTAGGCCTGGTTGCCATCACTCCGGCGGCCGGATATGTAAATGTAGGGGCCAGCATATTCATTGGCGTACTGGCAGCCATAGTCAGCAATATGGTCATACATTTGTTCACAGATAAAGTCGGTCTGGACGATACCCTTGCCGTGTTTCCCGCTCACGGCGTAGGAGGCGTCATGGGCATGATCTTAACAGGCATATTCGCTAAAGATACGGGACTTATTTATGGTCAGACAACAACCTTCACCCATCATCTGATTGCGCTTGCCGGTATATCGGCTTTCACGCTGGGAGGAGCATTCGCCATATATTGGCTGACTAATAAGATAGTCGGACTCCGGGTATCCGATATTTCTGAGAAAATAGGTCTCGACCTCAGCCAGCACGATGAGTCCTATGCATTCAAGTACGAAGAACCCAAAACAGCTAAAGACGTCAAAAAGGAGCTGGGCCTGACACAATAAATGTGCCCGCCTCCGTTTTAATCACCCGCCATCCGTCTTTCAGGGTCAGTGTATAATCAGATTCGAAAATAGTGCCGGTCGTACCTGTAACAGGCCCCGGCACTGCAAAAGAGGCCCAGTTATTTGCTCTCAAAAGCCCGTTGCTTACATCCAGTACGCCCCATTCCCCCGTAACACGGCCCGTCTTATATATCAAACCTCTCTCGCCCAGGCTAATAAGGCGTTCCTGCGGATTGAAGACCAAATTAAGTCCGTTATTGGGAAGTACCAAAAGATCTCCTTTTGTAAATTTCTCTTTCATGGCCTCGGTCTCCAGTGTTTCTTTTTTAAATTCTTCCTTTGTGGCCACCACAAAAACCCCGGCGTTGTATTTTTCAACAATGCCGGAAACGGCCACATGTAAAGCCAATGTGTCCGGAGGATAAGTCAGGCCTGAGGTTTCTGCAGCAATGCCGGGCAGGGCCTCTCCGGTGCGGACCTTTCCAATCCATCCGGTTGTTAACCTGTCCAGAGTAAAGCCGTAGGCCGGACCCGTTATATAGGCAAACGAGTTGGCCAGTGCAGTTTTTCCCGCATATGCTTCCAAATCAGTGACCAGCTGCTTCCTTATCTCAAGATCACTCATTCCGCACAATCTGTACCCGGTATATTCGGCCATTCCCTCGTGACGTTCAAATTCATTTTCGTTATTATTCGGGAAAAGGATCTGCCTGTAGTGCCTAAGCAACAAAGCATCTGTTGTATATGATTTTATCTCCTGAAGATCAACGGCCTGCAGAGCCTTGCTTAATGCCATTAACTCAAGCCTCATTAATATATTACCTTCCTCCTGGTCAAGATGGGTATTTTGTGTCATGACCGGCATAATGCCCACAGACCGCTGTTTTGCATGCCAGCATTCATGCACCAGCAATCTGTTTCGCGCATTGTTATCGTCTGGCGAAAGGGCATTCCACATGGCCATGGTCCAGAGTTCTCCGTCCCATTCAAACGCCGTGTTGGCAATTCCCGTATTATCGGGTAACCTGCCAATAAAAACACCTTCTTTTTCAACTAACGTATTGCTTTTATTCTGCCGGTTGGCAATAATAACACGATCTGCAGGGCTCACCAGCATAACCGGTCCGTAAAGGTTTACGCCCCATAACAATCCGTTATCTGCGCTGCAAATGGAATCGAGTTGTCTGAAGTATTCCTTTGCCTGCAGAAGAGGATCCATTTCCTGCGCCTTCGCCGTCACGGTCAGAAGGGTCAGTAATATAAAAGAGCCGAATGAGATTAGATTTTTTTTCATTTTTTCAAGTTTACGATCTACGCATTGGTCCTGTATACATGGATTAATGTTTAAAAACAAAGCGAATATATGCAAGAAAACTTATCTTTGTCCCATGCATTTTTGTTTCTTTCAACCTTCCGGCTTCCTGAAAAAATATATGAAGCAATACTGCCTTATGGAATCGGGACCGGGGGAACAGGACATGTGTGAAAGAGTGATCCCTACAGAACATATCCAGCTGATGTTTCATTACAGAGATCCGTTTGTGGTGCATTCCGGAACCATGCCCGTCCGTCAGCCGTTTTCCATAATCAGCGGGCTTTGTCATTCCTACTCTGACGTTTCCACTCATGGACTGACCGGCGTGATCTTCATAAGCTTTACACCTGCCGGAGCATGCCATTTTTTTGAATTTCCTTTATCGGAGATCGAGAATCAAAGTGTTGATCTGAGAGCCGTCTATAACCGTGAAATTCACGAAGTGGAAGAAAAACTTCATCGGGCAGGCTCTTCCGGGGAAAGAATAGCGCTCATTGAGCAGTTTCTGGTACAGCGGTACAGAGAGATCCCTCTTCACGACGAGCTCCTGGTCCAATCTGCCATCACACTTATTAGAAGCAACCGGGAAGCTTTGACTACGCCTGAACTGGCCGGTATGCTATCCGTGACTCCAAAGAGCCTTGAACGAAAATTCGCCGCATATATAGGAAAAACACCCAGACAATTCACTAAGATTGTACGTTTTAACCAATGCATCAGGGATATGGGATCCGGTGGAAAAGGTAATTTTACTCAATATGCATACCGTAACGGTTATTACGATCAATCTCATTTCATCCATGAATTCAAAATGTATTCCGGCTACACTCCCGGAGAATTTTTTTCGCTTTTCCCCGATTGCGCAAAAAACTTCGCGAATGCCTGATTTTGTCTGTTTTTTACAATCCCCGAGTTTTCGACCAGCCTATTTTTGCGGGATATTTTTTATAGTATGAACAATCAATACATCGGCGTGCGGAATGCGCATACCAACAACCTTAAGCACCTGGACATTGACATTCCCAAACACAAACTGGTGGTTTTCACCGGCATCTCCGGTTCGGGCAAGTCTTCTTTACTTTTCGACACCATTTATACCGAGGCACAACGTCAGCTGATTGAGACATTCAGCACTTTTGCCCGCACGCGCATGCCCAAACTTTCCCGTCCCGATGTGGATGAAATCCTGAACCTTTCCACATCTATCGTAATCGATCAGAAAAGAATGGGCAATAACCTGAGAAGTACCGTGGGAACGGCTACCGAGATCAACACATACCTTCGCCTGCTTTACTCGAGGATAGGCACCCCGTTCACCGGACCTTCGTTTTTTTTCTCTTTTAACCATCCTCAGGGAATGTGTCCCCACTGCCATGGACTGGGCAAGATTGCCCGGATAGACACCAATCTGTTTCTCGACAGGGAAAAGAGCATTCGTGAAGGCGCCCTCCTGCATCCGTTCTACCGGATTGGCTCTTACTTTTGGAACGAGTTGATGCAGATAGACGTAGCAAATGTGGACAAAAAAATCAAAGATTTTACGGAAGACGAACTGCATCTGCTGCTCTATTCAGAGCCTTTCCCCATAAAGAAAACACCCAGGAAACTGACCTACACCAAATATTTTGAAGGCATAGCCCGGAAAATGGAACGTGCGGTTGCCGGAAAAGCCGAGGATGAAACCCCCGAGGAAGAAAAAAACGCTTACGCCCGTTTTTTTGTATATACGGTATGTGAACATTGCCAGGGGTCCCGTATAAATGAACGGGCCCGTTCGGTAACCGTTAAGGGGCTTTCCATTGACAAGGTATGCCGCATGGAGCTGACCGATGTATACGATTTTCTAAAAAATATTGATGACCCCGTATCGCGTCCCATACTGAGGAAAGCGTTGTTTGTTCTGGAACAGCTTATAGAAATCGGCGTGGGCTATCTGACCCTCGAGCGTCCCGTATCTACCCTGTCCGGAGGTGAATCCCAAAGAGTGAAAATGTCCCGTCAGATGGACTGCAATCTCACGGACATGCTCTATATTCTGGATGAGCCATCCATTGGGCTGCATCCGCGCGATACGCAAAACCTGCTGAAGATCCTTTTCCGGCTTAAGGAAAAAGGGAACAGCGTGTACGTTGTGGAACACGATCCCGATATTATCAGGGCGGCCGAATGGATTGTGGATATTGGACCCGGGGCCGGCAAAGAGGGAGGTGCTGTAGTGTACAACGGCACGCCGGAGGGTTTGCAGCAGACTCCCGGAGCCACCTCCGAATACCTGTACCGGAAACCGGAGTCGTATTATAAAAGAAAGACGGCCGGGGATTTTTACGAAATAACCAACGCCACCGTCAATAATCTGAAAAACATTTCTGTGCGCATACCCAAAGGGGTTCTGACGTGTATTACCGGCGTAGCCGGCAGCGGAAAAAGCAGCCTCATCCACGGATGTTTTGTAAAACAGCATCCGGAATCTGTTGTGATTGACCAGTCTCAGCTGGGAAAAACATCCAGGGGAAATGCCGCCACCTACCTGCGTGTATTCGACGCCATCCGTAAAGAATTTGCGGCGGCTACCGGTGCCGAAGCCTCTCTTTTCAGCTTTAATTCAAAAGGGGCCTGCCCCAAATGCAACGGGCAGGGGGTACTCACTTACGAATTGCATTTTCTGGACTCTGTAAAAACACCTTGCGATGAATGCGAGGGCAAACGCTATAACTCAGAGGTACTTGCTTTGAAATACCGTGACAAGAACATTGCCGATATACTGGATATGACAGCCCGTCAGGCATATGAGTTTTTCACAACGGACAATATCCGAAAACGGCTCAGGCTGCTTATCGATACAGGCCTCGGGTACCTTAAACTGGGCCAGTCATTAAGCACACTCTCCGGCGGCGAATCACAACGGCTCAAAATAGCTGCCGAGCTGACCAAAAGCAGCCATATTTATATTATGGACGAACCTACCACAGGGCTACATATGTCGGATATCGATACTTTTTACAAGATTGTCAAATCACTGGTCGATAAGCACAATACCGTGATCATCATTGAGCACAATACGGATATAATCAGAAAAGCAGACTGGGTAATAGATCTGGGTCCCGAAGGCGGAAAGAACGGAGGGGAACTGTTGTTCTGCGGGACGCCGGAAGATCTGGTAAAATGCGAACGGTCGTTTACGGGCAAACACCTTATTTTGTGAGTTGTACTGGATTCGAACCAGTGACCCCTACCCTGTCAAGGTAGTGCTCTAAACCAGCTGAGCTAACAACTCGGATAAACGCGAAATTAGCAAAAAAAACGATGCCTCAAACACGACGTCTGTAGATAAGCCAGCCCAGCCAAAGAGCAAGTGAGACAAGAACCATCAGATAAGGCACTAATGAACAGGGAGTTCTAACAAGCGCCATTAGCCAGTAAGAAGGAAAAAGTTTGGCTATTGCCGAAAGCCAGGACAATCCAAAAAGATCGGCAAAAGCGAATAAATTAAGAAGGTTCAGCCCTTTGGCCAAAGTCAGCCCTTTTACCTTATCATCGGCTTTGTTAAATAACAGGAGACCAATTACAGCAGAATACAAAGCCAGTGCTACAGTGAGAAACACAAGCGCCGGGAATGGCAATCGGCTAAAAGATAAAACATAATATGCCATCAGGCTGTAAACGGTGGTGAGACAGCCACTGAACAAAAGACGATTCATGAGGTATCCCTGCCCAAGGGGAGTGACGGAGAGCAGCTCGGCAATGCGTCCGTCTTTCTCGTCCAACATCATAAAGCCCGTAACAATACCGGACATTCCCGCGACCATTAGCAGTACGAATACCAATATATAGTCCGTGTATTGATATAAATCAAGTCCCGTCTCCGATACGATAAGGGGTACCAACCATACGACAATAGATTTAAACACAACTATTAGCAGCAGAGGTGCCACACACATCAGGCGCATGATGGGATCACGCACAATCTGAATGATATCATTCTTCCACAGATACAACGTTCTCATAAATATCAGGCATATATCATTTTTCTTTCAAATACTCTCACGGCCTGTCTGAACAGGAAGTAATTCACTCCGGATAAATAAAGACACAATATTACGACCTCCATGACCGGAAGAGACTCATAGGCTCCAAAGAGCAATCGCAGAGCCGCCACACTTGGAATTACGGAAGCCCATCTTGCGCAAGGATTGTACAGTATAGAAAGGCAGGGAAGAACCAGCAGGATCATATAAGGAATCATTTTAATAAAATATTGGTTAACCGTCCGGCAGCCCGCACAAATAACAATACCGCATAAAGTAAAAAACACAGAGGCAAAGAATATGGACAATAGCAAAATATACCAATTGAACCGAACCCCGGGACCCAATCCGGCAATGGCAGCCCCCGCAAGCATTGAAATGCAGGTTAGAGTGAATATTTTAGAAATCAGGTATTCAGTCGTCTTCAGAGGAGAAACAAAAACCGCATGGAGTACGCCCTGTGTTTTTTCCAGCATGAGTATTCCCCCTATAAAAAACAAACCAAGCGCAGCCGGATCTGAGAAAATCACAACGGGAGCTGCAACCGGGACCCATGTATCCGGCAATAAAGACAATACTACAAGATACATTCCCGTTAGTATGACATATACCAAAAAGAAGCCTTGTTTCCATTGAAAGGCCAGATCGGCCCGGACAGCAGCAATCAGTCGCATATGAGTTGTTTTCCTGTAAGTTTGATAAAAATATCCTCCAGTGAAGCTTCCGCACTGTGCATGGTGCGGATATTGCCTTCCTTAAGTAAGTCCAGAAATTCGCTATTTTCCCCCAAATAATCCAAATCGTATTCCCTTGAAGAATGGTCCCCCTGACCGTTGGTTTCCACCATCAGGCGTCTTTTCCCGTAGCGAACCATGAGTTCGCCGGGAGAACCGCATAGAATAATCTCGCCGTCAACAATAAAAGCGACCCGGTCACAAAGCTGCTCTGCAACGGTCATATTATGCGTAGTCAGAAAAACGGTTTTTCCCAATGCCCTTTGTTCTTTAATTATCTCTTTAACAACGTGTGCGTTAACAGGATCCAACCCGGAAGTGGGTTCATCAAAAAAAAGTAAACGGGGGTCATGCATCAGGGCGCGAATAAAATTCAGGCGCATCTTCATTCCTTTTGAATAACCCTCCACACGTTCGCTGGCATGGGGCAGTAAACCCACCCTGTCGAGCCATTGATTTATTGTATTGGGCTTGTTACGATAATAACTGCCTATCAGACGAAGGTTCTCTACTGCAGTTAGCTTCAGGTAAAGGTTTGGAAAGTCAAAGGCAACTCCTGTTTGTTCATAAAAATCGTTACCCCAGGCAGAACGTTCTTTTCCCATAACAGTTATGCGACCGGAATAATTCCTGAGTAGCCCTATTAACAAGCGCTGCGTTGTGGTTTTTCCGGCTCCGCTGGGACCGAGAAACCCGAATATTTCACCTTCTGAAACCGAGAAGCTCATATCCTTTACGGCATTTTTTCCCTTGCCGGAATAGGAAAAACATAATTTTTCTACGTCAATCATATTATTTTTTTTCATTGATCAATCCCATCATCCCGGAGAAATAAAAAAACACATAATCTGCTAACAATCTGTTTCTCCGTGCAGTATTTTCCGGCTCTGCCTTCACAACAGCCAGAAGACCGTCAAGAAACTGATTTGCCAACAGATCCAGTAATTCATTCTGAATACAGACGCCCGAATCATCCATATGGTTTTTTAGATGCTCTTTTGCCAATCGTGCCATCCTTTCTCTCGCTTCATCAAACCGCGTACCTTCGCTGCCTTCTATAAGAATCACGAATCTTCTGCTGAAATCGGGAATAACCCTGGAGATGACATCTGAAAGACGGCCTTCATAACTGCCATTGTACTCATGATGTTCATGTTCCGTCATCATGGAAAGAAACCGCCGGTATTCCGAACCTACGACCTTTTCATATAAGGCCTCTTTATTCTGAAAATAGTTATAAAAATTACCTATACTGACTCCGGTCTTTGTGAGAATACGTCTTACAGAGGCATTCCTAAAGCCGTATTTATAAAATTCTTCTTCTGCCGTTCTTATCAGAGCATCCTCAATCTCCTGTTTTTTTATCTGCATAAAATAACACCCGTTCTTTATTGATGCAAATATATATATTTTCTGAATAATCCAATACTAAATTGATTCATAGCCCACCTGCTCTTTATCCATGGTGTTGGCTTTTCTTTCCAGCTGCCTGAGATCGAGCCTGACCGGTCCGCTAACAAACTCGGGGCAATTATAGGAATAGATCAGACGGTCATAAAATTGCTGCGGATTGCGTTGTGGAAGCATAAACGGTTTACCCGCGATCCCGTTGGAGGATATATGGGCAAAATAAGGATGTACAAAAAGCCCGTCCCGTCTGCGGCTGGCAAAAACAACCCAGCGGGAATTGGAGCTCCAGCTGTGATAACTTTCCACATCGTTGCTGTTGATAGCCTGCGGTATATGCCACTCCATGGTCTCCATATTGAGCAGGGCGAGATCGGCTTCCCGGTGATTGATGGGAAATGTTCCGTAATCCATAATAGAAAACATTATATACCTGCCGTCACAGGAAGGGACCGGCATGGCTATGCTTTTGCCCAGCGCAACGGCATCTATCACGGTCTCTGTTTCCGTACCAAAAGTTCCATCCTGGGGATTAAACGAAACGCGGCATAAATTGTATTTCAATTTTTTGTAATCCGCCGGCATATTCATGGCAGGAGCCGAACAGAAATACAACATGCGGCCGTCTGCGGAAAACACCGGATAGGTTTCGTGGTCCTCGGTAGTCAACAAGCCGCAGTCAAGCACCTTATTGTGTTGTACATCGTAGACCACAATGTCCGCCAGCCTATCAAACACTTCAACCCGGTCTTCGCGTGTCACATGGAAAGACTGAAAGGTGCGGTTAATGGAAAACACTATATATTTTCCGGAAGGATGCCAGCAGGGATATGAAAAGGCCCCTGCCGTGGAATCTGTTTTGGTCTGGAGATACCTGAGCACTCCGTTTTGCTGCAGAATGGTTCCTCCTTTCTCTCCCCTCACATGCATGACAAAAGAATCCGGACTGGCCTGCCTGAATGAATGACAGTTCACACAGGTCTGCGGAATAAGCGTATTCTCGTATAAAGGTTTCTGTCTGAAAGAAGAAAGCTCACGTTCATAGATGCCCATTCTGCTGTATACTTCATACCCCGGGGCTATATGTCTGAAAACAATCCCGTAATCTATGGAATCGCCGCTCACATAAATAGGGAAAGGCCTGAAAACGATTCGCTTCCCGTTATGGCGTGCAGAAACCGTAACAACCAGGCTATCCCCCGCATTGGCCTTAAGCAGGGCGGACCATTTTTTTAAAGGGAAACGTACCGTCCTGTCCCCCGAAGAACAACGCAACGTATCGCCGTTGGTCCCGGCAACGACAGCCATAACCCTGTCTGCCCCGGGCTGGGTAACATCAAAATTCAGAGGAGCTATATTAACCGGAACCGTCACTCCAATATAATCGGGGAAAATAGCGGGATACCCGCAGGGAACCGGGTCGTTCTCCGGGGCGGGTTTGCAGGAAAGGGCCAGAAATAATACAACAAAGCCTGTAAAACATCTTCTCATGGCCTGGGACTTTTTGTAAAAAAGACATAATACCAATACGTATTACCGTATTCTTTTCTGAGGAGCTTAGCCGGATTGGACGACGCATTCTGTGCATAGGATGCGGCGAATTTACCAATCTGCGTTTGTATTTCTTCCGATATATTCCACGGAACCTGCCCGAAATTTTCGTTATGCTGTACCCAGTATAAAGCCAGGGCCTGCTGATATAACACGGGGATGGGGCCGCTCAAAGAGTCTGAGAAATTGTCAAATGCAGCAACAAAGCTTTCGAGATCGCGGGCAAGTAAAAGGTATGAGAACAGATAATCCCGGGCCATCCGGTTCTTTCTGTTTTGACTGCAAAGGATCCCGAGC